>OCHM01000032.1_pt1 | contig 106457 bp, 86 predicted proteins | sample 1538901 | NCBI WGS metagenome assembly OCHM01 (sample SAMN04571734, study PRJEB22368) | human gut metagenome | biome: human gut; material: stool | host: Homo sapiens | place: Luxembourg | collected 2012-11-08 | reverse complement strand
GAGGTCGGAAAACGAAAGTAGGAGAAAAACTACTTCGTTTTCCTCCTACTCGATTTTTTAATCTTTATCTTATACTTTTAGTATCTTCTATTCAATGACGACACGTGTCCAGTTGTGCTTGTCCTCGATGGTGCCATACTGGATACCGCGAAGTGTCTCGTAGAGTTTCGTAGAGATGGGTCCGGGCTTCTCACCGAAGTTGTAGCTCTTGCCCTCGTCGATATCGTCGAGACGAGAGATCGGAGAGATGACAGCGGCGGTACCGCAGGCGCCAGCCTCCTCGAAGGTAGCAAGCTCCTCTACGGGGATGGGGCGACGCTCCACCTTCAGGCCCAAATCCTCGGCAATCTGCATCAAGCTCTTGTTGGTGATGCTGGGGAGGATGGAAGAAGACTTCGGCGTGATGTAGGTGTTCTCCTTGATACCAAAGAAGTTGGCAGCGCCACACTCATCGACGTACTTCTTCTCCTTGGCGTCGAGGTAGAACTCTGAAGCATAACCCTTCTCCTTGGCAATCTTGTGAGCGCGGAGGGAAGCGGCATAGTTGCCACCCACCTTGTACTTACCTGTTCCGAACGGTGCTGCGCGGTCAAACTCGCGCGTGATGGCGTAAGCGTTGGTGCTGAATCCGCCCTTGAAGTACGGACCTACGGGAGTTGCGAAGATAAGGAAGAGATAGTCCTGGCCCTCGTGAACGCCAACCTGTGCTGACGTACCGACGAGCAATGGACGCAGATAGAGGGTAGCGCCGCTCTCGTAGGGAGGGATGAAGTCCTGGTTCAGGCGCACTACTTTCTCTACCATCTCAACGAAAAGGTCGGTGGGCAGCTCCGGCATGACGATACCACGGCAGGTGCTCTGCAGACGTGCTGCGTTCTCCTCGGGGCGGAATACGCGTACCTTGCCGTCCGGGCAACGGTATGCTTTCAGACCCTCGAAGGCCTCCTGACCATAGTGCAGGCAGGTAGATGCCATGTGGATGTGGACATACTCATCGGAAGAAACCTCAATCTCTCCCCACTTTCCGTTGTGATAGTAGCAACGAACATTGTAGTTTGTGGGCACGTAGCCAAAGGTAAGGCTGCCCCAATCCAAATCTTTCATAATACGCTAAATCTATTTTTTGGTTTTTGTTATTTGCTTGCAAAGGTAATGATTTTAAATTACACGGGCAAAATATAAGGGCTTTATTTTCAGTTTTCTTTTTTCCCCTCTATTTTTGGCCCGTTCATTTCCCTCTGCTCACTCCTTTTCTTCGCCGAGAAGTTTCTTGATTTCCGCGTCGGTCTTGGTCAGCTTGTCACGGCAAAGTTTGATAAGCGTCTGTGCACGCTTTAGGTTTACGGAGAGTTGGTCGATGTCAAACTCGTCGTTTTCCATCTTGTTGACTATCTCTTCGATTTCGGAGAGTGCGGCTTCGTAATTGATTTTCTTTTCCATATTGCTTTATTTTGTAGGGAGTGGGCGACCAGTTTGTCGCCTACTCCCTATTTCAATCGGATGGCTTTGAGTTGCGTCAGCGCTTTGATGTCCTGCCATTCCGGCGTGATGGCTATCTTCCTTAGACATTGCTGTAGTACGGCTTCTACCGTATTCTCGTCAGTGTTGAATCGGGTGGCCAGTTGCGCCATGCTCTCTTTAGCGCTCCCCAAGATGCCGTAGCGACCTTTGACGAGCAGTTCGTCGGCAGGGGTGAGCAGTTGGAGGAGGGCCTGCGTATAACCTTGCAGTTTGTCGCTGACCTGTTCCGGGTGCTCCCCCAGTCGGCAGAGGAAGTCGTGCAACTCCTTAGAGAGTGCGTCCATGCCGCTCGTCGCCATACATCTCGTCGTAATATTTCTGGTAGTCGCCCGATGTCACCTCCTCTATCCAGTCTTGGTGCTCCAGGTTCCAGCGAATGGTCTTCACGATACCGTCGGCAAACCTCGTCTCCGGTTGCCAGCCCAGTTCGTTCTTGATCTTCGTCGGGTCGATGGCGTAGCGTTGGTCGTGTCCCAGTCGGTCGGCCACGAAGGTGATCAGGTCATCGTTGATCCAACTGATGTCTATGTCACCTGTCGCTGCGTCGCGTACCTGCTTCTTCAATATCGAGCGCAATGCCTTGTCTTTCTCCATCATGTCATGAATGGTGCGGATTGTCAGGCGCACGATGTCGATGTTCTTCATCTCGTTATGACCACCGACATTATAGACCTCTCCCTCTTTGCCTTCGCGCACTACCAGGTCAATGGCCTTGCAATGGTCCTCCACATAGAGCCAGTCGCGTACATTCTCACCCTTACCATAGACGGGCAGCGATTTGCCAGCCAGGATGTTGTTGATGATGAGCGGGATCAGTTTCTCGGGAAAGTGGTAAGGACCGTAGTTGTTGGAACAACGGGTGAGGCTTACCGGTGCATGATACGTGTCATGATAAGCCATGACGATCATGTCGGCAGAAGTCTTGCTGGCCGAATAGGGACTGTGGGGACACAAGGGCGTTTTCTCCGTGAAGTAGCCCTCGTTGCCCAGGGAGCCATAGACCTCGTCGGTCGAAACCTGATGGTAGCGCTTTCCTGGCTTCCACGTCGGGTATCCCTGTTCGTCCTTGCCTGTGACCCATGCGCGACGGGCAGCGTCCAGCAAGTTTTGTGTGCCCAGGATGTTAACGGAAAGGAACAACTGCGGATCCTCTATGGAGCGGTCCACGTGCGACTCTGCGGCGAAGTTCACCACATAGTCTATATCATACTCGCCGAACAGTTGGTCGGCCAGGGCGCGGTCGCGAATGTCTCCTTTGACGAAGACACAACGCTTGTCGTCGATGTCGTCTTTGATTGTGCCCAAGTTGCCTGCATAGGTGAGGGCGTCGAGCACGATGACCTTGATCTCCTCGTTCTTATACTTGTTGTGGAGGAGATATTTGATGAAGTTGGCGCCGATGAATCCGGCAGCACCTGTCACGAGATAGGTTTTCATTTGTTATGTCATTTTTTGATATTTCGATTGGTTCCTTTTATGTCCATGCAGACTTTCTTTTCTCTCCCAGCGTGATGACCTCGCAGTCTTTAAACTGCTTGCCATCGACGGTCAGCCTGACGAGTGTTCGTTCTGGTTGCCAGCCCTGCAGACCTGCCGCTCCTGGGTTGATGTGCAGGAGGTTCAGCGTCTTGTCGTGCATCACCTTTAGGATATGCGAATGTCCGCAGACGAAGAGGTCGGGTGGCATGGCATAGAGCGTGTGCGCCACCGACCGGTCGTAGTTGCCAGGATAGCCGCCGATATGTTTCAGCAGTACGTCGGCCTCCTCACAACGGAAGCGTAGCCGTTCGGGATAGCAGCGCCTCACGTCGCCTCCGTCGATATTGCCATGCACGGCACGGAAGATGGGCTTCATCGCCTCAAAGCGGTCCGCTACCTCCATCGATCCGATGTCTCCGGCGTGCCAGATCTCGTCGCACTCGCCGAGGTACTGTTCGTACCTTTCGTCCCAATAGCCATGGGTGTCGCTGATGATACCGATACGCTTCATGGACGTTGGCGGATGAATTGTTCGATAAACTGTGCCGTTTGCTCCATGCCCAGGACGGAGGTGTTGACGCAGAGGTCATAGCTCTCCGCTGCGCCCCACTTCTTTCCTGTATAGTAATTGTAGTATCCGGCGCGCGTGGCCTCCTTGTTCTGTATGTATTTCTTGGCCTCCGTGCGGCTCAGCCCGTGTCTCTCTGCCACCGCTTCGATACGATCGTTGAGGTCGGCAGTGACGAAGACGTCCACTTTCTCTTTCATGTCGCGGAGAATGTAGTCTGCCGTACGTCCCACGAAGACGCAGCGACCCTCTTGTGCGGCCTTTCTGATAGCCTCGCTCTGAAACTTGTACAGTCCTTCTTGCGAGAAGTCGCTACTGTAGAAACTCGACTCGCCGAGCAGGGGCACGTGGATGTGGAACCGACTGCGCAGATACTCCTTCGTCTCGTCGTTCTTTTCAAAGAACTTTTCTGAGAAACCGCTCTCCTGTGCGGCAAGGTTGAGTATCTCCTTGTCGTAGAATTTGCAGTCGAATGCCTTGGCAAGCATCTTGGCTATGATCAGACCACCCGATCCGACCTGCCGTCCTACGTTGATGATGAGTTGCTTATCCATTGTTTTGGGATGTTGCTTTCAGTTTAAATTTCCGCATAAAGACAAACATGACCACTGCTGTGATGACCGATGCGGCCGCATCGCTCACAGGCATGGCAGCCCATACGCCGTTCAGACCAAAGAACAGAGGCAGGATGCCGAGCATGGGCAGCAGGATGATGAGTTGTCGGCTGAGGGAGAGGAAGATGCTGATCTTCACCTTTCCGATACATTGGAAGAAGTTGGTGATCACCATCTGATAGCCGATGATGGGGAAGACGAGCATCACGATACGCATGGCGTTGGCGCTATGACGTATCAGGTTCTCGTCCGTGGTGAACAATCGTGCCACTAATTGCGGGCAGAACATGCCGATAGACCAACCCAATACCATGATGCAAGTAGCTCCGATGATGGAGAGTTTCAGTACCCGCATCAGTCGGTCGATCTGTTGGCTTCCGTAGTTGTATCCCGCGATGGGCTGCATGCCCTGGTTGAGTCCGATGACAAACATCACGAACATCATCGTGATGCCGTAGGCGATACCGTATGCCCCTACCGCCAAGTCGCCTCCATAATCGACCAGGCGGTTGTTGATAAAGATCACCACCATGCATGCGCACACATTCATCAGAAATGGTGATACGCCGATACCTATGATGTTCTTCACCAAATCGGCACGCAGGCCATAGATGCCCCGCTTAAGGCGTAGCATTTCGTGCTTGTTGCTGAACAGACGAAGCTGGTAGCACATCGCCAGCAACTGGGAGATGACCGTGGCGAAAGCAGCACCGCGTATGCCCCAGCCCAGCCACCATATAAATAACATGTCGAGCACGACGTTGATCAATACCGTGAAGATGGTGGCGTACATGGCCTTCTCGGGTTTGCTCGCCGCGCGGAGTACTGAGTTCAGGCCCAAGTACATGTGGGTGACGACGTTGCCCAGGAGGATCACCTCCATGTAGCTGCGTGCGTAGGGCAGCGTGGTGTCGCTTGCGCCAAAGAAGCGCAGGATGGGGTCGATGAACAGAAGACAGATCAGTCCCAGGGTGATACCGACGATGAGGTTGAGTGTCACCGTGTTGCCCAGCAGATTCTCCGCGCTCTCATAGTCGCGTTGTCCCAGTCGGATGGAGATGGCCGTGGAAGATCCGATGCCTACTGCTGCGCCAAACGCACCACCAAGGTTCATGAAGGGGAAGGTGATGGCCAAGCCGGCAATGGCGTCAGGGCCAACGATCTGTCCGATAAAGATTCTGTCAACGATGTTATACAATGATGAGGCCACCATGGCTACCATGGCGGGCAAGGCGTACTGCCAAAGCAGTCGTCCCACCGGGCGCGTGCCCAGCTCAAGTGTTTTCTGTTTGTTGTCTATTGGCATTTCTGTTTGATTTCAACTTGCAAAAGTACGGCTTTTTATCCGTACACGCAAGAGGGTGAACTGGCCACAACCGTTAAAAAACGCTTTGTTTTTACAACAACTCCTTGTGCGTTTTCGTAGTGCCCAGCCCTTCTTGCTTATAGTTCACCTTGGCGGTTATGAGCGGCCAAACCCATTCAGCAGGCCGATGATCTGCTCCGTCTCGTCGTCGCTCATCGTCTGGTTGCAGGGCAGGGACAGTTCCTCTCGGTGGATGCGCTCCGTCACGGGGAGTGAAAGATCTCCCCACTCCGCATAGCAACGCTGGCGATGTGGTGGGATGGGGTAGTGGATGAGCGTCTGTACGTCCTTATCCTTCAAGTAGGATTGCAGGGCGTCCCGGTCCTCGCAGAGGATGGGGAAGATATGGAAGACGTTGTCCTCCTCCCCGTTCAGCCACCGCCTCTTGCCTGGCAGCGTGATGCGAGGGTTGTCGATCTCGCGGTAGAAACGGTCGGCTATCTGTTGGCGACGCTTGTTGTCTTCGTCCAGGTATTGCAACTTCACGTCCAGCAGAGCCGCCTGTATCTCGTCGATGCGACTGTTGCGGCCCACGTAGTCGAAGACGTACTTGCGTGAAGATCCGTAGTTGCCCAACGCGCGTACCATCTGTGCCAGTTGGTCGTCATTGGTTGTCACGGCTCCTGCGTCTCCCATGGCTCCTAAGTTTTTGCCTGGATAGAAACTGTGGGCAGCAGCATCCCCCAAAGATCCCGTCCGCTTGTTTCCGTAGCGGCAACCATGGGCCTGTGCGTTGTCCTCTATGAGCAGCAGGCCGTGGCGTCGGCAGTGTTCTGCTATTTCGTCCGTATAGGCGCAGCGACCATAGAGGTGCACCAACAACAGGGCCCGCGTGCGGTCCGTGATGTGGCTTTCGATGAGGCGTTCGTCTATCTCCAAGGTCTCGTAGTCGGGCTCCACCAGTATGGGGCGCAGTCCGTTCTCCGTGATGGAGAGGATGGAGGCCACAAAGGTGTTGGCTGGCACCAGTATCTCGTCGCCGTCATGCAGCACGCCCAGTTCCTTGTAGGCACGGAAGATGAGCGTCAGCGCATCCAGCCCGTTGCCGCAGCCGATGCAATGGCGTGTGCCGATAAAGTCAGCATAGTGGCGCTCGAAGCGTTCCGTGGCCTGCCCGTGCAGATACCATCCGCTGCGGACCACCTTCTCCACGGCTTCCACGATCTCCTGCTCATGCAGGGCGTTGATTTTCTGTAATGATAAGTATTCTATCATGCTTTTATTTAGGACAAGATGCTGGGCCTCCCGTTGTCGAACAGCCTATCTTTCAGTTCGTTATGGTTCCCATTCGTAGGTGTCGTAGCAAACGCCGCGTCCTCCGAATCCTTCTTTCTGGAATATCAGATGCTCGTTGAGCACACGTCCGCCCTCCTCTGTCGATTTGCCGAAGTCGAGATAGATGCCCTCGCGATAGCGGCGGTTGATCAGTTCGTCGAAGAGGAGGTCGAGTGCACCATGCGCTTTTCCCTCCTCCGTCGAGGCGATATATTGCGTGTGAACCACCTGTCCAGTGTCGAAGACCCATGTTCCTCCCACCGGTTCTTTCTCCTTATTATATATAAGGTATAGGTGTATCTGCTGGGGAAACCGTCCTTGCAGCAGGCGCAGCTCGTCGAGCGAGTGGACCGGGTGGGTATGGTGGCGCGAGGCGAGGTTGTCGTCGAGCATCTGCCAGAAGGCAGCCAAATCATCGCTCTCTTCCATGTAGAGTCCCTCGCGCAGGGCCTTCCGCAGTCCCGACTTCCGCGACTCTGTGAAGCGGAGCGGTTGTTGCAGCAGGATGGTGGAGGATATCTCGCGTGTCAGCAAGCGGGCGTGGCAGACCTGTGTCAGCGCATAGAGGTCCTCCTCGGCGGGCAGCCGGTGGTAGATCCATGGCATCGCCTTGTAAGTCACTCGCCTCACCCCCTCGTTCCGGAGCCAAGTGTTGAGTGCGCCGAAGACCTCCATGACCCCTTCCGCTGTCGCCTTGGCGTCTGTCAGCAGTCCTCCGTAGGTCAGTCCCTGGTGGGAGTGGAGCGTGTCGCCGATGCGGTTGGCGGGCAGCAAGGCATAGATGCGCCCTTTGCGCAGGATCATCAGGCTGCTATCCGCGAAGCGGTCGCTATGGTAGTCCATGAATCGACGGTCGAAGAGGAACGTGCCATTCTTCGACCGAGCCACGAACTCATTCCAAGCCTGCTGGTGCGAGGGCTCATAGCGCTTTATCTCGAACATCCTTTGTACTTGAGAAATTCCGCGTAATCGTAGATGTAGTCCTCTGGCTCATACTGTTCCGAGGCCAGACAGAGGCAGACTGCTCCCGTAGAGAAGTCGTCGAGGGTGCGCCAGATGCCTGGCGTGATGAGCAGGCCCTCCCATGGGTGGTTGAGCAGATAGCTCTGCCGTTCCTTGCCGTCATCGAGATTGACGGTGAAACTGCCACTCAAGGCCACGATCAGTTGGTACAACTGCTTGTGGGCATGTCCGCCACGGCTTTCGCCGCCGGGCACGTCATAGACCCAGTAGGCCCGCTTCACCTCGAACGGCACGTCCTTCAACTGTTCTGCCACGGTGAGGTTGCCGCGTCGGTCCGTGATCTTCGATAGCGGAATGATTTTTCCAAGCATCCTTTGCTGTCCTCCGTTGCTGCGTTCTTATTTCTTCATATAGGGGTCTGTGCCGAGCACCGTCTGTGCCACCCGCTTGGCTTTTTCGCGCAAGGCGTTGATGTCAGACCCTACCTCGTCATAGCAGAGTGCCACGCCCATGCGCCTTCCGACGTGTGCGGTCGGCTTGCCGAAGATGCGCACCCGCGTGCGGTCTTCGTGGCAAAGTGCGTCGAGCTGGTAGTCGAGGGGCTCCTCGCTCTCCACGCCCGAGAGGATCACGGCCGAAGCGCCGTTGTGCTCCAGATGGATGGCGGGGATGTCGAGGCCGAGGATGGCGCGCAGGTGGAGTTCAAACTCGCTGAAGTTGGTGCTGTGTGAGAGTGTCACCATACCTGTGTCGTGGGGGCGCGGGCTGAGTTCGGAGAAGATCACCTCTCCCTTCTTCGTCAGGAAAAACTCCACACCCCACAGTCCGTAGCCTGTCAGCGCGCGTGTCACCTCGTCGGCGATGTGCTCCGCCTGCTTCAGCGCCTCGGCAGGCAGGGCAAACGGCTGCCAGCTCTCGCGGTAGTCGCCACCTTTCTGTATGTGGCCGATGGGCGGGCAGAAGAGGGTCGGGCCGTGCTTCTGTGTCACCGTGAGGAGCGTAAACTCCGAGTCGAAGTCGATAAACTCCTCGATGATGACCTCGTGGACGTCGCCGCGTGCTCCCTCCATGGCGTCCTTGTAGGCTTGCTCGAGCTCGTCGTCGTTGTGGACGTAGCTTTGTCCGTGCCCACTCGACGACATCAGCGGCTTCACCACACACGGGAATCCGATCTCGTCGGCAGCCTTCTTAAACTCGTCGAACGTCTTGGCATAGAAGTATTTGGCCGTCCGCAGTCCCAGTTCCTTGGCAGCAAGGTCGCGGATGGCGCGGCGGTTCATCGTGAAGTTGACCGCCTTGGCCGAGGGGACGACCTGTATGCCCTGCTCCTCCATCTCGAAGAGACGCTCGGTACGGATGGCCTCGATCTCGGGCACGATGATGTCGGGGCGGTGGCGGGCCACGACCGCTGCCAGGGCGTCGCCGTCCAGCATGCTGAAGACCTCGCGCTCGTCAGCCACTTGCATGGCGGGTGCATTGTCGTAACTGTCGCAAGCGATGACGTACTGGCCGGCACGCTTGGCAGCGATGGTAAATTCCTTGCCCAATTCACCTGAGCCTAACAATAATATCTTTTTCATATTTTGCTTTGTTTTCTTCTTCGCCGTGTACTGATTTCTTATGCAAAGATAGTGCAAACCGAGCGCAGAACGTCAAGCTTGCTTGCTCGTTATGCTGAGGTGCAGCCTATCTTCTGCAAAGATAGGCTTTTTTTTTGAGAATCCAATCAGTAGGCGTATGTTTTTGCAGCTTGTGGTGCTATTCCTCCACTTTCGATCGGATTCGGCCTTCCGCCAGGTGGGTTTCGATGAGGTCGCCTGGGCGAAGCTGCTTCGCGTCTTTCACCACCTTTCCCTCATGGAGTGTCAGGCTGTAGCCGCGCTTCAGCAGCAAGCGCGGGTCGAGCGCGCGGGCCTTCTGTTCCAGCAGGTCGAGATGGTGGTGCTCTTTCATCAGCCGTCGTTCCAAGGGAGGCTGGAGATTGGTGGCAAGCAGACTGAGATGATGCCTCTCGTCCTTGAGCCTCTGTTCCACGCTATGCGTCAGCCGGTCGCCCTGGTGGGCGAGGCGCGCTTCCTGTCGCACCTTGACGACGGAGAATAGCGACGTGATGGTAGCGGAAAGCGTGTGCAGTCGCTGCGTCTCCGTCGCCATGCGCTCCTTGGCGTAGTGAGCGACGAAGTCCTGTGCGCTCATCACCTTGTCGTAGGTCGTCTCCAGATGGTCGATGAGGAAGGCGGCAGCTGCCGTCGGCGTCTTCACCCGTGTGTGCGAGACGAAGTCGATGACGCTTTCGTCGCGTTCGTGGCCGATACCCGTGATGATGGGCAGAGGGAAGTTGGCTACGTTCTCCGCCAGTGCCAGCGAGTCGAAACCGCTCAGGTCCGCCACGGCTCCTCCGCCACGGATGATGACCACCACGTCGAAATGGTCGGCCTCGTCAAAGATGGCGTTGAGGGCCTCGATGACAGATGCTTCCACGGTCTCGCCCTGCATGGTGGCGGGGAAGAGGCGGGTGTCAAACTTCAGTCCCCTCTCGTTGTGTTCCAGTTGGTTCTTGAAGTCGCCGTAGCCTGCTGCCGTCTCGCTGCTGACGACGGCGATACGCTGGGCAAAGACGGGCAGGGGAATCTGCTTGTTGAGGTCTATCACGCCCTCTTCCTTTAGTATGCGCAGGATCTCCTGGCGATGGCGCATCATGTCGCCGAGAGAATACTCGGGGTTGATGTCTTCCACAATCCAGGAGAAACCGTAGAGCGGATGAAATTGTGCGCGTACCTGCAGCATCACCTTCATCCCAGCGCGGAGCGGCCGCCCCGTCACCCGTTCGAAATACGGGCGCATCACGCTCCAGCGGTTGCGCCAGCAGCGGGCCTGCGCCTGTGCCACTGGCGTGTTGCGCCCCTCGTCCTTTTCCACGAGGCTCATATAGCAATGGCCCCCGCGCTCCCTCACCTCTGAGAGTTCGGCCTCCACCCAGTAGCAGCGGCTTAGGGTCTGGCCTATCACCTCCCCGACGAGGGTGTTGAGTTCCAGCAGCGACAAGGCTTTCATGATCTTTTCCATTTTTAGTTTTTTATCCCACCCAGAAGATATAGGCGAGGCTGATGCTGCTGATGCAGATCCAGAGCAATACGCCCTGCACCAACGGTCTGACGCCCACGCTGCGGAGCGTCTCGCGGGTGAGCGAGGCACCGATGAAGAAGAGCGAGAGCGTGATGAGGTGCTTGGCGAGTTTGTTGATGGCGCCACTAAACTGGCTGCCCATATTGGCTGCCGTCTCGCCGATCATCGAGGCGTTGCTCAGCACGTAGGTGTTGAAAAGGATGGCGACGATAAACCAGAGGATAAATTTCGGTACGCAACTGTACCATGGTTTTGCTTTTCCCTCAGCCTGGGCGAGGGTCTGACGGAAGAAGAACGGGGTGACCAGGGCCAGGACCACGATCCAGAGCGCACGCGTCAGTTTGATGGTCGTTGCCACTTCGAGTGCGCTCACCCCTTGCGAGGCGATCCAGTCGGGGTGCATCTGGTCGTAGGCCGCGCCGGCTCCCACGACGGAGGAGGTGTCGTGGATGGCGATGGCAGCCCACATGCCAAACTGCTTCATCGTCATGCCCAGGGCGTCACCGATGTAGGGAAAGAGAAAGAGGGCGATGCCGTTGAGCACAAACACTACGCCGAGGGCCACGCTCATGCTCTCCGCCTTGGCCTTGATGATCGGACCGACGGCAGCGATGGCTGAACCACCACAGATGGCCGTGCCCGAACTGAGCAGGTAGCTGGTCTGCGAATCCACGTGGAGCAGTTTGCGGCCAAAGAACCAGCCCAGTCCCAAGGTCCCGAAGACACTTGCGATGGTGAAGATCATGCCCTCGCTGCCCGAGGCAAGCGCCTTATCGACGTTCATGCCAAAGCCCAGTCCGATGACGGAATATTGCAGTAGCTTCTTCGACATGGTCTTGTTGAATGTCGGGAAGGCTTTGCCCAGCAGCAGCGCAAAGGCGAAGCCGATAGCCAGCGCGACGGGCGACGACACCCAGTGGGCCGCCCACTTCAGACCGCCAAGGTCCGTATGAAACACTTCTTCGGCAAAGCCCAATAGCAGCGAGGCGCCGATGATGACTACGATGGCTACATAGCAAATCTCATTTCTTTTCATTTCTCTCTCTTAGTTTTTCTCTCGAAATCCACCATTAAGCAACTCGAATTCTTTTCTTCTCATCACAAATTTCTTTTTTTCTTCTTGAATTCTATGGCAAGTGGATCTCGCAATGCTGATGCAAAGGTAGCGATTTTTTTGTAAAATAGGGATGAATCGAGCGGTCTGACCTGCATGTTTTGCCTCTTTGAGCGCATTCTCTGACATAAAATGCCTAATTTTGCATTCCCTAATCAAAGGAAAAGAGAAAATGATAGTAGATAAGATTGAAAATCTAGCCCGCTATGTGGCCCTCAACCCGCTCTTTGCCGACGTGGTGGCTTTTCTTCAGCACCACGACCTGCGGACTCTGCCCAATGGCAGTCATCCCATCCATGGCGACCGTCTCTATGTCAATGTGGAGGACGACCTCGGGAAGCGTAGGGAGGAGGCTGCCGTGGAGTATCATCGCCGGATGGTGGATATCCAGTTGCCGCTCAATATCCCCGAGACCTATGGCTTTGTGCCCGTAGATGACCTTCCTCCGCTCCCCTTCGACGAGGATCGCGACTTTGCCAAGTCCGATGGCCTTCCCGTTCGCGGATTCATTACCCTCAAGCCGGGCGAGTTTGTCATCTTCTTCCCCGAGGACGGCCATGCCCCCTGCATTGCTGACGGGCTCATCCATAAGGCCGTCTTTAAAGTGGCGGCGGATTAAGAAGTTACTATATATATAAGGAGAACATCATCAAGTAAGGATAACACAACGTATGATTAAGAACATCTATTTCGACATGGGCGGCGTCATCTTCGACCAGAATACCGAAGAGGCGTTTCGCCGTTTCAGATCTCTCGGTATTGACACCGATTATTATATGGGAGTCTATGGTCAGCGCGACTTCTTCCTCGATTTGGAGACAGGCCGCATCGATGCCGACACGTTTTGCCAGCGTGTGAGCGAGGTGGTAGGCCATGCGGTCTCACGGGAGCAGGCCCGCGACTGCTGGCTGGGATTCTTCGATGGCGTTCCGGTCGAGCGGCTGGACGACCTCGTGACCCTGCGTAGCTCCTATCGTCTGGGTTTGTTGAGCAATACCAATCCTTTTATGATGGACTTTATGCGTAGTGGTGCTTTCTCCGATCGCAAAAAGTCCATCGCAGACTATTTCGACGTCCTCTTCCTCAGCTACGAAATGCGGATCTGCAAGCCTGATGCGGAGATCTTCCGCCAGGTGCTGCAGCGCGAAGGGGCCAAGGCCGAGGAGTGTCTCTTTATTGACGACAGTCGCAAAAATACGGATGCGGCCAAGGCGCTGGGGTTCCAGGTGCTGACGGTTGCTACCAACGAACCCTGGATGCCGAAGTTGCGCCAACTGCTGGATCTGTAGTTTCGGCTATATCCCACGAACCATCGGGTCAACAAAAAAGAGGTTCTTCCGGAAAATGGAGTGATGCAACGTGGACACATGGAAAACAACTTGAACAACTTTTACAACAAGTAACAACTCTTTCGGTAAGCCATGAGCAGAACTGAGCTTGCTCAAGTTATGCCATGGCGAGAAAGAGTGCCATGAAATGGAACAGCTTCGCGGGGACAATCGCCTCTTCGAGGCCCATGCCGACATAAGGCTTGCTGCAATGGAAACAACTATGAACAACGCTTCGCCTTGGACACATTTCCTGCTGATTTCTCCTGGCGTAATGTCCTGGCGAAGCCTTGTATTTTGTTGTTTACCTTGCAGCAGGATTGCAATACGCGCGAAGCGTGTAGGTTGTTACTTGTTGTAAAAGTTGTATTTGTTGTTTTCCCTAACTCAGCAGGACGTATTGGCAACAGCACAAACCCTATCACTCGATTTTCCGGAAGAACCAAAAAAGAGGACTTCAAACGAAGTCCTCTCATTTCTATTGTCAAGACTATTACCACTATGTGACCTGTATGGGGCTCGAACCCATGACCCCAACATTAAAAGTGTTGTGCTCTACCAGCTGAGCTAACAGGTCTCCTTGTGGCATGTGCTTTCCTCGTCCTCGTGCTCCTTCTGTCGATTGCTCGCCTTCAGAGAGCCGTTGTCTGATTTTGCGGGTGCAAAGGTACGGCTTTTTATTGAACAAAACAAAAAAATGCCGATATTTTTTCTTTCTCCTCTCTTTCGGGGGCTTGTCCGAAGTAGGGGAGAGGTAGCTTTCTTTCTTTTCTCATGTCTTCTTCGTGACGTTGCAAGGTGTATTATTTGCCGCTTTTTACCACCCCTGAAAGGTTCAATGAATGCAAAAAGCAGAAAAAAGGCGAGCAAAGGTCTTATTAAATGGGGGAATATTCAAAAATTACTTAATTTATTTTGGCATTTCGCTATTTTCGCCTACATTTGCAACCGTTATGGGAACACTCTATCTCGTACCCACTCCTGTGGGCAACTTGGAAGATATGACCTTTCGTGCCATTCGCATCTTGCGCGAGGCCGATATGGTGCTCTGCGAGGACACACGCACGTCGTCTGTCCTGCTGAAGCATTTTGAGGTTCAGAATCGCCTGGTCGCCCACCATAAGTTCAACGAGCATGGCACGGCTGCCGGAATCGTCGAGCGACTGAAGGCAGGAGCGGTCATAGCCTTGGTCAGCGATGCTGGCACGCCGGGCATCAGCGATCCCGGTTTCCTCCTGGCCCGCGAGGCCATAGCCGCCGGCGTTACGGTCCAGACCCTCCCGGGAGCCACGGCCTTTGTTCCGGCCTTGGTGTCGAGTGGACTGCCCTGCGACCGCTTCTGCTTCGAGGGTTTCCTGCCGCAGAAGAAGGGACGCCAGACGATGCTGGAGCATCTCAAGACCGAGGAACGGACGATGATTTTCTATGAGTCGCCCTACCGTGTGCTCAAGACGCTGGAGCAGTTTGCCGAGTTCTTTGGTGAGGAGCGACGCGTGAGTTGCTGCCGCGAGATCTCCAAGGTCTATGAGGAGAGTGTCCGGGGCAGCCTGCGCGAGGTCATCGACCACTTCCGCGAGGTGGAACCGAAGGGCGAGTTTGTCATCGTCCTGGCGGGAGCACCCAAGGTGAAGGAACATAAACGTGATCGAAAGAGAAAAGAAGAGACTAATAATCAAAATAGTACGAATTAAGCCAAAACGATTATGAAAAAGCTATTTTTTATTGCCGCCTGCGTGTTGTCGTTGGCCGCTTGCAATCAGGACAAGAAACCTGCTATTAGCCCGGAGCAGATCCAGAACGACTCGCTGCGTGCGATTATCACGGCTCGTGATAATGAGATCAATGATATGATGGGTACGCTGAACGAGATTCAGCAGGGCTTTGCCGAGATCAACGAGGCCGAAAACCGTGTGACGGTGGCGAAGGATGGCGAAGGTCGTGACAAGACGGCCGTGATCAAGGAGAACATCCAGTTTATCGCCCAGCGTATGCAGGAGAACCGCGATCTGATCAAGAAGTTGCAGGAGCAGCTCCGCACGACGGGCTTCAAGGGTGAGCAGATGCAGAAGGCCATCGAGTCCCTCAACGCTCAGCTCGTCGAGAAGGACAAGGAACTTCGCGCATTGCGTGCCGAACTGGAGAAGAAGAACATCCATATCCAGGAGCTCGACCAGACCATCTCTGGCTTGAATAGTGATGTGGCTGCCCTCCAGACCGACAAGCAGAACCTCCAGACCGACAAGCAGAACCTGCAGACAGAGAAGCAGAACCTGCAGAACGAGAGCAATAAGAAGACCGAGACCATCAATACGCAGGACAAGCAGCTCAATACCGCTTGGTTCGCCTTCGGTACGAAGAAGGAGCTGAAGCGTCAGAACGTCCTCGTCAAGGGCAAGGTTCTCCAGGGCTCATTCAATAAGAACTATTTCACCAAGATCGACATCCGTGAGACGCGTGAGCTGAAGCTCTACTCCAAGAGCGCTCAGATCCTGACCTCTCATCCTACTTCCAGCTATAGCCTGACGAAGGATGCCTCTGGTCAGTATGTTCTCCGCATCAGCGATCCGGCTACGTTCTGGAGCACCAGCAAGTATCTGGTTGTCCAGGTGAAGTAGTACTCCTAGGACTTCTACCTGCGGCCCTCGGAAAGGGCTTCGTCTCAGACGAGCGTTGGTCGTAGCTTACGGCCAACGCCCGTCGTAGCTTATGTCTGCCCCTGGACTTTACTTATGTCCGACGTTGGTCATGACTTGAGGCAAATTCGAGGCGATGCTTAGCCCTACTTCCCGAACGCATCCCGAAGGCATCCCGAAGGAGTGCGAATGGTGACGAGGCCGTCAGTTTGTTTTTGGAATACATTTTATACTGATTGTCATAGGAGTGCGGAACGTTCCGTGCCCCTATGGATTTTTGTTATAAGGATCTTATGCTGATAGTCCTTGTTGTCATTGTCTATTTCCTTGTCCTTTTGTTGTTTAGCCGTCTCACGGCAGGTAAGTCCGACAATGAGACTTTCTTTCGTGCGAATCGCCGTTCGCCTTGGTACATGGTAGCCTTCGGTATGGTCGGGGCTTCGATTTCGGGGATTTCCTTTGTCTCTGTCCCGGGTATGTCGCTCCAGTCGGGCATGACCTATTTGCAGATGTGCCTTGGTTTCATCTTGGGTTATTTTGCCATTGCCTTTGTCCTCCTCCCGGTCTATTATCGTTTGCATCTCACTACCATTTACACCTATCTGCGCCAGCGACTGGGTCGAAGGTCCTACAAGACGGGAGCCTCTTTCTTCCTTCTTTCCAAGATGACGGGCGCTGCCGTTCGCTTCTATGTCGTTTGCATCATCTTGCAGCGCTTCGTCTTCGACGCCTACGCCATTCCCTTTCCCGTGACGGTCCTTGTCATGGTGGGGCTCATTTGGCTCTATACGCGCAAGGGCGGTATCAAGACTTTGGTATGGACCGACACCTTCCAGACGTTCTGTCTCCTTTCGGCCTTGGTGCTCATTATCTACCAGGTCATGGACCATCTCCACTTCTCTCTGACGGATGCTTTCCAAGCGATCGTTTCAGATGAGAGAAGCCCCATTTTCGTCTTTGACGACGTAGCCAATCGTCAATATTTTTGGAAGCAGTTTTTGAGTGGTATCTTTGTGGCTGTTGTCATGACGGGCTTGGACCAAGACATGATGCAGAAAAATCTCACCTGTCGCACCCTGCGCGAGGCCCAAAAGGATATGTGTACTTATGGCTTCGCTTTCGTCCCAGTCAATCTTCTGTTTCTTTGTTTAGGCATCTTGCTTGCACAACTTGCGCAGCGTCAGGGTGTTGTCCTGCCTGAGGCTACCGACGACCTCCTCCCGATGTATGCTGCCACAGGCCAGTTGGGTGTTTCCGTAGTGGTCTTTTTCACGATTGGAATTGTGGCAGCAAGCTTCTCCAGTGCCGATAGTGCCATGACGGCGCTCACTACCAGTTGGTGTGTGGATATCATGGAACGGCCCAAGGATGAGCGGCTCCGCCATCGTTCTCATGCGGTGGTGGCTTTGCTTTTTGTCCTGTTTATTTTGCTCTTCCGTGTTGTCAATTCCACCAGTGTCATCGACGCCATCTACATCCTTTGTTCCTATACTTATGGTCCCTTGCTCGGCCTCTTTGCCTTTGGTTTATTTACAAAAAGAAAGACCAACGACCGCCTGGTTCCTTTCGTCGCCGTGGCAAGTCCGTTGGTCTGTTTCGTTGTCGATTATAGCTGTTCAAGCCTCTTCGACTATCATTTTGGCTATGAGCTATTGATGCTCAACGGCCTCCTCACCTTTCTTGGTCTTTGGCTCATCGGGGCCCGAAGCAAGGGGTAGGGGGACCTGACCTTCATGCTCTTTCGTCACGTATCTTTGCCAGTAGGCAATGATGAGGGTGGTGAGGGGCAGGGCGATGATCAGTCCGAGAAATCCGAGGAGTGCACCCCATACCGATAGCGACAGGAGAAGGATAGCGGGGTTCAGTCCCATGGCCTTGCCCATCACCTTCGGCGTCACCACCATGTCGGTAATGATTTGCACGATGATGAAGACGGCGAGTGCGCTCAGGAAGATAGCCCAGAAATTCTCACCCGTATCTGCCGCTTTCAGAATGGCTAAGAAGACTGTGGGGATAAGGGCAAAGGAGTGGAGGTAGGGCACAAGGTCGAGGATGCCGATAAGGATTCCCAAACCGATCGCCATCGGAAATCCAATGATCGTAAATCCTATGCAGAACATGATTCCCATGCAGAGTGCCACCAGTCCTTGACCGCGGATGTAGTTGTTGAGTTCCCGCTCCACGTCGGTAGCCAATTCGTGCCAGAAGGGACGCACCTTCTTGGGGAAGATCCTGATCCAGTTCTCCGTAAGAAACTCATAGTCAAGGAGTATGAAGAACATATAGAGCAGCGTGATACAGCTCGCCACGATACTGATCACGATGCTGGCCGTTTGTCCCAACATGTTGAAAACCTTTGGCATCGTGGTCTTTACGGTCTCCGTGAAGTCCTTGCTACGGAAGAATGAGGCGATCGATTCCTTGTTTTGTGCTATCCAGTCGCGCACCATCTCGCCAATATTGTTGGTATGGGCTGTCTGCTGGATGTAGCGCGTGAAGATACTTCCTAGTTTGTCAAACTGCTCGATCATGGGCGGAATGATCAGATAGGTCACGCCGCCGATAATCGCTGTGACGAAGATAAGTGTGACGATGATGCTTAGCGCGCGGGTAGGCACATGCAACTTATATTGCACAAATTTTACGATAGGGTAGAGCAGGTAGGCCAAAAACCAGGCGATGAAGAAGGGCAGCAGTACGCTGCTCAGTTCTTTCACAAACCAAAAGACAGCCAGAATGGCTGCAGCTACGAGTGCCCCGCGGATAAACCGGTCGAAAGTGATTTCTTTTCTCATTTGTTTTCCTCCTTTTCTTCTTCTTTTGCTTTTCGATAACATTCACGGCAAAGGGGCTCATATTCAGACTGTTCCCCCAGCAGAACTCGCTCGCTATTGTGAGTCAAGCGATGACTCAAATAGGCCAATGCGCCACATCTCACACAGATGGCGTGGACCTTGGTCACTTCGTCTGCTATGGCACAGAGGTCTGGTATTGGTCCGAATGGTACGCCGAGGTAGTCCATGTCGAGACCCGCCACGATCACACGGATGCCTTGGTTTGCCAGTTGGTCGCAGACCTTTGTGAGACCCTTGTCGAAAAACTGGGCTTCGTCTATTCCTACCACGTCAAAGTCCTGGGCGAGTTTTAGGATACTCTTCGGAGAACTGACGGGAGTTGAGGAGATGGAGTTGTGGTCATGACTCACCACGTCGGCCTCCGAGTAGCGGGTGTCAATCGAGGGTTTAAATATCACGATCTTTTGTTTGGCAAAGATGGCACGCTTCAGTCTGCGGATGAGTTCTTCCGTTTTGCCGGAAAACATACTGCCGCAAACCACCTCGATCCTGCCTTGCTTTTTTCTCTCTCCTGTTGTATGGTATGTTGATGCCATGTTTTAAATGCCTGTTTTGGGAGCTTACTTTTTGCACGCTCTTTTTGCCGATATGCAAAGGTACAAAGATTGTGCGAACGAGCAAAAGGAAATGCCTGCTTTTATTCCCTTTCTTGCGAGTATATATATAATGTACGCGCGTACATTTATAATAAGCTATTTGAAATACCATGATATCCTTGCTTCTCCTCGTTCTTCTTTGTTTTTCTTCCTTTCCCATCTTGCTCATATTTTGCGAATTTGCGCCCAATCGTCTAAGCGCTCGCAAATTCGCAAATTATGAAGCCTTTAAAATCCCCATTTTCGTCCTTATGCAAGCCTTTGCGCTTATTTTTTGGCTTTCCATTCTTCTGCTCCCTTTGATTCCGTCTTCCCTTGTAGGATACTCGGACGGATCCCTGCCTTTTTCCCAGGCTCGTTTCCTAGTTCTCAGTTGAGCACATTTCTTAGATAAGTTTAGCCAAAATCCCACCTCGAAATGTTAAAAATGGCCTAAGTTTGTCCGTAAATTCGACTTTTTTAGGTGTGTCAGTTAATTTTTTTATTTCTTTCGTTCCAAATTCGGGATATAATGGCTATCTTTGTACTTGTGTATTGAAGTAATTCAAATTAATAACTAATATTTGGGGTTTATATGGGTAAAAGACTAGGCTTTGTTTTGGTCTGCTTGCTGTTCTCCATAGGAATAGCCGTAGCTCAGAACACTGTATCCGGAACCGTCTTGGGTGACGATGGTCTTCCAGTTATCGGTGCCACCGTTATGGTGAAAGGCACGAAGACTGGAACTGCCACCGACATTGACGGTAATTTTAGTATCAGTACAACGGAGGCTCATCCTCAGTTGGTCGTCTCCTACGTAGGTATGAAGACCTTGACCGTGAAAGGTGCCTCTAACATGAAAATCACTTTGGAAGCCGACGTTGACAGTCACCAGTTGGGTGAGGTCGTCGTTACGGGTATGCAGAAGATGGACAAGCGTCTGTTTACTGGTGCCGCGACGAAAGTCGACGCAGAGAAGGCTAAGCTCGACGGTGTCGCCGACATCTCTCGTTCGTTGGAGGGTCGCGCAGCTGGTGTGAGTGTGCAGAACGTCTCTGGTACCTTTGGTACGGCGCCGAAGATTCGTGTCCGTGGTGCTACTTCTATTTATGGTTCTTCCAAGCCGCTTTGGGTGGTCGATGGTGTCATCATGGAGGATGTGACTGAGGTCGATGCTGACGCTCTTTCCTCTGGTGATGCCGCTACGGTCATCTCCAATGCTATCGCTGGTCTCAACGCCGACGATATCGCCAGCTTCGACATCTTGAAGGACGGTTCGGCCACCTCTATCTACGGTGCCCGCGCTATGGCTGGTGTGATTGTCGTTACCACGAAGCGTGGTAAGGCTGGTAGCGCTCGTATTTCTTATACGGGTGAGTTCACCATGCGCTTGAAGCCGAACTACAACCAGTTCAACATCATGAACTCACAGGAGCAGATGTCTGTCTATCGTGAGATGATGAAGGGTGGTTTCTTCTCTTTCATGAACTCTTATCGCGCCAGCGCAAGCGGTGTCTTCGGTAAGATGTATCACCTTATGAATGAGTACGATGAGACCAATGGTCGCTTCGGTCTTGCCAACACGCAGGAGGCTATGAATGCTTACCTCCGTGAGGCTGAGTATCGCAATACGGACTGGTTCGATGAGTTGTTCTCCAACTCTATCCAGATGAACCACTCTATCAGTATGAGCTCTGGTACGGATAAGGCTCAGTACTATACTTCATTCTCTTTCCTGGATGACCCGGGATGGACGAAGCGTAGCAACGTGCAGCGTTACACCGCCAACATCAATGCCAACTACAACATTAGCAAGAAGGTGTCTTTGAACATGATTGCTAATGCCAGCTACCGTAAGCAGCAGGCTCCGGGTACCGGCAACCAGTCAACCAATGCCGTGACGGGTGCTGTGTCTCGTGACTTCGATATCAACCCGTATTCTTACGCGTTGAACTCTTCTCGTACGCTCGATCCTAACGAGTATTATGTTCGCAACTACGCTCCGTTCAACATCAAGAACGAGCTCGACAACAACTACATGGACTACGACATCGTCGACTTGAAGTATCAGGCCGAGTTGAAGTACAAGCCCATCTCTAAGGTGGAAATCAGCGTGTTGGGTGCTTACAAGTTCTCTACCACGACGATGGATCACCGTATCAAGGAGAACTCCAACCAGGCTATGGCTTACCGTGCCATGGACGACGCTACCATGCGTGACGCCAACTCTTGGTTGTACCTCGACCCGGATGTGCCCAACGGCCTCCGTCAGACGGTTCTCCCCCGTGGTGGTTTCTTCCGCGAGACCAAGTACAAGATGAACAGCTGGGACTTCCGTGCCACTGCTTCTTATAACGATGTTTACAACGATCGCCACATCCTCAACCTCTATGGTGGTATGGAGGTCAACAACGTTGACCGTAGCTCTACCTACTTCAATGGTGTAGGTATGCAGTATGGCATGGGTATGCTCGGTAGCTACGACTACAAGTACTTCAAGCAGGCTTCTGAGGAGAACTCTATGTACTACTCTTTGAGCAATGGCTATAGCCGCGAGGCTTCTTTCTTCGCTACTGCTACTTACTCTTGGAAGGGTCGTTATACCTTCAACGTCACTGGTCGTTACGAGGGTAGCAACCGTCTGGGTAAGGCCCGCAGCGCTCGCTGGTTGCCGACCTGGAACGTTTCAGGTGCTTGGAACATCCATGAGGAGCCTTGGTTCGAAAAGCTTCGTCCCGCTCTCTCTCACGCTACGTTCAAGACTTCTTACTCTTTGACGGGTGATAAGCCTGCCATCACGAACGCAGAGTCTATCTTCCAGAGCTTCAACCCGTGGCGTCCGTTCAGCGCAGACAAGGAGTCTGGTATCGAGGTTTACTCTCTCGCCAACCCTGATCTGACTTATGAGAAGAAGCACGAGTTCAACCTCGGTCTCGACCTCGGTTTCCTCGACAACCGCTTGAATGTGGAGCTGGCTTACTATCTCCGTAACAACTACGACTTGATTGGTCCGAAGATCACCACCGGTGAGGGCGGTACCATCATGAAGTATGCCAACGTTGCCTCTATGCGCTCTTATGGTGAGGAGGTCACGATTTCTTCTCGCAATATCGTCACCAAGGACTTCCAGTGGAGCACTGACTTCATCTTCTCTCACACCAAGTCTAAGGTTACGGATCTGCAGTCTCAGAACCGCCTGATCAACATGATCGCTGGCTCTGGTTTCACCTCTAAGGGCTATCCTTACCGTGCGCTCTTCTCTATGGACTTCCAGGGTCTTAACAACCATGGTATTCCTACGTTCATCAACCAGGATGGTAATCTCGTCACGAGCGATATCGACTTCCAGTCGTACAACCTCGACCACCTCATCTACGAGGGTCCGACGGATCCGACGTTCTCTGGTTCTTTGGGCAACGCCTTCTCTTATAAAGGTCTGCACCTGAATGTGTTCATCACCTACGCAGCAGGCAACAAGGTTCGCCTCGATCCGGCTTTCAGCACGGGCTACTCTGACCTCACCGCCATGCCGAAGGAGTTCCAGAACCGTTGGGTTGTGCCTGGTGATGAGAACCACACCGACATCCCGGCTATCGCCGACTACCGTCAACTCCAGAGCGACTCTTACCTCGGCTATGCCTACACGGCCTACAACTACTCACACAACCGTATCGCAAAGGGTGACTTCATCCGTATGAAGGAGATCTCTATTGCTTACGATGTTCCTCTGAGCTTGATCAAGCACATTGGCCTCTCTTCCATGAGCTTGAAGTTGCAGGGTACCAACCTCTTCCTTATCTACTCTGATAAGAAGTTGAACGGTCAGGATCCTGAGTTCATGAACTCTGGTGGTGTTGCCGTTCCGATGGCACGTCAGTTCACCTTCACGGTTCGTCTTGGAATTTAAATTTTCAGCAAACAAGAATATGAAGACAAAATATTTATTTTTAGGTCTTGCCGCTCTGTCGTTGGCATCTTGCGATGATTATCTTGACAAGTTGCCAGATGATCGTGCAACGCTCGACACGAAGGAGAAGATCACTCAGCTGCTCACCTCTGCCTATCCGGTTCACCATGTGGCTGTCATGGCTGAGATTAGTTCTGATAATGTTGGCAATAATGGCAACTCTTATGGAGTGAATCAGCTTGTTGACGAGCTCTATCAGTTCAAGGATGTAAAATCTACAGCAGGTAACGACTGCCCGAACATGGTTTGGAACGGTTATTATTCTTCTGTCGCAACGGCCAATGAGGCCATCAAGGCAATCAAGGAGTATGGCGATTCTGCTGCATTGGCTCCGCAGTTGGCCGAGGCTAAACTCTGCCGTGCCTATAGTATGATGCAGCTTGCCAGCGTCTTCTGTATGGCTTGGAACCCGGAGAAGGCCGACGAGTACCTCGGTTTGGCTTATCCGCTGGAGCCGGAGAAGAGTGTAAACGACACCTATAAGCGTGGTACGCTTCGTGAGCTCTATGCCAACATCAACCGTGATATCGAGGAGGCTCTCCCCGCTGTTGATGATGGTATCTACTCCGTGCCTAAGTATCACTGGAATTCTAAGGCTGCATACGCTTTCGCCGCCCGTTTCAACTTGTATTACATGAACTACGACAAGGCGATCAACTATGCTACCCGTGCTTTGGGTTCTGATGTGGCTTCACAGCTGTTCGACTTTCCCTCTATCATGAAATCTGGTGCTCAGGATATTGGCAACACTGTGATCCGTAGCGGCTTGAAGTCTAACTACTTGTTGATTACGGCTTACTCTTCAGGTGCCCGTTTCCTCAACATGGGTTACAGCTCACGCTATGCTCACAACTCTATGGTGGCTTCTTATGACACGTACTGGGCAAGAGCTCCGTGGGGTCAGGGATCTTCAGACAATACACTTTACTACTCTACGAAGATCTATGGTAACTCTGCTTGCGCTGCTTTCCCAACGATGATTGAGCACTTCGAGGTGACGGACCGTATCAACCAGACGGGATTTCCCCACATCGTGGACCATGCGTTCACGGGTGATGAGACGCTCTTGGTTCGTGCCGAGGCTTATGCCCTGAAGAACGATACTGCCAATGCGCTGAAGGATATGAACATGTGGGTGGTCAGCCACTGCAAGGAGAAGGAAGGTCCCACCATCCGTCCTACTCTGACGACGGCTGTGGTCGATACGTTCTTCACCAACATGGATTACCAGCCTGCTGTCCTTGATGGTCCTCGTGACTATTCTATCCGCAAGCAGTTACACCCGCAGGGCTTCACCCTTCAGCAGCCTTACACCACATCTTATGGTACCGAGGTCAATACGCAGGAGAACCTGATTCTTCTCATTCTCCACATGCGTCGTCTGGATACGCTCTTCCAGGGTCTCCGCTTCTACGATCTGAAGCGCTATGGTATGGAATATACTCACGAGATCTCCGGAGGTGAAGGTATTACGTTCAAGGCCGGTGACTTGAGAGGTGCTATCCAGTTGCCTCAGGATGTCATTAACGCTGGTCAGACAGCTAACCCCCGTTGAATTTAAATAGCATCTATCAATGAAAAGAATATATTTATTCGCCTCTCTCCTGCTTTGCAGCATGGGCTTCGTGCTCACTGGCTGCAGCGACGATGACTTGAGCTCCACGTCCGTCTTCGCAGGTGATACTATCAAGGCCAATGGTGAGTTTGACAAGTGGCTTACCAAGAACTATCAGGAGACGTACAACATCGACTTCCAGTATCGTTACAACGATAAGCTCACGGATCAGGTCTATAACGTCATTCCGGCCGACATCGAAAAGTCCAAAGCACTGGCTATCCTCGTGAAGCATATGTGGCTCGACGCTTATTCTGAGGTCTTCGATTCCATCTATAAGCGCGAGGATCCCGCTACCTACTACGAGGGCAAGGGTCGCAACTTCCTCAAGAAGTTTTGCCCGCGTCAGATGCAGCTCATCGGTTCCAACGAGTATAGTGCCAACCAATCTATCATCTTGGGTACTGCTGAGGGTGGTTTGAAGATTATGCTCTACGGTGTCAACCGTCTGGATGTCGATAACCCCAGCATCAACGTTGAGAATCCCTATGCTGATCGTAGCGAGGTGCCTATCGACATGAACTACTGGTTCTTCCACACGATGCACCATGAGTTCTGCCACATCTTGACGCAGCAGAAGAACTATAGCACAGACTATCAGACCATCACGGGTGGTTCCTACCACTCTCAGGACTGGATCAACCTCAAGGATACGGCTGTAGCTAAGGAGGGTTTTGTGACCGCCTATGCTTCTCAGGAGTACAATGAGGACTTCGCCGAGATGTATGCCACTTATGTTACGATGACCCCGTCTGCATGGGATATGATTCTTGCAAAGGCTGGCCCCGAGGGTTCTGCCCTCCTGAAGACCAAGCTCGAAGCCGTTCGTGCTTACTTCAGCGAAAGCTGGGGACTCGATATCGACGAGATGCGCAATGTCTTGCTGCGCCGCTCTTCCGAGGCAATTCGCTTGAATCTTCGTGATTTAAATCAGAATTAAAAGCAACGCTTAAGGTAATTTAGAAATGAGAAAGATTAGTTATTTATTCGCACTGCTGGTTTCATTCATAGCGTTCAACGCTTGTACCAGCGACGTGGACAATTATTTTCCTGAAAGTGCCCCTGAGCGTGCTACTAAGACCGTAGCCGAGGTCAAGAAGATCTTGCAGGAAGCTCCCAACGGATGGCGCATGGAGTACTATGGTAGCTTGACCTATGGTGGCTACAATGTACTCTGCCAGTTCAAGGGCGACTCTGTCCAGATTGCTTCAGAGAAGGCAGGCAAGAACCATGAGGCAGGATTAGATGCCTCTGGCAACTTGATCACCGAGACTTCTTTGGCTCACTATACAGTGAATCAGTCTATGGGTGTCGTTATCTCTTTCGACACTTTCAACAAGCTGTTCCACTACTTCGCTGATCCGAAGAACGAAGACTACGGTGAGGCTGGTACCGGTTTCGGAGGCGACTTCGAGTTCCGTGTGCTCAAGTACAGTCCTGACAGCATCCAACTTCAGGGTCTGAAGCATGGAGATCGCATCATGTTGTACCCGATGAAGGCCGATATGGATTGGGCTTCTTACCTCAAGGAGGTAGAGAATGTGAAGAACTATATGGCTTCCAGCTCTTATACCCTTCTTGCAGGCAATGACACCTTGGCTGAGGTAACTCAGTATGGTGACTATCACAGCTTGATTTTCCAGTATCTTGATTCTACGGGAGAAATGAAGGGTTATACCTTCCCGTACATTATCACTCCAGAGGGTTATAAGTTCTATTCGGAGATTGAGATTGGTGGCAAGAAGTTCACCAACTTCTCTAAGGATTTCAACGATGCCACCGATGAGCGTTTCTATCCGCAGGGTGACCCCAGCATTTGCCTTGAGACGGTTGTTCCTCCCGTGGTCGATGCTTTCCAGAAGGGCCAGTGGTTCTTCTCGGCCAGCAAGATTAGCCCCGAGTCCGAGGGTGCATGGAACGACTTCATGGAGGCTATCAAGACAGCTGCCAACGGTAAGGAGGCTATTCTCTACCAGGCTATGATCGGTACTTACAACAACAAGTTTGGTTTCCATGCTTGGTTGAGCAGTGACTACCTCTATGTTGAGCTCACGATTCGTGATCCGAATGAGGAGGGCAATGAGATTGCATTGCAGTACAACCGCAACTCGCCCACCAACAAAGCCGCTCAGGTGTTCATGAAGAGCTATAAGCTCACGCCGGTGCTGAAGACCTTCTCCGCCCTGAACAACAAGCTCCGTCTCACGTTGGAGACCGACAATCCACGTAAGCCGACCTACATGAAGCTGATTCAGGTTCAGAAGCCTGAGAATGTTCTGGAACTCTCCGCTACCCAGATCATGTATCCGTTCGGTGGTTCACAGGAATAAACTCTTTTCTCTCCCCCTGCCTTCCTTGGGCAGGGGGGAGATATAACTTATTGATCATTATTTTTTAATTAATTAAAAAGTTTTTGTAACAATGAAAAAGTTTTTACTTGCATCATGCGCATTTGCTGCTTGCATCGGTGCTTCTGCCCAGCAGCTCCTGAAGGCTCCCGTTGCCGATCCCGCTTTGAAACTGAGCCAGCTCAATGCTGTCAAGTTTGAGGGCACAGCTAAGAAGGCTCCCGCACAGAAGATTGACACGAAGAGCTTTCTCGGTCTCCTCGTCAACAACTCTTGGGACGAGGAGAAGGAGATCAACTTCTCTACCACCGACACGCTCTACAGCGCCAATGTTCAGGACGATGCGGGCAACACCTTGAACGTGAAGTGGACCATCTACGGCAACCAACTGGGCCATGTCTATGGTAAGTTTGACGAGGCTACCAACACCTTCACTGTTCCTATGCGCCAGTACTTCGGTGATGGTAAAGCCATCGATCTCGGTGAGGAGCAGTCACCTATCGTTTTCTTCGGTGTCAGCACCAACGACTATTTCTGCGATTTCGTAGCTAAGTATGATCCTTCTACAGGTCTCCTTACTCCGAACGATACCGTTAGAGGCTACATTGCTATCGTAGCCGAGGGTACCTATCAGAACGCTTGGGTGATGCGTAATTTCGCTCCTACGATCGGTCACGCCAATGCTATCCAGACTGGTTCTTACACTGGTAAATCTGAATGGCTGGATCTCGAGCAGCCCGTTTGGATTGACTACAGCGCTGCCGATGATGGCGTAGTTGATATCTACAACCACTTCCTCTCAGCTACTGGTGCTGGTTGCAAGCTCTCTGTCGATGTGGACGGTCAGGATGCATCGATGGCTACCGGTCAGCCTATGCTCTACATCTCTGATGAGAGCGTTCACGCTGATTTTGGTAAGTACGTCAAGCTCCGTGGTGTAGCTATTGACGAGGCTGCTGGCTCCATTTCTCCCGATTTTGATATGCCTACCATCGAGGGTGGTACTTACATCAACGGTGCGGTTGCTTTCTCGAACATTTACTATCGTGGCTTCTCAGAGATCAAGGGTGGTCAGGGTTATGCTACTCCGTTCTTCTTTAACTGCACCTTCACGCCGCTCGCTACTGGTATTGCTGGTGTTACCGTTAAGGCTGACAAGGCTGCTGACAACCGCATCTTCAACCTCGCTGGCCAGCAGGTTAGCAAGGACTATAAGGGTGTTGTCATCCAGAACGGTGTGAAGAAGCTCCAGAAGTAATTTTTTACTTTTAGATACACACTTTCTTTTTGAGAGGTGCGGCCTGTGTAGGTCGCACCTCTTTCAATTTCTGCAACAATTTGACCAATAATTCTTTGACATTATCTCTCAGTCTTTCCATCTATCTTCCCCGCTCCGTTGCCCCTTCTCTCTTCTCATCTTAACTCTTTTTCCTTTTTTCGGTCCAATAGGCACTTTTCCCTTCTTTTGCCTTTAATTCCCCTCTTTTTATGAAGTTAACTTCAATGCCCTACGAAGTTAACTTCATAGCCCTTCGAAGTTAACTTCATCCACGAACGCTCTTAATATGCCTTATTTAACCTTTTCTGTGTCCTTCCAGCTTGTGTCTTCGTCTCTATTTTCAACCCCTAAGCATTTTCTAAAGAGCCTTTAACATTAATTGTTCCCCACATTCTTTGTTGGCAATATTTTTTTTACTAACTTTGTCGCCATAAATAATCAATTGAAAAAAATTTTTTGACGAATGAAAAGAGCTTGCTTACTTTCTCTCTCGTTGTTGGCCATGTCGTTGGGCGCACACGCCGTTCCCGCCAAGCATATGGTTTACATGATGAAGCAAAGTGATGGTACGACCATCCAGGTCTATAAGCATGGCGAAAGCTATTGTGCTTATTACACCACCCTTGACGGGAAGGTGCTGTATTCTAACCCCGATATCAACTACGATTTGTGCTACGCCACGGTCGTTGATGGTAAGTTTGTCCCGACCAGCATCGTCGCTCACGATATTGCTGAGCGTACACAGGCAGAGATCGAATACCTTTCTACCTGCACCGTTAACGCCGCTTCTCCTGAGGTTCTCGATTTGAGAGAAGGCAATGAGGGCCCCCGCCGCGTCCACTATGCCTCTACCGCTGATGGTATAGGTAAGTATGGTACGAGTGCCTTGGGCGCTGTCAAAAGTATCGGCAATGCCAAGATTCCTGTGATCTTGGTCAACTATGCAGATGTTAAACTCCAGGAAAAATCCACTATTGAGCTCTACCAGCGCATCATGACCGAGGAAGGTTATTCGGACCTGTATGGTAGTGTTGGCTCGGTCCGCGACTATTTCGTCCAAAATAGCTACGGTATGTTCACCCCCGACTTCCAGGTCGTCGCAACCGTCAATCTGAGCAAGGATCGTTCTTACTACGGTGCCAACCGTGGTGGCAGCAACGGTGGCGATATCCGCGCTGAGGATATGGTCATCGAGGCAGTGGAGCTCGCAGCCAAGCAGGGTGTCGATTTCTCTAAGTTCACCAATGCGGAAGGTAAGGTCGAGAACGTCATCGTGATCTATGCTGGTCAGGGCGAAGCCTCTGGCGGTGAGCCTGAGACTATCTGGCCGCATGAGTACGACTTTGAGAAGACCATCAATGGTATTAAGTTCAATTCGTATTTCGTCGGTAACGAGATCAACTCTCAGGGCCGTACGGATGGTATCGGTACCCTCGTCCACGAGTTCAGCCACGCTTTGGGTCTCCCCGACCTCTATGTGACCAACTATAGCTATAGTGGCGACAATGCCTTCGGTATGTACTCTATCATGGATAGCGGTCCTTACGCTGGCAATGGCTACCGTCCTGTGGGCTACACCGCTTATGAGAAGAGCTATTTGGGCTGGTTGGACATTCCCACAATCAGTGACGAACAGGCTGTCACGCTGACCGATCCGAACACCTCTTCCACTGGTTTCGCCGTCCGTATCAACAACCCCTATAGCGTCTCCGAGTATTTTATCATCGAGAACCGCCAGCCGGGCAACTGGTTCCTCACCAACAACCCCGGTGGTGTGATGGAAAGCCACATCGCTTACAACCGCAACCAGTGGCAATTCAATACCCTCAACAATGAGAAGAAAAAGAAGCGCTGCCACTGTGTCACTGCCGATCAAAGTGAGATCAACTATAGCGTCAATTCTTCACAGCTTTACGGCAACAATGTGAATAACATTACGCGCTTCCCGCTCTATTCTGGCGTCAACCTTGATGACAGCGAGATCTATCGCGTCCTCTTGCACGAGGATGGTACTGCCACGTTCAACTTCCGCCAGCGTACCATCGATGGTGAGTATAAGCCCACCACAGGTCAGTATTACTCGCTCGTTCGTTCGGTCGATGAGTTGGCTACGGGTGACTCCGTGATTGTCGTCAATGGCAACAATACGCTCTCTGTAGGTACGACTTTCCGTGATGGCCTTGGCAAGGTGGCTGCCGTCAACGTTGCCCAGGACGGATTGGTTATCGCCAATGGCGACGTCCAGGCTTTCACTGTTCGTAAGAACACGACTAGCTGGGCCCTCAAGGTTGGCAATAGTTATCTGGCTATCAGCCGTGATGGTCTGACCACGACCTCTTCGCTCACCAACGGTCGTTTTGATCTGGCTATCAACAATGGCGAGGCTTCTATCAGCTTCACCGCCAACTATGCCAACCATCTCTTGAGCATCGACGATCAGAACTACCTCACCTCTGTTGTGAGCAGCAACCCCAGCGCGCTCCGTATCTATAAGTTGAATACTGCAGCCGGTATCGAAGGCACTACGGTGGCTCCGGAGCAGCAGTCTGCTGAGAAGGTGGTCTATAACCTCCAGGGACAGCGTGTCAACAGCAATGGCAAGCTCCCGAAGGGTATCTATATCATCAACGGCAAGAAGACGGTTGTGAGATAATCACTCGTCCCTCGCTATATACTATCAAGGCGGAATCCCATGAGGGTTCCGCCTTGATGCTTCTTAACCGTTTCTACGCTTTCCTTGTGTCTATTTCCGCTTCCGTTTGAAGAAGTCTTGCATGACCGCCTTGCAGTCGTTCTCCAGCACACCTGCAGTGATGGTGGCCCTGGGATGCAGCGCTTGGGGCGCAAAGCGCGAGAAGCCCCGTTTCTCTTCTCTACAGCCATAGACGATGCGTGAGAGCTGTGCCCATCCGATAGCCCCCGCACACATCACGCAGGGTTCTACGGTGACATAGAGGGTACACCCCGAGAGATATTTGCCCCCCAGCTGGTTGGCTGCTGCCGTGATGGCGAGCATCTCCGCATGCGCTGTCACGTCGTGGAGCGTCTCCGTCTGGTTGTGCGCCCGCGCTATCACTTTCCCATTGGCTACGATGACTGCTCCGATGGGGATCTCATTCTCTGATAGTGCCATCTCGGCCTCTTTCAGCGCCAGCCGCATGAAGTATTCGTCCGTCTTTTCCATATCTTTTTCTCCTTATTATATATAGGTCCTCATCCATCCGTGTAATTTGCTCCACCACATTTTGTCTCTTGAGATGGATGCCGCCCTCAGAAAAGGATCACTGTAGCGTCATGTACTCGTGAATACAGGACAAAAACAAAGGCGTGCAGCCGAATTACTTCGTTACACGCCTTGATTGAAATGATGATGTTTGAGCCTCTTGTCGGATTCGAACCAACGACCCCGAGATTACAAATCACGTGCTCTGGCCAACTGAGCTAAAGAGGCGGGGTGGGCAAGCGGTTCATATCGCGCTGCTACAACCTACTACCCTTGCTACGTTCCCGTCCTGGGGGATTCGAAGGGAGCTAGCCGTATGAGACTTGCCCGTGTTGACTTCCTTTCGAAAGCGGTTGCAAAGGTACTTGAAATTTCTCGATTGGGCAAAGAAAAAAGGAGGAACTTGTCCTCCTTTTAGTCTTTTTTAGGATTTTATTCCTCCAGCAACTTTTGGATTCTCTCTTCGATAATCGCTACACCACCGAAGGTGTTGGACTCGATATTGAGTACCATGACAGGATCGTGGAGTGAGAGGCGAAGCAGGAACCACCCCTGCTCAAACTCTCCCGTGCAACTGACGCGCACGCCCTCGTAGTTGGGCTCAACAATGTGCCAGTCGGGTTGCTCTGCCACCTTGCTGCGGAGGCACTCCAGTTTCTCCTTGCCTTCCTCTACGAAGCGCTCCGGATCGAGCTTGATGCGCTTCTCCTTGCTCTCTGCCGGTTTCTTGAGGTCGTGGATCAGGTCGGAGAGTTCCTTGCCCTCATGCTTCATGCGTGCAGCCTCGGTGATGAGCTTTGCCACGAGGTAGGCGCCATCGTCCAGGAAGTAGTTCTCGCGCAGGGCGGCATGTCCTGATGTCTCAATGGCAAGCCAGCACTCCTCGCCCTCGTTGTTGAGTCGGATGGCCTCGTCGATGACGTTTCTGTAGCCACGCTTGAAGCGATGATGCTTGCCGCCATGCGCCTTGATAAACTCAGCCAGTCCCTCAGAGGTTACGGAGTCGGTGACGATTGTCGTGCCCGGGTGCTCCCTAAGTATTATCGCAGCGATGAGTGCGATGAGCGAGTTGCGGTTGATGGGGTCACCATAGTGGTCCACGATGGCCGAACGGTCCACGTCGGTGTCGAAGATGATACCCAGGTCGGCATGGTGACGGGTGACGGCCCGGCAGATTGCCATCATGGCATCCGTGCTCTCGGGGTTGGGAGCATGGTTGGGGAAGTGTCCGTCCGGATTCAGATAGATACCACCCGAGGTGTCAGCCCCCAGGGGCTTCAGTACCTTCTCGGGGAAGAAGCCACCCGATCCGTTGCCCGCATCCACCACGATGTCGAGGCCCGCCAGTGGTTGGTCCCCCTTGTTCACCTCTCCCTTGATGTAGTCGCGGAGCAGCTGGCAGTACTTCTCCATGAAGTCCCACTTGGCCGCCTCGCCCGAGAGGTTCTCTTTTTCATACTCGCCCTGCTCAGCCATGAGGAGTAGTTCCTTGATGTCCTTCTTGCCAAGGCCGCCTTGTGGAGTGAAGAACTTCAGTCCGTTGCGGTTCCAGGGCAGGTGACTTGCCGTCACCATGATGGCACCATCAACCGGAGACTCGTTGTCGATGGTCGTCATGAACATCGCTGGCGTTGAAGCCAATTCGCAGTCGAAGGCCTTCGCACCGCTGGCTTCCAACCCCTCGATGACGGCATCCTTGACCTGCGTGCTTGAGAGTCGCGGGTCGTGTCCTACGCTGACGCTGATGTGTTGTTTGTTGTTGCGTTTTGAGAGCCATGCTACGAAGCATCGTCCCAGAATGCCCGCCACCTCACTGGTGAGGTTGACGTCTTCTCCCTCGACACCAGCGAGCGCTACGCCACGGATGTCAGAGCCGTTTTGGAGTTTCTTCCAATCTGTCATATTGCCAAAGGTCTTTAATTTTGTTACGTTATATTATGGATGCGAAGATACAACAAGTTTTTGGATTGCTCAAACGATTTGAGTAGTTTTTTCCTTTCTGCTTGTTGTGTCCGCAAACATTTTGCATAGTGTCGGCAGTCTGCTGTCCCTATGGGAAAAGTCAAGGGCTGCGACGGACGGCTTGTCAGCCATGGTCCGTGCAGCCCCTCGTGCCTTTGCGTCTCACTTATTTATCCTTCTTGCCGAAGATAGAGAAGTGGACGTATCGTTTCGGATGCGCCTTGAGGTTGACAAGCAGGCTGTCGGCATCGCGCATCGTCTGGTTCATGTTGTTGTAAAGTGTGGGATCGTTGAGGAACAGACCCAGTGAACCTTCACCCGAGTTGAGTTTCGCCGTCAGTTGGTTCACATGGTCGAGTGCGGTGTTCACCCGTGCCATGGTCCCTTCGACATCCACCCCTTCGAGTTTGCCGTTGAGGTTTGTCATCAGGCCATTGGCATTGCCGAGCGTCATGGACAGTCCCGACCGGGCATCGCAGACGAGCTGGTCGCTATGGGTAAGCAATGCCCCCGCCTTGCCTGTCAAAGCCGGCAGGTCACGGTTGAGCGACGCCAGGAGCTGGTTCAGTTCGCGCGTAGAAGTCGTCAGGTCCGACGAAATCTGGTTTACATTGTGCAGCGTTCCCGCAATAGCCGGGTCTGCCAGTAGCACGTTGAGGTTGTGGGCGATGGAGTCCAGTTTTGGGAGCAGGGCCTGCACCTGCGGTACCATCCCCTTGACCGCCTCCATGGCACCGTTGGAGGAATGGCCCGGGATCACGCCATTGGTGGGCAGGTATTGGCTCGAAGTGCCGAGGACGAGGTTCACCTGGATGTTGCCCATCAGATCGCTGACAATCTCCGCCTCCGTTCCCTCGGGAATCTTCATGTCCTTCTCGATGTCGGCCACGACGGTGATGTCGCCCGGTTGGGTGTAGTTGTAAGCGATGCTGTGTACCGTTCCCACCTTGTAGCCGTTGGCATAGATCGGAGAGGAAGCCGACAATCCGTTGATGTTGTCAAACTTCATCAGATAGGCGTTGGAGGAAGAGAATAGGTTCATTCCCTTGAGAAACTGCATCCCGAAGAAGAGGATGACGATTCCCAGGACGGCCACAAGGGCTATTTTCACTTCGTTGCTAAAATACTTTTTTTCCATGTGTTCTGATTTTCTTTGAGAAGGCTATCTGTGTCGCACTGCCGAGCGGTCGTTGTCAGCGTACTTACTTCTTCTTCGCATTTTGGAGGAAGGCCGCAATGGCCAGCGAGGTATTCATCCGCTTGTCACCATCGAAGGCAATGATGAAGCAGTTGGGGAAGTCTGCGGCCAGCTTTTTCTTCAGTTTGATGATGTCGTTGTAGTTGGTGCTCGCGCCGATGGTGTACTTGTAGAGACCGTCTTCTACGAAACTGTCCACCTCTTTGTGGCCTTTGAACTGCTCGCTGTCGTGGTGCAGCTGCCGGTTGATGGCGAAGACCTGTACCTTGAAGACGGGCACCACCCCCTTGATGGCCGCCTGTGCCTCGGGAGGAAGTTGTGGCTGTGGGGCTGGAGCGGCCTGTTTGTCTGGTGCTTGCTCCTTGGTTGTCTCCTTCGGCTTCTGCGGAGCGGGGACGACGGGTACCGCCACGGGCTGTACCTTCTTCGGTTGTGCGCCGATGGCCGGCTTCTTGGTCACGGCGGGCGCTATGCTGATCGGCTTCGTCTCGCGAGTGGGAACCGTCCATTGTGGCTCATACTTCTTTCTGTATTTGACGAAAGCCTTATAGAACGCCTCCGCCATGCTGGCCTGTCCCTCCTCCGTGTTGAGGAAGTCCTCTTCCTCCGGCGTGGTGATGAATCCCAGCTCGATCAGACAACTCGGCATGGACGTCTCGCGGAGCACGAGGAATCCTGCCTGGTGTACCCCCTTGTCATTGCGCCCTACGTCCGAGCACACACTGCGCTGGATAAACCGTGCCAGCTCGATGCTGCGCTCCATGTTCGCGCTTTGGATAAACTCAAACATGATGTAGCTCTCCGACGACTTCGGGTCGAAGCCCTGGTAAGTCTGCTCGTAGTCCTTCTCTAATGAGATGACGGAGTTCTCGCGCATAGCCACATCGAGGTTGTCCTTGGCTCGGTGCATACCCAGGGTATAGACCTGGAAACCCTGCACGGTGTGGCCGCGGGCCACGGCGTTGGTGTGGACGGAGATGAAGAGGTCGGCTTTGTTGCGGTTGGCAATAGCGGCCCGCTCATGCAGTGTGACGAAGCGGTCGTCCTTGCGTGTATAGATGACCTTCACGTCGGGACAGTTGCTTTCTATCAACTTGCCGAAACGCAAGGCCACACTGAGGTTGATGTCTTTTTCCTGTGAGAAAACGCCACGGGCGCCCGTGTCATGGCCGCCGTGTCCTGCGTCGATGACGAGTGTGAAACGCTTGGGCGTAGCCGCCATGAGCGACCACCCCACACACAGCAGGACCATAAGGAGGGAAAGCTTCTTTACCATACCAGGTGCAAAATTACGGATAAAATCGCAAAACTCATTCACCGCAAGCGGTTTTTATCGTTTATTAAATGTATTTCCACGCCCGCTCCGTCGCAGTCAGCCCCCATGGGCGGGTTGCGCTTGATGATACGGATGTCGATGGATGTGATCTCGGGCCATTCCTCCAGTAAGGCCTGGGCCACATTGCCCGCTGCCTTTTCTATCAAGGCGACCGGGCGAGTCAGCACCTCTCGTGTGCGCTGATAGACCGCCGCATAGTTGAGCGTGTCGCCAACGTCGTCCGAGGTCATCGCGCGGGTGAAATCGTAGCCTATCCGTAGGTTGATACAGAAGTCGTTGCCTATCACCTGTTCCTGCTCCATCACCCCGATGGGGCAGTGGAGCTGCAGGTTGTTGATGAGAACAAAGGTTTCCATAGGGCACATCATCCACATCGGCTTGCGCCACAGTTCGTACACAGTAGGCATCCCTCCTGATAGACCAGCGTCTCTTGTCCACAGACGGGACAGACCTGGCCGTTGGCCTTCGTGCCGTCGCTGACATACTTCTTCAGCGCGCGCTCCACGCCCACCTTCCATGTGTTGATATGCTCGCTCTTGAGCTGGAGCGACCCGACGAGTTTGATCACATGGCTGATTGGCATTCTATAGCGCAGCACACCCGAGATGAGCTTTGCATAGTTCCAGTATTCCGGGTTGAACTTCTCCGACAGTCCCTCGACGGTCGTCTTGTATCCACGTCGGTTCTTGAACTGGAAATCGTAGCGGTGGGTGCCGTCGGGGTTGGTCTGCTTGATGATCTTGCCCTTCGTGACCGTCTTGGGCAATACGATGCCTTCCTCGTCATCCTGCAGTCCGGTGAAGATCTCGTAGGGTCGTCCATCTACCAGTCCGACGAAGGCCACCCATTTCTCCTTGTTGTTCTGGAAGCGCACCACGTCGCAGTCCAGTTCCTTCGGTCTCGTTTCGAGCACGGGTGGCTGCTGGAAGACCGGTTTTCTGATCTCCGTAGCCTGTCGCAAGTCCTTGGCTTCGTCGTCCTGCGCATCCTCCTTGTTCTTCTTTGATACCGAGAGCATCACCCCCGACCGGCTGCCGTCGCGGTAGATGGTGCACCCTTTGCAGCCACTCTGCCAAGCCTCCATGTAGAGTTGGTTGACCAATGCCTCATCGACCCCACTGGGCAGGTTGACCGTCACGGAGATGCTATGGTCCACCCACTTCTGGATAGCCCCCTGCATCCGCACCTTCATCAACCAATCGACGTCGCTGGCCGTGCCCTTGTAGTAAGGAGAACGAGCCACCAGGGCGTCGAGTTCCTCCTGCGAATAGGGGAGGGTAGGATCGATCCCTTCTGTGGTCATCCACTTCTGAAACTTCTGGTGATAGACGATATACTCCTCAAATGCGTCACCGACCTCGTCAACATAATCCACACGCACGTCGGCGTCGTTGGGATTGACCTTGCGCCGACGCTTATAGACAGGCATGAAGACCGGTTCTATGCCACTCGTGGTCTGCGTCATCAGCGACGTGGTGCCCGTGGGAGCAATGGTCAAGCAGGCGATGTTGCGTCGGCCGAAGCGCACCATGTCATCATAGAGGGCCCCGTCGGCCTCCTTGATGCGCTGGATGAATGGGTTGCCCGTCTCGCGCTGGGCGTCGTAGATGGCAAAAGCGCCTCGTTCCTGCGCCATCGTCACCGACGCACGGTAGGCGTTCAGGGCCAGTGTGCGCTGCACCTTGACGGCAAAGTCGGTGGCCTCCTGCGTGCCATAGCGCAGTCCCAAGGCGGCCAGCATGTCGCCCTCGGCAGTGATGCCCACGCCCGTACGTCGTCCCAAGGCCGTCTTTTCCTTGATCTTCTCCCAGAGGCGACGCTCGGCGTACTTCACGTCCTCTGCCTGTGGGTCGCTGTCGATCTTGGCGATGATGCCGTCGATCTTCTCCAGTTCCAAATCTACGATATCGTCCATGATGCGCTGGGCCATCTGGGCATGTCGGCTGAAGGCGTCGAAGTCGAAATGCGCTTCGGAGGTGAAAGGGTTGAGGACGTAGGAGTAGAGGTTGAGTGCGAGCAGACGGCAACTGTCGTAGGGGCAGAGTGGAATCTCGCCACAAGGGTTGGTGCTGGTCGTCCGGAATCCCAGGTCCGCATAGCAGTCGGGGATGCTCTCCCGGATGATCGTGTCCCAGAACAGTACACCGGGCTCCGCGCTCTTCCAGGCGTTGTGGACGATTTTCTCCCAGAGTTTGCGCGCCGATATTTCCTTGCGGACCCATGGATGGTCGCTATCGACAGGAAACTGCTGTGTGAAGTAACCATTCTCTGCGGCTGCCCGCATAAACTCGTCGCTGATCCTGACGCTGACATTGGCCCCCGTCACCTTGCCCTCCTCCATCTTGGCATCGATGAAAGCCCCCGCGTCGGGGTGCTTGATGGAGACCGAGAGCATCAGTGCGCCCCGTCTTCCGTCTTGCGCCACCTCCCTCGTGGAATTGCTGAAGCGTTCCATGAACGGCACCAGTCCCGTCGAGGTGAGGGCGGAGTTGTTGACAGGCGTGCCCTTGGGACGGATCTGGCTCAAGTCGTGGCCTACGCCCCCGCGCCGCTTCATGAGTTGCACCTGCTCCTCGTCGAGTCGCATGATGGCCCCGTAGGAGTCGGCGTCGCCGTCGATACCGATGACGAAGCAGTTGGAGAGCGAGGCAATCTGATGGTCATTGCCGATACCCGTCATTGGGCTGCCCGCGGGAATGATATATCGGAAGTGGTCGAGAAGGGCGAATACCTCCTCGGCCGTGAGGGGGTGGGGGTAGTTGGCCTCTATCCTGGCTATCTCGTGGGCGATGCGCCAGTGCATGTCAGTGGGAGTCTGCTCATAGATATGACCCATCCCGTCCTTCATGGCGTACTTGCTCACCCAGACGCGGGCAGCGAGTGCGTCGCCGTCGAAATAGTTCAAGGTGGCCTCGTAAGCCTCCTCAAAGGTATATGTCTTTTTTTCTTGCATACAGTCAAGTTCTTCAATCAGATTGCGAAATTACAAATTCTTTTCCGATTATGGAAGAAAACGCGCCGTTTCTTTGCTCGCTGGTACGGTTAGGACGGACAGAGAGGCGCTATCGAAGGATGTCAACCACCTCGTCTTGCGGCATCACGGACCACCTCGTCCCCCCAATTTCCTATGGAACGAGGAAAAAAGCCCCTGAGGATGGCCGAGGATTCGGATTAAATTCGTAAATTTGTGCGATGATTAGCGAACAAACGAATAGGACACGGTATGGCTGCGCACAATGAGTTGGGACGTTGGGGCGAGGAATTGGCTGCCCGCCACTTGGAGCGTCAAGGCTTCAAGATACTCTTTCGCGACTGGCATTGTGGACATCGCGACCTTGACCTCATCGCCCAAAAGGAGGACGAAGACCTCCTGGTGATCGTGGAGGTGAAGACGCGGCGCAACGAACGTTTTGGCGATGCCTCGCTGGCCGTCACGCCACAGAAGATACGGTCGATCATCATTGCCACCAATGCTTTTGTGAAAACCTATCAGGTCCATTCCCGCATACGCTTCGACATCATCACCATCGTCGGAACCCATGCAGAGACGGCGCAAGTCAGACATGTCGAGGACGTCCCATTGATGTAGTCATGTGGGCCTCACAGATGTAAACGAACACAACAACATGAAAATCTTTTCACGAATCAAAGCCCAACTGGGCCGCAAGCCGAAGGAGAAGCCCGTGACCGTGGTACGCCTCGGCGAGGTCGATAGCACGAATAGCTACCTCAGGACCTACCAACCCGCTTCGGAAGACGAGGATATGGTGGTCGTCACCGCTGATCATCAGACGGCGGGAAGGGGGCAGGGGACGAACCGGTGGGAGTCTGCCGAAGGAATGAACCTGCTCTTCAGCGTCCTCATCCATCCCTCATGGATCCCCGTGGGGCGGCAGTTTCTCCTCTCCGAGGCAGGGGCCTTGGCTATCAAGGAGGTGCTCGATGGCTATACGGAGGGGATCACCCTGAAATGGCCAAACGACATCTATTGGCACGACCGCAAGTTGAGTGGTACGCTGATCGAGACGGCGGTCAGTTCGCAAGGTCTCAAAAAATGCGTCTATGGCATCGGACTGAATGTCAATCAGACCGCTTTCTCCGATGACTTGCCCAATCCCGTGTCACTCAAACAGATTGTGGGTCACGACGTAGATCGCGAGCAACTGCTGCAAGAACTCATCGTCTCGTTCAAGAAATACTATGAACTGACCCGTGAGGGAGCCTATGGAGACATCTCCGAACTCTATTTTATGAACCTTTACCACCGTGACGGCTATTATCGCTTCCGGGACAAGGAGGGTGAGTTTGAGGGACGCATCTTCGGTGTAGAAGACGATGGACGCCTGTTGCTCCACGACCGGCAGGGCTGCATCCGCGAATACAGCTTCAAAGAAGTGGAGTTTATCATCCCCGCAGCCCAATAGAGGGGTATTGTAACTTATTATAAAAGTAGAAATTTATCAATATAATCAGCAATGGCAAGATTTAAGAGAATACTGCTCAAGCTCTCTGGAGAGAGCCTGATGGGCAAGCAGGGGTATGGTATTGACCCCGAGCGTTTGGCGGACTATGCGCGCCAGATTAAAGAAGTGCAGGAGATGGGTGTACAGATTGGTATCGTCATCGGTGGTGGCAATATCTTCCGCGGCCTGTCGGGTTCGCAGAAGGGCTTCGACCGTGTGAAGGGCGACCAAATGGGCATGTGTGCCACCGTCATCAACTCGCTCGCCTTGAGCTCTGCTCTCGGTGCATTGGGTGTCAAAAACAAGGTGCTAACCGCCATTCGTATGGAGCCTATCGGTGAGTTGTACAGCAAGTGGAAGGCCATCGAGGCCATGGAGGCTGGCTATGTTTGCATCTTCGGTGCAGGAACGGGTTGCCCCTACTTCTCCACCGATACGGGTTCGTCGCTCCGTGGTATCGAGATAGAGGCAGATGTGATGCTGAAAGGTACACGCGTGGATGGCATCTATACCGCCGACCCCGAGAAAGACCCGACAGCCACGAAGTTTGACGACATCACCTACGACGAGATCTATACCCGCGGTCTGAAGGTCATGGACCTCACGGCCACCACGATGTGTAAGGAGAACCATCTTCCCATCTATGTCTTCAACATGGATGTCTATGGCAATCTCGCCAAGGTGATGGCGGGAGAGGCTATCGGTACGCTCGTCCATAACTGATCAGGTTCTTGAAAACGTTGGTAGAACGATTTCTGCAAATCGGCCACGCTATGTATAAATGGTAGAGGCCGCCGAAAAAGAAAACGGGGTTGGCAAGTGCGAATTAAATCGCTTGCCAACCCCGTTTTGAAATTCTGTCCTCTTTGAAATCCCGCCCCTTCGGGGGGATTCAAAGAGGCAATGTCGTCGGGTCCTTAGCAGACTTTGTGGGAACCGTCGCTGATGACGACAGGATAGACCTCGGGTGCATGGCCATACTTCGCAGCGAAGCGTTTGGTCACTTCCTCGACGAAGTGGTCGTAGCGCTCTTCCTTGACGAGGTTGATGGTACAACCGCCGAAGCCACCGCCCATGATGCGGGATCCCGTGACGCCACACTCGCGGGCTACGTCATTGAGGAAGTCGAGCTCTTCGCAGCTCACGTCATACTCGTTGCTCAGACCGTCATGGGTCTCATACATCTTCTGGCCTACGGTCTCGTAGTCGCCCTGGTTGAGCGCTTCGCAGACAGCCAGTACGCGGGCCTTCTCGCCCAACACATAGTGAGCACGGCTATAGTCCTCCTCGCTCACCTTGTTGCGGACGGCCTCCAGGTCGGTCCATTCAGCGTCGCGGAGCGTCTCGAAGTGGCGGTCGGGGAACTGGGCGGCGATGGCCGCGACCACATTCTCGCAACTTCTGCGGCGGTCGTTGTACGGGCTTCCAACCAGTTCGTGCTTCACCTTGGAATTGACCAATACGAGCTGGTATCCCTTCGGGTCGAAGGGGAAGTACTCGAACTCGCGGCTACGGCAGTCGAGACGCATCAGCTTGCCTGCCTGTCCGAAGACGCTGGCAAACTGGTCCATGATGCCGCAGTTGACCCCGATGTACTTATGCTCTGTGGCCTGTCCCGCCAAGGCGATGTCCCATTTCGACACCTTGTTGTCGGCGAAAAGGTCGTTGAGGGCGCAGCCGATGCAACTCTCCAGGGCTGCTGAGCTACTCATGCCCGCTCCAAGGGGTACGTCGCCGGCGAAAGCAATATTGAAGCCCTTCACCTCCACGCCGAGCTGGAGAAACTCCTGCACCATGCCGTAGATGAAGCGTGCCCAGGTGGCGCGCGGACCCTCAGGGTCGTTCACCTTGAACTCCACGCGGTCCTTCAGGTCGATGGAGTAGCACATGATGGTGTCGAGGCCATTGGGGCGCACCTCGGCCATAATGCCCTTGTCCACGGCGCCAGGGAAGACAAAGCCTCCGTTGTAGTCCGTGTGCTCGCCGATGAGGTTGATGCGACCCGGCGAGAAGTATATGTTGCCCGTCTTGCCGTCGAAATGCTTGATAAAACGGCTTCTCACAAATTCTATGTCCATATCTTTTGTTTGTGTAATATGTTGGTTTTAATGATGATATTTCTTCTCCTTACTCCACAGGGATGTCGGTATTGACATTCTTGGAGCCCCAGAGGGCGTAGTAGAAGATGTAGGCTGCGGCGAGGAGGACGACGACAAAGCTACCGATGTAGTTGTGGGTAAGGTCGATCACAAATCCCTGAAGGCCGATGACAACGGCAAAGCCTGCCACCATCATCATGAATGCGCCCGAAGCCTTGGCCGTGTATTTGCCCAGTCCCTCAGTAGCGAGGTTGAAGATGCCACCCCACATCACGGAGGCGCAGAAGCCGATGAGCATGAAGGCGAAGATGCCTACGGGAATCTCACCCCAGATGAGGCACATCTTGACGTAGTCGATGCCTGGGAACTGAATAGTCTGCTCCACGGGAAGCAACATACCCACGGCCACGAGGACCATGGCCACGAAACTCACGGTAGTGATCATTGCCTTGGGCGATACCTTGCCACCCACCATGCCGCCGATGAAACGGCCGATGAGCATGAAGATGAAATAGACCGCACTAAGCGTGCCCACATAGCCAGCGTCCATGCCAAGACCTGGGTTGACGGCGTCCTTGGCGGAAGTGAGGTAGGCGAGAATGTAGGTCGGCGGGCATACCTCGACGGCACCATAGACGGCGATGGCAAGCATGCCGAGTTTGAAGTGGCGGAAGGAGTAGCAGCTGTACTGGTCGTGGGTAGCTTCATGCTTCGGCTGTTGCGGCTCCTGGATCTTGGTGAAGAAAATGACCACAAGGGCGAAGATGAAGATGGCGAGGGCAATCATCAGAGCCGGCGTGGCTGCGGAGACTTTGGCCTTGCTGGCGTCGCCGATGAGGGCTCCCATGAGAATATAGACACAGACAGCAGCGGCGGAGTTGAATACACCACCGATCTGTACAAGCTGGTTGCCACGGTTGCCACCTCCGCCGAGGAGGTTGAGCATCGGGTTGACCACGGTGTTGAGCATGCACATGCAGAGGCCGGAAATGAAGGCGCCGATGAGATAAACCACGAAGCCGGCAGACCCACTGACCCACTGGAGAAGCAGACCGACAATGCCGACGATAAGGGCCATCAAGGCCGTCTTCTTGTAGCCGAATTTTGTGATGAGCAGACCTGCGGGAACACCCATGACTAAGTAGGCGCCAAAGTTGCCATAGTTGCCCACCTGCGAGAGAAACTCGGAGACGTTGAAGTTGTTTTTGAGAATGACGGCCATGGGCGAGCAGAGGTTGGTCACGAAGGCAATCATGGCGAACAGGAAGACCATCGCCAGGATGGCGATGATATTTCCTTGTTTTTTAGAGGAATTTTCCATTTCGGTGTTGTTGTTTTGTATTCTTTCTTTGGTGGATGGATGGGCCGCGGTATCACGACCGTTTGGGATGGGGTGGCTCCTGGGTGGCTGTGGGGAATGCTTTACTTCTCTACGCCAAACTGGTAGATGGTTTTCTGGGTGTATTCCTCACCCGGGTTGAGCACTACCGATGGGAAGTAGGGATGGTTGGGACTGTCGGGGAAGTGCTGGCACTCCAGGCAGATGGCGCTTCGACGCGGGAAGGTGGCTCCGTGCTGTCCCTGGTAGCCGTCGGCCCAGTTGTCCGTATAGAGTTGTACGCCCGGCTCGGTGGTATAGACGGTCATGGTACGTCCGCTGGTCGGCTCTTTCACGCGGGCGGCAAGCGTCAGCTCACCCTCCTCGTGCTTGTTGAGGACAAAGCAATGGTCGTAGCCCGCTCCATGGCGCAGCTGCTCGTCGTCAGCCTCGATGTCCTGTGCCACAGGCTTCATCGTGCGGAAGTCGAAGGGCGTGCCCTCCACCTGGCGTATCTCGCCCGTGGGGATGGAAGTGTCGTCGATGGGCAGATAGTGGTCTGCGTTGACCTCCAAAAGGACGTTGTCGATCGTGGGGGTAGGATTGGCGATGCCAGCGAGGGAGAAGAAACCATGGTGGGTGAGGTTGATGACGGTCTTCTTGTTGGTTGTGGCGCGATACTTGATAACCAGTTCGTCAGCGTCGGTCAGGGTGAAGGCCACCCAGACGACCACCTCACCAGAGAAGCCCTCCTCGCCATAGGGACTGGTGTATTTCATGACCACGGCGTGAGGATTCACCTGCGTGGCGTCCCATACCTTGGCGTTGAATCCCTGCTTGCCGCCGTGGAGGCAGTTGGGACCGTTGTTGATGGCGAGATTATACTCCTTGCCGTGGAGCTGGAAGCGTCCGCGCGCGATGCGGTTGGCGTAGCGTCCCACGAGGGTAGAGAGATAAGGCTCGGGAGACTCCATGACTCCCTTGATGCTGTCGTGTCCCTGAATAATGTTGGCGTGCTTGCCCTCTTTGTCCGGCATCATGATGGCTACTACGGCGCCTCCGTAGTTGGTGAGTGCCACCTCGTTGCCCTGACTGTTGCGGAGCACGTATAAATCGGTCTTCTTGCCGTCGATGGTGGTCTGAAAGTCCTTGCGCTTCAGACCACAAAGCAGTTGTGTCTCTTCCATAATTCCTGTACGTTAGTTATTATTCCTTTGATTTGCAAAGTAACAAAAAAATGCCGAATTGCGCAAATATATGGCAAGGAAAAATGACGAAGCCCGCCAAAAGTTTCTTTTCGGCGGGCTTGTGAGGTTCGGATAAGTGACGAGGGAGCTTCTAGCCTCTTGCTAATCGACAAAGTACCACTTGATGATAAAGCGGCGTGCACCATCTTCCTGCTCATATATTTCAAGGTGAACCGCATCGTCGGGCAGGAAGAATTCCACGATATCCGGCCATTCGATGAAGCAGTAGTGCCCGCTGTCAAAATATTGCTCTACGCCTATGTCGAAGACCTCCGCTATCTTCTTGATGCGGTAGAAGTCGAAGTGATAGACCGGCTCACCCTTGCCATCGGTATATTCGTTGACCAATGAGAAGGTGGGGGAGGTGATGACATCCTTGACGCCCAGTTCCTCGCAGACGGCTTTGATGAAGGTGGTCTTGCCTACCCCCATGTCTCCGTCGATGGCAAAGATTTTGGCGTCGCCCACGGCGTTGAGGAAGTAGCGGGCGGCCTCGTGGATCTTGTCGAGGCTTTCAAGTTCAAAATACACTTTCTTCATATTGCTTTTCCTTTCTTTGTTTTTGTCTATTATCGTTTGCGTGGCGTCAGGGTGATGAGGGGCACGATCATCTCCTCCATCGAGATGCCGCCATGCTGGAATGTGTCCTTATAATAAGATACATAGTAGTTGTAATTGTTGGGGTAGGCAAAGAAGGCGTCGCCCGTGGCAAACACATAGGCCGTGCTGAGGTTGGGGGCGGGGAGCTGAGCCTGGTGTGGATTCTTGATGACGAAGAGGTCCTTGCCGTGGTAGCTCAGGTTCTTGCCCAACTTGTAGCGCAGGTTGGTGTTGGTGTTGCGGTCGCCGACGATCTTCACGGGTTTTGTGGTGCGGATGCTGCCATGGTCGGTGGTGATGATGACCTTGTAGTCGCTCTGCGAGAGCAGGCGCAGGAGGTCGGTCAGTACCGAGTGGCGGAACCAGGAGTGGGTGATACTGCGGTAGGCACTCTCGTTGTTGGCCAATTCGCGTATCATCTTCATCTCCGTGCGTGCATGGGAGAGGATGTCGATGAAGTTGATGACCAGCACGTTGAAGTCGTTCTGGTAGAGGTTGTTGAACTGGGAGAGATACTTGTCCGAGTCGGCCGAGTCGTTGATCTTGTGGTAAGAGAACTTGTCGTGGCGGCGATAGCGGTCGATCTGCGTCTGGATGAGCGGTTTCTCGTTGAGGTTCTTACCCTCCTCCTCGTCCTCATCGACCCACAGCTCTGGAAACATCTTGGCTATCTGTTGAGGCATCAATCCGCTGAAGATGGCGTTGCGGGCATACTGCGTGGCGGTGGGAAGGATGCTGAGATAGACTTGCTCGTCGATGTCGAAGAGGTCGGCCACCTCGCTGGAGAGCACGCGCCACTGGTCGAAGCGGAAGTTGTCGATGACGATCAGGAAGACCTTCTCGCCACGGTCGATGCTTGGAAAGACAAACTGCTTGAAGAGGTCGGGACTCATCGTGGGGCGCGACGCGCCCGGCTTCTCCTCCTTGCGGCCACGCAGTTGAAACCGGTCTGTGCGGGCTGGCTGCTGAGGGGCTACCCAGTCGAGGTAGTTCTGCTGGATGTATTTGGCAAACCCGATATTGGCCTCCTCCTTTTGCATCTTCAGCATGTCCGTCATATTGCTCTCCGTGCTGCTCAGTTCCAGTTCCCAGCGTACCAGCCGCTTATAGACCTCAGCCCAGTCGGCAAAGGAACGACTGTCGCTGATCTGCATGGAGATCTGCTGGTAGTCCTGTTGGTAGCCCGTCTGCGTCACCTCGGTGACGATCTCCTTTCTGTGGATGTTCTTCTTGAGCGTCAGAAGAATCTGACTGGGATTGACGGGCTTGATGAGGTAGTCGGCGATCTTCGATCCTATCGCCTGCTCCATGATGTTCTCCTCCTCGCTCTTCGTCACCATGACGATGGGCGTGGCAGGTTGTATCTCCTTGATGCGCTGGAGCGTCTCGAGACCTGACAGGCCCGGCATCTGCTCGTCGAGGAGCACCAGGTCGAAGGTCTGCGCCCGGCATTGGTCGATGGCGTCGGCTCCGTTGCTGACGGTCACGACCTCGTAGCCTTTCTTTTCGAGGAAGATGATGTAGGCCTTCAGCAGCTCTATCTCGTCATCGACCCATAAAAGCAATCCGTTATTATTGTTCATTGTCTTTTCTCCTATCATTTTTAGTCCCTCGCCATGGGGGGCTGATACTGTTTTGGCACTCCTTGTCATGAAGTGCTGCTTGGTCTTCGGACCCTCGTGGCGAAGTCCTGGGGTGAACTCAGTAGCAGTCGGGTGGATACTTAGAAACCATCCAACTCGTAATACTCGTCGTCGAGGCCATCGTCGAGTGTCTCCTTGTCCTCGCTATTCGTCGGACTGGACGGCGTGTCGCCCTCGAAGAAGAACTCGGGTTCATCCTCGTCGTCTTCCTTGCCTTGCGGCTGGTCCTGCACGGGCTTTTGCGGCCGTGTGGCAGGCCGATCCTGCTGAGGCTTCTCGGTCTTCGGCGTGGAGGAGTTTGGTGGCTGAACCGCAGGAGCGGGAGGTGTCTCTGGCTCGTCGGGGATGACGATGGTGCCCTCCTCCGGCTGCTGGGTGGCTGGCTTGGCCGGTTCGTCCTCGGGGGCGATCTCTATCAGGTCGCCCTGAGTGTCGGTCTCTGCTGGTTGCTCGCCCGTCGGATCCACGGCAATGGTCGTACCCTCGTTGTCCTCTTGTTGAGGTTCCATGGGTTGATCCTTGGAGGCAGCCGAAGGCTGATCCTTCGCTGGTTCCTTCGGTTGTTCCGTGGGTTTACCCTCGGGGACGTTTATATCTTTGGCGCCTTCCTGGGGCGTCTCCTTGGCTGGTTCCTTGGGTTCACCCTCATTCGTACTGCCGCCCTCGTTGCCTCCTTGCGGGGCAGTCTCGGACTGTGGCTCTGTGGGAGCGTCCTTAGCCTCTGGTTCCGTCTGAGGCGCATCGGCTTGCGGCTCGTCCTCCTTGGCAGGCTCTGTAGCCGTGGTGTCCGTCACCACTTGCGACGGTTCCTCGATGGGGATGAACTGCGTGTCGTCTTCCACCTCCAGAGTCTCCTCGTTTTCGCCCGCCTCGCTGGTCACGGGCTGGTTGTCCACTTCGGGAATGCCGATGGGTTGAACCTTCTCCGGCTCTCGCGGTTCGTTGAGGTCCGCAGGCTCAAAGAGCGTATTGCGCTTCGGCAGTTCCACCTTGTTGAAGTTCTGGGCATAGAAGTCCTCGTAGTCCTTATAGCTGAACGGCTTGCCGATCAACTCCTCGTTTTTCGCACTAATGATGATCGGTACCGCCTTGCCGTTGGTCTGTCGTACGACGGCCTGGTTGGCGAAGAGCTGACGCGCATACTCGTAGGCCTCCTCGAAGTTGAGGAATCCTGTGAGGCGCATCTGTCTCATGCCCCCCACTTCCTCAATCTGAATTTCAAAATTGCGCACGAGGAAGTTGGTGAAGTTGAAACGTGCCATCTCGAAGAGCAGTTTGTTCTCATTGAGAGAGTCGGGGCTATAGACAAGCATGAAGACGAAGTCGATGTCGCGATCGGGCGTGAACTTCACCTGCTTGATGCTGTCGCTATCGTTGAGCACGATGGCCCGTCGCGTCCAGATGTCGCCTAAATCGAACTTGCCGCCGTGGAGCTGCCTACCCTGGTTGACGCCATTGACGATCATGCCCGCCATCTCGCTGATGCGACTGCGTGGATATTTCTCCACGACCTGCTTCATGTTGCTGACGCATCCCTCGGCGTCGCCGTCGTTGAGGCGGCTCAATCCGCTGATGAACAGGAATTTGTCGCGGTTCGCACCCAATGGGAATCGCGTCTCGCTGATGCTGGCGTTGGCAGCCACTTCGTCGAAGCGATCTTTCTTGAACGCCTCGTAGGTGGCCGCATAGAGTGAGTCTTCGATATGCTTGCCAAACTTTGCGTTCTCCACAAAGTATGGGTCTGTGAGCAGCGTCGTCCATTGACTGTCGGGGAACCGCGCCTTGAGGCTATCGACATAGCTTTCGGCAGTGGCAGGCTGCTTGAGCCGGGAGTAGAGCAGAAAGAGATGATAGTACGTCTCGTCGATATGCTCGTAGTCGCGGTAGTGGTCCGTCAGTCTGCGCAGGTGCTTCTCGGCCAAGGGCAGGTTGTCCAGCTCGTCCTTGAAGATGACGCCAGCGTGGTGAAGGCCGTCCTCCAGCAGCAGGTTGCTGGAGGCAAGCTGTTCGGGCGTGAAGGGTATCTGAGCCAGGTAGTACTCCCGCTTGTGCGGGTCGTTCTGGGCGCTGTCGGCCACTTGCTGCAGCGAATCCTGGGCCAGTTCTGCCGCCTCGATGGAGTCGCGCTGCTCGTCGGTCAGTTCCTCCTCGTCGATACCCGAGCCAATGCTGCCGACGACGGTCTTGTTGTTGCGCTGCCAGTCGTCGGCATTCTCGCGCTTGCCCCAAAGGCGCTCAAACTGTGACTTACCCAGGGAGACTGCCTGTACATTATAGAAATACCAGACGGCATCGCGGTTGTTGTCCTGTGCAGGGTTGGGCATGCGACCACGGTTGGTCTCCATGTTCTGACCCTCACCCTGTCGCTGGGCTGCCTCTTGCTCTGCCAATCGGTCTCTCTCCTCCTTCTCCTTCTTCTTCAGAGCGTCGATCACGCGGTCGATGGCCGCATTGCGCTCCGCCTCCGGACATTGGGCAAGATACTGCAAGGAGTCCTGAAGGTGGATGGCGTCAGTATAAGGTACCAATTTGTCGAGCACCTTCGAACGCTCCGAAAGTGCCTCGTAGTCTTTGCGGTCTTTGTCGAGCAGGCCGATGGCCTCGCCATAGCAGCGACGGGCGTCGCTATACTTCTGCATCTCCCAGTAGAGGTCGCCGAGGTGGAGCAGCAGCACACCCTTCTCCACGCCACTACGCGTGGCCTTGGTGTTGCCCTTCTCGTAGGCGTCGATGGCCTTCATGGTGTCTTGCTGTGCCAGGTAGATATTGCCCATGGCGTAATATACCTGGTCGAGGTATTCCTTGTTCTTGTCCGAGGCAGCCATGCGGCGCAGTTTGCCGATCATCTGTTTCGCCTTTCCCTTCGCCATCACCTCCGTCATGGCGATGCGGGCGTTGAATTCCAACTCGTAGGGAGGGTTCTGGGCGACGACCTTGCGAAACGCCTTGTACGCTTCAGTATGATGGCCCAAGGCCGCCTGGATCTGTCCCATCAGATACCATTCGCGCGCTTTCTGCTTCTTTCGCATCTCGTGCTTGATGACCTTGCGTAGGTAGGGGACGGCCTTCTCCAGTTCGCCCGTGTGGATATAATAGTCAGCAAAGGTATAGTCCCACTCCTTGGCGGCCCTCCAGTCGATGCTGTCGCGCTGCATGTTGCGGATCACGTCCTCGGCATCATAGAGCCAGTCTTGCTCGATGTAGCATTTGGCAAGCCATGCCCGCGCCTTGCCGTAGATGGCGGGTTGCGTCTTGTAGATTCTCGACATGTAGGCGAAGGTCGCCGCGGCCTCGTCGAACGATCCCTTGTGAAACTGGGAGCGGCCCATGAGCATCCATGCTTTCCAAAGGAAGGGGTTGTACTCTTTGCGGCTGAGCCACTCGATGTCCTTCTCCGTCTTGCGTCTCGACTTGTTCCATTCGGGCTTGCGCTTGATGCTGTTGCGCGCGATGGCCTTTTTCGATTTCTCTATCGCCCGGTCGTAGTTGCCCTTGCCCAGTTCGCGGCTGCCTTTGTTGCCCACCGTGTAGAGCGGGAGCATCTCCGTGAAGTTGTCCTTGTTGCCTTTCTCCTTTTCCAGACAGGCGTCGATGTAGGCCAGTTTGCCATTATAATAGGTATTATAGCGTGCATTGAACGCCCGCCACCAACGGGTCTTGGCGGTGTTCTTCTGGGTCGAGCAGCCACTAAGGACCAAGACGATGATGGCCAGTAGTGCGCCGATACTATATAGCGTATAATTCTTCTTCACGCTTAATAAACTCTTTTACGGGTCGTTTTATTGCCTTTCTCTTGCGATATTTCATCCTTCGATGAGCGCAAAGAGGTCGTCTTTGAGCGCGTCGGGCAGGTTGATCTCGCGCAGGCTGAGGCTCCGTGCCCATCCTCTCGCGTCTTCGGGACGCAGGGAGAAGAGCACGTCGGCGAAGTGTTGCACCTCGTCGTCGTTGTAACTATCGGACGGGCGCCCCTTGTACTGGTCAAGCTCCTCGTCGTCATAATACTCGATGTCGCGGGTAGCAGCCTCCATATAGCACACCTGTTCGCAACGGTCGTCCTCGCCGCTACAGGTGGAACAGTCGCCATGGGTCGGCTGGACGGCATCGTTGCTGCCCTTGGTGAGTTTGGAGACGAGGGCGGCGACGAGGGCCAGGAGGGCCAGCGATCCGAGGGTGATGAGTAGTAGGTTCATGATAGGCAGGTGTTTAGGATGGCTGGGCGGGGGTGATGGAGAAACCAGCCCGCTCCAGCTCGTCCCAATAGCTGGGGTAGGACTTCGACACCACCTCGGGATGGTGGATGCGAAGTCCCGGGAAGCGGATGGCCAAGGGGGCGAAGGCCATGGCCATGCGGTGGTCCTTGTGGGTGTCGATGACGGGGAAGGCGTCGGGCTGGCATTGTGCGCCGTTCCATATCAGTGCGTCCTCGTCGGTCGCCTGGAGGTCGTAGCCGAGCTTCCGCATCTCGCTGACGATGGCTGCGAGACGGTCGGTCTCCTTGATGCGGAGCGTCGAAAGGCCCGTGAAGCGGAAGTGGGTGCCCAAAGCCACGCAGGTAGCCACCACGGACTGTGCCAGGTCGGGCTGACCCGTGAAGTCGTATTCGAGGAGAGGCAGTCGCATCCTGCGGTAATGCAGGTCTGCCGTCTCCAGTCTTCCCTCCTTCTCCTTGGAGAGGGTGGTGCGGATGCCCAGCAGGCTGAAGATGTACTTGACTGCCGCGTCGCCCTGTGGAGAGTGGGCGAGGAGTCCGTTGAGGCGCATGGAGGTGTCGCCTCGGCCAAAGAGAGCCATCAGTTCATACCAATAGGAGGCCGAGGTCCAATCATTCTCTACCGTATATTCCGTGGGCTGGTAGGGGCGTGGGCGTACCGTGATGGCACTTTGGTCCATCCACTCCACGTCCGCACCATAGCTTCGCATCACCTGGAGCGTCATGTCGATATAGGGACGGGAGATGATGCGGCCCTGCAGATGGAGGGTAAGTCCCTTTTCCATGACAGGGGCGATGAGCAGCAGGGCCGTGACGAACTGTGAACTGATGTCGCCCGCCATCTCTATCGTACCGCCCATGATGGGCTTGCCGGTAATTCTCAGCGGGGGGAAGCCCTCCTCGCCCTCATAGGCGATCTCGGCACCAAGCAACCGGAGCGCATCGACCAGTTGGCCGATGGGGCGCTGGCGCATCCGCTCTGATCCGGTGAGGGTGTGCTCTCCGGGCGTGATGGCCAGGTAGGCGGTGAGGAAGCGCATAGCCGTGCCTGCCGGTCCAATATCGATGTGGGAGGGGAGGAGGCGCAAGGCGTCCTTGAGCACCCGGGTGTCATCGCAGTCGGACAGATTGAACGGTGTCGGCGCGCCAGGCGTCAGTGCCTGGATGATGAGGGCGCGGTTGCTGATACTCTTCGAAGCGGGCAAGTTGACATCCGCTTGGAGAACATGGGGAGGATCTATGATGTAATGCATTTTAAGCCTTGTTTGGGTCCTTACTCACCCGCAAAGGTACTATTTTTAGGGCGAAACGGCAAAAAAAGCCCGAAAAGTTTTGCTGGTTTCAAAAATCTTAGTACTTTTGCACCCGCTAAACAGAAAACGGGATGTAGTTCAGTAGGTTTAGAATGCCGGTCTGGGGGACCGGTGGTCGCTGGTTCGAGTCCAGTCATCCCGACTTCTTTATAAGTTTCGAGCGACTCCTTGTTGGGTCGCTTTTTTTGTGCCTATTCCTTCGGGATGCTTTCGGGATGCTTTCGGGATGCGAAGAATCCCATGCTTGATGGAAATCCGAGTTTTTTCTGAGAAGTCTGTGCTTTGGGGCGTCTTGCGCTTTTGTGGATCGCCCTTTCAAAGAACAGACCGAGACCCTTTCTGAGAATCATCAGAAAAAGTCCCGGTCCATGCATTATACCTTATATATATAGTATATCAGATGATGCTCGTCTTGCGCGTCCACTCCAGGATTTCGGGAATGTAGCCGAAGGCGATGCCCGTCACGGTATCGGCGCAACCGTAATAGACCGCCACGCGTCCTGTGGCAGGGTCGTGGAGCTCGGCACAGGGGAAGCAGACGTTGGGCACGTCGCCCACACACTCGTAGAGTTTCTGCGGCGAGATGAGGTAGGGGCCACTTCGGTAGATAGGCTTCCAGGGCTCGTCGCGGTCGAGGAGCGCCGTGCCGAAACTATAGACGTAGCCATTGCAGCTATGGAGCACGCCATGGTAGAACAGCAGCCATCCCTCGCTCGTCTCGATGGGGATGGGACCTGCACCAATCTTCATGCATTGCCATGCACTCTTCTCGAAGGCTGCGGGAGCCATCACGTGGCGGTGGCGACCCCAAAACTCCATGTCGGGCGACTCGCTATAGAAGATGTCGCCAAAAGGCGTGTGTCCCGTGTCGGACGGGCGGGAGAGCATCGCAAAGCGACCGTTGATCTTTCGGGGGAAGAGCACGCCGTTGCGGTTGTAGGGCAGAAAGGCGTTCTCCAGTTGGTGGAACGTCTTGAAGTCCTTCGTCCACGCCACGCCGATGGTCGGGCCATGATAGCCGTTGCACCAGGTGACGTAGTAGCGGTCTTCGATGAAGGTGACGCGCGGGTCGTAGCCATAGACCCACTCGCCTATCTCTTTGTCCTCACACTCGAAGCGGAGCGGGTTGGGGTCGATGTCCCAATGGAGGCCGTCGTCGGAGAAGCCCACGTGGAGCACCATGCGGCGGTTGGTGTCGTCGCAACGGAACACGCCCGCGAAGCGATTGCCGAAAGGTACGACGGCAGAATTGAAGATACTATTGCTCGTGGGGAGCAAGTCGCGCGGGATGATCGGGTTCTCCGAATAGCGCCACATGGGGGCGTTGCTGTCGGCGGGGCGGTCTTGCCACGGCATATTGGGGAGGGCGTTGCCCTCGATGATGAGTTTGCTCATATTCTTCTTGTTTGTTATTGGTCAGTTGTTGTTGGCGACTATGAGAGGTGGGCGCACCCGTTGTCCAAAGGGAGGATGGCGCACCCACATTTTTCCTCTTATTTCTTGGGCTCAGGATAGGTGAACGGCACGAACCAGGTGATGAGGAGCGCGGGGATGGCGCACAGGAGCACCACGAGGAAGAAGGTGCGGTAGCCCAGGGCGTCGCTGAGGTAGCCGCTGAGCATGCCTGGAAGCATGACGCCCAGGTTCATGATGCCCGAGGCAAAGGCGTAGTGGCTCATCTGGTGCTTGCCCGGCGCTATCTGCTGCATCATGAAGAGCGTCAGTCCGACAAAGCCGAATCCATAGCCGAAGTACTCCAGCGTGATGGCCGATCCAATAAGCACGACGCTCGTCGGCTGGTAGATGGCGAGGAAAGTGTAGGCCACGAAGGGCAGGTTGAACACCAGGGCGAGTTGGAAGAGACTCTTCTGCAGTCCGCGGTGGGCGATATAGTAGCCTGCCAGGATGCTTCCGATGACGAAGGCTGCCGCTCCGAACGTGCCGTAGCAGAGGCCGATCTCCTGCTCGCTCAGTCCCAGGCCCTGCTCCGTGCGTGGTGCCTTGAGGAAGAGAGGCACGATCTTCATCACGAATCCCTCGCAGAAGCGATAGAGGATGATGAAGAACAGGTAATAGACGATGTGCTTCTTCTTGAAGAAGTCGGCAAAGACGTTCCACAACTCGCGCAGGGCCTCCCCGAGGTTCTTGTCCTCCGCGCTGGTGGCATTGGACGTGGCGGGGAGGATGAAGATGTGGTAGAGGCCCAGGGCACACATGATGACGGCGATGATGAGCATGATCACCATCCAGGCGGTAGTCACCCCGAAGTGCTTGATGAAGACGCCCGCCAGATAGACGAGGCCACCCGTGGCGGCAATCTTGGCGATATTGTAGAACGCTCCCTGCCAGCCGATCCATTTGGCCTGCTCCTCCTTGGAGAGGACGCTCATGTAGGTGCCGTCGGCGGCGATGTCGTGAGTAGCCCCGCTTAGTGCTATGACCGCCAGGATGGCGATCGTGATGGCGAAGAAGTCGGGCAGGTGGAGCGCGAAGGCCACCAAGGCGAAGCCGATGCCGGAGACCAACTGGGTCAGGACAACGAAGAACTTCTTCGTCTTGTACATCTCCAGGAACGGACTCCACAGGGGTTTCAGCGTCCACGGCAGCATGATGAGCGAGGTCCAGAAGGCTATCTGCGCGTCGCTCACCCCCATGCCTTTGTACATGAGCGTGCAGACCATGTTCAGTACCACAAAGGGCATGCCCATGGCGAAGTAGAGGGTGGGCACCCAGGCTACGGGGCTCACCTTCCTACTTGGTATGTTTCTCTCGTCGGTCATGGTCTGTCCTTCTTAGCTGTTCCAAACTTCGAGGGGTTCGGACCCATGGTGAACTCCAGGGTGCCGCCACCCATGATATCCTTATATAATAGGTAGGACTTCGTGTAAGGCTTGCCGTTCCAGCGCACGCTCTGCACATACACGTTCTCGGGCGAGTTGTCGAGCGCCTTTACCGTGAAGGTCTTGCCCTCAGGGAGCTGCACGGTCGCCTCGTCGAAGAGCGGCGATCCGAAAACATACTTGCCTCCAGCCGGCTCCACCTGGTAGAGGCCGAGCGTGGAGATGACGTACCAGGCCGACATCTGGCCTACGTCCTCATTGCCCGAGAGACCGTCCTCGGCATTCTTGTACATCTCGTCGAAGACCTGACGGATGAGCTTCTGTCCCTTCCAGGGCTCACCCGCATAGTTGTACATATAGAGGACGTGGTGGCTCGGCTCGTTGCCGTGGGCATACTGCCCGATGAGGCCCGAGATGTCGGGGGAAGCCTCCGCACCCATATCGCCCGTGACGAAGAAGAGCGAGTCGAGTTTGGTGACGAAGGGCTTCTCGCCGCCAAAGCAGTCGATCAGTCCATGCACGTCGTGGGGCACGAGCCATGTATATTGCCAGGCGTTGCCCTCGGTATAGTCGTCCATGCGATGGACAGCATGGAAGGGGTTGAACGGCTCGCGCCAGTTGCCCTTCGAGTCGCGGCCGCGCATGAAGCCCACCCGCTTGTCGAAGACGTTGCGGTACGACTGGCTGCGATGGAGGAAGTACTGGTAGTCCTTCTTCTCGCCCAGCGACTTTGCCACCTGGGCGATACAAGCGTCGGCAAGCGCATATTCGAGCGTCTTGGCTACCGTCTCGTTCTCCGGATCCTCGTCGAAGGCGACGTAGTTGTTGCGCTTCAGCGACGCCATTCCACGCTCGTCGAGCATGGCCGACGCCTTCATCGCCTCGTAGGCCCCTCGCTTGTCGGCTATGAAGCCCTTGAGGACGAGGTCGGCGAGCACGGGCACGCCAGGGTTGCCAATCATGCAGTTGGTCTCATTGCCCATGAGGTGCCACACGGGGAGCTTGCCTTGCTGCTGGTAGATGTTGACGAAGGTCTCGCCTATGTCGGCAAGCATCTCGGGATGCAGGATGGTCATCAAGGGGTGGGCAGCGCGGTAGGTGTCCCAAAGCGAGAAGGTCGTATAGTTGGTGAATTGGCCCTCGTGTACCTGCAGGTCGGCACCACGGTACTGGCCGTTGACGTCGCAGAAGACGGACGGGGCGGTCATCGTATGGTAGAGCGCGGTATAGAATATCGTGCGCGCATCCTCGTCGTCAGTCTTGATCTGCACGCGGGAGAGCTGTTTCTCCCAAGCCTCGTCGGCCTGGCGAACGACGGCATTGAAGTCCCAGCCCGGTATCTCCTTGTGGAGGTTCTCGCAGGCGTTGTCCTCGCTCACGGCCGAGAGACCCGTCTTGATGAGCAATGGTGTGCTGTCGGGTTCATAGGTGAAGACGGCGATCGAGTCTTGGTCGCGCTTCAGTTTGATGGGCTTGTTGAACTCCGCATAGAAGAACGTGTATTGGTGGCGCGCCCATCCAGTCGATTCGCGGTAGCCACAGACCGTGCGGTCATCGACCTGGCGATACTTGGCCTTCGACATCTTGTCCCATCCGATGCCCTGGTGAAGGTCGAGGCGCACCATGCCCCGTCGCACGTTGGCTCCCGTGGTGTAGCGCTGGAATCCCGCCCGTTGCGTGGCGGTCAGTTCCACCAGCACGTTGGGGTCTTTGAGTTTCACGCTATAGTAGCCCGGGGCGACATTCTCGCTCTCGTGGGCAAACTTCACCTCGGTCTGCTTGCAGCAGCTCACGGGCAGGAAGGCCACGTCGCCCAGTTCGCCGATACCCGTGCCCGAAAGGTGCTGGTGGCCGAAGCCGACGATGATGGTGTCGCTGGCATGGTAGCCCGAGCACCAGTCCCATCCCCGGGTGGGCTCGGTCGGGCCCAACTGCACATAGCCGAAGGGAACATTGGCACCCAGGAACACATGGCCGTGGCCGCCCGTGCCTATCAGCGGATTGACATACTGCGTGTATCGCTGCCCCATGGCGACCAGGGAGCAGGTAGCACAAAGCCAGAATACTGCTAATCGTAGAAGTTTCATATTTGTGTAGGTAATTGTTTACTGTTTGCAAAAGTACGAAAAAGATATTCAAATACCTACTATAATAAGGAGAAAATGTGCATGGGAGACGATTTGGGGACCAGGGAGGAGGAAACTGGCCCCGTGGCTGCGTCTGCCTCTGTATGGATCGCGGATCGTCTGGTGAGGCCCTTTTGTCTGCCCTCGATCGCCCCTATATCCCTTTTGAATTGCAAAAATAAGGGAAATTAAACATATTTTAGCGTAATATTTGGCGGTCTAAATAATTTTTAGTACATTTGCAGCGTTATATAGGTGTTGAAGAAAGGAAATTGCATTGTCTAAGAAAATAGTTTATATAATGATGTCGCTGCTGGTAGCGTGTGTCGGGTGTCAGTTTAAGCTGATGCCCGAGGACTCTGCTGCTACGCAACCCTTGGTGAGCATCGCGCGCTATGACCAGTTGGAGTATCGCTACCTCACCACGGGCGACTTCTCGGCATTGCAGGAGATGAACACGGAGTATCCTATCGAGACGCGCACGCTCATCGAGGATGTCGTGAAGGTGGGCGACGCCACCGACCCCAGCATCAATTCAAAGTTGCTCAAGTTCTATCAGGACACGATCCTGCAGAGCATCATTGCCGACGTGGAGGCCGAGTATGCCGACATCGACGATTTGAATACGGGTTTCAGCCACGCTTTCACGCGACTCAAGAAGGCATTCCCTGATATCCGTGTGCCCCGCATCTATACGCAGATCTCTGCTTTGGACCAAAGCGTGGTTGTGGGCAACGGCATGATCGGTATCTCGCTCGACAAGTATCTGGGTGAGAACTACCCGGTCTATAAGCGCTACTACTCGGAGCAGCAACGCCGCCAGATGAACCGCCAGAACATCCTGCCAGACTGCCTCACCTTCTTCTTGCTGAGCGAGTTTCAGATCGACAAGTTTGAGATGCGCCCGCAGATCGAGCGCGACCTCCACATGGCCAAGCTCCAATGGGTGGTCAACCAGCTGATGGGCACCCGCTTCTACAAGACGAAGTATGTCTGCGCCATCGAGCACTATATGCGCCATCATCCCCATTCGTCCTATTTGGAGCTGATCGAAATGACTGATTTCAGTCAGTTTAAGGTCGGCAAATAGTCGTTTCTCCCTCTTTTGACGAGCTTTCGACCCATGATACATGGTTTGGGCTCAAGGTGTGCTCGTTACCATATAGCGGCTTGCGCTAATATTTCCTAAATATTTTGCAAGTTTAGATAATTATCCCTACCTTTGCGGAAAATAACTAAAGGCCCCGCTTTGTCGGGAACTGGTGGCAAAACGAAACCCATCACGGGAAAGAAAATATGAACAAGTGGTAGGCCGGAAAGCCTCCACCCAAACTCGAACAGATTTAAAGAACAAGATGAAAAGCATTTTTATCGCGTGTGCTCTCTTGCTCTCGACAGCAGTACAGGTGCTTGCCGGGGAGCCTCTTTCGTTGAAAGATGTCACGGGCTGGAAGTACGTCGCCAAGAGAATCTCTGGCGTGCGTCCAATCAAGGGTACTTCCGAGTATGCACAAATCTCTGCCGACCGCAAGAAGGTGGTGAGGTACTCCTTCGTCACAGGTCAGGAGACGGGTGTGCTCTTCGATCTCGACGATACGAAGGGCGAACAGATCAAGAGCTTTGACGGCTATCAGATGGCCGACGACGGACAGCATCTGCTCATCGAGACCAACTACCGGGCTATCTACCGTCGCTCCTATACTGCCGACTTCTATGTCTATGACATCCAGAGCAAGGAGCTTCGCAAGCTCTCGAAGAACGGAGCCCAGCAGATCCCGACCTTCTCGCCTGATGGTAAGAAGATCGCCTTCGTGAGAAAGAACAACATCTTCATTACCGATGGCACGACGGAGCGCCAGGTCACGACCGATGGCAAGTTCAACGAGGTCATCAACGGTATCCCCGACTGGGTGAACGAGGAGGAGTTTGGATTCAACAACGCCATCGCATGGAGCGCAGACAGCCGCACGTTGAGCTGGATCCGCTACGACGAGAGTGGCGTGAAGACCTATTCGCTCCAGATGTTTGCCGGTATGCACCCGACCAACGAGCAGTATAAGGTCTATCCGGGCGAGTATAGCTATAAGTATCCGAAGCCGGGAGAGGACAACTCCAAGGTCACGGCTTGGGTCTATAACCTCGACAATGGTAGCACGAAGCAGTATAACCTGCCGCTGGATGCTGATGGATACATCCCCCGCATCAAGACGACCGCCGACGCAGGCCGCATCATCCTCTACACAATGAACCGCCACCAGGACTGCCTCCGTCTCTACAACGCCAACACCACGACGGGCGAGACGAGCCTCTTGCTGGAGGAGAGCGTGGAGAAGTATGTCAAGAGCGAGGCCATGGGCGATATCGCCATCATGAAGGACTACATCCTCGTGCCTTCCGACCGCAACGGCCATCTGCACCTCTACCTTTATAATAAGGAGGGAAAGCTCCTGCGCCAGATCGAGAAGGGCGACTACGACGTGACGGCCATCTACGGTTATGATGCCGCCACGGGCAACACTTACTTCCAGGCTGCTCGCCGCTCGCCCATGCAGCGCGAGATCTACGTGGCCGACAAGAAGGGCCGTGTGACCGCCCTCGCGGGCACGGAAGGATGGAACGATGCCACCTTCTCGGGCGACTACCGCTACTTCCTCAACTGCTGGAGCGATGCCAACCACCCCTACGTCTATACGATTATGGACCGCAAGGGCAAGGTGGTACGCGAGGTGCTCAACAACGACAAGCTCACGCAGGATTTGGCCCAGTTTGAGCCGACCAAAAAGGAGTTCTTCACCTTCACTACTTCCGAGGGTGTCTCCCTCAACGGCTGGATGATCAAGCCTGCCAACTTCGATCCTACCAAGAAATACCCGGTCATCATGCACCAGTATAGCGGTCCCGGCAGCCAGCAGGTGACGGACAGCTGGAGCATTGGCTCGATGGGCAATGGTGGTCTCTTCGACTTCTACCTCACCCAGAAGGGCTACATCATCGTGAGCGTTGATGGTCGCGGAACGGGCGGACGTGGTGCCGAGTTTGAGAAGTGCACCTACCTGAACATCGGCGACCTGGAGTCCAAGGACCAGGTAGAGGCAGCCATTTGGCTTGGCAAGCAGGACTACATCGACGCCTCGCGTATCGGCATCTGGGGATGGAGCTATGGTGGCTTCTGCACCCTGATGAGCATGAGCGAGGGACGTCCGGTCTTCAAGGCTGGCGTGTCGATTGCTCCGCCCACCAACTGGCGCTTCTACGATAGCATCTATACCGAGCGCTTCATGAGAACGCCGCAGGAGAACCCCACGGGCTATGCGCTCAATCCGTTGGTACGCGCCAAGAACCTCCACGGCCGTCTGCTGCTCTGCCACGGCTTGGCCGACGACAACGTCCATCCGCAGAATGTCTTCGAGTATTCCGAGGCACTTGTGCAGGCGGACAAGGACTTCAAGGAGAACATTTATACCAACCGCAATCACAGCATCTATGGTGGCAACACCCGCAACCATTTGCTGCGCCAGGTAGCAGAGTGGTTCTGCGAGAATCTTTAAACGAGTGAATATAGATTAGGAGAAGGTCGGCCCGCTTGCGGAGCCTGGCTTCTCCTAATTTAGTAAGGAATCAAATCAAATATTTATAAAAACCGAAATCAGATGAAAAAACTACTTTTAGGCGACGAGGCTATCGCCCAAGGAGCATTGGATGCCGGACTGAGTGGTGTCTATGCCTACCCAGGCACTCCCTCTACCGAGATCACAGAGTACATCCAGAATTCTCAGCTTGCGAAGGACCGCAACGTCCATCGTCGTTGGGCAACCAACGAGAAGACGGCTATGGAGCAGGCTCTGGGTATGTCTTATATGGGCAAGCGTGCGTTGGTCTGCATGAAGCATGTGGGTTTGAACGTGGCTGCCGACCCGTTTGTCAACTCCGCCATCACAGGCGCCAATGGTGGTATCGTCATCTTGGTGGCCGACGACCCCTCTATGCACTCCTCACAGGACGAGCAGGACACGCGTTTCTATGGCAAGTTTGCCATGATCCCGACTTTCGAGCCGAGCAACCAGCAGGAGGCTTACGACATGATGGCCGTGGCCTACGACTATTCGGAGAAGATGCACCTGCCCGTGCTGATGCGCGTCACCACGCGTATGGCCCACTCACGTGCCGTGGTCAATATCACGGAGACGCCGCGTGAGCAGAACCCCCTGAACTATGAGGCCAAGGCCAGCGACTGGGTGTTGCTTCCCGCCTTTGCCCGCAAGCGCAACGTGGTCGTCACAGGCCAGCAGGCTCAGTTGGAGCAGGATGCCGTGGAGAGCCCGTTCAATAAGTATATCGACGGCAAGGACCACTCGCTGGGTATCATCACGAGCGGTATTGCTTTCAACTATCTCAACGAGTGCTATCCCGATGGCGTGCCCTATCCCGTCCTGAAGGTCTCTCAGTATCCGTTGCCGAAGGAGTTGGTGCGCCGCATGACTGCCGAGTGCGACTCCGTCCTGATCGTCGAGGAGGGCCAGCCGTTTATCGAGGAGCAGGTGCGTGGCGTCATGGATGGCAATGCCGTCATCAAGGGTCGCCTCACGGGCGAGCTGCCGCGCACGGGCGAGTTGTCTCCCGACGAGCTGAAGCAGGCCCTCGGTCTGCCCTCTGGCGAGGAGTATGAGCCGTGCCTCGACTTGGCCAGCCGTCCGCCGCAGTTCTGCAAGGGTTGCGGTCATCGTGACGTCTATACCGCCCTCAACGAGGTTTTGAAGGAGTATCCCAACGCCCGCGTCTTTGGCGATATCGGCTGCTACACGCTCGGCTTCCTTCCCCCGTTCAAGGCCATCCACTCTTGCGTGGACATGGGTGCCTCTATCGGCATGGCCAAGGGTGCTGCCGACGCTGGCCAATGGCCGGCCGTGGCTGTCATCGGCGACTCTACGTTCACCCATAGCGGCATGACGGGCTTGCTCGACGCGGTCAACGAGAACTCCGACATCGTCGTGATCCTCTCCGACAACCTCACGACCGCCATGACGGGTGGTCAGGATAGTGCCGGTACCAACAAGTTTGAGGCTATCTGCCGTGGTCTGGGCGTGAGCGAGGACCACCTGAAGGTCGTCACTCCGCTTCCGAAGAACATGCCGGAGATCACCAAGACCATCCGCGAGGAGATCGAGTATCACGGCACTTCCGTTATCATCCCGCGCCGCGAGTGCATGAACACGTTGCAGCGTCACCTCAAGCAGAAGAAGGCTGCCGAGGCCAAGAAGGCCGCTGAACAGAAGTAAGCGAGGAGGAAGAACAGGTTTTATGGGGTGTCGCGGACGCCTGAGAGTGTCCCGCGACCCCTTCTGACAAACAACAACCAAATAGCATTCAAAACCAATGAAGACAGATATTATCCTTTGTGGCGTGGGTGGACAAGGTATCCTCTCCATCGCCACGGTCATCGGCCAGGCGGCCATGAACGAGAACCTTTATATCAAGCAGGCAGAGGTGCACGGTATGTCCCAGCGTGGTGGCGACGTGCAGAGTAATCTCCGTCTCAGCTCCGACCCCATCAATAGCGACCGCATCGCCAAGGGGCAGGCCGACGTCATCATCTCCATGGAGCCGATGGAGGCCCTCCGCTACCTGCCCTATCTGAAGAAGGGCGGCTGGATCATCACCTCCAGCACGCCTTTCGTCAATATCCCCAACTATCCCGACATGGCCGTCATCGATGCCGACTATGCCAAGTTGGACAACGTCATCCGCATCAACATCGAGGAGGTGGCCAAGGAGAACAACATTCCCCGCTCGGCCAATATGATCCTGCTCGGAGCTGCCCAGAAGGCTTTGGGTATCGAGTTTGACAAGCTGAAGGACGCCATTCGCGTCATCTTCGGCCGCAAGGGTGAGCGCGTCATTGAGGACAACTTCAAGGCCCTTGAGCTGGGAAAGGAGGCGCAGAAATGAGACCGACACCCATCAACAAGGAGTTGATTGACAACACCATCCGCGAGCATGGCATACAGGACTTCGCCAAGGCGACGATCCGCGAGGTGAAGGGTGTGGCTGCCCATGCCGAGAAGGAGAGTGGTGTCGAGTTCATCAAGATGGAGATGGGCATTCCCGGTCTTCCCGCCGCCCAGGTAGGCGTGGACGCGCAGATCAAGTCGCTGCAGGACGGTATCGCCCACAGCTATCCCGACATCCAGGGTCTCCCCGCTCTGAAGGAGGCTGCCTCGGAGTTTGTCAAGGCCTTCATCGGCGTCGATATCAATCCCGAGGGCTGCGTGCCTGTCTGCGGTTCCATGCAGGGCACGTTCGCTTCCTTCCTCACCTGCTCTCAGGCTGACAAGAAGAAGGATACCGTCCTCTTCATCGACCCGGGATTCCCCGTGCAGAAGATGCAGCTCCAGGTGCAGGGCACGAAGTATGAGACCTTTGATGTCTATAACTTCCGTGGCGAGAAGCTCGGTCCGAAACTGGAGAGCTACCTTACCAATGGCAACATCTGCGCCATCGTCTATTCCAACCCCAACAACCCCTCGTGGATTTGCATGACGGACGACGAGTTGCGCACGATCGGCTCTTTGGCCACGAAGTACGACTGCATCATCATGGAGGACCTGGCCTATTTCGCCATGGACTTCCGTCGTGACATCCGTCCTTTCCAGAAGCCCTACCAGCCGTCGGTAGCCAACTATACGGACAACTACATCCTGCTCATTAGCGGATCCAAGGCGTTCAGCTATGCTGGCGAGCGTATTGGCGTGACGTGCATTAGCGACAAGCTCTTCCATCGCCACTACCACGACCTGGCCGAGCGCTACGAGGGACTGCCTTTCGGCCCCGTCTTCTCCACGCGTATGCTCTATGCGCTCTCCTCTGGTACGAGCCATAGTGCCCAGTATGCCATGGCCGCCATGCTGAAGGCTGCTGCCGAGGGCAAGTTTGACTTCCGTAGTGAGATCAAAATCTATGGCGACCGTGCTCACAAGTTGAAGGAGATTTTCACGCGTCATAACTTCTATATCGTTTATGACAAGGATCTCGACCAGCCTATTGCCGACGGATTCTACTTCACGATCGGCTATCCGGGCATGACGAGTGGCGAGTTGGCACACGAGCTCATGTATTATGGAGTCTCTGCCATCTGCCTTGTCACTACTGGTAGCGAACAGGAGGGCCTCCGCGTCTGCACGTCCTTCATCCGCGACGAGCAGTATGCTGCCCTTGAGGAGCGTATGGCCATCTTTGCGGAGAACAATCCCGTGAAGTAACGACCGAACAACTATCCCGTTCCCCTTTTGCGGGAACGACAAGCATAAGCCCTTGTGCCTTCCTTTTTATTAAGGAGTGTGCAAGGGCTTGTCTTTTTTGTATAACGTGTGTGAGGGGAAGCGGTCGGTCTATGAAGGGAGGCTTAGTCTATTGCCTTGTGTTCCTCCTGTTGAGGGCTTTCCTCCTGTTGTGGTTCTTCCTGTTGCGGTTTTGGTTCGCCTACGGGAGGTTGTGGTTCTGTTTGTGGAAGATGAGGCTTGACGATAGAAACTGTAGATAATGTGTCGGCCTCGGTCTTGAGATAGTCGGTAGGCGACACGGGGCGGGGTAGGGAGAAAGTCTTTGGCAGGGGCTTGAGGACGATCTCGGGCCGCAAGCCTCGCATCATGTGTGCCATCTGCTGGCGTCGCGCTTGCAGGTCGGGAGAGTTGCGAAACGTGGCGTAGTAGTATTCGGCTACGAGGAAGCAACCCTGGGCCAAGGCCGGCTGCTGGAGAAAGTAATAGCAGAAGCCGATCCGAAACCAACTGTCGCCCTTGTCCCGGTCGTGGCAAAGTGTGAGCGCAGACAGGAAGAGGAGGATCGCCTGGTCGTAGTGGCCCAACTGGAAGTGGCTTTCCCCGTCCGCATAATAGTAGAGCGCCCGCTCCTCGGGAGCCAGCATGTCGAGTTTGGGTAGGAAGGTATCGAAATATTCTGTCGCCTTTTTGTAGTCCCAGTCGTAGTAGTAGCACAGTCCGATATACGCTTTGTAGCGTGTGTTGAGCTTGTACGACTGGTCAAGTCGTTGGAAGATGAGGAGTGCCTCGTGGTATTTCTGCGACTGGAAATACTCCAGGGCACGCCCCAAAGCCTCCGTGTCAGCCTTCTTGCCTTGTGGGAAGACCGACACGGAAACGAAGCATAATAGGATAAGGAGAAGCCTCCTTAGTCTCATTCTGTATAGAAATTGATCAGTCGGGTGAGCGCCTGCTGGCATACCGGACAGAATACCGGATGCTCATTCGTGCGCATACGGCAGTCCTTGCATCCGCGCCACACACCCTTCAGCGAGTAGCCAGCACCCTCGTAGAGGCCAACGCCTTCCTCTTTGCCGATGAGGTTCTCCCACTTGTTGTGGAAGTTGACCTGTGTGGTGATGTTCGGTTCCCACGGCTCGATATCGTGTGGGTACATCGGAATCTGCTCCGCCTCATAGGCATACTCGTCGGCAAGGCCGGCAAACGAGTGGCCAAACTCATGGACTACTACGGGCTTGAAGGCCTTGTGGTGGGCCATGGCGAGGTTGTAGCTATTGAGGATGCCGCCACCACCATAGTTTTCCGTGTTCACCAACACGATGATGTGCTCGTAGGGCGTGCCCGCCAGACAGTCGTGGAGCGCCTTCAGATGGAGCGTTGTCAGGTAGCGGTCGCTATAGAACGTGTCGAAATGGCTTCTCAGAGGCGTGTCCTTCCACACTCCCTTGCCCGGCTCCGAGGTGCCGCTCTCCTGGGAGGGAGCCTCCACGGCCACGACATTGAAGCGGTCGCGCATCGACTTGAACGGTTCGTGGGCGAAGAGCGCCTCGGTAGCCGTCCGGCAGTCTGCCTCGAAGGTAGCCATCTCCTCCTGCTTGTAGCCTTCAGCCAGGAAGGCGATATGGATGCAACGGGAGGTGTCGCGCGCCTGCTGGAGCGTGACGTAAGGCGTGACGCTATTCTCGCCAATATGGCGGATGAGAATGTCGGTAGGCACGACCGTATGCGTCATGGAGGCCGTCACTTCGCGTCGGTTGTTCTTCAGTTCTACCGTCACATCAACCGTATCCTTCGGATAGGGGATGAGGAATACGTTCTCAAAGGATCGTGTCGTCGTCTCGGCCTCCGGATAGGAGAGCCACTCCTGAAAGAGCGTGGAGAAGGAGTTGCGATAGACGATCGCGCCCGAGCGATGGTCGCGGACGGTAATCTGGCCATTGCCCTCCACGGGGAGTTCGGCCAGGTGCTGGCGCTTGCCATACCAACGCGGGATGCGGTTGAGTTGGTCGAGTGCGATCCATTGCTGCTTGGAGTTGCCCGCAAAGATGTAGTCGATGCGAAGTGTGGCATCCGTAAAATAGCTGTCAAATTGCTGTGCGAAGACAGACGAGCAGCAAAGCAGAAGGAAAACGAATGATAGGATTTTCTTCATGTTGATTGTATTGCTAACTGTTTGTTTTTTTATTTCTGTTTGTATTGCTAACTGTTTGGCGCTTGTTTGCCAATATTGCTAACAACTTGCTTTTGCGACTGTTGGACTCCTTTGCTCCATATCACCTCCTTGACGGTCCTCCCGTCATATTCCGCCACGTCGAGGTCTATGATCACGTGGCCCTGCTTGTGGTTCTCATGACTGTCGCCCATCTCGCGCTCGATGGCCTTGAGTTCCTCCTGCAGATGGTCGAGCGAAAGCGGGGTGTCGGCATAGGCCAGGAGGTTGAGAAAACGGTCGGACTGGATGCCGATGGGCGTCGTCCAAACCGCTTCTCCAAAGACGATTCCGGGCAGCAGATGGCGCAGTCGCGACTGCGCTTCGTCGATGTTCTTCTGCTGTAGAATATTGGATCCAATGGCGAGTGTAATCTTCATGTGTGCAAAAGTAATGAAAAAAAATGAGACCAACCCGTCCGCAAATAGAAAGAATTTAGTAAATTTGCGGGCAAAATACTTTTCGGGCTATATGAAACGACTCTCACTATTCACGCTTCTCTTGCTGATAGGATTCTGTTTGCCCCTCCAGGCTCAGATCAGATGGAACCAAAGATGGCAAGACTACATCGACCGATACAAGGACATCGCCATCGTCGAGATGCACAAATACGGCATCCCTGCCAGCATCACTCTGGCCCAAGGGCTGCTGGAGAGCGGAGCCGGCACGAGCGAGCTTGCCACGAAGGGCAACAACCACTTTGGCATCAAGAGCCACGGCTGGGGAGGCCGGACCATGCGCCATGACGACGACCGCAGGGGCGAGTTGTTCCGCGTCTATGATTCTCCCTTGGAGAGCTACGAGGACCATAGCAAGTTTCTTGCCAACCGGGCCCACTACAAGAGCCTCTTCACTTTGGACAAGACCGACTACAAGGGATGGGCCCACGGACTGAAGCGGGCGGGCTACGCCACCAACCCCAAGTATGCCTACCGGCTGATCGACATCATCGAAGCCTACCGCCTCTACGAGCACGACAAGGCCAGCCCTATCGTCCGCCACGATCCCAACCGCGACTTGGCCGTGACGCAGGGCACCCCCATCAACAAGCCTGACTTTAGCCAGGTCAATGTCCATCGCATCCTGAAGTATAACGACAACTTCTATGTCGTGGCCCGCGAGGGCGACACCTACGCCTCTATCGGCAAGGAGATGGATATCCGCGCGCGCCATCTGGCGAAGTTCAACGACCGCGAGGTGAAAGCGAAGTTGAAGGCTGGCGAGGTGGTCTGGCTCTCCAAGAAGCAGAAACGCGCTCCGAAGTCGCGCTACAAGAAGCAGCCGTACTACCAAGTCAAGGACGGCACCAGTTTCTATCAGGTCTCCCAGATGTTTGGCATCCAGCTCAAGCGACTGAAACGGATGAATCCGCAACTTGCCTCGCGCGACTACAAAGTGCGTGTGGGCGACCGGGTGCGCATTTACTAAGTCAAAAGCTGCTTGCCCCCGTCGGCAGACGCGACCGAGTCCGCAATCAAGACAACTGAAGACAACAAAGACAACAGAAGGCAATAGAAGTCAAAGAAGACAACAGAAGTAAACGAAGAAAATGAAACAAGAAGAAGATATCAGAAATGCAGTAGAATGTATGCGCAAGGGTGGGGTGATCCTCTATCCGACCGACACGGTATGGGGTATCGGATGCGACGCCACCAATGCCGAGGCCGTGGCCCGCGTCTATCGTATCAAGCAGAGAGACGACGCCAAGGCCCTCATTTGTCTGGTCGATAGCGACGACCGCCTCCAGCGCTATGTACGCCAAGTGCCTGCCGTGGCCTGGGACTTGATAGACGCCACGACTGACCGTCCGACTACCTTGGTCCTCGACCATGCCGTCAACCTCGCCCCCAACCTTATCTCCGAGGACGGGTCTGTGGGCATCCGCATCACCAACGAGGCTTTCTCCAAGGCCCTTTGCTACCGCATGCAGAAGGCTATCGTGAGTACCTCGGCCAACATTAGCGGGATGCCGACGGCACAAAACTACCGCGACATCGACCCCGCCATCCTCGAGGCCGTCGATTACGTCTGCGAGACTAGACGGCAGGAGCACAAGCCCCACAAGCCGTCGAGCATCATCAAGCTGACGGCCGATGGCGTAGTGACGGTCATCAGAAAATAAGCAAGCATAGGATAAGCAAGCATAGGAATAAGTAAGCATAGAAAGCAAGCATAGGAAATAAGCAAGTCAATGGACATCCTCAAAGGACCGAACAAGACGGTCAAGGAAACCCAATCCCTCATATTGCGCATCGACCGATGGCGGAGCAAGCACGTCTCCGACCGCCAGTTTCTGTTGCTGCTCGCCTTTGTCATAGGGTTCTTGGCGGCAGTATCAGCCTGGGTGCTCCACTTCATCATCCATCAGATCAAACTGCTGATCACCTCGGGCTTCAGCATTACGGGCATCAACTGGCTCTACCTGGTCTATCCGATCATTGGCGTCTGGCTGACCTCCCTCTTCATCAAATATGTCGTGAGAGACAACATCTCCCACGGCATCACGCGCGTGCTCTATGCCATCGCGACGAAGAAGAGCCACCTCAAGCCCCATAATACCTGGTCGTCGGTCGTGGCCTCGGCCATCACTATCGGCTTTGGTGGATCCGTGGGAGCCGAGGCCCCGATCGTCCTGACGGGATCAGCTATTGGCTCCAACCTCGGCCAGCTCTTCCATTTGGAGCGCAAGCGGCTGATGCTCCTCGTGGGCTGTGGCGCCTCGGCAGCCGTGGCAGGCATTTTCAAGGCCCCGATAGCGGGACTGGTCTTCACGATCGAGATCCTGATGGTCGATCTGACCATGGCCTCGCTCCTGCCCATCCTCATCTCCTCGGTCACGGCCACCTGCTTCTCCTACCTCTTCACGGGCGAGGCCTCGATGTTCAATTTCCATACCGACGACATCTTCCAGCTCGACCGTCTCCCAGCCACCATCCTCCTGGGTGTGGGCTGTGGCTTCGTCTCCATCTACTTCATGCGCACGATGTCGTGGTGTGAGGACGGCTACGCGCGACTGGCCAAGCGACCCTACGTCAAGCTCCTCATGGGAGGTCTCACCCTGAGCACGCTCATCTTCCTCTTTCCGTCGCTCTATGGCGAGGGCTACGACACCCTGGCCGTCTTCATCGAGGGCAAGACCGAGACCGACTGGGATACCGTCATGCAGGAGTCGCTCTTTGCGGGCAAGGGCGAGTATCTCGTCCTCTATGTGGCCCTGGTGGTCATCACGAAAGTCTTCGCCACGAGTGCCACCAATGGCGCGGGCGGTTGTGGTGGTACCTTTGCCCCCTCGCTCTTCATCGGCGGATCCTTCGGCTTCCTCTTCGCGCGCCTTTGGAATCAGTATGAGCTCGGGGTCTATGTGCCCGAGAAGAACTTCACGCTCTATGGCATGGCGGGTGTGATGGCGGCTGTCATGCACGCCCCCCTGACGGGCATCTTCCTCATCGCCGAACTGACGGGTGGCTACAGCCTCTTCATCCCGCTCATCGTCGTGGCCGTGAGTGCCTACCTCACGATCTCCATCTTCGTGAGCCATAGCATCTATGCGCTCCGACTGGCCCGTGAGGGCAAACTGCTCACCCACCATACGGACCACTCGGTCCTGACCTTGATGAGCATGGACAGCATCATCGAGCGCGATTATACTTCCGTGCGGCCCGATATGGAGATGGGCAAACTGGTGCTCGCCATCAGTAGCAACCGCCACAACTACCTGCCCGTGACCGACGACAACGACAACCTCCTGGGAGAGATCGACCTGACGAAGGTGCGCAACGTCATCTTCCGTACCGAGCTCTACCATCGCTTCACGGTACGCCAGCTCATGACCCTGCCGCCTGCCACGCTTGCCGCTACCGACTCCATGGAGCGCGTCATGCGGACGTTTGACAAGACGGGCGCCGACTACCTGCCCGTGCTGAGCGTGGAGGGCCATCTGGTCGGCTACATCTCCCGCACGCGCATGTACACTATGTATCGGCAGGTCATCCGCGACTATAGCACGGAGTAAGCTTGGCTGCGCCCGCGGGTCGTAGGGCTTTGCCACACCTGCAAGGCCTTGGCCGCCCTCGTAAGGTTTTGACTGTCCACCCGTAAGGCTTTGGCCGCCCCCGTCCAACGAAAAGAAAAAGGAACAATAAGAAATGGAAAAGAAAGACTTAAAGATCATATTCATGGGAACGCCCGAGTTTGCCGTGGCTTCCCTTCGTGCTTTGGTAGAGAATGGCTATCAGGTCGTGGCCGTGGTCACGCAGCCCGACAAACCCGTGGGTCGCCATCAGGACCGCCTCCAGCCCCCTGCCGTCAAGGTCTATGCCCAGGAGCACAATATCCCCGTCCTCCAGCCCGTGAAGATGAAGGACCCCGAATTTGTGGAAGCGCTTCGGGCCTATGAGGCCGACCTCCAGGTGGTTGTGGCCTTCCGCCTCCTGCCCGAGATCATCTGGGACATGCCCCGCTTTGGCACGTTCAATGTCCATGCGGCCCTCCTGCCCCAGTATCGTGGCGCAGCCCCCATCAACTGGGCTGTCATCAATGGCGAGACCGAGACGGGCGTGACAACCTTCTTCCTCGACAAGGATGTCGATACGGGCCGCATCATCCTCCAGAAGCCGTTCCCCATCCCGGCCGATGCCGACGTGGAGTATGTCTATGACGGACTGATGAACCTCGGGGCTGGACTGGCCCTGGAGACCATCGACCTGATGCTGGCCCATGACGGCAATATCCCGAGCAAGGACCAGCAGCAGATCATTGATGAGGCTCAGTTGGGCGATCTCAAGCCGGCCCCCAAGATCTTCAAGGAGACTTGCGAGATCCAATGGCAGCAGACGGCCAAGCAGCTCCACGACTTCGTCCGCGGTCTGAGTCCCGTGCCCGGATCGTGGACTACCGTCTCCGTGGATGGCAAGCCGACCACCACGCTCAAGATCTACAAGGCCGCTCCTACCGCCCGTCCGGCTACGGGCGCCCCTGGCACCTTCGTTCTCGAAAAGGGCCACATCTATGTCAACGCTACCGACCTCCAGCTCGAACTCCTCGAGGTGCAACTCTCGGGCAAGAAGCGCATGGATGCCCGATCCTTCGTCAATGGCGTGCGGACCGTGGAGCGATAGGGTAGTTTGTGTCGTTTCAATACTGCCTGCCGAATAGGGAAAACAACCAATACAACTTTTACAACAAGTTGCAACCCTTCGCTTGAGCCATCTTGCTGCAAGGTAAACAACAAAACACAACGCTTTCGATAAGCCATGCGCAGAACTGAGTTCGAGTTATGCCATGGCGAGAAAGGGTACCATGAAATGGAACGCTTCGCCTTGGACTTTCCTGCTGATTGTCCTGGCGAAGCGTTTCATTTTATATCACGTTTTCTCGCCATCCTATATATAGGGGAGAGAACGTCTGAGGTTATATCACTTTTATTCTGTTTATTCCGTTGCCTTCTTGCGCGGGCTACGACGAGCGGTCTTGGGAGCAGCCTTCGGCTTCGTCTCCTTGGAGGCCTTTGTGCTCTCCTTGCAAGCGCCCTTGGTAGCACCCTTGCGCGAACCTTTGGCCGTCTCCTTGGCAGGGTTCTTGACTTCTTCCTCCAGCTGGTCGATCTGGTCGTGGAGCTTACTGTTCTCCGACTCGAGTTTTTCGACGCGAGCCTGCAGGCGCGAAGCCTCTTTGTCCTTCAGTTCGATTTCGTCGCTTTGGTTGCGTATGGTCGTGAGGAGAGAGTTGAGCTCGTCGTCCTCGATCGACTCCGGGTAGAGCTGGCGCACGCGACTGAGGAAGTCGCCCAGGATGTTCATATAGTTGGAGAAGGCATCGAAGGGCGAGGAGAAGATGCCCCTTTCCACGCCCACGTTCGACTGCTTGGTGGACATCATGCGGAAGTTGTTGGACGCCTGCAGATACATCCAGTCGAGGTTGAGGGCCGGGTCGTCGATGATGCGTACGCGCTCCGCCACGCTATAGAGTTTGTTGACCGCCTCCTGCTGCATGGGGTTGCCGAGCCATGTGCTGACGTCCCGCTCCTCGTCCATCCACGAGAGCGCCACGGGCACGTTGGCCTCGCCCATGCTCTTGAGTTTTGTGCAGACCTCCGAGGGCGTGGAGAACGTGATGCCCCGCTTGCGGGCACACTCGGGGAGGGCGCGCAGAAACTCCAGGATGCCGCTGGAGAGCGGTTGCGAGATGCCGATGGCCGATAGGTTCATGAAGATATTGACCAGTTGCTCCTCCTCGGGCAGTTTGGCGATCTTGTCGATATAGTTGTCGGCAAAGAGCGGATACTCCTCCCAGTCGGAGTTGCTAAAGCGGAGGGCAATGTCGTCGGAGAGCGTGTAGTCCCTCAGGAGCAACTTGAGGTTGGGGTTGAGCGCGCAATGGTAGAGATAGTGCGGGCTCTTCCATCCCAGCACGTGCTGCGCACCCTCCGTGAGCAGTCCCTTGAATCCCATGTCGGCCACGACCTCTCCGATCTCGTCCTTGTAGATGAGGCCCGAGTTGCGGAAGATCTTCGGTTCCTGTCCGAAATACTCCTTGATTTTCTCCGCCTGCAACTTCACCTCGTCGCGGAAGACCTGCTCGTCCTTGAGCGAGGAGAGACCGTGGGAGTAGGGTTCGGCCAGAAACTCCACGCAACCCGTCTGGTTGAGCTCCTGCAGTTTGTCGAGCACCTTTGGCGCATGGAGCTCCAGTTGCTCCATGCCCACGCCCGAGAGCGAGAACGCCACCTTGAAGTAGTCGCCATGCTCCTTGATCATCTCCCCGATCGTGTTGAGCGCGGGCATGTAGCTTCGGTCCACGATGTCGGCTATGCTTCGCTCGTTCTCGTAGTCGTCGTAGTAGTAGTGGTCGGCTCCGATGTCGAAGAAGCGGTAGCGCTTGAGGTGTACGATCTGATGTATCTCGAAATATAAGCAAATAGTTTTCATCTCTGATTTTTATTTATTTTGTTTGATTGGTATGAGGCTCCTGCTGTCGAGGATCTCCTGCTGTCGATGGCTTCTGTGGATGAGGGCTCCTCCTTCTGTCAAGGCGTTTTCCCCCATTCGTGGTCTCCGCCTTATTGCCAGCCGAGCGTCTGCCTATAGAGTTGGCGTATCCATGCGCCTACTTTCTCCCATGTGATTTGATCCACCTCGCGCTTGCCCTCCTTGGAGAGATAGTCGAAGAGGCTGTCGTTGTTGCAGATGCTATAGATGGCGTCTGCCAGGGCCTGCGTGTCCCAGTAGTCCACCTTGATGCAGTTGGTCAGTATCTCGGCGCATCCGCTTTGGTAGGAGATGATCGATGGCGTGCCACATTGCATGGCTTCTAGGGGCGATATGCCAAAGGGTTCCGATACCGAGGGCATGACATAGACGTCCGAGTCCTTGAGACACTCATAGACCTGGTTTCCGCGCATGAATCCCGGGAAGTGGAATCGGTCCGAGATGCCCCGTTCTGCCGCGAGATAGATCATTTGGTTCATCATGTCTCCCGATCCCGCCATGCAGAATCGGATGTCGCTCGTGCGATGGAGCACCAGGCTGGCAGCCTCGACGAAATATTCCGGTCCCTTCTGCATGGTGATGCGTCCGAGGAACGTCACGATCTTCTCCTTGCCCCGATGGTCGGGCCTTGGCAGGGCCGCCACCTCCGGCTTGAGCGGATAGACCGCGTTGTGGACCGTGAAGACCTTGCGCGGGTTCTGGTGATACTGGTTGATGACCGTCTGCCGCGTCAGTTCGCTCACGCACATGATGCAGTCGGCGTTGTCCATGCCGTCCTTCTCTATCGCATAGACCGTGGGGTTGACCTGTCCGCGCGACCGGTCGAAGTCGGTGGCGTGGACGTGTATGCAGAGCGGCTTTCCGCTCACCTGCTTGGCGTGGATGCCAGCCGGGAAGGTGAGCCAGTCGTGGGCGTGGATGATGTCGAAGTCCTCGGTCCTTGCCACCACTCCCGCTATGATGGAGTAGTTGTTGATCTCCTCGTGGAGGTTGGCCGGGTATCCGCCTGCAAACTCCATGGCTCCCAGTTCGTTGACGTTCATGTGGCCGAAGTCGGCATAGATATGGTCGCGCAGCCGGTAGTAGTAGTCGGGCGTCATCAGTCCGCCGAGCCTCTGCTCCACGAAGCCATAGTCCACGTCGCGCCACACGATCGGCACGCGGTTCATGGCCACGATCCGGCAGTAGGACTGGTCCTCGTCGCCAAAGGGATGTGGCAGGCAGAGCGTGATATCGACGTCGCCCTGCGCGTGGAGTCCCTCCGTGATGCCGAAGTTGGCCGTCGCCAGTCCGCCATAGATGTGGGGAGGATACTCCCATCCAAACATTAATACCTTCATATTCTTATATTTGAGCCTTCCTTGTTCCTTTACTTAGCGTACTTATACTTTTCGAGCAATTCGTTGGCGCGCAGCACCTCTCCCACGTTCATGGCGAAGGAGATGCCCCCTCGTCCCTTGAAGGGCGGGTTGCCGTCGAAGAGTTCGGGTAGCGTGCCCACGCAATGTTGGAGCACCTGGTCCTCGTAGCCCGCCATCTGTCGCTCCACGAAGCTGATGCGCGACCGCTTGTAGAGTTTCAGACAGGCCTCGATATAGAATCCCGCCAGCCAGGGCCATGCCGTGCCCTGATGGTAGGCGTAGTCCCTCTGCGTCTGCGGTCCGACATACATCGGGTTGTATCCTCCGCTCTTGGGCGAGAGCGTCCGCAGTCCCTTGGGCGTGAGCAGTTCGCGCGTGCAGATATCGACGATGCCCTTCTTCTGTCGCTCGTCGAGGGGCGAGTAGTCGAAGGCCGCGGCAAAGATCATGTTCGGCCTCACGCTCCAGTCCGTCATGGCCCCATCGACATAGTCGTAGAGATAGCCATACTCGTTGAGGAAGGTCTCGACAAAGGCCCCCTTCGTCTGGTCTGCCAACTGGTCCAGTCGGTCGGCCTCGCCGGCGTCGCCAAACTCCCGTTTCATGGAGGCCACGAACCGCAGGGCGTTGTACCATAGGGCGTTGATCTCGACGATATAGCCCGTGCGTGGCACGACGGGCTGGCCGTTGGCCGTGGAGTTCATCCAGGTGATCGGCTCCTCGCGCCCCTCGGCATAGAGGAGTCCGTTGTCGTCGAGGCGCAGGTTGGGGTGGCCTCCCCGGATGACGTAGTCCACCAGTTCGCCCGCCAGGCTTCCGTAGTGTTTGTGGGCTCGCTCGCGTCCCACGGCCTTGGCATACTGCTGGATGGTCCATACGGCCCAGAGTCCCACGTCGGGCTTCTCCATCTCGCAGATGCTGACCGTCATCGGCTGGCCCGTCATGAGCTGGCGCAGTCCCTTGGCCGCCGTCTCCATCACCTCCTCAAATCGTCCGCGCTCGCCGCCCGGGAGCGTCAGTCCGGGCAGGGCGATAAAGGTGTCGCGTCCGCGGCATTTGAACCACGGGTATCCCGCCAGGATATAGTTCTCTCCTTCCTTCGACCGGTTGAGAAACTGGTGTGCGGCGTTGTAGAGGCAATGTACGAAGTTGTCTCTCGGGATGCGCTTCTCGCGCTCCTCCTCGAAGATGGGTGCGAGGGTGGCGGTATCGCTTTTCGAGGTCGATGCGGCAAAGATGATGCTCTCTCCCTTCTTGATCGGCAGCTCGAAGTAGCCCGGGACGTAGAGGTCCTCGCGCGAGGCGTATCCGCGCTCCTGCTCCTTGGGATATTCCAGGTCGCGATACCAGTCGGGGTGGAAGACAAACGTGGGCTTCTTCGAGAATTGCATATATAAATAAGGATAGCCCGCGTACATCCTCGTGCGGATGCCGTTTTCGATCTCCTCGTATTCGCGGCTGGCCGTCGGGTTTTCGTGCGTAAACTGCTTCACGCTCCTGAAGGCCAGGAAGGGCCTGAAGCGCAGTTTCGTCTCGGAGTGGGCATCGACGAGGGTGTAGCGGATGAGCACGCGGTCGTCGTAGTGCTGGAAGACCAGTTCCTTGCGCAGCTTCACGCCTCCCACGCGGTAGAGCGTCGTGGGCACCTTCTCGCAGTCGAATTCTCGGATGTATTTATGTCCGTTGGGGCTGAAGGCCTCGCCTTTGTATTTGTGCAGCCCGAGTTGGAATTCCACGCCATGCTGGATGACGGACGGGTCGAAGGAGCTGAGAAGCACGTGGTTGTCATCGTCGAGTTCGGGTATCGGTACTACGAGCAGCCCGTGATACTTGCGTGTGTTGCAATCGACGATAGTCGAGCAGGCGTAGGCTCCCGACCGGTTGGTGCGTAGCACCTCCCTCGGCAGCGACTCTTGCAAGTTGGTCATCAGCGCTTTCTCGAATCTTAAATAACTCATATCGTTTAGTTTATTATGTGTTTGCGGCAGCTTTTGGCAAGTCGGCTCGTTCCAGCCTTAACGCTTTTTTGCTTTCCGTGCCTCAAAATTACACATTTTCTTTCGGTTCACAAAGAAAAAGCAAGAGTTTTTTTGAGGTTCATCCGATATTTGGAGTGACACATTGAATTCTGTCGTTGCATGACATGGTAACACTTGGAAAGGTTTGAACAATAATGAATGACTCCCTTAATCAAGTAAAAGATAATATTCTGCCACAAAGTTCGTTATACATGAAGAATACTAACAAGGGTTACACCACATGATAGATGTCAAAGTATTGAAAGACCACATGTATGACGTGATATCGGCCATACATGAGGTGCATTGCGAGCTCGGATCGGGCATCAATGAGTTTTGCTACCAAGAGGGCTTGGAGTTGGAACTACAAGAAAGGAACATCGCTTATTCGCGTGAGGCTCTGTTTCACCCCACCTATCATGGCAGGGCCATGCAGGCGAGCTTTCGTGTAGATTTTATCTGTAAGCAAGATATTGTAGTGGAATGCAAGGCTGTCCTTGAGTTGACCAATGAACATAGGGCGCAGCTGTTCAACTATATGCGGTTGTTGGGCTTGCCGTGCGGCATTCTTGTGAACTTCTCTCCACGCTTTATGCAGATAGAGAGGTACTTTTATGATTCTGAGTTAAAGAAGGTTGTTACAACAAAAGGTACCGCCTTTACCTTCTAATCCACGTGCAGGACATGTTTCCTGTCGACGCACGTGGACACATAGGAAAACAATTCGAACAACTTTTACAACAAGTAACAACGCTTCGCCAGGATACCGCCTCTTCGAGGCCCATACGGACTAAGAGCTGCTTGTTGGGAAACAACAAAATACAATGCTTCGCCTTCGACATGTTTCCTGCCGACGCACGTGGATACATGGGAAAACAACTCGAACAACTTTTATAACAAGTAACAACGCTTCGCCAGGATATCGCCTCTTCTAGGCCCATGCAAACCAAGGGTTGCTGCAAGGGAAACAACTATGAACAACGCTTCGCCTTGGACACGTTTCCTGCTGGTTGTCCTGGCGAAGCGTTGTATTTTGTTGTTTACCTTGCAGCAAGATTGAAATACACGCAAAGCGCGTAGGTTGTTACTAGTTGTAAAAGTTGTATTTGTTGTTTTCCCTAATTCTGCAGGATTTTTTGTCCCCGCGAAGCGTTGTTACTTGTTGCAGATGTAGTTTTTCCTTATCATCAGAGTGGGGCGAAACCGAAAAGTAGGTGAAAAAATCGGATTTTCCATACATTCTTGGAATTATATTGGTAACTTTGCCCCGCATTAGCGTTGTGGAAGTTGTGCGGAAATGGCATGGAAGTTGCATGGAAGCGCAATGGAAGTTGTGCGGAAGCGCAATCGATTCTGTGGGCTGGCGTCTTAGGACCCGATAGAAACAAACGCTATGGCCCGATAGAAAACACTATAGATAAGGAGAGAATGATGGAAGAGAGGGATGAGAAGAAAGGAAGGAAAGAGATGGAAGAGGGGAATGAGAAAAAGATGGAAGAGAAAAATGACGGGCAACGGAAGAAGGCCATTGATCGCGTGACGATAGGCGGCAGCATGGTCAATGGCGTGCTGCTGGTCTTCAAGTTTGTGGCAGGCGTGCTGGGCGGTTCCGCCGCCATGATAGCCGATGCCGTCCATTCGCTGAGCGACTTCGTGACCGACCTTGTCGTGCTGGTCTTCATCCGGTTGAGCGGTAAGCCACAGGACAAGGGCCACGACTACGGCCATGGGAAGTATGAGACCCTCGCCACGGCCCTGATTGGCGGCATGCTGCTGGCCGTGGGCGTGATGATCTGTGTGGAAGGCGTGAGCAAGATCTGGGACGCGCTCCATGGCGTGGTGCTGCCGCAGCCCGGGTGGATAGCCCTCGTGGCCGCCCTGCTGAGCGTGGTCTCCAAGGAGTGGTGCTACCGCTTCACGGTACGTGTGGGCCGTCGCTATCAGTCGTCGGTAGTCGTGGCCAATGCCTGGCACCATCGTTCCGACGCCCTCTCCTCCGTGGGCACGAGCGTGGGTATCGGCGGCGCCATCCTCCTGGGCGACCAATGGACCATCCTCGACCCCCTGACGGCCGTGGCCGTGAGTGGCTTCATCGTCTGGGAGGCCGTGAGGCTCATTCGCGAGTCGGTCGGCGACCTGCTGGAGGCCAGCCTGCCCGACGAGGTGGAGCAGCAGATCTCGCGCCTCGTCTGCGAGGAACCGGGCGTGAGCGGACTCCACAACCTCCGCACGCGCCGCATTGGCGACCACTACGCCATCGAAATGCACGTCCGCATGCCGGGCGCCATGACTCTCTACGAGGCCCATCGCCACGCCACGGCCATCGAACAGAATATCAAGCACGCCTTCGGATCCTCCACCCACGTCATCGTCCACCTCGAACCGCTCAAGGAAAATGGGGCGTATGTGGAGCCGTGAGTGTCGGGCGGGAGACTGCCGTATGTGGAGCCGTGATGCGTTGGGCGGGAGACTGCCGTATGGGAGGCCTTGACGCCAGCAATCGGCCCTCAACGAACTGTAGAACCGAAAAAACTCAGAGGCGTGCAATATTTTTCTGCCTCGTCCGTTCTTCCTATTAGGACAGTACGTTTGGCGGCATTGAAACTGCACGTGTCGCAGCCTATTGAGACTGGCCGTGTGACGGCTTATGGAGACCGTGCGCAAGGCAGCAGAAGGGGCGGCCTCAGTCGCAAGTAGCGACCGACGGCCTGCCTAAGATAGGAGAGACGCCAGTCGCAAGTAGCGACCGACGGCCTCTCGTAGAAATGATGAAACGACTGCCCCCATGCAAGACCCGCGGGCCGAGGGGCAGCCATCACAAAACAGACGACGAATGAAATCAGACAATATGGGAAACCGCCGCTTCAAGGACCTCCTGGAGGCATCTATGAAGTCGAAGGACACGGAGGAATGGCTCGACGTCCATTTCACGCGCCCCATCGGCCTCTTCTTCGCCCTCATCTGGGAGCGACTGGGCGTCCATCCCAACACCATCACCATCATCTCCATCTTCCTCGGCCTGGCCGCGGGATGGATGTTCCACTACACGGACCCGCTCCACAACCTCATGGGCGTCGTGCTGCTGATGCTGGCCAACTTCTGCGACTCCACGGACGGCCAGTTGGCGCGCCTGACGGGTCAGAAGACCATGATCGGCCGATGCCTCGACGGATTTGCGGGCGACGTGTGGTTTTTCGCTATCTATCTGGCCCTCGTCTTCCGCCTTTGGCCGCAGCCCCTGCCCGGTCTCGAAACCCGTTGGGGCGTCTGTGCCCTGGCCGCCTGTGCCGTGGCGGGCCTCTTGAGCCACTCCCCCCAGAGTTCCCTCGCCGACTACTACCGCCAGGTCCACCTCTTCTTCCTCAAGGGTCGCGAGGGGTCGGAGCTCGACAGTAGCCTCCACGAGAGCCAGGAGCTCGCCCGGTTGCCCCGTCGTGGCGCCTTCTGGGCCCGCGCCTTCCACTACAACTACCGCAACTACTGCCGCAGCCAGGAGCGCCGCACGCCCCAGTTTCAGGCCCTCATGGACCGTCTCCGCACCACCTACGGCTCGCCCGCCTTGGCCCCGCAGCCTTGGAAGGACGCCTTCCTCCAGGGCAGCCGCCCGCTCATGTGGATGACCAACTTCCTGACCTTCAACTCGCGCGCCATCCTCATCTATGCCACCTGCCTGCTCGACTGCCCGTGGGTCTATCTCTTCATGGAGATCGTGGTCTATAACCTCATCTATGTCTCCATGCACACGCGCCACGAGAACCTCTGCGCCCACATGGCCGCCTGCCTCGAAACGGCTGCTCCCACGACTGCCCGTCCGGGCTTCTGCGAGACCGACGACGACCTCGTGGACCACGAGGCTGCTTCCTGCGACACCCGGGCCGACATCGAGCCGTAGGGCGTGGAAAGAAAAAACTGCCAGGGGGGACCGAGTCCGCTTCCTGCGAGTCACAAGCGCCCTGAACTTTATCAGACACCAAGAGGAGGGGCATTCGTGCGCTGAAACATTGAAACAATTGAAACGTTTGATACGATTAGGACGACAGGAGCAATTTGGACGACTGGAACGATTGGAACGACAGGAGCGATTGGAAAGACTGGAACGATTGGAAAGACAGGAGCGATTGGAAAGACTGGAACGATTAGGACGACTGGAATGATTGGAACAACTGGAACAATTGGAACAACTGGAACGGAAGTCCTCCAAGCCTCCATGTAGCTTATAGCTATTTGGAATATTGGAATACTGGAATACTGGAATAAAGAAATAAAGGAATACTGGAATACAGGAAATACTGGAATACAGGAAATATAGAAATATAGGAAGATGACAGGAGAGATCAAGGGATACCTGCTCGACTATGGCGGCACGCTCGACACGGCTGGTTGCCATTGGGGCAAATTCATCTGGCATGGCTACGAGCGATGTCGTGTAGGCGTGGCGTGGGACGACTTTCGCGAGGCCTACGTCCATACGGAGCGTGCCCTGGGCCAGGGCGGGATCATCCTCCCGACCATGACCTTTCGCGAGACGCTTGCCACGAAGATCGGGATGCAGATCGGTCGTCTGCGGGAGCGCGAGGCCCTGTCCTCGGATAGCGACACACGGGCCTTGGAGGAACGCCTCCTGCTCGACCTCTATGGCGAGGTATTGCGACAGATGGAGACCAACCGCCTCGTGCTGGCCCAGCTGGCCGACCGCGCGCCCCTGGCCCTCGTGAGCAACTTCTATGGCAACCTGCCTACCGTGGTGGAGGAGATGGGCTTAGGCTCCTATTTCCAGGCCTTGGTGGAGAGTGCCGCCGAGGGCATACGCAAGCCCGACGCCCGCCTCTTCGAGATCGCCCTCGATCGGCTCGGGCTCCAGCCCCAGGAGACCATGGTAGTGGGCGACAGTCTGAAGAACGACATCCTGCCGGCCCACTCCCTGGGTTGCGCCTCGGCCTGGCTCCAGGGTGAGGGATGGAACAACGACCAGCACGAGCCGCCTGCCGAGACCCACGTGATCACGTCGCTCGACCAGCTGCTCCAGCTCGCGTGAATCCAAGCGAGGAGAGTGCTCTAGCTCACGTGAATCCAAGTGAGGAAAGTGCTCCCGATCCCGTGAATCGAAGCGAGGAAAGTGCTCCAGATCCCGTGAATCGTAGCGAGGAAGGTTGGGGACCCCCGAGACCCAAGGGAAGCGCAATCCATTTCGAACTGTACGGTTGAAGCGGGCTGAAAGCCCAGAAGCTCCTAGCCCAGGGCATCGCCCTGGGTATAATAGCAATCAACAAGACGCCCTGTAAGGGCAAAAGAATTGTTTATAGCCTGCTTCTTTAAAGCTTTTGCCCTTACAGGGCGACAGATTGGCGTTCATAATTACCCAGGGCGATGCCCTGGGCTAGGAACTTCTGCCCCTTCAGGGCGTATTGGGTAATTTCGACCGTACAGGTCGATCCATTTCCCAGTCGCGAGGGAAACCTCAAGAGAAAGGGTAGGGAAACCTCAAGGGAAAAATCCTCAGGGAGACCTCAAGGGAAACCTCACGAGAGAAATCCTCAGGGAGACCTCAAGGGAAACCTCACGAGAGAAATCCTCAGGGAGACCTCAAGGGAAACCTCACGAGAGAAATCCTCAGGGAGACCTCAAGGGAAAAATCCTCAGAGAGACCTCAAGGGAGACCTCACGAGAGAAATCCTCAGAGAAACCTCATGGAGACCTCAAGGGAGAAATCCTCAGGGAGACCTCAAGGGAGAAAAATCCCCGTTGGAGCCCCCAAAAAATGAAGAGAAAACAACAACAAACAAATAAAAGAACTAACATAAAAGAGTAGTAATGAAACAAGAAGTGAAACCCGCCGAGGGCAAACTCGGCATCATGGTTGTAGGTTGCGGCGCCGTCGCCACGACCTTTATGACGGGAGTGCTGATGGTTCGCAAGGGCCTTTCCAAGCCTGTGGGATCCATGACCCAGTACGACAAGATCCGTGTCGGACGTGGCGCGGAGAAGAAGTACCTGCACTATGGCGATATCGTGCCGCTGGCCAAGCTCGACGACATCGTCTTCGGCACGTGGGACGCCTATCCCCAGAACGCCTACCAGGCTGCCGTCTATGCCGAGGTGCTCAAGGCCAAGGATATCGAGCCCGTGCGCGATGAGCTGGAGAAGATCGTGCCCATGAAGGCTGCCTTTGATGCCAACTACGCCAAGCGCATCACGGGCGACAACGTCAAGCAGGGACTCACGCGATGGGAGATGGTGGAGGCCCTGCGCCAGGACATCCGCGACTTCAAGCAGCAGAACGACTGCGCCCGCGTCGTCGTGATCTGGGCCGCTTCGACCGAGATCTACGTGCCCTATGACGAGGCCCACCACGCCACGCTCGCCAGCCTGGAGCAGGCTATGAAGGCCGACGACCGCGACCATGTCGCCCCCTCCATGTGCTACGCCTACGCGGCCCTGGCCGAGGGTGCTCCCTTCATCATGGGCGCCCCCAACACGACGGTAGATATCCCCGCCATGTGGGAGATGGCCGAGAAGACGAAGATGCCGATCGCGGGCAAGGACTTCAAGACCGGACAGACCCTCGTCAAGAGCGGATTCGCCCCGATCCTCAAGGTGCGCAACCTCGGACTCGCCGGCTGGTTCTCCACCAACATCCTGGGCAACCGCGACGGCCTCGTGCTCGACGAGCCCGCCAACTTCCACACCAAGGAGGTCAGCAAGCTCTCCACGCTCGAGACCATCTGCCGCGCCGAGGACCAGCCCGACCTCTATGGCAACATCTACCACAAGGTGCGCATCAACTACTACCCGCCGCGCAACGACAACAAGGAGGGATGGGACAACATCGACATCTTCGGATGGATGGGCTATCCGATGCAGATCAAGATCAACTTCCTCTGCCGCGACTCCATCCTCGCCGCCCCCTTGCTGCTCGACCTGACGCTCCTGAGCGACCTCGCCGCACGTGCCGGCCGCTACGGCATCCAGCGCTTCCTGAGCTTCTTCCTCAAGGCGCCCATGCACGACTTCACCAAGGGCGAGCAGGCCGTCAACAACCTCTTCGACCAGTATGTCATGCTGAAGAACGCCATCCGCGAAATGGGTGGCTATGAAGCCGATGAGGAGATCGACTAAGACCTTCGTGCTCGTACTCACGATGCTCTGGACGACGGCCCTCGCGGCCCTCGCCCAGAGCGTCCGTGGCGTGGTGGTGGATGCCGTCACGCTCGACACCCTCGCCCATGCCACCCTCCAGTATGCCGACCAGCCGACGCCCTTCTCGGCCGACGCCCAGGGCCGCTTCTCCCTGCCCAGGCGCGAGGGCCACGTCCTGCGCGTCTCCTCCGTCGGCTACCGCACGGAGCGCGTCCGCATCACGAGCCGCACCTCCTCGCGCGACCTCATCATCCGCCTCACGCCCTCCGACACCCAGCTGGCCGAGGTCTCCGTCAAGGCCAAGCGCAAGAAGGGCTACAAGCGCAAGGGCAACCCCGCCGTGGAGCTCATGCGCCGCGTCATAGCCGCCAAGGAGCGCACCAACCTCGAGCGCCACGACTTCTACCAGTACGACAAGTACCAGAAGATCACCATGGCCATCAACAACATCACGCCCGAGGAACTGCAGGGGAGCCTCTTCGCCTCCTCGCCCTGGCTGCTCGGACAGGTGGAGGTCTCGGAGTACAACAACCAGTTTGTCCTCCCCATCTCGGTCGATGAGACGGCCTCGACCCATCTCTACCGTCGCCACCCCGCCACCACGCGCGACCTCGTGCGCGGACAGACCACGCGCGGCATCTCCAAACTCATACAGACGGGCGACGTCTTCAACACCATGGCCAAGGACATCTTCTGCGACATCGACCTCTACGACGACCAGGTCACGTTCCTCCAGAAGCGATTCCCCTCGCCCATAGGATCTACAGCCATCAGTTTCTACCATTTCTATATCGAGGATACCGTGGCCGTGGCGGGCGACAGTTGCATCCGCCTGCAGTTTATGCCGGCCAACAACCAGGACTTCGGATTCCGCGGCGAGCTCTACGTCCTCAACGACTCCTCGCTCCACGTCCGCCGATGCGTCATGCAGATGCCCCACGGCACGGGCGTCAACTTCGTCCAGTCGATCCGCTTCGAGCAGGAGTTTGAGCAGCTGCCCAATGGCGACTGGGCCCTGACGACGGACAACATGGTGGCCGAGCTCCAGCTGACGAGCCTGATCCAGCGCGCCATGGTCGTGCGCACCACGCGCCTCGACAACTATGCCTTCGACCCCATCGACGACCGCCTCTTCCGCGGCCATACCGAGACCGTCTATGAGCCCCAGGCCAAGACGCGCGACGAGGCTTTCTGGGCCGAAAACCGACGCGCGCCCCTGACGCATGGCGAGGCCAACATGGAGGCGTTTATCCAGCAGATGCGCAAGACGAGCCGCTTCAAGTGGGTCATGGTCGGCGTCAAGGCCGTGGCCGAAAACTTCATCGAGACGGCCTCCGAGGGACGCAGCAAGATCGACATCGGACCGATCAACACCCTCATCTCGCGCAACTTCGTCGATGGCATCCGCCTCAGGGCCTCGGCCCGCTCCACGGCCCAGCTCTCGCCCCATTGGTTTGGTGAGGGCTACTACGCCTACGGCACGAAGTCGGGCCACCACTACTATGACGGCAAACTGACCTACTCGTTCAACAAGCCGAAATATCAGCCCAACGAGTTTCCCGTGCGCACCATCAGCCTCGAGTCGACCAAGGACGTGGAGTCGCCCTCCGACCGCTACCTGGAGCACAACAAGGACAATATCTTCATGTCCGTGAAGCCGCAAAAGGCCGAGCAGATGTATTTCTTCAACCGCCAGGCGCTCAACTTCACGTGGGAGACGGACTACGGACTGGCTTCCTCCCTCCAGCTCAAGACCGAGGCCGACCGCCCCACGGGCACGCTCTCCTTCCTCGCCCTCGACGGCACGCCCGTCTCCCGCATCCGCACCACGGAGATCACGGCCTCGCTCGACTACCGCCCGGGCCAGAGCTACGTCAACACGAAGCAGCATCGCATCGAGGTCAACCTCGACGCGCCCCAGTTCACGCTCCGCCACACCATGGGCCTGCAGGGATTCCTGGGCGGGCAGTATCGCTACAACACCACGGAGTTCAAGGCCTACAAGCGACTGTGGCTCGCCTCGTGGGGACATTTCGACATGCGCCTCATGGCGGGGGCGGCCTGGAACCGCGCGCCCTACTTCATGCTCTGTCTGCCGGCCGTCAACACGTCGCTCTTCGAGCACCAAGGGTCGTTCAACCTCATGGAGGACATGGAGTTCATCAACGACCGCTACCTCCAGTTCAACCTCGCCTGGGACCTGGCGGGCAAACTCTTCAACCGCGTCCCGCTCCTGCGCCGACTGAAGCTCCGCGAGTATGTGGCCTTCAAGGGCCTCTGGGGCCATCTGACGTCGAAGAACAACCCCACGCTCCCCGAAAACCGCCAGCACACGGACCTGTGGCAGTTGCCCGAGGGGTCGCACATCATGACCAACGAGCCCTACCTCGAACTGGTCGTGGGCATCCACAACATCTTCCAAATGTTTGAGATCGACTACGTCCGCCGCCTCACCTACACGGCCTATCCGGGCATCTCCAAGGGGGGTATCCGCCTCGGCTTCAACCTCGTCTTCTGACGTGGGGGTGTCTGCGCCTGCTGAGTAAGGGAAAACAACGGGTATGTCTTCCTGCTGAGTAAGGGAAAACAACAGGTACAACTTTTACAACAAGTAACAACGTAGATGCATTGTTATTTGTTGGAAAAGTTGTTTTTCTATATATCCCACGCGAGGGGCTTTTAGTGCTTCAAGCAGCCGATGGGGACGACATAGACGCCATCCTTTCGCTGGTAGGCATAGTCGCCCACGGCCGTGAGGACCATGAGGAAGGAGGGGGCCTTCATCTTTGTGGTGTCGATCTTGGAGGCGAGTTCCGTCAGCGTCCCCACGCCCTTCTCTATGGCCTGTTCTCCGCCCAGTTTGATCTCCACCAGCCCATACGATCCGTTGCGCAGATGGACCACGGCGTCACATTCCAGCCCCAGTTTGTCGCGGTAGTGATAGACGCTTCCGTCTATGGCGTCGGCATAGACGCGGAGGTCGCGGACGCACATCGTCTCGAAGAGCAGGCCGAAGGTCTCGAGGTCGTTCATCAGGTCGTCGGGACCCAGTCCGAGGGCAGCCGCGGCGATCGAGGGATCGACGAAATAGCGGGTCTCTGCCGCCCGGATGGCCGTCTTGCTTCGGAGGTTGGGGTTCCAGGCCGGCATGTCCTCGACGACGAATATCTTCTTCAGCGCCCCGATATAGCTTTGCACGGTCTTATCCGAGAGCGTCTCGTCGTCGTTCTTCATCATGTCCTGGCGGATGGCGCTGAGGCTCACCTGGCCGCCTTGCGATCGGGCGTAGGATCGGAGCAGGAGTTTGGTGCGCTCGCTGCTCCTCGTCACCTCGTCCACCCTCGACACGTCCTGCCTCACCACGGCATCATAGTAGTTGTAGGCCAGTCGAAGGGCCGCGCGGGCCGACTTGCCGATGGCGCTGGGCCAGCCTCCGCGACACACGAGGAAGGCCACGTCCTCCAGCTTCAACTGGTTCTGCCCCTCCACCATCTTGTGGCCCTTGAAGAGCTGCTCCAGGCTCACCTCTCCCGTCGATTCTTCCGACTCCCATAGCGACATCGGACGCATCGTCACCCAGGCAAAGCGCCCCGTGCCCGTGTGGTGGATCTTGTCGGTCGAGACGGGCACGGCAGACCCCGTGAGGATAAACTGCCCCTCCTCGCCTCTGTGGTCCACCTCGAAGCGGATGGCGTCCCAGACCTGGGGGATGATCTGCCACTCGTCTATCAGCCGGGGTGTCTCGCCCTTGAGGAGCATCTTCACCTGCAGGTCGGCCATCTCCCGATACATGCCCTGCTTCTCGGGGTCGGCCACGTAGAGCACGCTCTTGGCCTGCTGCTCGGCCGTCGTGGTCTTGCCACACCATTTGGGCCCTTCTATCAAGACGGCTCCTGTCTCTTCCAGCCTGTCCCTCAATAGGATATCTGCTATCCTGTGCTTGTATTGCTTCATCTTTTCAGTCTTTGATTCTGCCGCAAAGATACAAAGAAAATCTCGAACTACCTAATTTGGCCCTATTTTATTACCTAATTTGGCCATAATCCGCTTCCTCATTTGGCCCTGATTCGTTTCCTCATTTGGACATAAACCGTTTCCTCATTTGGCCATAATTCGTTTCCTCATTTGGCCAACCATTTCTCTTGCGAATTTTAAGAAAACAACCAATACAATTTTTACAACAATGAACAACCTACACGCTACGCGTGTTTACAATCTTGCTGCAAGGTAAACAACAAAATACAACGCTTTCGATAAGCCATGAGCAGAGCCGAGCCCGCTCGAGTTTTGCCATGGCGAGAAAGGGTGCCATGAAATGGAACAGCTTCGCCAGGACAAATCAGCAGGAGACGCGTCCAAGGCGAAGCGTTGTTCATAGTTGTTTCCCTTGCAGCAACCCTAGGTTTGCATGGGCCTCGAAGAGGCGATATCCTGGCGAAGCGTTGTTCATTGTTGTAAAGGTTGTTCAAGTTGTTTTTCTTATGTGTCCCCGTGATGCGCTTGACATGAAAAAGCCCGCCAATAGCGGGGTATTGACGGGCTTCCGATAGAGGATAGGATGGGCCGAGGGTGGCCCACGTGGATGAGGCTTGGGTGAGGGCCGCGCCTGCCCTATGGTGGTGTGAGTGGACCAGCACGGTAGCGGTTGGGCCTCTTGGGTAGGTTGGGCCTCGCGGGTAGGCTGGACCTCGTGGCGAGGCGGGCGGCCGTGGGGTGGTTGAGCCTCTTGGGGTGGTTGACCCTCGTCGGGAGGGTGGGGCGCTCAGATGGCTGCGATGCAACTCGTGACGCCCAGGCTGGTGGCGATGGCCGTGAGGATGGCGATGGCCTTCTGGATGATAAACTTCCAGGTCTCTTTCTTGTTTGCTGACATGATAGGGGAAGATTTTTTTGAATCGTTGATGAAAATGATGAATAGTAGTTATGCGCCGCTAGTGGCGGAAGGAGAGAGATCCCCCGGGCCTGCTTTCATGAGGCCGTAGGCCCGGGGGAGGGCTAGTCGCCGAGGCTTCCGCCGCCACCCTGGTCGGTATTTCCGCCTTGGTCGGTATTACCACCCTGGTCGGTGCCTCCGCCCGTGCTGGCCGTCTTGAAGGAGGCCGTGAGGGTGAGGTCGGCGTTGACGGTCAGGGTGCGTACGGACTGCGTGTTGCCGTCGCTCCACTTGTCGAAGGCGAAGCCCGTCTTCGGCGTGGCGCGGATCGTGGCCTGGGCGCCCTCGTCGTAAGTGCCGCCGCCCGAGACCGTGCCCTGGTCGGGGTTGGCCGAGGTGAGGGTGATGGTGTGGCGCCGCTTCGTGCCTCCGGCCGAGGAGCCTCCGCCGTCCTGGGTGGGCGGGGCCTGGAACTCGTCGCCGTGCGGCAGACGGATGATGTTGTCCTCGCCCATATACTTGTGGAGCACTTGGTTGATGTTGGAGAGGCCCATCTGTCGCTTCATGCGCTGCACCAACTGGTAGTCTGCCGTGCCCTTCTCGCCCGTGGTCTCCGAGGGGCGGTTGGCGTTGAGCCAGGCCGTGCTGACCACCTGGCGTGCGGCAAACTTCGCCTGCTGCGCTTTCTGCTTCTCCGTGGGCGGTCCCTGGTAGGGGTTGACGATCTTGGCCAGGTGGATCTGGTTGCTCGAACGGTTGGTGGCGAAGTAGTCGCTCGACTTGTTGCCATACTTGCCGCTGATGCCCTTGATGACATCGATAGGAATGATTTTTGCCATAGTTTCTTCTTCTGATTTTAATGGTGATACATGTGCTTCCGCCTGGGTTCTGCCGTCGGCCCGTCGGCCTTCGTCCGTCAGCCTTCGCCCGTCAGCCTTCGCCCGTCAGCCTTCGTCCCGTCGGCCTTTGCTCGTCAGCCGTCCTGGCCCTTGTTCCCTCCCGCTTCGCCTTGGCCTTCGGCGATGGTTGGAGGGGTGTGGATGGTGTGGCCTTGGCTTCGCTCGGCCTTCGGGACGGCTTCGGGTTTGCTTTGGGATGCGCGCTCTCCCTCTGCTCGTCCTTGGCGGCTGGGATTCTTGGTCTCACGCCTGGCGGTAAGCGTTTCCGAGTGCAAAGTTATAGCTTCTCTCCTCCCCCGTTGTGCGATAGGATGCGCTGCCGTGCGAACCCGTGCGATAATGTGTGATGAAATGTAATAGGGGTGGAAAAGCGGCCTGCTGAGTGCTCAACCAACGAGTATGTTTTCCTGCTGAGTAAGGGAAAACAACTTGAACAACCTTTACAACAAACAACAACCTACACGCTACGCGTGTATTACAATCTTGCTGCAAGGTAAACAACATGATACAACTTTTTCGATAAGCCATGCTTAGACAGAGCTCGAATTTTGCCATGGCGAGAAAGGGTACCATGAAATGAAACCTTCGCGGGGACAATAATTCCTGCTTATAATGGAAAACAACTTGAACAACCTTTACAACTATGAACAACCTACACGCTTTGCGTGTATTACAATCTTGCTGCAAGGTAAACAACAAAATACAACTTTTTCGATAAGCCATGAGCAGAACCGAGCTCGGGTTATGCCATGGCGAGAAAGGGTGCCATGAAATGGAACAGCTTCGCCAGGACAAATCAGCTGGAAATGTTTCCAAGGCGAAGCGTTGTTACTTGTTGTTTCCCTTGCAGCAACCCTTGTTCAGCACGGGCCTCGAAGAGGCGATGTCCTGGCGAAGCATTGTTCATTGTTGTAAAGGTTGTTCAAGTTGTTTTTCTTTATATCCACGATTGCCGACAAACGAATGTCCAAGGCGAAGCGTTGTTCATTGTTGTAAAGGTTGTTTGAGTTGTTTTTCTTCATGTCCGCATGGTGTCTATAGACTTTTCGCGCGAGGCGGAGCAAGCGCTCCGCGGTAGTTTTACGGGTCGCCGAGGTAGTGGACGATGAGGCCGACCTCGTGGGGCGTAAACCACTTGGAGGTCTTGCGGTAGCCCGCCTCGTGGAGCGCCTGGCTCAGCGGTTGGCAACGGTCGATCCACGCGCGGAGGCGGTTGACGGCCGACCGAGGGGCAATGTCGGGGAAGTAGGTCTGGGCCAGTTCCTGTTTGCTGTAGGCCCGGATGGGAGTTTCGTTCATGATGACTTTGTGATTTTGTTGATGGAGAGATAATAGTCGGAGAAGTCCTTGCAGCCCGGGGGCAGGTGGTGGTGGACGAGGCCCGGCAGCAGATCGCGCAGCTGCAGGAAGAGGCGCTCGCCCGGGGCGTCGGCGTCGGGATACATGTGGAAGGGCGTGGAGAGGCGATCGTGGAGGTCGAGGAGCAGGCGCACCTCGGCGTCATGGAGCGTCGTGGCCGAGGGGATGGCGACGGCCTTGTGCCCCGAGGAGAGCATGGCCCAGCAGTCGGAGCAGCCCTCCGTGATCCAGAGCGGTTCGCCAGGGCGAAGGCGCAGCAGCACGGGCTGGTTGTAGAGTCCGCATCGCGACCCTTGCGGAAACCGGAAGCGCGGCTGGGCCATGGGCTCGGACGAGGAGGCCGTTCTCGAACGCGTCCGATCGTCCGTCTGAGAGACCATTCCCGAGGTCGTTCGATTTTCCGTCTGAGCCTCCGCGGGCGCGCTTTTCCTGTAGTCGAGGTTGCGGTTTTGCAGTCCCACGAGCCGCATCTGCGTGTCGTAGTAGGGCGTCTGCAGCCAATGGGTGCCGTGACGGTCGGTCCACGAGGTGAGGCGGCACCAGGCGACGACCCTTGGGTCCAGCCGTCGCTCCTGGAAGAGAAACTGGCGGGCGGGGTCGCTCAGCCACGGGTGCTCGAAGAAGCGGGCGTAGCGGGCCGCGTCGAAGGGTTTGTAAGCTTCCTCCCTGGGCCGCGGGCGCGAGAGGGGCAGCGGGTCGATCCTCACGCCTCCGTCCAGCCATCGGCAGGCCTCGGGGAAGGACATCCCCAGCCGCCGCATCACGAGGTCGATCGGGCCGCCCCGCGCCCCGCAGGAGAAGCAACGGAAGGTGTTGCTGCGCGTGTGGAACGTCAGGCTCGGGCGATGGTCGTCGTGGAAGGGGCAGAGGCTCTTGTGGCGCTCGACGTGGAGCCCCACCCGCTCCGCCACCTGCTCTATGGGCAGGTCGCGGAGCCGCTGGAGGGTCAGTCGGTCGAGCATGGGCGGCGGTTTTTGCGTGAGGCGGGCATGCCCGTCAGATACTCCTGCGTTTTGGTGTAAAGCCCCGTCTGGGCCGAGTAGGTGACGAAGCGGCGGTTTTTCCAAACACGGAGCTGATGTTTCGTGCCGTCCTTGTCCTTGCCCACGCTCAAGCGCAGGGCTTCCAGCTGCTGCTCGCTGAAGGTCTCGGGCAAGTTCTCCAGCATGTTCTTCACGCCGCCCTGTCGCTCCTGCTCCGTGGGCATTCCGCCCTGGCCGAACATGTCGCCGAAGACTTTCACTTTGGACCACAGGTCGTAGTAGCAGAACCACTCCACCATCTCGCCGATAGACTTCGTCCACGTTTGGTCGTTGAGCACCCATAGCACGGCCCCCTTCTTCCAGGCCGAGAAGATGCTGCGGTGGGAGAGGTCCCAGAGCATGTCGTCGTCGGTCATGTCGCCCAACTTGGCCATGTCCTCGGCCAGCTGGTCGGCCAACTTGTTGAGCGGTCGGATCGTGAAGGATCCCTTGCAGTTGGTCAGCCTGAGCAGGCAGGCGTCGAGCTTCGTGAGAAACTCGTCGCTATAGGATCCTTGGCGCGGGATGCGTCCGCTGCGCTCGCCCCGCTCCTTGTAGGCGAAGGGAATGCGTCCGAAGAATCCGTTGGTCAGGTCCTTCTTGTAGAACTGGCGTGCCACCTCGGGCGTCGAGGTGAAGGTGATGTTGACGCGCAGCACGGGGTTGCCCGTCACGCCCTCTGCCGTGGCACGCAGCGCTCCCGCCCGCTGCTGGTCGTAGATGTTGCGCACCATTTGGCTCACCTGTCTGTGGCCTCCGAACATGCGGTCGGCCATCTCCACCTCGGGCAGGTTGACAAACTGCGTGCGCCCGCCCAGTTTCTCCAGCGCCATGGAGTTTTGAATGAAGGCCGCGTTGGTCATGTCGGCCGGCGGATACCAGAAGGCCACGTCGGGGCGCTCGGGCTTCTCCTTGTTGGCTCCCTTGGTCTTCATCTGTCGTTGCCAATCGACGAGCTTCTGAAACTCCGTCTCGTCGTGCTGGCGAAAACTTCGCATCACGGCCTCTACAAGACGTGTGAATTGTGCCTTGCCGATGCCCGAAGGGCCTATCAGATGACCCATCTGTCCGCAAGTCTCATAGAAGTTGTTGTCAGAGTACTTGAACTTGACGCCAGTAATCAGAGAGGCCATGACGGGAATGATCATCGCGGCAATAGGTTCGCGCATCTCTGCTGACGTCTGCGACAGGGCCAAAGTGAGTGTGTGTGTCCCCTTGCCCAGCTTGGGCATTTTGGGAGCAATGGGGCTAAATATGTCGTAACTCATTGATTCTTAATATTTTTTTATTATTCAACTCTTGTAGCAACTTTCTCGGCGTTTCAGCGTTTCAGCGTTTCAGTGGAAAAAGCGAAGGGTCTGTTTTTCCACCCCAATTCTTTATTCTCTCTATAATCTATTGATTATTAATTAGTTATATAGATATATATAGAGGGGAAGATAAAGTGGGGGTGTCTTTTTTTGCATTGAAACGCTGAAACGTTGAAACGCTGCGAAGCCCATGTTTTCGCATAGTGACTCCATGGGCCTTGGCAGACGGAGGAGGAGGGACCGTCACAAGGACTTCCGTCCGCTCTCCATCCGCCTGAAGGTTACTCCTGCTCGAAGTCCTCCTCCTCTCCAAGGCCTCTGTCCGTGGCGAAGAGCTCGCTGAGGTCGAAGCCTTCAACCTCCGCCAGGGCCATTGCCGCCTCGTGCTTGCCCGCTACCATCAGTAGCTCGCAGGTCGTATTGACGGCATAGTCGCCAAGTTTCCCGGCCCCGATGCCTTTCGTCCGTTTGAAGGTCGGATAGACCGTGCCGTCGGCTCTGCGCTTGACGTTGATCCATTGGCCCATGTAGATGCTCGGGTTGCGGCGTGTGGCCTTTCTCTGCTCCGTGGCATTCTCCACGAAGGTGAAGTGGTCCTCGCCGTCGCGCGTGATCATCCCGTCGAGATACTCGCCCAGCTCCATGGGCCCCTGCTCCTGCGTGACCAGTTTCAGGTCCACGTCCAGCTCCGTGTTGGGGTAGAGGCCCGTCCACGCCCTTCCAGCGCCTGCGCTTTCCGCCCATGTGCTGCCAGCGCCTGCGCTTCCCGTGCCATCCTGGCCCGAGCGTGTGCAGCCTGAGCAAGCGCTGCCTGCGCCAGCCTGCCCCGTCCACGCCCTGCCCGAGCGGTGGCGGCGGGCCCGTGCGAAGGGCGCCTGTCCGTTGAGGAGGTCGTTGATGATGTCGTTGATGAGCCGAGGCTCCTGAGTCCGTTCTGTCTGCTGCGTGACGCGCAGAATTCTTTTTTGTCTCATGTTTTAAATGAAATATGAAAAACCCTCTCTGGTACGAATGGCAGTCGAAGAGGTTTCCGTGCCACCCTGCTTTAGTACCATCATTCCCCGCCCCCTGCTTTCGAACGCAAGAGGGCGGGTAGCCGCGGGAGATCCCGAACGACGAGTGCAAAATTACGGCCTTTCTTTGGAGGGGAATTAGGTGTATAATATTTTACATGAATTATTCACCCGTATTTATTCACCCAAAACACACGCAACGTATTGTCTGTGTTAGGGTTTCGTGGTATGTAAAAAAAATGCAGGTGAATAATTCAGCAATGAATTATTCACCTGCAGATGGATAGGTTTTAGGTTAAACTGCTCTAGAAACAACAGATACGTTATACTACGACCATCGGAAATAGTTCATTATATTAAACAAGATTTTTCTGCTTCTTCAAATGCTTTTGAGTATTTGCAAGGCTTGTGATTGCAAATTTTCAAGAATAGCCAGCTTTTTTCGCAATAAATAATGTATTTTTGCGCCAAAGAAATATCTCACCTTTAATTTTTCAAGAAGTCGTATGAATAATTTATCAGAAACAATCCTCAATTATGCCAAGGAGGTCAACCTTCATGGCAATAATCTTATCTATTATAGATATAGGAATAAAAATCCTGGTCAGTATGAAGGGGCAGCAATTTATTTTTCAATTGCTCATGGTGACTTGTATAACACTGTACATCAACATGGTGGCATGTCTCTTATCAATTGCCCTGATGAATCAAAGAAAGAAATAGGAATGGCATATATGAAAATAGCTCAGATATATAAGGCCAGTAAAGAAGATTGGTATGTTAATTCTGTTTCAGCAGAAAATGCGTTCTATTGTTTAGTTCGATATTATAAGAGTACAGGTGATAGTAGTTCTATACCTTTTTTGTTTATGCTATTAAAGGCGAACAAGAATCTTTTATCAGACAAGTTTAAAGCTAGCTGGGACAAGCTAAATCCAGAAGTATTTAATCTTCCTTTTGGCCCAGGCCTTGTGGAAGAAGCCATGTTGTCCGCATGCCTAAGGTATTATCATATATATGTCCTGCACTATATGCTCACAATATCTTATGATATAAAGCAGGGGAAGCCGTTTGTAGAGGATAAGGCATTTACTTTCTTATATCCGAATTTCAGTAATACGGTCAATTCGTTTATGGAGATGTATGCAGATTATGATAGAGACGAGTATGCCAAAGACAGAGAAGAATTGGGGAAGACCTACTTCGATACAATATATGATTTATGCGAGCAAGTCCTAAAAGATTTTTAAAAAACAGACTCCAGTCTTGACACTTCAGATGGGGGCCTTTTTATGAAACGGTTAATCCCGTTTTTAATCCTTAAAATATGTATAATTCTTCTCTTGTTGCGTGATTATTATGTAAAGGAAGGTTAAATGTTGAGTCTCATTGCGTACTTTTTACACAAAAAGTTTGGAGCGAATTGGTGTTTAATTTTATCTTTGCGTTGGATTTACACAAAGTAGATTCGCAACAATAATTAAAAGACAATTATTATGGGTATTTTAAATTTTGGGAACAAGAAGAAAGAGAAAAGTTCTGCAATGATTGCTACATTGCCAGTTACGAATCAGTCAACGTCAGCTACAGAAGAAGTTGAGGCCACTCAGCCAACTCCTGATGCTACGAAAGAAAAGAAGCCTTTGACAGTATCTTATGCTACAGGATGGCCTATTGATGTGATCTATGGCTATCTGCAAAAGAACAACGAGGAGAAAGGCTTCAGCGATGCGCTGGTTAAGAGTGACCTTGCCTTCCGTGACATGAACATGAATATTATCCGAAACAAGATTCTTATGGTGTTCAGGGAGATTAACCTGAATTACGATGTGATGAAGTGTAAGCTGGAGATCAACATGGAAACATGTAGCGCTGCCGGACTACTCTCAACAGTGTATGAACTGGAAAAATCAATGTCAATCATCAAGGCTCACCAAGCAGAACTGCAAGAGCTGGAAGACAACTTCAGAAACAGCCAAAAAGAGGCATCCATTCCGCTTCAGTCCTACGAATGTGGTTTCCTTAGAGGAATTGCAACCATCGCATTGGGCAACCCTTCAAAAGCGACAACCATTCCGCAGATGACTATTCCAGAGAACGCCAACAAGGTAGCAACCGCTTAGTACTCTTTCTGAGAGAATAGGTAGCAATAAGTATCACGTTTAATACTATATGATTATGAATTGGTGGGTTTTATTTGGATGTAAACTGACAGGTTGGAATTCGGATGTATTGGCACAGTGTTCGGAGGCAAGCCGTTCCCAGTTGAGTAAATACACCTCAGCTTTAGTTATCCTCTTCTTGATCTGGGGTATAACCGGATTCTGCTTCGCCCAGAGGTATATTGGACTGCCTTGGTGGGCATGTCTTTTCGTCTCATTGTTCTTCATTACGATTGTAATCATGATAGAAAGGCAGATTATACTGGCCAGCGAGAAAACAGTCTCTATGGTATTGCTCAGAGGTATCATCGCTCTTATTATGGCAATTGTTGGATCAACAATCTTTGACCAGACCATGTTTGGAAAAGATATAGAAAAACAAATGACGAACACTATTGAAAAGCAAGTTGCTGAACTGACTCCCAAACGTGTTCGCATCATTGATGAGAAACTATTGGCTCTTCATGCAGATATCGATTCCCTTACAAGGGTTAACGAAGGACTGCAGGCAGAAGTCAACGCGAGTCCCTTTATTATCCAGAAGAGTGTCACAAGTACGCCAAACAAGATTGCTATGCCCGATGGAACAGTTAAAACAGAATACACAACTGCTGTAACAACCAACCAGGTCGAGAATCCGAAGCAAAAAATCATTGACACGAATAGTAAGACGCTAGACAATTTGGCTTCTCAGGAGCAGTTCTGGATAAAAAAGAAGCAGACGATAGAGGAAGATACTCGCAAGGATTGCAAGGCAAGTGTAGGCTTTTTGGAGGAGCTGGAGGCTATGTGGACTATTATTACAACGAGGAAATTAGCTGGAGGGTTCTATGCTCTGTTCTTCTTCCTCTTAATGAGCTTAGAGATGTTCGTAGTAGCTAGTAAGGTTGGTGACAAGGAGTGTGATTATGATATAGCCATCAAAGGAGCACAGCGTGTGAGAATCGCACAATTCAACAACACCTTTAATCGTATAGGCAATCAATAGAAAACTTACTAAGTACTTCATAATAATTGTTGATTAGTGCGTCTGCTGACGTGTTCGGCGGGCGCACTATTTACAAAAAAAGAGGTCTTAGTGTAAAATATACGCAATAAAATTTGCAAGAGAAAAATAGAATGTTTACCTTTGCGGCGTGAAATGGAACGCTTTCGATAAGCCATGCGCAGAACTGAGCTCGCTCAAGTTATGCCATGGCGAGAAAGGGTGTCATGAAGTGAAACTATTTAGTATAGACGATATGAAATTCAACGAAATAACCAAGAAATGGGAATCTCCCTTCTGGCATCCTGCGGTGACCACAGATGCCGTGGTGTTCGGATTCGACAAAGAAGACCGATCGCTCCAGGTGCTCCTGATCAGGAGGGGTAATGCCAAGCCTGGCGAGGCGCCTGCTTTCGAAGGTTATTGGGCTCTCCCAGGTGGTTTTCTCCAAAAGGAGGAAACGACTGACGAGTGTGTGCACAGAGAGTTGTTTGAAGAGTCGTCCATGAAATTGTTCAATAACGAAAGCGGCATTAGGCCGGAGTTTATAGAACAACTGAAAACATATTCCGCACGCGGAAGAGATCCCCGTGAATTCGTCATCACCGTCGCCTACTACGCACTTGTAAAAAAAGAAAAGTACGAAATCAAAGGAGGTGATGATGCCGTCGAAGCCAGATGGTTCCCGGTCGATGTTCTACCTGAACTGAAGATAGCATTCGACCATGCTCAGATCATACAAGATGCAGTAGAAATGCTGCGTGAAAGGATCCACTTCGAACCAATCGGATTCCACCTGCTCGACAAAGAATTCACCATGCCTCAATTGCAGAATATATATATTGCAATATTGAATCCTTCCGAGGAAGACAAAAACTTGCGAGACAGAAGGAATTTCCCCAAGAAAATGCTGAAGCTCGGCTATATCAGGGAAACAGGCAAAAAGCTGACAGGCAACCCCTATCGTTCGCCCAAGTTATATACTTTTGACGAAGAGGCGTATGCTGCCGCAAAAAAGATTGGCATGAGACTGGAATTCTAATCATAGATCTGCGTGGACCTCTCTTATCCGGAGAGGTTTAAAAGGCGCCAGTTTCCAATGTGTACCCATTACGCATTGGCTCTCGTAAAGCAGAGTCATTTCTGTTGCCTATAATCAAAATTTCATTGCGTAAAACTTACGATAAGTAATTAACATTTAAAAAAAAGCAATTATGGAAAGATTTGATGACATTTGTCCGGAAAATGAGTTCGAGGACAAGAATTACAACGAGGAGTACGATCGGGAATACTCTTTCGATCAAGGCTACGAGTGGACCGAAGAAGATGCTTGGGATGCTCTGACTGACGGCATGTATGGTGATATGCCAAGCAATCCGTTGGAATACGATGCAATGATGGACGCCATGGGCTTTTAACATAATCCGTTCGAATATGAAAAAGACTATCACAAAATCAAAGCATAAGACTGCTCCAAAGGCCAACCATGTCCAGCGCGTTTTCAATCTGATCATTCTCGACGAGAGTGGATCGATGTCAAGTATTGCAGGACAGGCGATAAGCGGACTCAACGAAGTCTTCCAGACCATCGGAAAGGCTCAAAAAGAACATCCGGGACAGCAGCATTTTATCTCGTTCGTGACTTTCAACAGCGCAAAGATCAGAACAGTCTTTGATCGCCAAGCGGTAAGATCCGACAAGGAAATCAAGTGGACCGACTATATGCCGAACAGTTGCACCCCGTTGTATGATGCGATGGGAGAATCTCTGAACCAACTGAAAAAGCACGTTGGTGATGATGATGTCGTTTTGGTGACAATCATTACTGATGGCTACGAGAATGCTTCAAGAGAATATAGCGGGCATGATATCAAGAGACTTGTAGCAGAGCTGAAAGAGAAAGGTTGGGTCTTCGCTTATATCGGCACTAATCAGGACGTGGATGCGGTTGCTGACGACATGGGGATTGGTAGCAGAATGCGTTACCAATATTCCCCCGAAGGTGCAGCCAGGATGTTTGCACAAGAGCGCGTTAGTAGGAGAAGGTTCTTTGACAGGCTGGCAACTCATGGTAAAAGTATTATAAAGGATAAGCGCTTTGACTATTTTGAGTCGGAAGAAGAGTCTGAGAAAGAGCCTGAAACTGCTCGGGACAAGATTGGCGATACTGCTTCTCCCAGCGATAGCCTGGAAGCGGAAGGCAAGGAATGGCAGGAGGCTGGCCAGGAGCAAGTTTCTTCAGAAGACAACGAAGCGGCAGAAGGCCCCGAAAAGTCAAAGACTTTTTTGGGGAAAATGATGAATGGTATTAGGGCTATAATATGTCCTAAAAAATGATTTTTTTAAAAGTATGGAAAAGGTAAAAATGTTAGGCGCTATGCCATGTGCCATAGCAGCCTGTATGTGTCCCATTCCTGGAGATATAGCAAAACGTTGCTGCTCTCTCTTGACAGAGAATCTCAGGGATGTCAAGGATAGATGGTGTAAGTTAATAGAAGTGAGAACCGTGTAAATTGTGAGAATCATGAATATTTGGATAATCGTTGCACTTTACTGGATAGTATGTTGCGTTTTGGTATATGTGCTTGCACATATAAACGGACAAGTGGCTTATCGCAAAATGATGAAACAAAAGACTACCTTTTGGGAGCATCTGCTCATCGTCCTGTTTAGCCCATTGGCAGCTCCTATAATGCTATTTGCCTTAGCGTATCATGGCTGCATCAATCTGTATTATAGGAACCGTCCAAGACCGTTGCCCAAAAAGATGAAAAAGTATATGAAGAAAGATTGCGTGTTGGACGAGAACAATCAGACCGTCTCATTGGCGGAGTACAACTACAGGCATAACACGGACTATACCTTGGATGATGTCTATGGCAAGGGTTATGTTGAATCGTTGACCGAAAAAGAGCGGGCTAGTATCGCCACAGAATTCAAGGAGCAATGCGAATCGGAGGAGGTTCAAAAAAGCATACCAGACTTACCAGATGTAGGAGAAAGATGGTTGTGAGAAGATTTGCCCTTTGGGTACTTTCGTGGATTTTGAAAATCTTCCCGATTCAAATGCTGAGCATGCGTGGTTTGATCTAACAGCAAGAAGAGGAAGGAAAATTCATCTTATTAAGGTGTCATTGTGGCATATATTTCTGAAACATGTTGTAAATTTTGGCACCCAGAGAATTTCTCTGGGGCCTATCCTTATAGATTCTCAGGATTGTCAATATTAAGAATAAACTGAATAGGAATCATTCCTTTGATCATTACTTCCGACTGGTACTGCCAATAATCAGGGTCACTACTATCGCAATAGTTTTTTTGCGTTGCTTTTATGTCTACCTTTTGCAAATCTTCAAAAGCGGGACCGTGTTTGTGATCCTGTCGAGTGGCCTCTATATCCGTAAACAGGGTGTCGTACAATTCTGCGACCTCTGCACTTATCCTAAGAAGTACAAGATCTTTGTCTTCTTTTTTGCGTTCTTCTATTTTGGGTAGATACCTACAGAAGCTAACACGAACATAATCTTCAAGATTGAAGGCAGCATCTATATCTCTTGATTTGCTCATGTCAATGGTCTTTGGCATAACGATGCCACGAGTAAGACATTGGCGATATGACAACAAGCCTCCCTCCCTCTTAATGGAAGAAAGTTTGTCCCGTTCTGTAAAATGATAAAACCATTTCACTCCATTCTCTCTTAAATACTCTCTAATCCGAACCCTATCTTCTTTGTATTTAAGATCATGCTCGACCCAACGCACATCTTGTATATTATTCGGAATGGATAATATATTTTGAACCGTGTCCCAACTTAGGCAATATTTGCCTTTTGTGTAATTACAGTAAAGTTTCCAAGCAGTATCTTCACTTAGTTTCTTACCCGAGCCATATGTGTGGCTTATCATAGACTCGTCTTTGAAATATTGATCTTCTATCTCCCTTTTCTGTTTGACGTATACTGAGTTTGAACCAACGATGCCTTCGTTGTAAGCTATTTGATGCAAATCTTTCAAGTCTGCATATTTCATTCGTGCAATATCAACTTCTGATAGCCCCAGCTGGTAAAAAAAATGTGGAAAACAAGAAAGTAAATACGTCCTTGCTTCATAAAAATGAATCCGGTCTTGTATTCTTATTGGCATTTTCTTTGCATGGTGTGACGGACTATTCTGTGTCCCTTTATCATTCCAATATACGACACGTGATGCAAACAGATAACAAAGTTCAACCATGGATCCAAAAATCTCATTGGTTCCATCAGCATTTGAAGAAGGACTATTGTCATGGCATATCTTTACCACATCTTCCAAAGCTTCTGCACATCCATACACTCCTTCACTATTGTTCCAAAAAATATTTGGTGAAGAGAAAATATGATGGAAGACATGAGAATAGAAAACCATAGCAGTTGGATAGATCTTGTATTTAAGATATCTTCCACCTATTTCCGCATCAATATATGGATGCATACAGCCGATGTATTGGGACAGGAACTTTTGACAATCATCCACAGCAAGGTTTTTTCTGTAAAAATTTTCCTTTGCGTCATAGAAAAAATCTGTTAGCAATACTAAATCATTAATTTGTTTCTCGGTACTAACAAAATGAAGAGCTGCCTCATGCTTTTCCATTTTGTCTTGGAAGTATCTTTTTACAGAGTTGACAACAAGCGCCATAGCCTTGTCACTCTTTAGGGGTTTCTCATACTGCTCTTCAAATAAAGATATCACCTCTGTAAGATTGGGGTTCGAGAAATAGTCTTTAAGGAAAATGTCCAGTTGGGGCAAACGATGTATGAGGGAGTCGAGGTGTTCTCTTTCGTGTATGCTCATTATTTTTTCCCACGCAGGAATATCAAGACTTTCACTTTTATAGAAGGAAGCCTTTGTGTCTGGGGTATGGTTAGCTTCTAAAACTGCTTCTAAAACTAATTTCTTGAATTTACTCCGTAATACATTAATGTTAGCTCCTATACCAAACGTGTATTTCTCGATGTCTTTAAGATGAGAAATATATGCAATCATGAGATCTTCAAAATCGTCTCTGATATGATCCCTGATAAACACAGCTAACCCCGGAAGTTTATTTATGATCTTCCCTAATTCGTCATTTTCAAGAACCCATGAGATGTCAGTCATATCAAAAACTATTTCTGTAGTTCTCTTTCATAAACTCTGATATATTGGGCTGAAAGAATTCCTTGAGAGAAGTGAAATCATCATTGGGAATCGCTGAGCAAACTTTTCCAGATACAGCCTCCAAAGCCTCTTTTGCAGATTTTCCTGCTAGAATATAAGCAATATAAAAAAGAACACAAGCATCATTTAGCTGTTCAAACACATAAATGAATTCAAGTTCACGCATGGCATCATCTTTGATTTCTGCTTCATATGCCAAGCGTTTGTAGAAATGGTAATTAACAGTTCCGACCATTTCGTCATTTGGCATATTACGTAACCAACCAATCAGATTGGGCGTGATATTTTCAGCCATACCCTTATAGAAAGCTTCTACATATTGAGTTGCTTCTTCTATGTCGTTGGAGTCTAACATCTCTCCCTTCTTAAACGCATCGTATATAAATTTAGCACAAAATGTGCGGAACATAATGTTAATCAGCAACTTCCAATGAACGTATGTCTTGCGTTCATAAGAGTGCTTCCATTTGCAAATATTGCTAATGGCAATATGAAAATCCGTCCGTATGTCAACCGTGTCCATACCGTAATAATTGATAGTTTATGTTGCAAAGATACCATTTTTTAGCGAAAAGTGTAACGTCTATTGGCTAAAGTGTGTTAAATTATAATCTAAGCAGGCGGCTTAGGCATTATCAGAGAGGATGAGAGTTCTTTTTCTCATTTTTTATCCGTATATTTGCAGCATAAACGACAATATGGTGATACTAATTTCAGATTACAGCAAGCATGATCGATGTAGAATTTGATGACTTGTATTATGTTGATGAAGCAGGTTTTGATGATACCATTATCAATGATGACTCATTTGCGGAAGCATTTGGTACACCAGATATGTACCGGCCTGATACATCAAGAAGATATACTGATAAAGAACTTGACAGTATGACACTCAATGAGCGCCTTAAAGAAAGATTAAGGTGTTCAAAGGAGAAGAACGTTTTAGGACAAAGAGACATTTTTACCTATGAATTTAAGAAATATGGTGTTTCCGCGTCAGATACCATTCTACCCACAATTTCGTTCCTATATGCGAAAACAAACGCACTTCATGAACTTGAAAAATTATTAAAAGAGAACTCGTACATATTATTTGATTTGGATCCTGACAAATTGCCTATTTCCGAATTCTTCATCCAAATCGGCGCTAAGTATCCAAATCTAGATGAAGATGAACTGCGTCAATTAGAGGAATTCTATAATGACACAAAATTCTGCACTATTATAGACGAACTTCTATACGACAAAGAGAAACTGCCAAGAACAATAAAAGGGATTACACGTCATAAAATCAAAGATAAAAATGAAAGTTTCCCCAACTCTTTATTAGATCTTGTATACAATGCATTTGAATTGAACTCTTTAGTGGACGAGGATTGTGAAGATACTGTCTGGGCAGTATACAACAGAAGAAAAAATACGATCATCAGAAAAGCCTACAAACAGATAGGGATTGGTGAATGTGTGGCATCAGGTAGAATTAACACATACGTATTCTTCAATTTGATAGAAGAAAAGTATGGGGAAGAGTGCCTTAATTACTTTATTAAAAGAGTAATGGAACTCCATTCTTATTATAAGAATACAAATTCGTCCGATTTTAGAAAACTAAAGAATGTGCGGGTAAGCTATGGGTACTTATTTAGATATGCTCGTGTAAAAAGCGAATCTGAAAAGAACTTGCAAGATATACGACACATCATAGCACTCGCTTTCTTATTGGAAATGAACAATATTAACAATTAATTGCGTAAATATGCAAGAATTAAGATTAGAGATGTACAAAAAGACCATTTCACCTTTGTACAAAATTACCCATCCTGACCAGTACAGGATGTACGAAGAAGTCCTCTCTTTTGAAGGAGGATATTCTTTTGCTTCAAAAGATGAACTTACCGTTCGCAAAACAGATGGTACGACATTCCGTACTTCACTTAGACATTATGAGTCTGACTTTTTGACAGAAAGCTATGTCGGTAGGTTGAGCAATGGTGAGCAGTTCCGCTTTATTATCGCCAGCGAAAACAATCCATTAACCTTAATAGATGGTCCGATGGTGACATTCGGAAGTATGTCTCCTTCAGGTTGGACGGTTCACTACATGTTAAAACCATAAACAATGTAACTATGGGTTTTTTGATATATTCAAAAGTTCTTCTCCATCTTCGGAAATGTTTATAAAAAAGAATTTGGAAACAAGTTATTCATTACACTATATAGGCGCTCCGCTTTTGGATTACAACCATACCTGGTGTCATTCGCAGAATTAATCAGAAACCAATAAACGACCCACGTCTTTAAGTATTGGGAGGGTGTGTCAAAACTCCCAATATAAATAAAAAAAACTCGTTGTACGTTCTTGTGTGGATGTACAACGAGTTTTTGTTTTTCTACAAAAAAGAGCCTTATAAACAATTTATATGGCGTTATATGGGTCAAA
>OCHM01000029.1_pt1 | contig 108047 bp, 84 predicted proteins | sample 1538901 | NCBI WGS metagenome assembly OCHM01 (sample SAMN04571734, study PRJEB22368) | human gut metagenome | biome: human gut; material: stool | host: Homo sapiens | place: Luxembourg | collected 2012-11-08 | reverse complement strand
GCGGTGTTCTCGAAAGCGGATGCAAAAGTACTGCGAATATTCCATTCCACCAAATATTTCTAAGAGTTTTTTGCGAAAAATATGCATTTTCGTGTTATATTTGATATAAATCAAGCGAAACAAGCCTTTTTAGTCCATTTTTATGGTTAAATCTATTAATTGAAGTGTTTAAAAGCATCTAAGAGGCTTATTAGAATGATTTATAAGATTATTAGAATGTGAATAGAATATATCTTAAAGTATATAAGATAGCCTATATATATTATTGCATATATACATTATTATTATATATAAAAGGCTTATTGAGTATAACAAGAAGACTGGCAACATGATGTTGCCACTAAGGAAGTTTTATATGGGATTAAGATTGAAACGCCTAAAAATATCGTTTTTCGCCTGCCTACTATCTATGCTTGCAAGAGTATTTTGTACTTGTAGTGTATTTTCTTAATAAATATAAGTAAAAAAGCAATATTAAAACCAGATTTAACAAATATAGGCTTAGTAGCGTTATAAGTAGCTTTCGTTCAGCGACTTAACTAACTTAGTCCGTTGTCGAAGTTATGATTTGAGCAATCTATGCTTTCTATCAAAGATACCTTTGCTTTCTATCAAACTTAGCTTTGCTTACTTTCAAATGTCAATATGATTACTATCAAGTATCATTTAATCCAATGTCAGTATATCACTATCATAATCCCCAAGATATTTCCATTGAGTTCCACAAATTTGTGAACCCAATAAGAACCGTGTGAAATAAAAAAGGTCATGAAAGACCTACGATGAGTAGGAAACTTTCATGACCCAACAGTACTACCTAAAAGTACTATCATAACTGCATTTTCATAACTAAACAAAACCTAACAGTATATAAGAATCATGCTCATGTATTATGTGAACTGCTACACTTTCCTTGAAGAGCCTGAAAAAGATTGGGCAGAAATGATTCAAGAGGCTAAGGAAATACCTTCTGAACCAAGTCTGTTTGATTAGAGGGGGCTTACTTTTGGGAAAAACAGACCCGAAGTCCAGTTTTAAAGGACTTCGGGCAGGGTATTTATGCTCTTTGGAGTTTTAGCGGACAGCAATAAAACAAAATATTCGACTTTACAAGACTTTGACTGTAATATTTCATTTAAATGAACTAAAATGAACTTGTGTGGTAATTATATTTTTCATATCTTTGCAAACAGAATATAAATTCTCTTACATAAAATAAAAGTACGTATGCCAAAGCGGGGGCTTAAAAATACAATTAACTATAACGAGCTAACGTATGAAACAGACGTAAGTTGGCTGACGAATACATCTATACCAACGCTTTCAGTTATAAATGGAAAACAGATAATAATAGATGAAGAAAACAATTACGATATTAACATTTCTCTCGCTCCTACTCACAATATGGGCAGCAGTACTATGGCTTCTGCCTTCTGCTGCCGACACAACGAATACTAATAAGACAAGATACGGACTAAACGAGGGACTCGAACTGGTAGAGCTAAACAATGGCGCTACTGGCAAGCGTTATGTCGTTGAAGATGCCAACGGCAACGAGCTCTTCACTATTCCATTGCGCAACTGCATGTTAGATACTCGCTATCGCAATGGTCAGCTACGCTTCCGTGAACTCGCCACTCGTCGCGAAGGATTCATAGATCGTGACGGTATTGTTACATTTACCACTACTGCTGCCGACAGCATATTGACTAAGGATATGCAGACTGCAGCAACAATAGCTCAAACAAGCAATGAAGCAAATAGCGGAATCAACACCTATCAGAAAGCGTCTGCATCTATTGGCAAGGGGGCACAATCAATACCTACAGTTTCGCTACAGAAGATTGCTAAAGACAATCCTTTCTATAAAGAGGCTGCAAAGGTGTTGGCAGGTAAGCTAAGCGTTGAGGACACCAAGAACCGCAAGATGATACTCAACTATTGCGAACATTTCCGCACAGCATACACAACCAAGGATATTCCTTTCCTGCGCCAAGTGTTTAGCGACAAAGCACTCATCATAGTTGGCAACATGGTGAAGCCTGCTGCCGACAATGGTAAATGCCAAGCTGGAGGCAGCCGTGTGACATACGCTATACATTCAAAGCGTAACTACCTGTTGCGACTATCGAAGGTGTTTGATATGAACAAGAATGTTGATGTTAGGTTTTCCGACTTCCGTATAATGCGCCACCCTACTATGGACGGCATATATGGCGTTACGCTACGCCAACAATATAAGAGCGACAGATATAGCGACGACGGCTATCTGTTTTTGCTTTGGGACTTTAGGGATAAGACTATGCCTCTAATCCATGTTCGCACATGGCAACCAGCAGAAGCCATACACGACACCAACGAGATTATAAACATCCAGGATTTTAATCTTGAATAAATATGAAACATCTGATACACCTCATACTACTGATAGGATTTATATTTCCAGCTAAGCTTATGGCTCAGGAGTTTTCTGTAGAAAGCTTCCGACAGCTACCTAATGATGTTAGCGCTTTCATCAATGTGGTCTACGACTTGAATGATGATGCCTGTGCATTGGTAAAGGTAGTAGCACCATCCGACTTTGCATTCTCTACTCCATTGGGAATAGTGAAACGCAAGGATGAAGTTGGCGAGATATGGCTATATATACCTAAAGGCAGTAGGATGCTGACGTTGAAGCATCCGGAATGGGGTGTACTACGCGACTATAGGTTTGATAAACCATTGGAGAGCCACATGAGCTATGAGTTGCGTCTCAACCTGCCGATGCCTCAGATAACAGAGTTTCACGACACTATAGAGACCATAAAGACCGACACTATAACCATAGAGCGTATGCGTCCGAAGGTGCCATTGACGTTCCACACCCTTGCAACCGTTGCTATGCACAAGGAGGGGCCTTCGTATGGTTTATTCTTTGCTATGATGCGCCGAAATGGTTTCTTTCTCCATTATAGTAGCAATATGAAAAGTTTGGGCAACACCATAGGCTCTTGCAATAAAGAGGGAGATAAAGAAGGCGAAACTATTCGCCCATACTATTCGGGCAACACCCACCACACCAACTACTCTATTACAGTAGGAGCTATACACAACATCTATCGTGGCATCTGCCTATTCGAAGGTATTGGCTACGGCAAATATGCTACAGCCTGGCAACTTAGCGCAAGCGAAGGTGGCGGATATCTACGCAACGAAGGATTAAGCAAAGAGGGTGTGGCAGGCGAAATTGGTGTACTTGCTTCGGTAGGCAAAATAAGTTTTTCAGCTTCTGCCATCACCATTGCTGCTAAACAATGGCAAGCCTGTATCGGAGTAGGCATTAAAATATAAGAAAGGAGACTGCTGATATGAAATTATATACCTCAAATCTCATCATATTTTTATTCTGTGCTATATGCCTGCTTACAGCATGTAGCAATGAGGATAAGCCAAGTAGCTTTGAGCCTCAGCTACTCACACAACCTGCAACAGACATTATGCGCAATTCTGCTACTCTCCATGGAGCTATCAGCTTGGAGGGAAATACAGCTATGCCTTCGCTATCGTTTTGCTATGGCACATCTGCGGATATGACAAATGAGACTCCCGTGGTAAAAGCAACAGGCAACAAGGTGTTATATGGCATAGATGGCCTGACTGCTGGCACCACATATTATTATATGTTACAAGCAAGCAATGGCAGAGTGACGCTGAATAGTGAGCCACTATCATTCACCACCATGCCAAACGAGAAACCATCGATATCAAACCCTGAGGTGTTGAGCTACGGACCAACGAGCGTCATCTTGGGTTATGAGATAACATCAGACGGAGGAGAAGATATTACTGAAACAGGATGCTATTATGCAATAGCAGATGGCGGCACAAAGCAGAAGATAAAGCTTGAAGCGTACGACCCTGCAAACCACAATCTACAAATATGCGTAAACTCTCTGCAACCATACACAAACTATAAGTTTTGGACATACGCCATAAACAGACCAGGCGAGACAGTGAGCAAACCAATATATTTCACCACAACAGATGCAATAAAACTGTTGGAGCCAGGAGTGCTGAGTACTATCATTGGCGATGGCATCAACGACTACTCTAAGTTGACCATCGCAGGAAGTTTAAATGGCGACGATATAGTATTGCTACGCAAGATGGCAGGTGTAGATACAGACAATACTGCCACCAAAGGCAAGCTAAGCGAACTGAACTTGGCTGAAGCCCTCTTTGTGGAAGGAGGTTCACCATTCGGACCATATAATCGCCATACCCAAACCAACGTGGTTAGCCAAGGTATGTTTGCATATTGTCCACATCTCAGCAAGATAACTCTTCCTACCGGTGTAACAAACATAGAGAAGGACGCCTTTGAGGGTTGCACTTCGCTGCGAAATATAGAAATACCAGCAAATATCAGCATGTTGCTACCTTCGAGTGGATGCACAGCTTTAGAGACAATTAGCGTATCGAAAGCTAATGTCCACTATTCGAGCGTTGATGGTGTGTTACTAAATGCTGATGCTACAAACATAGTGTGGTTTCCATTAGGAAAGAAGGGCGACTATACTCTGCCTGCAACGGTAAACTGCATTGGCGACTATGCTTTCAAAGAATGCAACATCGAGAAGTTCATCCTTCCCGATGCACTAACCAAGATTGGACAAGGAGCATTCATGAATAGCAATATAAAGGAAGTTAGCTTGCCCGATAAATTGAAAAGCATACCTACTGGAACTTTCCAAGGATGCAAAGAGCTGAAAACAGTAAGGATGGGAACAAAGACGGAATTGATTTCTGACTATGTATTCGACAACTGTCCACTAACAGATATCTACATCGATGCTCCTACCCCACCTGTATGCAATTCCAAGGCTTTTGCCACAAGTGGTGAAGACTTCCTAAAGACTTGCATTCTCCATGTTCCTAAAGGCAAGAAGACTATGTATAGATACAACAGCAACTGGGGACAATTTCAACATATCGTAGAACAATAAAACCAAATACTATGACAAATCCAGAAATAGAAGAGTTAAAATCACTCGTAGAACAGAAATATGGTAAGCTATTGGCAACCACAACCGACTTTGAAGGATTTACTTTGCATCTTGAGAAGGCGACAGGTAAAACAGTGTCGGCATCAACACTAAAGCGACTATATGGCTATGTTGGCGATAGCCATAAGCCACGTATCAACACCCTGGATGTGCTGTCTGAATATCTTGGCCATAAAAACTATATGGAATATGTGAAATGGCTGAAGACAAGCGTGAAATACAACTCGTCATATTTCAAATCGCCTCAGTTAGTGAGCAATGAGCTCAAAGAAGGTGCAAAGATTTGTATAGGTTGGAGCCCTAACCGCTTGCTTAAGCTAAGATATCTTGGTGATAGCATCTATGAAATAGAAGAATCCGAAAACAGCAAGCTCATAGCTGGCGACCGCTTCACTACAGGATGCTTTATCAAAGAACAGCCACTATATTTACCATACATAGAGCGCAATGGTGAACGTACATCACCATTCGTAGCAGGAAGAAACGGAGGACTCACCATTATCAAAGTTGAATCAAACGGCGATTTATAGTAGCAAACATGAATAACAACGACTCGGCAACAGAAACAACAAATACGCGTCCGACATCTGGATTTACAACAAACATCAAGGAGATAACAGATGCCGACCCTATGACTGGTAACAACGAGTATAAGAATCTTAAGGAATTCTATGTCTCGAAATCTGGTCATACCAGACTTTTTACAGCCACAAAATATGGAAAGCGTTTCATGCTGAAATGCCTGAAGAAAGACTTTCTATATATTCCTGTATACCAGCAGGCACTGAGTAAGGAGTTTGAAATAGGACTACAGCTCGAGCATCCCAACATCTGTCACACTATAGAGTTGGAACAGGTAGACGGACTTGGTACTACTATCGTAATGGAATATGTAGATGGCGATAATCTGCAGACACTTATCGACAGACACCAGATAACGCCATCATTGGCAGAAAAAATCGTTTGTCAGCTTATGGACGCTTTAGAATATATGCACAACAAGCAGATTATTCATCGCGACCTGAAACCATCGAACATCATGGTGACACACAATGGACAGAATGTGAAGATTATCGATTTTGGACTCTCAGATAGCGACTCTTTCTATGTTCTCAAGACTCCGGCAGGAACTTCCGGCTATATAGCTCCCGAACAGCTATTGCCAGGAGCGAAGTCGGAACCAAGGGCAGACATCTATTCTTTGGGTTGCGTAATCAATGATATTGCTAACATTACCAATAGCAACAAACTGAAAAAGATGGCTGCGCTGTGTACTACTCGCGACATCAACTTGCGTCCACAGAGCATCAACGAACTGCGCTGTCATTCCTTCAATTCTTCACGCTCTATTATAGCTATCATCGTCCTCGCCATCTATTGCCTCGTCATGGCTGGCTTCATAGCTTCTATTTATTATAATAGGAGTAAGCAAGCAGAAGAAGAGGCTAAAGCCATACTGCTAAACAAAAATGGCAATAAATGGAATGACAACAAGATTGTGGATTACCAGCAGTGGTAAGTGGAAGATGTTTTAGTCAACTAACAAACAAATATATCATTATGACACAAGAAACGAAGAATACGGGATATCGTAGCAACGAATATGGTATTCCAACAAAACGCTACTGCCAATGTCTTGAACTTAGAGACAATCAGGAGCTAATAGCCAAATATCGTGAAATTCACGACGAAGAGCATGTGTGGAAAGAAGTCATTGAGGGAATACGCAAAGTTGGTATCCTCGAAATGGAAATATATATCGCAGGTACCCACCTTGTGATGATAGTAGATACAGCTCTCGATTTTGACTGGAATACAGCTATGGCAAAACTCGCCACCCTACCTCGTCAAGCTGAATGGGAGGCTTTTGTTTCTGAATTTCAAGGCTGCGCCAAAGATGCCACATCAGATGAGAAATGGCAGTTGATGGATAGAATGTTCAAACTATACTAAGACAGAAAGGCTATAAAAAATGATTTTTTCTAAGTAGGTGTTCAAAATTAATTTAAATGATTTTATGCCATTTTTTGGTCCGTATGTTCAGCTCCGAAGAGGGAGTGTAGCGGGCTACACGACCGATGAGAGCTGGGCATACGGGCTAAAAGAGGGTGTAAAGGCATTTGAAAGCATAACCTTTTTATAAGATTCATATATGCGATTAATTTTGAACACCTACTTATATAGCAAATAGACTTTGCAACCGAGTTGCATAACTTTTCCCATACCTTTGCACACAGAAAATAATAATAAAGCAAAGATATGGGAAATTGTTGTAATACACAAAGTGGTTGCGGATGCAACCATAAACATGAACATGAGCATTGCCATGAGCATGAAGGATTAAAAAGCAAAGTAGTGCTTATTGGCACTACAATATTATTGCTTATCGGTGCAGCACTGATAGAGCACTTCATGAATCTTGCCACATGGCAGTTGTTGCTTATTTACCTCGTACCATATCTTCTTATTGGTCACGATACTCTAAAGGAAGCAGCCGAAGGAATAATGAAAGGCGACATGTTTAACGAAGACTTCTTGATGTCGGTAGCCACTATCGGTGCTCTTGCCATAGGCTTCCTGCCTGGTAGTGACACTGAGTTTATGGAGGCAGTCTTCGTGATGTTGTTCTTCCAAATAGGCGAACTATTTGAAGGCTATGCCGAAGGAAGAAGCAGAGACAGCATATCGCATTTGATGGAGATAAAGCCCGATGTTGCCAACGTGGAGCGCAATGGTAATACTATGCAGGTTTCTCCAGAGGAGGTAGCGATAGGCGAAACTATCGTTATCAGACCAGGCGAGAAAGTGCCTTTGGATGGTAAGGTGATTGAAGGTCAATCGGCACTAAACACAATAGCAATAACAGGCGAAAGCATGCCACGACAGATTACCGAGGGCAACGAGGTGATATCGGGATGTATCAACATATCAGGAGTTATCAAGGTGCAGACCACCAAGACTTTCGGTGAGAGCACAGTATCTAAGATTATAAACCTCGTAGAGAATGCTAATGAAAACAAGTCGAAGAGCGAATCTTTTATCTCACGTTTCGCCCATGTATATACACCTATTGTAGTATTCTTGGCAGTGGCATTGGCTTTAGTACCACCTATATTCTCTGCAGCAAGCTATGCCGAGAGCTTCCCTCTTTGGCTTAACCGCGCATTGATATTCCTCGTAGTTTCTTGCCCTTGCGCCCTTGTCATCAGCGTACCATTGACATTCTTTGGTGGTATAGGCGGAGCTTCACGCAATGGTATATTAATAAAAGGTAGCAACTATATGGATGCCCTTGCCAACCTCTCTACTGTTGTCTTCGATAAGACAGGCACCCTTACTCATGGACAATTCGAGGTAGAAGCAATACATCCAGAAAACTATGATGCCCAAGAATTGCTACACATGGCTGCCCACGTGGAGCATTTCACCACCCACCCTATCGGTGCTGCACTAAGAGATGCTTTCCCTAACGAGGCTACCGATGGTTGCACGATAACAGAGGTGGAAGAGATTGCCGGACAAGGCATACGAGCAAAGGTGGGCAACCACACAGTTTGTGTGGGCAACACAAAGATGATGGATAGCATAGGAGCAAAATGGCACAACTGCCACAAGGTGGGAACAATTATCCATATCGCTATCGACGGCATCTACGCTGGTCATATCATTATCAACGACAAGATAAAAGAAGATAGCAAAGAGGCTATCTCACAACTAAAGGCTCTTGGAGTTGGCAAGACAGTGATGCTAACGGGCGACAGAAAGGAAGTGGGAGAACATGTAGCCCAACAGCTACATATCGACGAATATCATACAGAACTGTTGCCAACAGATAAGGTTTCTCATATGGAGCGTTTAATAAATGAGAAACCCGCAGGTAGCACTCTCGCCTTTGTTGGCGACGGTATCAACGATGCACCTGTATTGAAGCGTGCAGACGTAGGTATCGCTATGGGCGCTTTTGGTAGCGATGCTGCAATAGAAGCTGCCGACGTGGTGTTGATGGATGATAAACCAAGCAAGGTGGCAACAGCCATAAGCATAGCTCGCCGCACTATCGGCATAGCTCATCAGAATGTGTGGTTTGCTATAGGCGTAAAGGTTGCTATCTTACTCCTTGCCACAGTAGGACTTGGCACCATGTGGATGGCTGTGTTTGCCGATGTTGGCGTAACGGTATTGGCTGTACTGAATGCGATGAGAGCATTGAAAGTTAGATAGAATATACGATAAGAACATTGAAGGCTATACTGTATCAGCCTCTCTTCTTTCTGCATTCAGGACAGATGCCACGAATAATGAAGTTCACGCTATGGAGTTCGAAGTCGGAAGGCAACTCCACACATGGCAATGGCATATCGTGAAGACAAATCATAGAATGACAATGCTCGCAATAGAAATGCATGTGCTCGTCGTCATCGATATCCTCATCGTGGCTATGGCATAGTTCGTATTTCACTCCACCCTCTCCATCTTCTATCACATGCACCAAATGATGCTGTTTGAAGACTACGAGGGTGCGAAATATCGACGACTTATCCAACGACAATATGCTGTATTCCAACTCCTTCATAGACACAGGCTTGCCCGCACTCTCTAAAGCTCGGACAATGATGATGCGGTTTGCCGTGGGTTTTATGTCGTGCTGAAGTAGCAGTTGTTCGTATTTGTTTTGCTCCATAATCAAAAATAACTAAAATCATACGCAAAGGTATGCGATTTACTATAAACGGCAATATAGGAAAGAGTTAACAATATATAACACAACATCTATATGTCGCTTATTATTAGTAATTTTGCAGTATAATTTTAATATGAAGAACAGAAACCTAATAGCGATGCTTGTGTTGCCAGTAGTAATATTATTGCTATTGTTGCCAGCAATACCTCACCATCATCACGATGGGGAGATATGCACCACTATAGAATATTGCAACCACAACCATTGCGCCAACGAAGCTCATTCTCATCATCATGGCGACAATACCACCTGTGTTGCAGAGAGCGATTTCTTCATATCCCAACATCATTCTACTGACAGTAATATTGCTGTTAAGCACGTACTTTTATTTGCAAATATCATAGGTAGCCTTGTCTTCGGCGACATGGCTATCAACACTTGTAAAGCCGAAACTAAAAAGACTTCATTTTATAAATCTATTGGTTTATATAGCTATAGAAGCCTCCGTGCGCCTCCAGCTTTTTAAAGGTAAAAAAGTAAAAAGGTAAAAAAGTAAAAAGACCTTTGAAAGGTAAATAGCTTAAAAAGGCTAAATAAAATAACAGTAAAGTCATTTATTTTTTAAATCATGAACAAACTTTATATGTTGCTCATGATGATTGCTGCGTTTGCATTTGCAAGCTGCGGCAGTCATAATCATGACGACCACAAAGAAGGTGAAGAACATGCTGAAGGCGAACATGGTCACGAGCATGAACACGAAGGAGAAATAGTAATTAACGAAAAGCAAGCTAAAGAGGCAGGCATAACCATCGAGACCGTGGCAGCAGCACCATTCAGAGCTGCTATATTGGTGAGCGGACAGATTGTGGCGAGCCAAGGTGATGAGCAAACTATCGCAGCCACATCCAACGGTATAGTGAAGTATGCTAACGCTTCGATAACAGAGGGTACTGCCGTAAAGGCTGGTCAGACCATTGCGTCTGTATCTGCTAAGAACATACAGGATGGTGACCCTATGGCTAAAGCCAAGGCTGCATACGAAGTCGCAAAAAGCGAATATGAGCGTGCTAAAGCTCTCGTTGGCGACAAGATAATATCGCAAAAGGAGTTTGGACAGATAAAGATGCAATACGAGACTGCTCGTGTGGCATACGAGGCACAAGCAAAGAACTCTACAGCAGCAGGCATATCTGTATCGTCACCTATGAGTGGATATATCAAGACTCTCTTGGTAGCTCAAGGCGAATATGTTGCCGTAGGTCAGCCTATAGCCGTTGTCACCAATAGCCGCAAGCTACAGTTGCGTGCCGATGTTCCTTGCCATCAAGCTCAATCATTGGCAACCATCGGTAGCGCCAACTTCCGCATGGCAGGTAGCGACAGAGTATATAGTCTCGACAATATGCATGGCCGCTTGCTCTCTTATGGCAGAAGCGTTGCTGCTGGTTCTTCGTTTGTACCTGTAAACTTCGAATTCGACAACATCGGCGACATCATATCTGGTGCCTATGCTGAGGTGTGGTTGCTCTCTAAGGAGCAAGCCAACATCATCTCTGTTCCTGTAGAGGCGCTGACCGAAGAGCAGGGAGCAAAATTCGTGTATGTACAGATAGAACACGACGCATATATGAAGCGCGAAGTGTCTACAGGATCTTCAAACGGAAAGCGCATAGAGATATTGAGCGGACTTAAGGCAGGCGAAAAGGTGGTGAGCCATGGTGCATATACCGTGAAGTTGGCATCGGCTTCGAAGGCTATTCCTGGACATACTCACAACCACTAAACATAGGGCGATATGTTGAACAAGATAATTAGTTTTTCGCTCCACAACCGTCTGGTGATACTCATATCTGCAGTATTGCTTATGATGGTTGGCATCTACACTGCCAAACACATGGATGTAGATGTATTCCCCGATCTCAATGCCCCTACGGTGGTAGTGATGACCGAGGCTAATGGCATGGCACCCGAAGAGGTTGAACAACTCGTCACCTTTCCTGTAGAAACGGCGGTAAATGGAGCCACCGATGTGCGTCGTGTGCGTTCATCGTCGACAACAGGTTTTTCTATCGTTTGGGTAGAATTCAATTGGGGTACTGATATTTATCGTGCACGCCAGATAGTATCTGAAAAGATCACTGCCATAAAAGACCAATTGCCAAAGACTGTAGGTGCACCAACTCTCGGTCCACAGTCATCGATACTTGGCGAGCTGATGTTTGTGGCAGTAACCTCTGATACCACTTCTCTCCGCGACCTACGTACACTTGCCGACTGGACCATTCGTCCACGCTTGCTTGCCACAGGTGGTGTGGCTCAGGTATCGGTATTGGGAGGTGATGTGAAGGAATACCAGATATTGCTCGACCCATTGCGCATGAAGCATTATGGAGTAGGCCTCAACGATGTTAATGCAGCCATGCAAGATATGAACCGCAACACTTCGGGTGGTGTGCTATATGAATATGGCAACGAATATATTGTGCGTGGTGTAAGTGCCACAAATAATATAGAGGCACTAAAGAAAGCATTGGTGAAAGGTTCGGGCAACACCGCTATCACCATTGGCGATATAGCGACAGTAAAGGTTGGCAACCATGCTCCTAACATGGGTACAGCATCGCTCAATGGCAAACAATGCGTGATGATGACGGTGACAAAACAGCCAAGCACCAGCACCATAGACCTATCTGGAAAAATAGACCTTGCACTCAACGATGTACAGAAGTCGCTACCTGCTGACGTGAAACTCTGCACCGACGTATATCGTCAGGAGCGTTTCATCAATAGCAGTATCGACAATGTCAAGGAGTCGCTCTACGAAGGTGGCTTCTTTGTAGTGATAGTGTTGTTTATCTTCCTTATGAATGTGCGTACCACATTGATCTCTCTCGTCACCATACCTCTATCGTTGGTGATGTCGATATTGGTGCTCCATTTTATGGGTCTCACCATCAACACCATGAGCCTTGGCGGTATGGCAATAGCGATAGGTTCGCTTGTCGACGATGCCATTGTGGATGTTGAGAATGTATATAAGCGACTGCGCGAAAATCGAATGAAGCCCGAAGGCAAACGACAGCCATTGATAAACATCGTTTTCGAAGCTTCTAAAGAGGTGCGCTTACCTATTCTCAACTCTACATTGATTATCATCGTTAGCTTCATCCCTCTTTTCTTCCTCACAGGCATGGAGGGCAGATTGCTCGTGCCATTAGGCATCGCTTTCATCACAGCTCTTTGTGCTTCCACACTCGTAGCCCTTACCCTCACCCCTGTGTTGTGTAGCTATCTTCTCGGTAGCGGCAAGGGACAGATGCGTGAACCAAAGGTGGCTGAATGGCTAAAGGGTCATTATGCAAAGGCATTGGAATGGGCTATCAATAACCGCAGAGTGGTATTGGGCTCGGCAGCGGCATTGTTCGTTGTGGCATTGGTAGTATTCGCTTCGTTGGGTCGCAACTTCCTTCCTCCATTCAACGAGGGTTCGTTTACCATCAATGTAAGCACATTGCCCGGCATATCTCTCGCAGAGTCAGACCGCATAGGCAACAAGGTGGAAAAGCAGTTGCTATCGATACCTGAAATAAATACCGTGGGCAGAAAGACCGGACGTGCCGAGCTCGACGAGCATGCCTTGGGAGTTAACGATACAGAGATAGAAGCGCCATTCACCCTTACCGACCGCAGCAAGGATGAGGTATTGGCAGATGTGCGCCATAAGCTCGAAGCCATACCAGGCATAAATGTAGAGGTTGGCGCTCCTATCACCCACCGTATCGATGCTATGCTATCGGGTACTCGCGCCAATATCGCTATCAAGGTGTTTGGCGACAACCTTAATCGCATGTATGATATCGGCAACAAGATAAAGGAAGAGATTTCTGGCATCGAAGGCATTGCCGACCTCAACGTAGAACAGCAGGTGGAGCGTCCGCAGCTACAGATAATTCCGAAGCGCGATATGCTGGCACGCTATGGCATCACCATGGCTGATTTTGGCGAAATGGTAAGCACATTGTTAGCAGGTGAAGCTGTATCTACAGTCTACGAGGGCAACAAATCGTTCGACCTCATGCTAAAAGTCGACGACAACCAGCATGCTTCTATCGACGAGATTCGCAATATGCTGATAAATGCCGACGGACAGATGATACCATTATGCTATGTTGCCGACGTGAAATCGGCAACAGGTCCTAACACCATCAACCGCGAAAATGTAGCTCGCAAGCTTGTTGTCTCGGCAAATGTTTCTGGTCGCGATTTGGTAGGTGTAGTTGATGACATACAGAAGAAGATAGACAGCAGCATACAGCTACCAGATGGCTATCATATAGAATATGGTGGACAGTTTGAGAGCGAGAAGTCTGCATCGCAGACATTGCTTATCACCTCGATAATCTCTATCATCATAATATTCTTGTTGCTGTTTAATCAATTCCGCAACCTCCGCGAGTCGTTGGTGATATTGCTCAATCTGCCTTTGGCACTTATCGGAGGAGTATTTGCGGTATGGCTATCTAATGGCATGCTGAGCATTCCTGCCATCATCGGCTTCATATCTCTCTTCGGTATCGCCACACGTAATGGTATGCTCCTGGTGAGCAGATACAACGACCTAAAGGCACATGGCATCAGCACCATAGACTGCGTGATGCGTGGTTCTACCGATCGTCTTAACCCTATCCTTATGACGGCTCTGACCTCAGCTCTTGCCTTAATTCCTCTCGCCCTTGGTGGCGATCTTCCAGGCAACGAGATTCAAAGTCCAATGGCAAAGGTTATCCTCGGAGGTCTCTTCACCTCTACCTTGCTCAATGCCTTCGTTGTGCCAATAATGCACTTATTAAGTGAAGAACGAAGAGTGAAGAATCTAAGTGAAGAGTGAAGAGTGAAGAATCAAAATGAAGAGCAAAGCGAAGCATCAAGCAAAGCAAAGCAAAGCGAAGCGAAGCATCAAGCAAAGCGAAGCTATTATTCCCCTTCGTCCTTGTTGGAAGTCGTTTTTACGACTTCCCTTCCCCCTTCCCCGCTTCCTCCATTAATCCATAAATCAGAAAAAAAATGTATCGAATATTAATCATATTATCAGCCCTATGCGCAACCTTAGAGTTGCGCGCTCAGGGTTGCATCGACGGCATACTGCAGCAGATAGAAGACAACAACCCCACTCTATCTGCCTTGCGCAAGGCTACTGAGGCAACAAAGATTGGCAACCATACTGGTCTCGCACTTGAAGACCCAGAAGTAGACTTCGCATATCTATGGGGCTCACCACGCTCTGTGGGCAACAGAAAAAACATCGAAGTATCGCAGAGCTTCGATATGGCAACCCTAACAGGCGCTAAGCGACGCATGGCTAAAGAGCAAGACGCTATGGCCGACTACCAATACAAAGTAGACCGCCAAGAGATATTGCTCTATGCGCGACAGCTGTGTATAGACATTATATATTATAATGCCATGCACAACAACCTTGCCACACGACTGGAGTATGCTGAACAGAATGCTAAATTGCAGAAGCAACGACTCGACAAGGGCGAAGGTACACAAATGGAATATAACACCACCATGATGGAACTTACTGCTGCTAAAGTGGCGCTAAAGAATAATGATACAGACCGCGACGCAGCCTTGCTATCATTACAAAGTCTCAATGGTGGCAACGCAATATCTCTCACCACAGCCGACTTCCCTGCAGTCTCTATCCCTTCCGACTTCAATTCGTGGTATGCAGAGGCTGAAACAAAGAGTCCTGCATTGGCATACGCAAGACAGGAAGCAGAAGTGGCAAACCGTCAAGTTGCCATAACTCGTGCCGATGGTATGCCTAAGCTCACTGCTGGTTTCACAGGCGAATATATCAACGACGAAAACCTCAGTGGTTTCTCTGTAGGAATGACAATACCGCTATGGAGCAATAAAAATAAAGTGAAACAGGCTAAAGCCGAGGCGGTGGCAGCAAAAGCTAAGGTGGCAGATGCTAAACTGCAGTTCTATTACAACTTGCAGTCGCTATATCAGCGCCAAGCTGGTCTGCACGAAGTGGCAGAAGCCTACAATCAGACCGTAAACACCTCTAACAATATGCCACTGCTGAAAAAAGCGCTCAACGAAGGTGCAATAAGCGTCACAGCTTATATTACAGATCTTCGCACCTACTATGAGCTAAAGGCACAGCATCTTGATGCCACACGCTCTTGGCACAAGGCTGTAGCAGAATTGTTGGCTATAACAATGTAATAAATAATCTTCCTCACCTCAGAAAAATGGGATGAGGAAGGTTTTTTATTAGATAATATTATTACCTTTGCACCCGAATAAGAATAATACGATAATTTGTGGGATAACAAGACAATAGGAAAAATATGGTTAGACAATGTTTCATCCTCTTTGGATGCATGGCTTTGGGTGAGCTGGTGACAACGCTCACAGGAGTGAAACTGCCTTCGAGTATCATCGGTATGCTATTGCTTACACTGCTACTGAAGGTAAAGGTAATAAAATTGGAATGGGTAAGAGGACTTACTGACTTTCTGATAGCCAACCTCGGATTCTTCTTCGTACCACCAGGCGTTGCACTGATGTTGCATTTCAACCTTATCAAGGCTGAATTGGTTCCTATAGTTGGAGCTACATTAGTGAGCACAGCATTGGTGTTGCTCGTTACTGGTCACACTCACCAGGTTGTGGCGAAGGGCGAAAAGAAGATAACTAACAAGATTAAGGATAAAATAGAGGAAAGGCACAAGAACCATGATTAAGGATATAATAACAAACCAATATTTTCTGCTTGCATTGACCTTTGGCATTTACCAAGGGGCAAAGATGTTGCAACGTAAAACGGGCTCTATACTTCTTAATCCTATATTGATAGCTATAGGATTGATAATATTGTTTCTCACCACTTTTAATATACCATACGAGACTTATTATGAGAGCGGAAAGATGATTGACTTTTGGCTTAAGCCGGCAGTAGTGGCATTGGGTGTGCCTTTGTATTTGCAGTTGTCGCAGATAAAGAAGCAGTTTTTGCCTATCTTGGCATCGCAGATGATGGGATGTATAGTAGGAATAGTTAGCGTAGTGATAACAGCGCGACTGCTTGGAGCATCGCATGCTGTAGTGGTTTCATTGGCAAGTAAATCGGTGACTACTCCTATTGCTATGGAGGTGACGCAGGCGCTTGGCGGAATTCCATCGCTTACTGCTGCCATCGTGGTAATAACTGGTCTGATAGGTGGTGTGGCTGGATTTAAGATTATGTCGGTAGGTCATATCAACAATCCTATGGCTAAAGGCTTGTCTATGGGTGCGGCTTCGCATGCTGTAGGTACATCTGTAGCTATGGAGCGCGACGAGTTTGTTGGTGCTTATGCCAGCTTGGGTCTTACGCTTAATGGCATCCTCACCGCATTGCTCACACCTACGGTAGTGGCATGGCTGTAGAAAAGGTAAAAAAGTAAAAAGGTAAAAGGGTAAAAAGTGGAGAAAAGCTTGGGGGTGTAAGAGAAAAAACGTATTTTTGCAACGTATAATTTCACATAAATCTCCTAACAATAAAAAACCATGAAACTAAGACATCTACTTATTGCTTTATCTTTGATAGCAACAAGTGCTTCGGCACAGAAATTCGTTGGTGGCGACATTTCACTATTGCCTGAATACGAAAAGGCTAAGGCTTCGTATTTTGATACTAAGGGTAATAGAATCTCGTCTCCTCTTGAATATTTCAAGCAGGAGGGTATGAACGCTATGCGTCTACGCCTATTCGTTGATCCAAGTAAATATACGGGCAAGGACAAGGATGCCAACACTTGCCAAGATATAGAATATATCAAGCCTTTGGCTAAGAGAATAAAGGATGCGGGATTTAAGTTGATGCTCGACTTCCATTATTCTGACACATGGGCAGACCCTGCAAAGCAATGGACTCCGGCAGACTGGGCTTCATTGACCGACGAGCAACTATATCAGAAGATTTACGACTATACCAAAGATGCACTACAGCAGTTGGCTGCTGCGGGTGTTACTCCCGACTTCATACAGACAGGCAACGAGATTAGTTATGGTATGCTATGGGGTAAACACGACCAGGCAAGTGCATCGCTGAAAAAATGTTTTATGGGAAGCAATGCCAACTGGGCACGCTTCACCACCCTACTTTCTAAGGCTATCAAAGCATGTCGCGAGGTTTGTCCTGAGGCTAAGATTATCTTGCATACAGAGCGTGTAGCTCAGCCTGATGTAATGACAAACTTCTACAACGAGATGCAGAAGGCTAAGGTAGACTACGATATCATTGGCTTGAGCTATTATCCTTATTTCCACGGATATCTTTCTGTTCTCGAAACAGCTATCACTAAGGCTGAAACAACATTCGCAGACAAAGATATTATGATAGTAGAGACTGGCTACCCATATGCTTGGGCAGTTCCTGGTTCAACTATCGACTATTCCAAGACTTATTCTTATAGCGACGATGGTCAGGCTGCCTTTACAAAGGATATGATAAAGATGCTCAACAGGCATCAAAAGGTAACTGGTCTTTTCTGGTGGTGGATGGAATATAATGCCAAGAACACATCGCTCAGCGGATGGTATAATGCTCCGCTATTCGATAGTCGCACAGGCAAAGCCACTAAGGCTATGGACATAATGAAGGATTTCGTTGGCAGCAACACTGCTGTCAACGCCATCACTTCATCTCCACTTCATGCCTACAACAAATGGTATACCCTCAGCGGTCAGCGCATCAGCGAGCCTACACAGCATGGAGTATATGTGCATGGTGGAAAGAAAGTGATGAAGTAAGGCTAATGCTTGCCTACTCGAAATTATATTTCCAATAGTTTTTTGAAATCATCAATAACATAGTCGGCACCTGATTCTTTGAGGTCGACTATGGTTCCATTGCCATAGCTTACACCTACAGCCTTGCAGCCTGCACGCTTACCCATGAGAATATCGAATGATGTATCGCCAACAACGACGGCATCTGCAGCATCGATATTAAGATATTGAAGAGTTTTCAATACAGGCTCTGGATGCGGTTTGGCATTAACAACATCGTTTGCACTAACGATATACGAAATATAATCGTTGAGTTCAAAGCGATTTACATATTCTAATAGCGAAGCCTTAGAACGGCTACTTGCTATAGTGACAATGCAACCACGATGCTTCAATTCTTTTATTGTTTCCACTACATTTGGAAACAAAGGTACAGCATCCTTAGCATTGTTGCGAATAAAAATTTCGGTATATTTTTCTGCACACTTATCCCCCATCTCGCTTGTCATGGGGATAAGTTTGGTAAAGGTTTGCTTAAGTGGCAAACCAATCATTGCTGCACATTGCTCTTTGCTACGAAAAGCAAGACCCAGAGTCTCTATCGTCTGCTGCATAGTAGCTACGATGAGACTCTGGGTATCAGCCATAGTGCCGTCGAAATCTAATATATATAGTTTCACGTGCTATAAAAAAGAATTCTTTTACTTGCTAAACTTCTCGATCTGCTGACGAATGAGTTCCTGATCGTCGAAATAGTCGATGCGCATAGCATGACGTACCTCATCCATGGTCTTTGCAGCTGTTTCGCGTGCTTGCTCAGTACCCTTGCGAAGGATGTTATAGATTTCAGGGATATCCTTCTCAAACTCTGCACGACGCTGACGCATAGGCTCAAGCATATTGTTGAGGATGGTGTTGAGGAACTTCTTGCAAGTACCATCACCAATACCACCACGAACATAATGTTCCTTCAATTCATCGAGGTTGTGATACTCAGGCCAGAAGTTAGCGAAGTCATCATCGGTGCTGAAAGCCTCAAGATAAGTGAACACAGCATTTCCCTCAAGATGACCTGGTTCGTCCATGCTCATACGAGGTTCACCGTTTGACATCTTCTTCACCTTCTTCCATACTTCCTTTTCAGAGTCGCTGATATAGATACAGTTGCCAAGGCTCTTACTCATTTTCTCCTTACCATCGGTTCCTGGCAAGCGACGAGCAGTAGCATTCTCAGGAAGCATAATCTCAGGCTCTACGAGCACAGGAGCGTATGTTTGGTTGAAACGGCGAACGAGTTCGCGAGTAACCTCGATCATTGGTTCCTGGTCTTCGCCTGCAGGCACAGTAGTAGCCTTAAACAGAGTGATGTCGGCAGCCTGTGAAACAGGGTAGCAGAAGAAACCGAGAGGAATGTTAGCCTCGAAGTTACGCATTTTAATCTCTGTCTTTACAGTAGGGTTGCGCTGTACACGGCTAACGCTGATAAGGTTCATCAAATATGTAGTAAGCTCAGCGAGCTCAGGAATCTGACTTTGGATGAAGAGTGTGCACTTCTCAGGATCGAGACCAGCAGCAAGATAGTCGAGAGCTACTTCGATGATGTTCTGACGAATCTTCTCTGGATTGTCAGCATTGTCGGTAAGAGCCTGTACATCTGCCATAAAAACAAACATCTTATCGAAGTCGCCAGCATTCTGAAGCTGCACACGACGACGAAGGCTACCAACATAGTGTCCAAGGTGGAGTTTACCTGTTGGACGGTCGCCAGTAAGTATAATCTTTCCCATATTATATTATTTTATATTACTTTTCTTTGTTAATAGTAATGCAAAGGTAGTGCAAATGAGCGAAATGGCAAAACAAAACACAGAGTTTTTGTTTTGACATTGCCGAATGCAGCCTACCTTATTAAAAGGTAGTGCAAATGAGCGAAATGGCAAAACAAAACACAGAGTTTTTGTTTTGACATTGCCGAATGCAGCCTACCTTATAAAAAGGTAGTGCAAATGAGTGAAATGGCAAAACAAAAGCATGTTTTCTTTGCTGTTTCAGTCTTTTACATTAATTTTGCACAAAATACCGCATGGTTATTACCATCGAATAAACAGAACACGAATGAAGATTAGGAAAATAATGACATTGCCGCTGGTTCCAATAGCCCGGAACTTCGGTTTCTTCATATTCATGTATGTATTGGGGATTGTATGTGCCATTTGCACACTTCCTAATACCAAGGGCGCAGAGCTGTATAGCAATCTGTGGTTAGAACTTTTTGCCGACGACTATATAGCCTGTGTGCTACTTTCTCTTATTCCAGGAAAGGTACGCCCATGGATAAAGGCGGTGCTCTACTTCATTTTGTATAGTATTGCCATAGCCGACGTTTATTGTTTTAGCAAGTTTGGCTCTACAATAAATCCTTCTATGCTATTGCTTCTTGGCGAGACTGATAGTCGTGAAGCTGGCGAATTCTTACGCACATATCTTACTCCAGAGATACTGCAAGGTCCGGTGGGCTTTGTGGTAGGAGTTATAATTCTGCATACGGCATGGGGATTGCGCCGAAGAATATACAAGCTCTTTGGCTATCGCAGACGAATGCTGATGCTTGGCAGATGGCATAGATGGAGAGCACGATGGTTTAAGCTGATGCCTGCAGCAGGTGTCATTACTGTGGTATTAGCTATCGTTGCCACAGGAATGAGTTGGAGCAATAAGCAAGGATGTCACAAGCTGATGACAGCAAAGACTGTTGGCGAGATAGAGCATCTGCTCACACTGACGGGGCATGGCAATATGTATCTTCCTGTATATCGTTTGGCATTCAGCATACGAAGCAACCAGTTGGCTGCAAAACAGATAACGACTCTTATCGCTGCAGCCGACAAGGCAAAGGTAGATAGTTGCAGCTATGCTTCGCCATGTATCGTTTTGATAATCGGCGAAAGCTATGGTCGCCACCACTCGAGTCTATATGGTTATGATGTAGATACTAATCCACGACAGAGGAAACTGGAGAAGCAAGGTAGACTGATAAAGTTTACTGATGTGGTATCGCCATGGAATCTCACAAGCTTTGTTTTCAAGAATATCTTCTCTATGCATGTGGTAGGTCAGAAGGGTGAATGGTGTGACTATCCTATGTTCCCTGAGCTCATGCGCAAGGCTGGATATCACGTCACTTTTATCACCAATCAGTTCCTATCGCAAGCCAAAGAGGCTGTATACGACTTTAGTGGTGGTTTCTTCCTCAACAATTCTGTTATGAGTAAGCAGATGTTTGATTCGCGCAACGATACCTTGCGACCTCTCGACTCAGGATTGCTGAAAGACTATAAGCGAATTAAACCAGAGATTGGCGAACATGAATTCACCATTTTCCATTTGCTCGGCCAGCATGTAAACTATCGCCAAAGATACCCTTCTAACCAACGCCATTTCTGGGTAAGCACTTATGATGATTTGCGTCCAGACCTTAATGGCAAACAGAAGCGTATTCTTAGCGACTATGACAACGCGACTCTCTACAACGACTCGATAGTAGACCAAATAGTGAAACTATACCAGCGCCGCGATGCTGTGGTGATATATATGCCTGACCATGGTGAGGAATGCTATGAGGGTAATCGTGGTTTTATCTGTCGCAACCACTCGTCGGCAATAGACTACGACCTGGCACACTACGAGTTTGAGATACCTTTCTGGGTATATGTCTCACCTCTATATGCTAAGCGCCATCCGCAGATGGTAAAGGAGATAAAGGCGGCTAAGAACAAGAGGTTTATGACCGATGCCGTAGCTCATATGCTTATGCACCTTGCCGGCATCAGCGCTCCCGACTATCATGAAGAGTACGACATCTTGAGTCCAAACTACAATGAAATGCGACCACGACTCTTGAAAGGACATACCGACTATGACAAGTTGAGGGAAAAGGTAAAAAAGTAAAAGGGTAAAAGAGTAAAAAAGTAAAAACTGGGAGAATTATGAATACGCCATTGCTCTCGAGAGCAGAATGCAACATAATGCGCGGACTTGCCATAATGGGCATATTCTTGCATAACTACTGCCACTGGCTTGGCCCTGTGGTAAAGGAAAACGAGTATACTTTCAATCAGAAGAATGTAGACTGGCTTTGGGCTGTTACTATGAATGCCGACCAGCTGCTGCCTATGCACTGGGTATCGTTTTTCGGTCATTATGGTGTACCTATCTTCCTATTTCTCAGCGCCTATGGCTTAGAGATGAAATATGGTAGCAAGTTGGTAGCTGCAGAAGAAGGAATATGGGCATTCATAAAGAAGCATTTCCTTAAGCTCTTCTCTATGATGATAGTGGGCTTTGCTGCATTCCTAATGGTTGATGCCATAACTCCTGGTCGTTGGCATTACGATGTAACAAAGGTGGTGGCACAGCTATTCATGGTCAACAACCTACTCCCTGACCCTGACCATCAGATATGGCCCGGACCTTATTGGTTCTTCGGACTTATGCTCCAACTGTATATAGTTTATCGTCTGTTTATATATCGCAGACATTGGGGCTTCACAGTAGCATTAATGGTGGCATGCGTAGGCATACAGCTTTGTCTCGACCCTATGGGATCAGCCATCAATAGCTATCGCTACAACTTCATGGGTGGCATGTTGCCATTTGGTTTAGGAGTGCTGATGGCAAACTGCGAGACTGCCAGAATAAAGAATGAGGAATATCGCACTTGGCAATGGTGCATTTGGCTCGTAGTATTCTCGCTATTTGTAGTAGGTTTTAGCTGTAGCCTCATCGGTTGGACATTTGCTCCTATTGTGGTTATCGGTGCATGCTTGGCAATGGCAAAGGTTATAAAGAACATACCATATCTTGGTGCTGCCATGCTATGGATGGGCGACATAAGTGCAGCATTGTTTGTCAGCCACCCTATAACACGAAAGATATTCATTCCGATATCTCGTAAAGGCGACATGTGGACAGGACTGCTGATGTATATCATAGCAAGTTTGTTTGTTGCCATGCTGTTTAGAGAGATAATGAAAAAGATAAAGTTTGCATAACATACAACTTTAGAATAAACAAATCGCAAAATAACATGAAGATACCAGATATCGAACTCTATAACATGAGCCGTTTTCGCGGTGAACAGATGGGAGCAGCAATGCTTTTCGTCATCTTGTTCCACGTAGGCTTAGACCGCTGGGATCCTATGTTCGGACTACGCCGCATGGGAAATGTAGGCGTAGACATATTCCTTTTCCTTAGCAGTATCGGACTATGGTATTCATGGACAAAGATGACGGAGAAGGGAATGGCTACTAAGGATATGCTACTAAGGTTTTTCAAAAACCGCTATATACGCATCTATCCTGCTTGGCTCATCATGGCTTCGCTATATTATATTCCTCGTTTTCATGGTGGCGACATCATGGCATGGATAGACCTCATTGGCGATATCACCATCAACTGGGACTTCTGGCTTCACGATGAGCTTACGTTTTGGTATATCCCTGCCATCATGATGCTATATACCATATCGCCATTCTATATGATGCTCATCCAGCGCCACCCTATGTATCGTTGGTTGCCGCTGATAAGTGTTATCTGGTGTGTGATGGTGCAATGGGTGATACCTATTCATCAGGCAGTAGGTCATCTGGAGATATTCTGGAGTCGTGTGCCTATATTCCTACTTGGCATCAACTTCGGTTCTATGGTAAAGAATCGCCACACTATTGATGGTCAAGCGGTATGGATGTTGGCAGCAATATGGATTCTAACCTTCGGCACATGTCTGTATCTTGAGCAGATACGCCACGGACATTTTCCTTTGTTTGTTGAACGTATGCTCTACATTCCATTCACCATAACAACCATCATGCTCCTAAATCGTGTATTCCGTCGATTGCCAGACAAAGTGAATATGGTATTCCGATTTGTTGGTGCAGTAAGTCTTGAAGCCTACTTGATACATAGTCACTTCGTGTTGTGCTATATCGAGCGTATGCATATAGGATATTGGCCAACCTTTCTTCTCACAGCCCTCATCACCATGCCGCTCGCATGGCTATTGCATAAGGGAATTGAAAAGGTAAAAGGGTAAAAAGGTAAAAAAGTAAAAAATGAAAAAGATAATAAAGCTCATACGTCCTCACCAATGGCTGAAGAACACCTTCGTGTTTTTCCCTATGTTCTTTGGTGGTTCGCTGATGTGTACCGAAGACATCATAGCTGCGGTGATAACATTCTTTGCCTTCAGCTTCACAGCCTCATCGATATATTGCTTGAATGATATCATCGATGTGGATGCCGACAGAAAGCATCCAAAGAAATGCAATCGCCCTATAGCCTCGGGTGCCATAAGCATACCTACAGCCTATACTCTGATGCTATTGTTAGCGGTAGCTGGCTTTGCCACCTGTCTGCTACTCACCATCAACGCTCTCGCCACGATGTGCATCATCGTTGGCTATTGGCTATTGAATGTGCTATATTGCACCAAACTCAAGGATTATGCTATCATCGATGTCTGCATCATAGCCTTTGGCTTTGTGCTCAGAATATTGGCTGGTGCCACAGCCACCGAGACAATAGCAAGTCATTGGCTGGTGCTCATGACATTCTTGCTCACGCTATTCCTGTCGTTTGCAAAGCGTCGCGATGATGTGTTGCGCATGAATGCCACAGGCGAGGCTCCACGCAAAAACACCATTCGCTACAACCTCACCTTCATCAACGAGGCTATCACCATCACAGGCTCTGTAACGCTCGTATGCTATATCATGTATACCGTTTCGGCAGAGGTGGTTGAGCATTTCCATACCAACTATCTCTATCTCACCACCATCTTGGTGCTCATAGGATTGTTGCGCTATATACAGCTTGCCGTAGTTGACCAAAAAAGTGGCGACCCTACTAAGGCATTGCTCACCGACCATCTGTTGCAGGCTATAGTGGCAGTATGGGGATTATCATTCTTCGCAATAATATATCTGACATGAAACATAAACTATATTGCTTCGACTTTGATGGTACGCTAACCACCAAAGACTCTATGATAGAGCTTATACGCTATGCGCACGGCACAAAAGGCTTGATATTAGGTTTGTTGGCAAATATCTGGTTTCTGGTGATGATGAAGCTTCATCTATATCCCAACTGGCGTAGCAAAGAGCGCATCCTTGCCCACTTCTTTGGTGGCATGTCTGCTGAAGCCTTCGATGTGTTGTGCAACAACTTCGCTGCTCTTCACCACACTGATATCCGTCCGCAGGCTATAGCCGAAATCAATGATATCATAGCACAAGGCGGCAAGGTGATAGTGGTTAGTGCAAGTGCCGAAAACTGGGTGGCACCAATGCTTGCTAAGGCTTTCAACTCAATGCCAACTCTTTCTGGTACCCACTTAGAGGTGAAAGACGGAAAGATTACAGGCATAATAGAAGGTCACAACTGCTATGGCGAAGAAAAGGTGAATCGTATAAAAGAATATATGCAAGCCAACGACATGGAGCGTGCAGAATATTATATATATGCCTATGGCGACAGTCAGGGCGACAAACAAATGATGGAATATGCCGATGAATCGTTTTACAAACCTTTCAGACAATGAGAAGTTGCGTGAGGTGATACGCTTCGGCATTGTGGGAGTGGTAGCAACGATAATACAATATGCGTGCTATTTGGCTTTCAACCGCATCATGCACCCTACCCTTGCCAATACCATTGCCTACGCTGTGAGCTTTGCTTTCAACTATGTGGCATCCACACGCTACACCTTCAAGGTGAAATCAACCACACGCCGAGGCTTGGGCTTTGCATTCTCACACCTCGTCAACTATACCATGCAGACGGCAGTGCTCGCAGCAATGCTCTTCGTGGGCATACCTAAAGACTGGGCTATGGTGCCAGTGTTTGCCATCTGCGTACCGGTGAACTTCATATTAGTAAGATATTTCCTTAAGAAATAAGTGAAAGAATAAACTAAAGAATAAACGGACTATGATAGATAGAATGAACGAAAGAACCAACAACATATTTAGCATTAGGCGTGAAGAACGACTTCTCGCCCTCTTGCTTATAGTATTGCTCGTATCGGTTAATGCCATGGTGATAGCACATTATTATAATGTGTTTACACCAATACAGAGCAACTACTGGAACCTCTTTATCGGTAAGTTCCACATCTCAGGTTTCGACCCTATCACGCTAAGTGTTGTTAGCGACTGGTCGGCAGGCTATAATGTTTATCGCCACCCATTGCTGGCATTCTTTATGTATCCTGCCTATCTGCTCAACCAACTACTGATGGGTATCACAGGTATCAACTGTGCCATATTCATCGTTGCAGCCCTGCAGATATTCTCGGCTTTCTATGCAGCGATGTTCGTCTACAAGATTTGCCGCGACATCGTAGGCATCGACGTTCTTAGTTCATACCTCTTGGTGGGCTTATATCAGTCATTTGCATATATCATGCTCTCTGGCATGGTGCCCGACCATTTCATATTCTCGAGCTTCATCCTAACGCTCTCGCTCTATGTCACAGGCAGACGTCTGCAGAGCGGACGACCAATGAAGATATGGCAAACGGTGGTGTACTTCTTATTCACCGCTGGCACATCACTCAACAATGGTCTGAAGATATTCCTCTCTGCATTGTTCGTAAACAAGGGCGGATTCTTCAGATGGCGTTATTTGTTGCTTGCCGTTATCTTGCCTTCTGCTCTCATTTGGGGCTTTGCTCGTTGGGAATACCATGTTTTTGTATTTCCTTCATGGTATGCCAAGAAGGTGGCTAAGGAGAAGAAAGAGGCTGAGCAGAAAAAAGCTGCCGACTTTGCTCAAGCACAATGCGACTCTGTGCTTCGTGCACAGGGCAAGACTCCAGAGCCAGCAAAGCCTGTAGTAAAGAAGCAGAAGCGAAAACTACAGGGCACACCAATATCTAATGGTGAGTTCTCTCGTTGGACAGATATCACTACTCCACGCTGGACATCGCTCGTAGAGAATGTCTTTGGCGAGGGCATACAGCTTCATAAGGATCATCTTTTGCAAGACCTCTATGGCAAACGCCCAATGATAGTAGAGTATGGCATGACGCTCAACTATATCATCGAGGGTATCATCGTTGTCCTATTTATATTAGGTATCCTATGTGGCTTGGGTAGTCCATTCCTATGGACTTGCCTCTCATATTTCATGCTTGATATGGTGTTGCACGTAGGCTTCGGCTTCGGACTCAACGAACCATATATCATGTCGGCACATTGGATGTATATCATCCCTATTGCCATAGCATATCTGTTGCGCATCATCAATTATCGCTTTGTTTGGGTGCTGCATCTGTTGCTTATATCAGTAATGATGTTCCTCTATGGTTGGAATATCGGACTAATGCAGACTTACTTAAGTTAAGTGAAGAACGAAGAGTGAAGAGTGAAAAATTAAATAGAGATAAAGGGCTAAGTTTTAGGAGCGTATTTGCTATACGTCGCGAAGAATGGCCTGTAGCAGCAATAGTAACTGTGCTATTGCTGGTGATACATTATTTCTTTATTTCACGTTTCTTCGATCAGTTTATGGACTACAGCGTGGGAGCACGCAACGTGTTTCTGTCCAATTTCCACATGGCAGGATTCGACCCTACAGCCTACGATGTGGTAACGCATTGGCAGATGGGCTACGACATTCTGCGCCATCCGCTCCTTGCATGGATGATGTGGCCGCTATATATAATAAACCAATGGCTATGGCAACTCACAGGTTGCAACTGCGTGCAGTTTATCGTTGGCTTCCAACTATTCTTCTGCGCTTTCTATAGTGCCATCTTTATGTATCGCATACTCACAGAGCATGTCCATACCACTAAGCTTAGCGCCACATTGCTAACTTCGCTATTCTTCACCTTTGCCTATATCATGGTGTCAGCCATTGTGCCCGACCATTTCTGCTTGTCGCTCTTCATGTTGCTGCTCACCATATATATATTAGCATCTTTCGAGACTACACCAATACAACAAGCCATACTATACACCATCACAGCTGGCATCACACTAACAAATGGCGTAGTGGTATTCATTGCCGACTTGATATTCCACGGTCGCAAAACAATAATGCCAAAGCGGTTGGCTTTGGCATACGTAGTCCCTACCTTATTATTAATAGGTAGTGTGGTTTGTTTTCAACGACAAATTGAGAGTACTACAAAATGGGTGGAACAACAATCTCCACGAACGGAAATAGTATACGAGAATATGCTTGGCGAATCTATTCAATTCCATCGCAAGCATATCCTTGGCGATGTATTGTGGCATCGCCCTGTCATCGTGCGCTATCTTTGGTGGGGCAGCTATGCTATAGAAGTTGTATATTGCTTGCTCTTTGCCTTTGGTATCTGGTTTGGTCGTCGTGAGCGCATGCTATGGATGATGATGGCAGTATTTGCTTTCACCCTTATCATGCATATCGTCTGCGGCTTTGCAGCCAACGAGGTACAGATTATGACAGCCCATTGGGCTTTCGTCATTCCTATCACCATCGGCTACCTTGCTCGCCGCTATCGTGCCATCGACATCATCATTGCCCTCTTAGCAATATACCTCCTTGCCTCCAACTTCTATCTGCTCCACAGATATCTCACTTGGCCGCTAACGAAGTAGAAGCCGCGAACTTCTACCCCATTTTTACAGGCACACCATGTGTATTCTTCACTTCTTTCATTACGAATACGCTATGGAAATAGCCTACGCTATCTATGTTGCCAAGCTTGGTACGCATAAACTCCTGGTACGACTCCATATCGCGAGTTTGTATTTTTAGCGTGAAGTCATATTCACCACTCGTATTATAGCACTCGGTGATTTCTTCGATATCTTGTATTGCCTCCATAAAATCATCCATCAGCATTTGCGAATGGCGCTTAAGACGCATATTACACAACACCGTCATACCATTGTCCGTCTTCTTAGCATCGAGTATGGCATGATAGCCTTTGATAAAGCCCTCACGCTCCAATCGCTTTTGGCGGTCGAAGGTGGGCGAGGTTGAGAGATTAACCCTCATTGCAAGTTCTTTTACTGTAAGCGTACTATCCTCTTGAAGGATGTGCAATATCTTGCGATCTATACTATCAAGTTCCGAGAATTTCATTTATTGCCGAATAATATTCTGTCATTATAAAGTTTTCGTGCACAAAAGTAGCATATTTTCCTTAACTCACCAAATATTCTTTGCCGAAGCACGCAACTATCATACCTTTGCAAACGAAATAATGATAACAACAAAACAAACAACAATTATGACAAAGACTATTAATGGTATTCAGGTTCCACAGCGAGCTGATTTTGTAGGCAGTTTTCTTCGTCCAGCAGATCTCAACGATAGCAATCGCGACGAATATGTAGCACAACTGGTGGAGAAGCAGAAGGAATTAGGCTATACCCTCATCACAGATGGAGAGTTCAACCGCACATTCTGGCACCTTGATTTCTTTTGGGGCTTTGGTGGTGTTACCCACGAGCCGGGTGGCGACATAGCCTTTAATGGCGAGACTGCACGCCTCGATAGAGTTTATCTCACAGGCAAGCTAACTGCTCAGCCTCATCCTTTCATCGAAGCTTACAAGAAGCTAAAGAAATATGAAGACGATAAGCATATCGCAAAACTCACTATTCCTGCGCCAGCACAGCTATTCCAACAGCTAAATCTACCCAAGAACTTCCTCGGCACCAGAGCCATTTATCCTAATATCAACGACCTGATAAACGACATTGCTGCAGTCTACCAGGATTTCATTCGCCAGTTCTATGCCGTTGGCGGTAGATATCTCCAGCTTGATGATTGCTCATGGGGAGCAATATTGGGAACTTCTGATTCTATTTCTTCACAGCGATATAAGGAATTAAGTAGCAACCTCGATACTGTAAAAGAACTGCTGCTAACTGTCAACAACCGCGCTATAGAAGGTCGTCCTGCAGATTTGGTAGTGGCAACACACATTTGCCGTGGTAACTATCATTCCACATGGTTTAATAGTGGTGCCTACGACTCTGTAGCCGATTGGGCTTTTGCTCGCGAGAATGTAGATGTACTATATCTGGAATACGATGATGAGCGCTCTGGCGGCTTTGAACCTTTAGCAAAGGTTAGTCCAAATAAGCATGTGGTGCTCGGACTTATAACCACCAAGCGCCCAGAACTTGAAGACGAAGATAAAGTTATAGCTCGCATCCACGAGGCTGCCAAATACATACCGTTAGAGCGTCTTTCGCTCTCGCCACAATGTGGTTTCGCATCTTGTGCAATTGGTAATAAGCTTACTGTTGAGCAACAATGGGCAAAACTACAACTTGTTGAGCGTATCTCGAAGAAAGTTTGGGGATAAGCAAGCAGATTACTACCAATATGAAATGTGAGTGCCACGTACATAGCACTCACATTTCAATTAATAATAAGATAACAGTTGGGTTTTGTGACAAAAAATGTGTAATTTTGCACAAAACTACCATACTTATCTTATTTTATGAAAGAACTATCTATTTCAGCTAAGCTACAAAATTATTTAAAAGTTGTAGCACATCATTTTACTTCGTATAGTAAATATTGCGGATTGGCAATTCTATTAACCTGCCCTCTGTATGCAAATGCAGATGCCATAGACCGTTCGCAAGCACGAATAGTGGCACAAAACGTCGTTAGCATCAACGACTCGGCACCAGATGACGTGGCATTAGCGCCTTATTATATTTTCTCGCGTGGAGCGGGTAAAGGCTACGTCATCGTTAGTGGCGACGACTCTACAGCACCTATCATAGGATACACCGATATGGGCGACTATGTCGAGGGACAGCTTCCTGCACCATTGCAGAATCTTCTCGACTCATGGGCAGAGAAGATAAAGAAACTACAGGAGCAAAATCCTACAAAGGCAAAGAGCAAGATGTCGCCAGCAAAAGCGAAGCAACGTTTTGCATTGGCTTCATATAAGAAGGCATGGGTGGAAGTGCCTGCGCTAATGACAACACACTGGCATCAGAGCTATCCTTACAATATGCTTGCTCCGCACCGCACCGACAACAACAACCAAGCGCTAACAGGTTGTCTTGCTACTGCGGCATCGCAGATAGTATACTATTTCCGTAAGGACAACCCTACGGCAACACTCTACGACACTCCTACCTATGGCTATGGCGGTGCTCCCGTCACCAAGTCATTACCTAAAGGCACACCTCTGCGCTATGATCTTATGAAGAATAGTGGCACAGGTTCTTTAAAACAAGACTCAGCCGTAGCGGTATTGATGTATGCTGCAGGAACATCTGCTTGGCTCACCTATGGTGATGGAAGTGGTACTGCCACTTCTGGTCAAAACTATAAGATGGGCGATGCCATTCGCGGACAGTTTGCTCTGAACAACGATTGTTTATATAAGGAAAGTTTCTCACAGCAAGCATGGGAAACTAAGGTTTACAACAATCTAATTTCTGGTCGTCCTATGCTCTATACAGGAGCAAGCGAGAAAGATGGCGGACACGCAGTAGTTTTAGATGGCTATCAGGCTACTACAGGACTCTACCACTTCAACTTTGGTTGGGGTGGACAAGGCGACGGATGGTATACCATTGATGACGAAACAGGTATGAATGGCTTCAACTCGTATCAGTCGGTGCTTGCCAACATCACTCCAAAGAACCAAAACTTTACGGCTCGCATACTCTCTCCTACTCTCTACGAGAAGACAACATGCACCATCAACGTTATGGTCAACAATGATGCTACACTGGCACAGAGCAAGTTCTATCTTTATTGCTCTACTACCAACACCAAGCCTTCATCACCAACTGCCAAGGACGAAAATACTATCATCGAAACTGGCGATAGTGCAAAGCTCTCGTTCAGTTACAAGGCTATAAATGCCAAAAAACCTGTAAACATATGGCTATATGATGCTAATGGTAAATTGCTCGACTACATAACAGCAGAGGTGCTACCTACAAAATCTGCCCTCACGCTGAAGAATATCTCTGCCGACACCAGTGATGATATCACCACCATTGGCAACTATAAGTTCCATCATCTAAACAACACCACAGCTAATATCAGCGTATCTCTTGCCAACAGCGACGAGGGTACCATTTGCCAACCTACGCTGAAATGCGCAATGTTTGAATATGATAAGGAAACTAACACATGGGCGACAGATTCTACTACAAAGATTATAAACTCGCTGAAGTTTGGTGTTAGCGAAACACGCGACACGATATTCCAGTTCAAATATCTCAAAGCAGGCTCATTATACAAGGTACGACTCGTTCCTGTGGCTACAACATCTACCAAGGACCCAATAAATGTAGATATTGCAGACTCTGAGGTATACTTCCAAGTGTTTGAACCTTCGCTTGCAGTAACAGCAAATGGTCGCCAAGCTATGGTAACAGGAGGATGGAATCCAACTATCTTTACCGAAATTGCTACAGACAGCCATGTTACAACCTACGATATGACTACCGTAAGCGGATTGTCGTCGCAACCTAAGGCTGGCAACCCTAATGCGCTATTCTATAGCAACTGCAATGTGGAAGGCGTATCAAACCTCATTGTTGATTCTCGTTGCAACAACCTTATTATCAATGAGGGATATGACTTCTTGCCTCGCAACAACTTCCATGCTGCAAAGGCTAAATTCATGACACAACCAGCAGAGAAATGTGGTTGGGGAGCTTTAGCACTTCCTTTTGCTGCCACAACACCTAAGGGAGTACAGGTGCGCGAAATCACAGGTATATCAAACGTTAAGCTCATACATAGCCACAACTCTGAAATTGCAGCAGCAACACCATTCGTATATCTGCCTTCAACACCTGCTTTCACAGGTTTCGAGGCGACAGATGTTAATGTAAATGGCGACAGCATCTATACTTCTCATCACGATAGTATTACGGTCAATACCGTAAACACCATTGCTGCAGACCGCAATATGACTCTTGGTTTGAAAAACAATCTGCCTTATTTCATCAAGACTGAGGAAGATGATCAGATAGCGTCATTCAGCGTTATCATCAATGCCAACATAGCAAATGGTATCAGAATATACAACGAGCCAACCATAGACCGTGCATACACAGCCTTTGCCGACTCGCTATATTCTGCCCACCAAGCACTTGCATCACAGCCTGACAACAGCCAATGTGCACAGTTTGCAGATAGCATCGCAGCCTATACTCATGCCTTCGAAAACTATACTTTCGACAACAAAAATGATATTACTAATGCTGCAAAACAGTTGGGCACACTCATACAGCAGTTCCTTTCAGAAGAGTTGCCTTCTGCCATCTACAATATTCCTACAGACAGCACAAACGACTACGATACCAATGCTCCTGTACGTTATTATTCGATAGACGGCACCCAGCTAACAGCTCCTCGCCGTGGCATCATTATCATCAAACAAGGCAACAAGGTGAAAAAAGTGAAAAGGTAAAAGGGTAAAAAATAAAGCAGATTGCATTAGCCGTTATATCGGTTTGCAATCTGCTTTTTTATGAGACTAATGATACTTTGCAAAGTATCACGTGATACTTTGCAAAGTAATACGTAATACTTGCTCAAGTATCACGTAATACTTTTTAAGGCCATTTTTTACTTAAACAAGCACTCGCTTGGCAAATTCCCAAACGATGATACCTGCTGTGACAGAAACATTCAACGAATGTTTAGTGCCAAATTGTGGAATCTCGATACAGCCATCGCTCATATCTACTACTGGTTGGGCTACGCCCTTAACCTCATTACCAAAAACTACAGCATAGCCCACAGGCTCTTCCTGGCATGACGCAGGAGGAAGCGTAAGGTCTTGAAGCTTTGTTGAGCCTTCCACTTGCTCAACGGAATATACGAAATAGCCCTTGGCTTTAAGTTCTTTCACTGCCTCGGCAGTATCAGCATAATAATGCCATTCCACAGAGTCTTCACCACCAAGGGCAGTCTTGTGGATTTCTGCATTTGGAGGAGTGGCGGTGATACCACACAGCATCACAGTCTCAACTCTGAAAGCATCGCACGAACGGAATACCGAGCCGACATTGTATAGTGAGCGAACATTGTCTAACACCACTACCAATGGCAACTTCTTAGCCTCGCGGAATTCTTCTACCGAGAGGCGGTTCATCTCTATGGTTTTAAGTTTACGCACCGTTTAAAGGGTAAAAAGGGAAAAAAGTAAAAGGGTAAAAAAGTAAAAAGGTAAAAGAGAAATCTATTTACCTTATTTCTTCATCGAATATGCCACAGCATACGCCTTTATCTGCTTCACCATAGCGAGCAGACCATTTGAGCGTGTAGGCGAAAGATGATCCTTAAGACCTATCTTCTCGATGAAATATAAATCGGCATCACGAATTTCCTCTGGTGTATGACCGCTGATAACTCTAATGAGCAAAGCGATGATACCCTTTACTATCAGCGCATCGCTCTCTGCACTAAACACCAACTTGCCATCCACATAGTCGCATTGCAACCACACTCGGCTTTGGCAACCGTCAATGAGGTTTTGTTCTGTCTTATATTTCTCGTCGAGAGTACCGAGGTCGTTGCCAAGGTCTATCAACATCTGGTATTTATCCATCCAATCGTCGAAGTCTGCAAACTCCTCGATTACTTCATCTTGTATTTCGTTGATTGTCATTTTCCTTATTATTCTGGATTCACAATATCTATTCTATATAGTTTATCGTTTGGTCTTACCTTCTCTGGTACAGGTATTGAGACACGCTGACGCTGCAAAGCACGCTCTACAGGCTTGAGGTCGTAGCGTATTTCGTCGGCAGTGAGCCATAGTGCACCAGTTGCATTACCTGTAACAAGGAGCTTATCGCCAACACCAAACTCCGATGCCTCAACGGCAACTTCTGCCACACCAAGCTTAGAGAAATATTTAACCACTTTGCCCACGAGCACCTTCTTCTCTGTAGCACACGAACCATAGTTCTTATTCCATTCGCCGATGGTCTGTCCCTGATAGTATCCATCCCAGAAACCACGGTTGAAGACTGTTGCCAAACGCTCGTCCCAAGCATCCTTCTTCTCTTCTGTGAAGGTACCTTCGAGAACACTCGCAATAGCCTCTTTATAGCAGCTAACCACGGTATGCACATATTCTGGTCCACGAGCACGTCCCTCAATCTTGAACACTCTAACTCCAGCCTTCATCATCTTGTCGATGAAGCGGATGGTCTTCAAGTCCTTAGGGCTCATGATATATTTGTTGTCTATTTCGAGCTGGTTGCCTGTCTCGTTGTCGGTAACGGTATATGAGCGACGGCATATCTGCACACATTGTCCACGGTTGGCACTGCGGTTAGCATTATGAAGACTCATATAGCACTTTCCGCTGATAGCCATACACAAAGCACCATGGCAGAACATTTCGATGCGTACCAATTCTCCCTTCGGACCACGAACATCCTGTTCCAATATCTGGCGATATATCTCAGCCACCTGGTCCATATTGAGCTCGCGTGCCAATACCACAACATCGGCAAACTGAGCATAAAACTTCAAAGCCTCGATGTTAGAGATGTTGAGCTGAGTAGAGAGGTGCACTTCTACATTCTTCTGGCGGCAATATGTCATCACAGCCACATCAGAAGCGATAACTGCAGAAATACCAGCCTCGGCAGCAGCATCCACAATCTCGCGCATAGCCTCAAGGTCTTCACCATAGATGATAGTGTTTACGGTGAGATATGTCTTTATGCCACGCTCATTGCAAGTGGCAGCAATCTCTTTGAGGTCATCAATGGTGAAATGGTTTGCAGAATGCGAACGCATGTTTAATTGTCCGATACCGAAGTATACAGAATCGGCACCGGAATTAATAGCGGCAGCAAGAGACTCACGTGAGCCTACGGGTGCCATTATCTCAAAATCTGTTGTTTTCTCGTTCATGGGTGCAAAGTTAGCCATATTTTTCGTAATTTTGCCACATGAAGAAGTTATTTTGCATTTTACTACCTCTGATAGTCTGCATGTTATCGGCTTGCGACAGCAAAAACCACGATAACAAGCCTAATATAGAATTCATCATCGATAGCCGAATAAAAACCACTCCTGTGAAAGACCAGGGGCGCAGCACGCTATGCTGGATATACGCTATGCTTGCCACCATAGAGAGCGACCGCCTTATGATTGGCGACTCGGTAAACCTATCAGTCGACTACTTGGCTCGCATGATGCTTAGCAACAAAGCAACGCAGACTCACTTCAACCAACGTCCACCATCTATGCGCGGTATGATGACGATGACACCGCAGCTAATGGAGCTATATGGCATGATGCCCTACGACTCATACCATGCCGACAAGCCTGCCAACTACATGGCTATAGCTCGCAAAATGGCGAAACTTGGATGCATTCGCTCGTCGATATCTACAATGCAAGAAAATGTCGACGACCTGCTGGACCGCGAGATAGGCTATCTGCCATACCATATATATATGTTAGGTGCAGAATATTCGCCACAGGAGTTTGCCCACAGCGTTTATCAGCCTGAGGAGTGGCAAGCCATAACGAGCTTCACTCATCATCCTTATGGCGAGGAGTTTGAAATGGAGACTCCCGACAACATGATGCACGATAAATTCTTGAACGTGCCTTTAGATAGCATGATGACATACATCGTGCGCTCGCTAAGACAAGGAATTCCTGTATGCTGGGAGGGCGACATCAGCGAAAAGGGTTTTGATATGGAGAGCGGTATCGCAACTCTCGATAACGAGAATGCTAACAACAACGACGCTGCTGCCAACGCTGCCGCCTTGCGTCAAAAGGCTTTCGAACTTCGCTCCACCACCGACGACCATTGCATGGCTCTCGTTGGTCTTGCCCACGACAAGCAGGGCAAACGCTACATCATTGCCAAAAATTCTTGGGGCGCTATTGGTCGCTACCATGGCTACATATTTATGAGCGAACAATATATTAAAATGAAGACTATAGCCGTAATGGTGAAGAAAGAAATCTGTGTGAATCATTGTCTGAGCCTGTTTTAATAGAATAATTCCCCTTTTTAGCACTCGCTTTAATGGAATAATTCCCCTTTTTGATACCCTTTTCAATGGAATAATTCCTCTTTTGATACTCGTTTCGATGGAATAATTCCTCTAAAGCTTGTTTAATTGCTTGAAATACAGCATATTTGCAGTAAATAAGGGCTCAATGGAAATTTCAAGGGGATTAGTCGTAACGACCAGCCTATAAAACTTTACTTAAATAGGCGACTACCGCTATGCGAGAGCCGCCTAAATTTCATTTGCTAAAATAAATCGCTATGAGTACCAGTATCAATAAGTAATAGGGTTAGTTTTTCATCATCTTGATCCCATAACATATGACATGGAGTTAATATTTCATTCTAAGCATTGTTTTATTAAATCATGAGCATTTTCTGCATGATAAAATCTACCTGATTTAACGTCATCCAAAGCTTCTTCGATACCACTTTTATTTTCTGTTTGGATAACCCATCCGAACTTCTTTGCCAAATCCTTTAACAAGTTGAAATCTACTTGCGGAATGGTAATGGTCGTTGTAATGTTATTAACAGCTACATCCATGTCGTTATGTTTTTAAATGTTACCTATGGGCAAAGATACTACATTTCTTTGAATCTTCAAATGTTTAAGGAAATAAATAGAGAATACAACGAAAATAGGCGACTCCCACTATACGAGAGCCGCCTAAATAGATTATGAGATAAAAAAGAGTTATCTTCTCAAATAGTTTTATTGCTTGGTAAGCACTACACGGTTTGCACCCTCGTAAGAGAGATACAACTGGATCTTGTACTTGCCATCGCCATTAGGAACATTGAGATCCTTACCATCGAACTGACTTAGGTTATCATATGCTTCAGAATTACCAGCTGCACCACCCCAACTAATTTTCCATTCGTCATTTACAGCAAACTTGAAACCATCGGTAAGGTCTGTAGTGAGCTCCCAGCAACCCTCAGTTGCATTATATGTCATATGCTGAGCTTCATCTTTCTCATTCCATTTATTATGATTACCTACACAAGTAATGCTGTTAATAGCAACAAGGCTATAGGTATTTGTGTTAAGATCAAGATTTATCTGATAGAAACCAGCCTTTGGAGCAGAGAAGTTAGGGCCATTAGGGATATCTGCAACTTTGTTGTCACCAGCAGACTCCAAGTCGCCAGCCCAATCATCTTTACCAGTACCAGGCAGTGGTTTAAACTTGAACTCACCATCCAACCAATAGTAACCCTGATACTTTTCATCAAGTTTAGGGCTGCAAAGAGCATTAGTTGTCTTCCAACCAGACTCATTACCAATTTCGTAGTAGAGAGCGAAGTTTATCTTCTCAAGCTTGTAGGTACCATCCATAAGGTTGATAGTCATCTTAACGTACTTAGCATCACCTTTTACTTTGACATTGAATGAACCTTCATTATCAATTTCATTACGACGGCAGATCTTACCAGTTTCGCCATTTTTACCATTACCATCAGTGCAAGCGTAGACATAAGCCCAATCGTTCTTCTCAATAGTTACATCATCAATGAATGCAAAGTAGTTGTCACCCTCTTTTACAGGGAATGTAATAGTAAATACAGGGTCGTCGTAAACATCCTTATCGCTATGTTTGAATGGCATAGCAGTTTCTGTAGGACTCCATGATGTACCTTCGATATCACCAATCAGATAGTAATGCTGAGAAATATGAGGTGCAGTAGGAGTAACCTTAATCTGAATAGAACCAGCATTGATAAGCACAGCCTGACCATCCTTAACAGCATCAACAAGAACTTTGCAGTTGAAAGTACGTGCTACAGGACGACGTCCGAACACCTCTTCAGTTAGAGAATTGAGAGTAGCTGTTTCAACAGTACCATCGTTTTCAAGGTCGATCTCGTATGTTTGAGCATTCTCTACACCTTCTGGAGTAGCCTTAAGGCGAATATTCTCAAGGGTAAAACCCTCAGGTAGCGCATCGCCATCAAGAGTTAGCACTTTGACAGTAGCTGGGGCATTAGCCATATCGATAACAGCTCCCTCAGCAGCTGTGGCTGTATAGCCAGGTATGGTGATGGCTTCTTCTTCTGGGTTCGTTATAGGAGAAGCCCAATCGTTGAAGTCTTCATCGCAAGATGCCATAAGAACACCTGCGAAGGCAATAGCCAAATATTTTACGAATTTCATATTGTCTATGTTTAATAATTATTGATTAGGTGTCAAGAAGTTGGCAGAAGCGGAAAGCTTCCGCCAACAATTAAATGACATTATTTCAATTCACCTGTTTCAGTACCGAAGTTAATATAGAGTTTCTGACCAACAGAGTTGATTACACGTTCTTGGTCGCCACCTGTACCACGATATTTAAGCTGATTTCCAAATACCATAAACTCTGTATGCCACCATTCGTGTCCAGGGATAATAACGCAAGCACGAGCACCCTGATCAGAAGCAGGAACACCAGTCATGGCTGGAGAAACGAATGAACCATCTGCGGTAGCTGGAACTTCGAACAATCCTCCAGGGAAGTCAAGTGGTTTAAAGGCTTCATCTCCAATACATACACCAACGAGCCTTACCTCAGGCTTATAGAAGTCGACATTATAAGTAACGTTGCGACCACTAACACCACAAGTAACAACCATAAGATACCATCCTGGTCTGCTTGAAGCGATGTTGCCACCATTATCAACGATATCGCCAGCAAGGTCGCCACCTACAGTAATGCCAGCAAAGCCTACTTCGTTATTATCCCAGCTGGTATTCTCATTGATCTTAATACCGTTATCATCAATATAAACAAGATGCCAGAATACATTATCGGTACCATATACAGGAACCATCTTGAGACACTTGCTCCAATCCCAGTCACAGAATTGACCAACAATATTGAGCTTACCAGGAGTTTTAACAGGAGGAAGTGAATACAACAAATGAACATTGCTCAATTTCACTACGTTAGAAAGAATTTCTGTTCCCTCTACAGGTTCGCCAGAGACATTAGTCATCACGGCACGAGCACGTGCATAAACCTGAATATCCATAGGGAAGTCTGCTTCTGTCTTTCCGTGCTCTAAGGCATAGTTTGTAAGTGCACTTGCCAAGAGTTCAGAGCTAACATCAAGTTTAGCACCCTTGAAAGTCTGATCAATCTCCTTGTAGTCTGTCATGTTTTCATCGAAAGCCACTTGAAGAGTATATTGTGTACTGGCAGGGAAACCATAATCAGGCTGTGAACATGTAAAGTTGATAGTCTTCGACTTTTCCAAGTCTAAATATTGACCTGCCAAAGCTGGTGTGTTAAGGTGGAACTCTGTTGGAGAAACCACGGTTGGGTTGTCATCCCTATCATCAGAGCATGAAGCAAAGAGACTCAAGCCCAATGCCACCAGCAACGTTGATTTCAATATATTTTTCATATTGTTTTACGTTTTTATTGTTATTAGGAAGATTGGCTTGCCCACCGAAGCGGGCAGAGCCTTCTTCTATAGATTGTTTAGAATTAATAACCAGGATTCTGCTGGAGGTTGCTATTAGCATTCAACTCACCTACAGGAATTGGGAAGATATTGAGGTGAGAGTCGAAGTTCTTACCTGTTTCAGCATTACCCTTCCAAGACCAATTGTAGTTGTTGTTACCACCAAAGCGTCCGAAGCGGATAAGTGTAGGACGGCGGATGCCCTCGAAATAGAACTCACGTGCCCACTCGTCACAGATTTCATCGAGAGAATATGAGCCTGTTTCACCACGTGTAGTTGCCTTAGCACGAGCGCGGAGCTCGTCAATAGCCTTTGTACCTTCGGCTGTTGTCTGATTGCCATGCAAACGAGCATCAGCTTCGGCAACGATAAGGTAAGCCTCAGCTGCACGCATAAAGAAGCAGTCAGCATCTGCGAAAGAAGGGTTATAAGCTGAAGAGCCATCAGTCTTGAAGTTCACGAACTTACAAACGCCATAACCACTCTTGAAGTTTGAAATCTTTGTATTTTCAAGAGTTATAGGGTCTGTTTCATCATCTGAATAGCCCCAGAAGATAGCACGCTTGTCGTTTGCCAAAGCTGGCATCTCATAAGATTTAGCCTTTGGAACATCGCCAGTAGGGAAGAACTTTCTTACCAACTCCATACGTGCACGGTTACCACCCCACGCATTAGAAACTAATCCATTGATTGCAGAAGCATCATCAGGATTTGCATGCATTTTATCGTTGAATGTAGAAGCCATAAGGAACAAAGAGTTACCATAGCTACGGATATCCTTAGAATTCTGAACGATAGGGAAGATAGCTTCCTTTGCAGCAGAAGTCTCACCATTATCACCCATAAAGAGCATCTGGTAAGCACTCCAGTTACCAATACCAGTCTTATTCAACTTATAGTCGGAAGCAATAACCTTGTTTGCCCAAGTCTTTGCATTTTCCCACTGAGCTGTACCTGTATAAACTTCGGCATTAAGATAAAGACGTGCCAAAAGCAACCATGCAGCAGCCTTATCTACGCGACCATATCCAGCGTCAGCAGATGTCTTAGCATGAGCATCAGCAAGATTAGGTTCTACATTCTCAGTAAGTTCCTTAACCAACCAGTCAAACATCTCGGCACGAGTGTAGCGAACAGGCTTAGAAAGAGTCTCTGAGAAAGGAACATTTCCGAAAGCATCCATAAGGATATAATACTGCAAAGCACGAAGGAAACGAACCTCAGCTGTCTTTGTTGCATCTTCTTGACCTGCAACAGCGATATACTGATTACAAGTAGAGATACCGATGGTAAGACGTGAGAAGTAAGCCTTCATCATCTGGTTTGAGTTATCGTAGGTGTTAACAACCAACTGGTCGAGACCATTGTCACCCCATCCGCAGATAGCCTCATCTGTGGTAAGTTCGTTGGCGTTCCACATCAAACGATATAAGTTGGTCATACCTTCATCGTTATATCCCGTAACGTCAGAACCAGAATCGCCACTGTCACCATTACCGCTACCTGCCATGGCGAAGTTTGCATAGCACTTATTAAATAAGCCATCGCTGCTGTATGCGGTATCAATCTTTGGGCTAATAGGTTCCTTGTCGAGGTCGCTCGTACAAGATGTGCCAGTCAAGACCAAAGAAATAGCTGCAAGAGCCCATATCTTTATATTGAAAGTTTTCATATTAATTTCTCCTTAATTAATTAAAAGTTGAGATTCAAACCAAAGATGAACGAGAATGGGCGTGGGTAGATATTATTGTCGATACCACTTACAACCTCAGGATCGAGTCCATCATACTTGGTAATAGTGAACACATTAGAAGCTGTTGCGTAAACACGTCCGCTAAAGCCCTTAACAAACAAGTTGTTGAAGCTATAACCGAGAGTGATGTTATCACACTTCAAGAAAGAAGCATTCTGTACGAACATATCTGTAATCTTAGAAGTGTTATGGTCAGACTTCCAATATAGAGTGTTAAGAGGACGGTTTGGCAAATATGCGTTCTGAGCCCAGATAGCGTTCTCAGATGTTAGACGCATAGCCTGGTCGAAGTTGTTGTAAACATAGTTACCAATGCTTGCACGAAGAGTGAAGCTGAAATCCCAATTCTTATACTCAAGACGAGAAGAAAGACCCATTGTAACAGGAGCTGCTATGTTCTTATAGAGATAGCGGTCAGCCTCTGAGATGTTGCCATCACCATTGCGGTCAACTACGCAACCCTCGATAGGTCTGCCATCCTTGTCGTAAACCTGCTGATAAACATAGAATGAGTTAGCGGCATAGCCCTTCTGGTGAGCGAGGACCTGGTTACTCTGGTCGATGTTTGAACCTGTGAGCACAGGGAGTCCACCCTCAGAAACACCTGAGAGGTCAGTAATCTCATTCTTATTATATGTGAAGTTATAGTCGATAGACCAGAACCAATCCTTTGTCTGGATAGGCTTGAAACCGAGAGTTACTTCAACACCAGTATTCTTCAAAGAGCCGATGTTCTGCTTGCCCATATCAGCGAAACCAGAAAGACCTGCTACTGGAGCGCTGTTGATAAGGTCTTTAGTCTTACGATAATACCAATCTACGCTTGCTGTGATACGCTGATCAAGAGCACCGAAATCCAAACCTACGTTGTAAGTAGTTGTAGTTTCCCACTTAAGGTCTTGGTTGAAGTACTTAGGAGTATAAATCTTACCATCACCAGCCATAGGATAGTAACCATAAGGGCCACCTACCATATACTGAGGAACCCAAAGGTAGTTGTCTACACCTTCCTGCTGACCAGTTATACCATAGCCAAGACGGAGCTTAAGGTCTGAGAGCCAATTCATGTTGCGGAACAACTTTTCTTCCTTCATCTTATAAGCGAATGCGAATGAAGGGAATGTTCCCCAATGCTCCTTGAAACGCTGCGAACCATCACGACGTACTGTTGCGGTGAGATAATAGCGGTTCATGAACGAATAGTTGGCACGACCAAAGAATGATACGAGGTGATTCTCAAACTTATCAACATCAGGCTGGTTGTTAAACTCTTTACCTGCGTTGTCTCCAGCTGTCTGTGGATAATACTGCTTCCAGCTATTGTTGTAGCGGAAGAAGAAACGCTGCCACTCGTAACCACCCATTACATCAACATGATGATTCTTGTTGATATCCTTATAATACTGTGCGTAAAGAGTGAGAAGCTGATTTCTCTTGAAGTTCTTATCGTTTTTATTACCACCATAATAAATATTAGCAGGATCGAACTGGTAAACATTGTTTTTCTCCTTACCCTCTGCTATCTCAAGACCGAGAGTTGCATGGAGGCGCAAGTCTTCAAAACCATGTACCTTATAATCGATATCAGCACTACCGATGAATGAATTTGTAGTCTGCTCATCGTCGCTACCATAGAGGCAAGCCAATGGGTTCTTAGTAGATTCCTTGTGCTTTGTCCATCCCCAAGCTGCATCACCAAGAGCAGCAGCTGAAGTAGGCCACTCGAAGAAACCACCGAAGTTCTTCAATGTCTGCTCCATCTGATCACCAATCATTGCGATATGGTAAGGAGATGTAAACTTGTAAGGATCCTGTGTAGGGTCCATGCTTACAGCAGCACCAATAGCTTCGCCATTAGCCTTGTGGTTCTTTGAATACATACCCTTAGCATTGAGGTTCATGGTAAGGTGATCGTTGAGCAACGAAGGATTAAGATTCAAAGAAGCTGTATAACGGTCGTACTTAGAAGTCTTCAAAATACCCTGCTGACCTGTGTAGCCTACAGAAACACGATAAGGAAGCACATCCTTTACAGAACCTGCTACAGTAAGATTATGGTCGTGGCTAACAGCTGTTTGGTAGATAAGATCCTGCCAATCAGTATTAGCTGTACCAAGAGCACGATAAGGATCTGAATTCTCGCCGAAGATACTCTTTACAAATGCACGGTATTCGTCGCCGTCCATCATATCATGAGTTTTCTTCTTTTTACTTACAGTAAGGCTACCAGCATAAGAGATAGTAGGTTTCTGTCCCTTGCGTCCTTTCTTAGTAGTGATAATGATAACACCATTAGAACCACGGCTACCATAAATAGCGGTAGCAGAAGCATCCTTCAAAATGTTGAACGACTCAATATCCTGTGGGTTAATAGTTGAAAGGAGGTTTGCACTTCCGTTTACCTTATTATTATCCATAGGCACGCCATCGATAACAATTAATGGGTCGTTAGAAGCTGAAAGTGAAGATCCACCACGAATACGAATTTGTGTACTTGCTCCAGGTTCACCGCTATCGCCAGTTACGTTTACACCAGCCATCTTACCTTGCATAAGGTCTTGGGCATTTACTACCACACCCTTGTTCTTAGAGTCTGGCTTCATTGCTGTAACAGAACCTGTAAAGTCAGACTTCTTAGCCACACCATAACCGATTACCACAACTTCCTTCAGCGACTGGTTGTCTTCCTGAAGAGTGATAACCATGTTGTTGGCAGCAGCAGCCTGTGCTTGTTCGTAGCCTACATAAGTAACAGTAATTGTTGAGCCCTTGTCGGCTTTAATTGAGAAGTTACCATCAAGATCGGTAACAGCGCCACCACTCTGTCCATTTACACGAACAGCAGCACCGATAATCGGTTCACCGGTAGCATCTTTCACATGTCCTTTGACAATCACTTGCTGAGCAAATGCTGTCGCAGAAAGGGCGAGACCACACGCAAGTGTGAGAGCCCTTCGAGGCATTGTAATCTTTACCTGCTTCATTTTCTTAAGTTTTTAGTTATAACGATTGATGTTGTTTGATATATCGCGGTTAGGTTTAAGAGAGTGCGCATGGTTTTACAAGCATTTTGCGCAAAATCACATTGATAAAAAGCAATATTACACGGCTTAATCAATATTTCATGCTGCAAAATTAAGTTTAATTACCATACGACGCACTTTTTTATAAACATTTTCGTTATTTATAATGTGCAAACGTTTGCGCATTATTTCGTTTAAATAATTTTGACAGCGGCAACAAGGTATATTTGTTTTGCTTAATTTTGCAGTCAAGGACTTACTAACGATGAAAGAACTAACTCCCATAACAATGAAGGACATTGCCAAGGCGCTCAATGTGTCGGTGGCAACGGTGTCGCGTGCACTGAAAGATTGCCCAAGAATTAGCATAACGCAAAGAGACAAAATAAAGGAATACGCGCGTGAACATAATTACTCGCCTAACTTCATTGCCGAGAGTTTGCGAAACAGCAAACGAAAACCGTTGAAGACGATCGGCGTGATTATTCCAAACCTGCCCCACTATTATTTCTCCACGGTGCTTAGCGGCATTGAGGAGGAGGCTTCTGCATGCGGGTATACGGTGATGATGGCGCAAAGTAATGAGATGTATGCGCAAGAGGTTAAGATTTGCGAATCGTTCTACGACCACAAGGTGAGTGGCGTTATCGTGTCGCAAGCCAAGGACACTCTGCGTTTCGACCATTTCCAAAAGCTCTTAGACCACGGCATACCATTGGTGTTCTACGACCGCATTTCTACTGGCGTTAATGCAAGTCGTGTGGTGGTAGACGACTACATGGGTGCTCTCACGGCAGTAAACCATCTCATAGATACAGGATGCAGAAAGATTGCGTTCTATGGTTCGCCTATGAACATGGAGATATCTAAGAATAGATATAATGGCTACAAGGATGCTTTGCTGAAACGAGGACTAAAACCTGACGATCGCTTTTTCCGCATCTGCGACAACAGGGCTGATGCCGAAGTGATAACGCCAGAGTTGATGGAGCAAGATGAGGTGCCAGATGCCTTCTTTGCCGTGAACGATGATACTGCCATCGGCATTTTGTATTCTGTAAAGCGCATGGGCTATCGTGTGCCTGAGGATATTTCCATCTGCGGTTTCACCAATGGCGAACGTGCTATAGCTTGCGAACCTATGCTCACGACCGTGGAACAACGAGGAAAGCGAGTTGGCGAAGAGGCAGCTAACATCCTAATCGGACATATCGAGGGTACTGTTCCACGTGAGCAAATAGACAAGAGGATTGTTAGAACAAAACTTATCATAAGGGGGACAACGAGGTAAACTCTGAGGCATACACCTTATATATATATTACATATATCTACCACGTAAAATAATAAAAAATCAATATCTATTATGAAACAAAAACCAGACATGAACTTTTGGGGCTTATGGAACCTGAGCTTTGGTTTCTTCGGAGTGCAGATAGCCTATGCCCTACAAAGCGCGAACATCTCGCGTATTTTCGCCACCTTGGGTGCCGACCCTCACAACTTGAGTTATTTTTGGATTCTCCCTCCTTTGATGGGTATCCTCGTGCAGCCTATCGTTGGTACATTAAGTGATAAGACATGGTGTCGTTGGGGACGCCGCATTCCTTACCTTTTTATTGGAGCTGCCGTGGCAGTACTCGTGATGTGCTTGTTGCCTAATGCAGGCTCTCTTGGTTTGGCTGTAAGCGGAGCTATGCTCTTCGGCTTGATAGCCTTGATGTTCCTCGACACCAGTATCAATATGGCGATGCAGCCTTTCAAGATGCTCGTGGGCGACATGGTAAACGAGAAGCAGAAGGCAAAAGCCTACTCTATACAGAGTTTCCTCTGCAATGCAGGTTCTATAGCAGGCTACGTATTCCCATTTCTCTTTACTTTCTTGGGAATCAAGAATGTAGCCGAGAAGGGTGTTGTGCCAGACTCCGTTATCTGGTCATTCTATATAGGCGCTGCTATCCTCATACTTTGTGTTATCTATACTACCATAAAGGTGAAGGAGTGGAATCCTCAGCAGTATGCCGAATATAATGGTTTAACTGGCGATGTAGAAAAGAAAGAAGAGGGCAAGGCAGACTGGATTACTCTCTTAAAGAATGCTCCTTCTACATTTTGGAAGGTTGGCGTGGTGCAGTTCTTCTGTTGGGCTGGCTTCCTTTATCTTTGGAACTATTCTACAGGTGCTATTGCAGAGACTGTATGGTATACCACAGACCCTAAGTCGGCAGAATTCCAGGCTGCAGGCAACTGGGTGGGCATTCTCTTCGCAGTTCAGGCTGTAGGTAGTGTGCTTTGGGTAATAGTGCTCGCTATGTTTAAGAACATAAAATTGGGATATAGCGTCAGCTTGCTTATTGCAGGTGTAGGCTTTGCCTTGATTCCATTCTTGCACAACCAGTATTTGCAGTTTATCCCATTCTTGATGATTGGTGCGGGTTGGGCTGCTATGTTGGCAATGCCTTTCACACTCGTAACCAATGCTCTGCAGGGTTATGGCCACATGGGCACTTACCTTGGTCTCTTCAATGGCACCATCTGTATTCCTCAGATTGTGGCAGCCATCTGTGGTGGCGCCATTTTGAGCCTCATTGGTTCTCATCAGAGCGACATGATGATTGTGGCTGGTGTATTCTTGGTTATCGGTGCTCTCTATGTGCCAATGATTAAGGAGAAAAAAACAGCAGAATAAGATAAATCCATAAAAACTAAATAGATGCGACAACAAACACTAAGATACATATTCACCATCTTAGCGATATTCGCAACTTTAGGTTGGAATACGCAAGAATGCAAGGCGCAAGAATGCGATTTGCAAGAGGTTAGTTCCAACCACAAGAGGTACCATGGCGACGGCATCGACGATGCCTTGCGCTTTGTTCCCATCACAGCAGCCTTCGCTCTGAAGGCTGCTGGTGTGGAGAGCGCTTCGTCGTGGAAACGCTTGGTTGTGAATTCTGCTGCATCTTTCGCTATTAGTAGTGGCACAACATGGGCTTTGAAGCATGCTGTCGACCGTGAACGTCCTGATGGCACCGACAACAAATCGTTTCCTTCTGGTCACACTACTTTTGCCTTTGCTGGTGCCACCATATTATATAAGGAGTATCAGCATACTTCCAAGTGGATAGGCATAGCTGGATATGGAGTAGCTGCTTTGACAGCTGCCGACCGCATCAGACGCAACCGCCACCATTGGGAGGATGTAGCAGCAGGAGCAGCTATTGGTGTAGGTGGCACCATGCTCGGATATTATCTTGGCGACTTGATAACGGGCGAAGAAAGCAAATATTCCGTAGGCATCTCCGCCAACACCATCTCGCTTTGTATACATTTATAAAGGAAAAATTTATAAAGGAAAACCAAGACCTTATAAAGGAAAACCAAGACTATAAAAAGGAAAACCAAGACCATAAAATAAAAATATGTCCTCGTCCGAAGTCGTTTCTACGACTTCGCTCCTTTACACCCACCCTATATGCAAACGATTGCGCAACATAATATTTCTCTAATTTAAATATTTCTGCAAATTATTAAACTATAATATTTAACTTTGACCCAAAATAACTTTTGGCTTCTAAAAACACTATTGCTATGAACTTAAATTTCAACATAAACTACGATACCATTTTCGGTGAAGAACTGGTATTGAATATCATACATCATGGCAAAAACCATGATAAAGATTCTGTATCGCAATACAGAATGGGCACCATCGACGGTCATCATTGGAACTACCAGATGAATGCCAAAAAAGAATGTGACAGCATTGATTATTTCTATAGCATCGACAACTCGGGCACCGAAAAGCGCCACGAGTGGACAACAATACCTCATCGCCTTGAGCTCAACGCTCGCAAGGCTAACACTTATCATATATACGACAGGTGGATTGCTCTGCCTGAGGATTCATACCTCTACAGCTCAGCTTTCACCGACTGCATAAACCGTCGCTCGCTGACCACTCAGAAAGAGTCGCAGGCAAGCAAGGTTGTGAGGCTCGTCGTTAGAGCGCCACAGCTCAAGAGCAATCAACGATTGGTGGTGACAGGTGCAGACGACGTGCTGGGTGCTTGGACCATCGACAAGGGACTGAAGATGACAGAGCACAACAACAACGAATGGGTGGTTGATATCAATGCCGACTCGCTGAGTGGCAACAAGATAGAGTTTAAGTTTGCAGCCATCGACGCCAACAACAAAAATGACGCTATCTGGGAAACATGCATGAACCGTACCGTTGAGGTGGCTCATCTTGCCGATGGCGACATCTCTGTCTACGACCTCGACCAGGCTTTCTTCCCTATCAGCAACACCAAGGTGGCAGGAACCCTCGTGCCTGTATTCTCGCTTCGCTCAAAGAGTAGCTTTGGCATTGGCGACTTCGGCGACTTGAAGAAGATGATAGACTTCGTTTCGCAGACCGGACAGCGAGTACTGCAGATATTGCCTATCAACGACACCACTATCACTCACACATGGACAGACAGCTACCCTTATAGTTGCATCTCTATTTTTGCTATACATCCGCAGTATGTAGACCTCAACCAGCTTCCAGCAATTGCTGATAAGGCTGAGGCAAAGAAGTATGAGGCTTTGCGCATAAAACTCAACGCTCTTTCGCAGATAGACTACGAGGCTGTGAACAATGCCAAGACAGAATACCTAAAGATAATATTCGAGCAAGAGGGCAAGCGCATCATGGCTTCGGCAGAATATAAGGCTTTCTTCGAAGAATCTCAGTCATGGCTCGTGCCTTTCGGCCACTATTGCATGCTCCGCGACAAGAATGGCACAGCAGACTTCACAAAATGGGAAGGCAACGAGACATGGAACGAGGACGACCGCGAAAAACTCACAAATCCTCGTACTGCACTATATAAAGAGGTGGCATTCTACTATTTCGTGCAGTTCATCTTGAGCTCACAGATGAAGGCTGCCCACGACTACGCACGCTCTAAGCATGTGATACTGAAGGGCGATATTCCTATCGGCGTAAACAGATATAGTTGCGACGTTTGGATGGAGCCTAAATACTTCAATCTCAACAGCCAGGCGGGTGCTCCACCTGATGATTTCTCTGTGAATGGTCAGAACTGGGGATTCCCAACATACAACTGGGATGAGATGTTGAAAGACGACTGCATATGGTGGGTACGCAGATTCCAAAACATGTCGAAATTCTTTGATGCTTATCGCATAGACCATGTGCTTGGTTTCTTCCGCATCTGGGATATTCCTATCGACTCCGTACACGGACTGCTCGGACAGTTCTCGCCTTCGCTCGCTATGACCCGCGAAGAAATAGAGGCTTACGGATTAAGATTCCAAGAGGATCATTTCACTCGTCCTTTCATCACCGACTGGATTTTGGACCGCATATTCCATGAGCGTGCCGAGGAGGTTAGACGCCGCTATCTCAATCATGCTCACGACGATGTATACAATCTAAAGCCTGAATACGACACTCAGCGCAAGATAGAGGCTGCTTTCGAGGCTGAGCACCAGGCTATGGTTGCCAACAAGGCTGACCAAGCGGCTTTGCAGGCTCACAACAACTTGCGCGACGGTTTGTATGCCCTGGTTAGCAACGTGCTGTTCATTCGCGACCGCAAGGATGCCAACAAGTTCCATCCTCGCATCTCGGCACAGCTCGACTTCACCTACGAGGCTCTCTACGATTGCGATAAGGCTGTGTTCAACCGCCTGTACAACGACTACTTCTATCATCGCAACAACCAATTCTGGTATCGCGAGGCTATGAAGAAGTTGCCTAAACTGGTGCAGGCCACACGCATGCTGGTATGTGCCGAAGACCTCGGCATGGTGCCTGACTGTGTGCCATGGGTGATGGAGGAACTAAAGATATTGTCGCTCGAATTGCAGTCGATGCCTAAGGACCCTACCGTACGCTTCGGACATCTTTCGCGCAATCCATACCGCTCGGTATGCACAATATCATCTCACGACATGCCTACACTTCGCCAATGGTGGGACGAGAACATAGAGCGCACTCAGAGCTACTACAACACCATGCTCTATCGCTCGGGTGGCGCTCCTCATCCATTGCCAGGATGGCTTGCGCGCGACATCATCTATCGTCATCTTGCATCACCATCTATGCTCTGCGTATTGAGCATACAAGATTGGCTTGCTATAAGCGAACGTCTGCGCCTTGCCGACCAAAATGCTGAGCGTATCAACATCCCTGCCAACCCTAAGCATTATTGGCGCTATCGCATGCACTTGAATATCGAAGATCTTATCTCCGATCAGGAGTTTACGGGCGAAATTTCAGGTATGATCGAAGAAAGCGGAAGAAGACAATAGCCGCATAATAACAATGGAAGCTATGGATGTCAGCAACATGGCAGCCATAGCTTCTTTTCTTTAAAAAACGCCCCTATATAATCCATAAGCAACTAATAGCTAAAAAATATATGAAAAAGTTTAACATCATCGTTTCAGCACTTTTCATGCCTCTGCTTGCTTTGGCTCAGAGTGTGACATCGCCTAATGGCAACGTCTCGGTAACGTTCTCTTTGACCGAAAAGGGACAGCCTACCTACGAGATGAGCTATAAGGGCAAGACTGTATGTAAGCCATCTCACTTAGGATTGGAGTTGGCTAAGGACAAGCATGCCTCTAAAGGTATGGAGGAAACCGACCTCATGGACGGCTTCAAAGTTACCAACACCAAGACTTCATCGTTCGACGAGACTTGGACTCCTGTATGGGGCGAAACCTCTACCATCCGCAACAACTACAACGAGATGGAGGTAAACCTCAATCAGCCTGCTTCAAAGCGCAACATCACCATCCGCTTCCGCGTGTATGATTATGGTATGGGATTGCGTTATGAATTTCCACAGCAGGAGAGCCTCAACTATTTCGTAATCCAGGAGGAGCACACACAGTTTGCCATGGCTGGCGACCATACTGCTTACTGGATTCCTGGCGACTACGACACTCAGGAGTATGAATATCAGATTACTCCGCTCACAGGTATCCGCCCTATCATTGCCAAGAAGCGCGAGTCGTACAAAAGCAATTCTTCTACCACAGTATTCTCTGACACAGGCGTACAGACTTCGCTGCAGATGAAGACTAAGGATGGACTTTATATCAACATCCACGAGGCTGCTTGCTTGGATTATCCTACTATGCACCTCAACCTCGACGACAAGACTCTGACCTTCGAGTCGTGGCTTACTCCTGATGCTGTAGGCAGAAAGGGCTTCATTCAGACTCCTTTCAACACTCCTTGGCGTACTGTCCTTGTGAGCGACGATGCTCGCGATATGCTGTCTTGCAAGTTGACATTGAACCTTAACGAGCCTTGCAAGATTAAGGATACATCCTGGATTCATCCTACCAAGTACTGCGGTGTATGGTGGAACATGATTGTGGGTACCAAGACCTGGAGCTATACCAACGATCTGCCATCTGTGCGTCTCGGTGTTACTGATTACAGCAAGTGCAAGCCTAACGGTACTCATGGTGCAACCAACGAGGAAGTGAAGCGCTACATCGACTTTGCAGCCAAGAACGGTTTGCAGGAAGTATTGGTAGAAGGCTGGAACGAAGGTTGGGAAGACTGGTTCGGTCACCAGAAGCTCGATGTCTTCGACTTCGTGACTCCATATCCAGACTTCGATATCAAGATGCTCAACGACTATGCTCACTCTAAGGGCGTGAAGCTGATGATGCACCACGAGACATCTTCTGCAGCTCTCAACTACGAGCGCCACATGGAGGATGCTTTCAACTTGATGAACAAATATGGCTACGATGCTGTGAAGACTGGTTATGTTGGCGACATCATCCCACGTGGTGAATATCACTATAGCCAACTCATGAACAACCACTATCAGCGTGTCATCGAGACTGCAGCCAAGCATCATATCATGGTGAATGCTCACGAGGCTACTCGCCCTACAGGTATCTGCCGCACATGGCCAAACCTTGTTGGCAACGAGAGTGCTCGCGGTACTGAGTATGAGGCTTTTGGTGGCTCTGTGCCTTATCATACCGTGATGTTGCCATTCACTCGTTTGCAGGGTGGTCCTATGGACTATACTCCAGGTATCTTTGAGACCAAACTTTCGGAGTGGAGTAACAACCAGAGCTATGTTCACACCACTCTCTGTGGTCAGCTTTCGCTCTATCTCGTGATGTACAGTCCGTTGCAGATGGCTGCCGACCTTCCTGAGCATTACGAGAAGTACGACGATGCCTTCCAGTTTATCCGCGATGTGCCTTGCGACTGGAGCGACTCTAAATACCTTGAGGCTGAGCCTGCTAAGTATATCACCGTGGCTCGCAAGGACAAGAAGAGCGACAACTGGTTTGTAGGTGGTAAGACTGATGCTGCTCGCACATCTGTAGTAAAGCTCGACTTCCTCGACAAGGGCAAGAAGTATGCTTGCGCCATTTATCAGGATGGCAAGACTGCCGACTACGAGAAGAATCCAAAATCTTACCAAATCATTCACAAGACCGTTAAGAAGGGTGATGTATTGAAGATTAAAGAAGCACGTGGCGGTGGCTTCGCTATATCACTTAAAGCATTGTAAGCAATATGAAAAAACTACTGATAATGGCACTTATGGCAGGAAGCCTCAGCGCTTATGCTCAGCAGGCTACCAATAAGCATGGCGACGGTCAGCAGACTTTCGACGAGATGACATACTCGAAGGAGGCTACGGCATTTCGCCTCATTGCTCCCTCTAAAGCCAAGGGAGTGAAGATACATATCTATAATGAGGGCGCTGGTGGCGACAAGGTGCAGACGGTGAAGATGAAACGCACCGCTACAGACACTTGGACTGCCAACGTGAAGGGCGACCTGAAGGGTAAGTTCTATACCTTCCAAGTAGAGACAGCCAAGAAGACTATGCAGGAGACTCCTGGAGTATTTGCTAAGGCTGTGGGCGTGAATGGCAAGCGTGCTGCCGTGATAGATATGGCAGAGACAAACCCTGAGGGATGGGATGCCGACAAGCGACCATTGACAAAGTCGCCTACCGACCTCGTGATCTACGAGCTCCACCATCGCGACTTCTCTATATCGCCAACTTCGGGCTTGAAGAACAAGGGCAAGTTCCTTGCTCTCACCGAGCCTAAGGCTATATACTATCTGAAGACCCTTGGCGTGAATGCCATCCACATTCTGCCTTCGTTCGACTTTGCTTCTGTCGACGAGTCACAGCCTAATGTGGCACAATACAACTGGGGCTACGACCCTTTGAACTATAATGTGCCAGAGGGTTCCTACTCTACCGACGCCACCAAGCCAAGCGTGCGCATAAAAGAGTTTAAGCAGATGGTGCAGGAGTTGCACAAGGCGGGCATCCGCGTAATCCTCGACGTGGTCTACAACCACACTTTCAACATCAACGAGAGCAACTTCACCCTCACCTACCCAGGCTACTATTATCGTACCACTAAGGACGGCAAACCTTCAGACGGTTCGGGCTGTGGCAACGAGACAGCAAGCGAGAAACCGCTGATGAGAGAGTTTATGATAGAGTCGGCACTATATTGGGCTAAGGAATACCACATCGATGGCTTCCGCTTCGACCTTATGGGCGTTCACGACATCGAAACCATGAACCTCATTCGCAAGGCTCTCGACACCGTAGACCCTAACATATATATATATGGTGAGGGATGGAGCGCAGGACAATGTGCTTATCCTACAGAGAAACTGGCTACGAAAGCCAATGTCAAGCAGCTTGACCGCATAGGAGCTTTCTGCGACGATATGCGCGATGGCATTCGTGGTCCTTTCAGCGACGACCATAAGTCGGGCATCCTTGACGCCATTGCCAACAACGAGGAGAGCATAAAGTTTGGTATCGCTGGTTGCATCGACCATCCTCAGATAGACCTCAACAAGGTGAACTACTCTAAGGCTGCATGGACAAATTCGCCTGCGCAGATGATAGCTTACGTAAGCTGCCACGACGACATGTGTCTCGTAGACCGCTTGAAAGCAAGCATCCCTGGCATCACCACCGACGAGATTATACGTCTCGACCTCCTGGCTCAGACCTTCGTCTTCACCGCCCAGGGCGTGCCTTTCATCTATGCAGGCGAAGAGGTGTTGCGCGACAAGAAGGGTGTGCACAACAGTTACAAGTCGCCAGACTACATCAACGCCATCGACTGGACATACAAGGACCGCTATCCTCAGGTGTTCGACTACTATCGCTCGCTGATAGAACTTCGCAGAAACCACCCTGCCTTCCGCATGGCTGATGCCGACATGGTACGCCGTCATTTGGAGTTCCTTGATGCTCCACAGAATGTTGTAGCTTTCAGACTGAAAGACCATGCCAACGGTGATGCTTGGCAAGACATCATAGTAGTTTTGAATGGCAACAAGACTGCACAAAAGGTGAGCATCCCACAGGGTGCATACACCGCAGTATGTCAAAATCAACAGATAAACCTATCTGGTATCACCACTATTGAAGGCAACTCAGTAGAAGTGGCACCACAAGAAGCATTGATAATAGTAAAATAACATCATCATGAAGAAAATACTTACCGCCCTACTCTTGGGCACAACGCTAACAATGAATGCAGCTGTGAAAATAGACCGCATAGAGCCTACAAACTGGTATGTAGGAATGAAAGACGCAAGTCTACAACTTATGGTTTACGGCAAGGATATCAAGAGTGCCGAGGTTACTACCGACTACCCTGGCGTAAAGATTGATAGTCTCGTACGCTTAGACAGCCCTAACTATCTGCTTGTATACATGAACATTGCCGACGCACAGCCTGGCACCATGTTGCTACAGTTCCAGCAGGGCAAACAGAAGAAGAAGGTGAGCTACGAGCTCAAGGCTCGCGAAATGGCTGGTGCCGACCGCCAAGGCTTCACCAATGCCGATGTGCTCTATATGCTCATGCCTGACCGCTTTGCCTCTGGCTCTACTGCCAACGACCAGGTGAAAGGGATGAGAGCCTATACCACCAACCGCAACGAGCCATCCTTGCGCCATGGTGGCGACCTCGAAGGTATACGCCAGCATCTCGACTATTTCAAAGAGCTCGGTGTAACTGCACTTTGGTTTACTCCAGTTTTGGAGAACAATTCGCCAGACCACGGCAAGAGCAGCACATACCACGGCTATGCCACAACAGATTATTATCGCGTAGATCCTCGCTTCGGTAGCAACGAAGAATATCGCCAGCTATGCGCAGAGGCTCATCAGAAAGGACTGAAAATCGTTATGGACATGATTTTCAACCATAGTGGCTTCGAACACCCTTGGGTGGCAGATATGCCTACAAAGGATTGGTTTAACACTCCTGAATGGCTGTTGCCTGAAAACCAAGCTAAGACAAAGTTGCTGAACACCGTGGATGGAGCAGCCAAAGTGGGCGACAAATATCTGCAAACAAGCTATAAGCTAACTCCTGTAGTAGACCCATACGCTTCGAAGGTAGACTTACGCGAAACCGTTGACGGATGGTTTGTGCCAACTATGCCTGACCTGAACCAGCGCAATCCGCACGTGATAAAATATCTCATCCAAAACTCTAAGTGGTGGATAGAAACCGTAGGCATCGACGGCATCCGTATGGACACCTATCCTTATGCTGACCGCACAGCCATGGCACAATGGATGAAGGAACTGGGCGAGGAATATCCTAACTTCAATACCGTGGGCGAAACATGGGTTACCGAGCCTGCTTATACCGCTGCATGGCAGAAGGATAGCAAACTGCAGACACAAAACAGCTATCTGCCAACGGTTATGGACTTCGCCTTCTACGACCGCATAAATGCAGCTAAGCACGAGGAGACCGACGAATGGTGGAACGGATTAAACCGCATCTACAACAGCCTCGTCTACGACTATCTCTACGAAGACCCTGCCCACGTAATGGCATTCATTGACAACCACGACACAGACCGTTTTCTTGGCAATGGCAAGGATTCTACAGCTCTTCGTCAGGCATTGGCATTGCTGCTCACCATCAATCGCATACCTCAGCTCTATTATGGTACAGAGATATTGATGAACGGCACTAAGGAGATTACCGATGGCAACGTGCGCAAGGATTTCCCAGGCGGATTCCCTGGCGATACTGTAAATAAGTTTACCGCTGAGGGTCGCACCAAAGCCGAGAACGAGATGTTCAACTGGCTATCTCGCCTGCTCCATTGGCGTCAGGGCAACGAGGTTATCACCAAGGGCAAGCAGACTCAGTTTATACCATATAATGGTGTCTACGTGATTGCTCGCCAGTATAATGGCAAGACCGTGATGACCATTCTCAACGGTAAGCGCTCTGACAACAGTCTCAAGGTTGAGCGCTATGCCGAGATCATCGGTTCTACCACCTCAGCTACGGATGTTATCACAGGTCAGAAGGTTGACCTCGGAAGCGACATCAAGCTCAGCCAGCGCCAAGCGCTGATACTTGAGTTTTAAGTAGTTTGTTTTTAGCATACTGTTTACCTTACTTTAGTTTTAATAATAGTAGAGTGTTGAATTATCCTTTAATTCTTCACTCTACTTTTTTATTTTCCCACCTCTTCGTTCTTCCCTCTTCGTTCTTCGTAGCCTAACATTAAACATATCCTTATCTCTCTCATATTCAATGAGAAAGATAAGGATTTTATTATTTTTCACGTATAAGACAACAAGTGTTTCAGAAAAAAACAGTACCTTTGCAAACGGTACTACCATAAACTAAAACAAATAAAGAAAACAAATAATTTCCTTCCTCGCTGCCATAAAAGCAGCACAATAAACATTATAACTGATGAAAAAACTTCTACTTACTCTGTTGGTACTTTGCGTGGCGATATGCACCAATGCCAACACTATCTACGAACTGTCGGCGGCTACATGCACAGCTGCTACTAAGGCTACTGGTCCTTGGGCTTTCAACAATGGCTTCTCTATTATGCCATCTGATGAAAGCAAGACCTATCAATCAGCAAATGGCGGAATAAAATATTCTGCTGGCGTGCAGTATACCATCACTCTGCCTGCAGGCGTGAGCATCAAGCATGTAGAGATTGTTGGCTACAACAACTATGCAGATGCTGACAGCTATATTGCAGAGCTCAACGGCAAGGAATATGGAGAAACAGAATACGTGTTTCCACAAAAAACTACCGATGGCAATACTGTAAGCACCACTAAGAGCATCACTTTTGCTGATGCTGCTACAGGCACCATCACTTTTACTCCACAAGGCAAGCAGGTGGTTTGGACTATCAGCTTGTATGACTACAACCCTGCTGATGTGAAAGAAGAAGAGCCTACTGGCGACCGCAACACCAACCTTTACTATACTCCAGAATCGCAGATGGAGAAGTTGGACCGCGCACCTGTGGCTTTGCCTGCATCAAGCGGCAAGGGAGTATTCTTGAGCTGGCGTTTCCTCGGTACCGACAACTTGCAGACCAAGTTTGACGTGGTGAGAAATGGTAGCACCATCAAGCGCGACCTCTCGGTAACTAACTTCACCGACGCTACAGGAGCCAACACCAGCAGCTATGTTATCGTAGCTAAGGTAAATGGCGAAGAAGTAGACCGCACAGAGCCTGTATCATCATGGGGCAACATCTTCCGCCGTCAGACTCTCGACCGTCCTGCTGGTGGCACCATAGGTGGAGCTGAGTATACCTACTCGCCTAACGACTGCTCGGTAGGCGATGTGGATGGCGATGGTAAATATGAACTTATTGTGAAGTGGGACCCATCAAACTCTCACGACAACTCACAATCTGGATATACCGGAAATGTGTATCTCGACGCATATAAGTTGAACCTCGATTCAGAGACTCCTACTAAGCTTTGGCGCATAGACCTCGGAAAGAATATCCGTGCAGGTGCTCACTACACACAATTCTTGGTTTACGACTTCGATGGCGACGGCAAGGCAGAAGTAATCTGCAAGACTGCAGCAGGAAGCAAAGATGGTGCAGGCAACTACGTAAGCGAAGCTGCTACAGATACTAAGATCAAGGCTGTAAACAACACCAAAGACTGGAGAAATTCAAGTGGTAAGGTGACTGGCGGACAGGAATGGCTAACAGTATTCAATGGCGAAACCGGTAAGGCTATACATACAGTATTCTACAACCCTAACCGCAACGGCGGCATTGGTGGAGAAGCTGGATGGACCAAAAACTGGGACGACCGCTCAGGCAAGAACGATAAGGAATATGGCAACCGTGGCGAAAGATACCTTGCTGCTGTGGCTTACCTCGATGGTCCTGACGCTAACCCATCGGCAGTATTGCTGAGAGGATATTACACATATTCTTATACATGGGCAGTAGACTTCGACGGCAAGGAACTGAAGACAAAATGGTTCCACGCTTCGGAGGAAAAGAATAGATATAAGGTGACAGATGCTAACGGCAACACCAAGACATACAACGCACCAATTGCTACAGGCAAGGTTTCGGGCAGCCGCACATGCTATGGCAATGGTAACCACAACATCAGCGTAGGCGACTACGATGGCGATGGTTGCGACGAGATAACATTCGGTGCATCTGCATTGAACAATGATGGTACTCTGCTCTACTCTACTGGCTTTGGTCATGGCGATGCTATCCATGTAGGTGATATCGACCCAGACCGCCCTGGTATGGAGGAATTTGCTGTACACGAGGAGTCGCAATACGGATGGGATCTCCACGATGCTGCCACAGGTGAGATTATATGCAGCAGCACAGGTTCTGCAGATAATGGTCGCGGTATTGCTGCCGACATCATAGAGAAACATCGCGGATGGGAGTTTGCAAGCTCTAACGACCGCAGCCTCCGTGGAGCCGACAACTCGGTAGTTAGCACAAGCAGCACATCGCTCAACTTCCGTTGCTATTGGGATGGCTCATTGCAGGATGCTCTGTTTGATGGCGACAGAATAGACAAATGGAACGGTAGCGGCATGTCGCGCTTGTTCACACTCTACGACTACGGACATTCAACATCATGCAACAGCACCAAGAAAACACCTAACCTTCAGGCAGACTTGCTTGGCGACTGGCGCGAAGAGATTATCCTTTGGGATTCGTCGGATGGTTGCACTCTTAACATCTTTACTACAAATATCCCTACCATCTATCGTGTGCCTACCCTTATGCACAACCACGTATATCGTATGGGCGTAGCTTGGCAGAATACAGGTTACAACCAACCTCCTCACGTGAGCTACTATATGCCAGACTACGTGAAATACCTGAAGCAGCAGACAACAGCTATCGAAGGTGTTGAGGAAGTGAAAGCCAACGAAGATGGCGCCATCTACAATCTGCAGGGCGTTAGAGTAAGCAAGCCTTGCAAGGGAATATACATCCAAGGTGGCAAGAAAATAGTAGTAGGCAAAAGCCTCTAAAAAAAAGAATTTTAATGGTTAGCTGAAATATTTCAGCCAAACAATATAGGAATTCGGATTTTATTTGTTATATTTGCGACAAGAATATTGCATTAGGCGTTGCGCCAATGTGCATGGTCTTGGAAGAAAAGAGTATAACAACTAAAATCCGAATTTATTATGATGCAACATCTCATTGATACCCTGCATAGCGGACAAGATTCTCTTGTCATACTACACGAAGGTCGCCAGCGCAGTTTTGGCGGACAGGGTCTACGCAAACTATACAACATCGCAGTACAGGAACCAGAACTTCTGCTTGGAGCAAAACTCGCCAATAAGGCTGTGGGACGAACAGCAGCAAGGGTAATGGCAGAAGGCGGAGTGGCAGAAATATATGCCGACTATATAAGCGATCAGGCATACGACCTGCTGATAGATGCCAACATCAAAGTGAGATATGGCAAAAAGGTTGACCACGCCACCTTCCTCGACATCTGGAAACGATTGGGCGAAGGGGAATAATTCAATCTTCATTAATAAGAAATCAGCCAGGAAAGCTAATGGTTAGCTTTCGTGGCTGATTTTGTTTTAGTCGAATCCAGCAAACTATATAATTAAATAAAAAAAGTCTCCCAGTACCGTTTTCTGTGCCATCTAGGTGGTACTGGAGTTTTACCTAGGTGGTACTGGAGTTTCAGTTAGGTGGTACTGGAGTTTCACCTAAGTGGTACTGGCAATGAAACTAAGAGCCTTTTTTAAAGAGGTTAAGAGCTATTTTTATCGTCCTATCCTGAGCAAGTGCAAGTAGTGCATTTTGATATAAAGGGTTGACAAGGGATGTCGTACAGCTTGCTTACGAAGAGTGTATTACGCATCGTGCTGACGCACACCCATACGAGCCTCAACAACGTTGACAACATAGTCGCCAAGCTTCTCGCACTCCTGGATGATATCCATATACATGGTACCGATAGCGTAGGTATAGAGATGGTTGTTGACATCGTTGATGTTCTGGCTACGCAACTGGCTACGATAGTTGTTGATTTCGTTCTCGATATTGAAAGAACGGTTTACATCGTTGTCTGACTTATGACCAACGAGAGTTGTTATCATCTGCGACAACGCCTGATTGGTGAGCTCCATCATCTGGTGCATATGCTCATACTGATCCTGAGTGAAATCTTCTTTGCCCTTGATACGGCGGTTGATGGTGCGTGCTATGTTGTAGCAGCTGTCGCCAATACTCTCGATCTCAGAAATCTCGCGCAACATGGCGCGAATCTTAGCCTTTGTATCGTCGCTAAGGTGAGCATTGCTGACATTATCGAGATATTTAGCAATTTCAATCTCCATGGAGTCGGAGATGCCCTCATACTTCTCTATGCGAGTGAAGAGCTTCACAAACTGATCCTGCTTGGTTTCGCCCAATAGCACTCTAACCATCTCAAACATTCGCTGTATGCGCTCAGCAAAACAATGAATCTCTTTCTGAGCCTCGAGCACCGAGATTTCAGGAGTCTTGATGATACCCTGCTGGATGAAACGCAAACGGAAGTCGTCTTCGTCGGCATTCTTCTTTGGACGAATAACCTTGCATACCAACTTCTCTATCTGTGGCACAAACCACACGAGGATAAAGGTGTTGGCAAGGTTGAAAGAGGTGTGGAAGGCTGCCAAAACAAACGAGAGCTTAGCAGCATTGGCAATGAAGCCTGGGTCGCCCTTGTGCATCTCGGCATCATAGCCCACGAAGCCACATACGAGGTCGATAAACGGACGGAACACCACCAATATCCACAACACGCCAAAGACGTTGAAGAACATATGGGCAAGAGCCGCTCTTCGAGCCTGAGTGTTGGCTGTGAGGGCTGCTATGTTAGAGGTTACGGTGGTACCGATATTTTCACCCATCACAAGGGCAATACCCTGATAAATAGGTAGCACACCCGTAGAACAGAGAATCATGGTGATAGCCATAACGGCAGCCGAACTCTGCACACACATGGTAAGCACACTACCAATAATGAGGAAGGTGATGGTGGTGATAAAGCTGTAAGGATCGAAACTTGCGAAGAAGTCGAGCACAGGCTGATTGTGGGCGAGGTCCATGTCAATACCCGTTTGGCGAAGAGTGCCCAAACCAAGGAACATGAACGAAATACCAAAGATGAAGTCGCCTACTATCTTACGCTTTTTGCTATAAATAAGGATTATAGCAAGGAAGAACGCTGGCCACACAAAGTCGGTGATATTGAAAGAGAAACCAGCACTCATAATCCATGCGGTAAGGGTGGTACCAATATTTGCGCCCATAATCACCGAAATGGCTTGAGCCAAGGTAAGAAGTCCGGCATTAACAAACGATACCGTCATCACCGTGGTGGCTGTTGACGACTGTACTGCTGCCGTGATGAGAGCTCCAGAGAGAATGCCCGTCACACGATTGGTTGTCATGGTTCCTAACACATGGCGCAATTGTGGTCCCGCCATTTTCTGTAAACTGTCACTCATCGACTTCATACCAAACATCAGCAAGGCAAGAGCACCGATAAGTCTGAAAAAAATCCAAATCGACATATTTTAACTTTATTTTAAGATGGTTTCTTTGTCGTGTCGCTATTTAGATGTATTTTTGCCGTTAAACAAAGGCTTTTAGCCATGTTTCCTTTTACTAACCACATAGAAATTGTAATGGCTATGAAACAAGTAATACAAATCCGTTGCAAAAATAACAAAAAAATTGTAAATGTCAACATAGGAAGCACACTTTCTGACGTTTTAAATGAAATAAACTTAAAGATGCCATACGGACCAGTATGTGCAAAAGTCAATAATAAGGTGGAGGGGCTGCATTATCGCTTGTATCACAAGAAGGATGTGGAATTTCTCGATATGACATCAGGCTCTGGTTCGCGCAACTACACACGCTCGGTATTCTTCGTGCTGTGTAAGGCTGTGAAAGATATATGGCCAAAGTCGCATGTGGTTATTGATATTCCTGTGAGCAACGGCTATTACTGCGATTTGCGTATTGGTCGTCCCGTGACAGAAGAGGATGTGGCTAAGGTAAAGGCTCGCATGGACGAGATTATCGCTGCCGCCATGCCTATATGCCGCCATGAATCAGTTACAGAAAAAGCTATAAAATTATTCTCCGACCTTGGCGATACAGCAAAGGTGAAACTGCTGCAGACTACAGGTCGACTATATACCACCTATTATGAAATAGATGGATATTATGATTTCTACTATGGTTCGTTGCTCACAAATACCAAGCAGATATACCTCTACGGTCTTGACAAATACTATGATGGCATGCTGCTCCGCATACCTACGCTGAAAGATCCAAGCATACTGCCTGAGATGATACGTCAAGATAAGCTCTTCGAGATTTTCAAAGAGCACCACCATTGGCAGGATGTGATGGAGATACGCACCGTGGGCGACTTCAATAATGCTGTAGATACCGACCACTCTATTGACCTTATTAATATCAGTGAGGCTCTACAGGAAAAAAAGATTGCGCATATAGCCGATGAGATAGCAAAAAGAAAAGGTGTGAAGTTGATATTGCTCGCAGGACCATCATCGAGCGGAAAGACTACCACATGCAAACGACTATCGATACAGCTCATTGCCAACGGACTGCGACCATTGCAGATATCGCTGGACGACTACTTCGTAGACCGTGAGCTATCGCCACGCGATGAAAAGGGCGACTACGACTTCGAGAGCATACATGCCTTGAACCTTAAGCTCATAAACGAGCAGTTCAACGCATTGTTCAATGGCGAAGAGGTGGAATTGCCACGCTACGACTTTCCTACAGGCAAAAGCGTGAAGAGTGGTAATAAGCTAAAGATGGAAGACAACAATGTTTTGGTGGTAGAGGGCATACATGCGCTTAACCCTGAGCTAACGGCACAGATACCAGAGGAATTGAAGTATCGTGTGTATGTATCGGCACTAACAACCATTCTGCTCGACGACCACAACTATATTCCTACTACCGACAACCGACTTTTGCGCCGCATCATCCGCGACTACAAATATCGTGGTGTGGATGCTCGTGAAACTATCAGGAGGTGGCCAAGTGTGAGAGCTGGCGAGAATAAATGGATATTCCCTTTCCAAGAGAATGCCGACGTGATGTTCAATAGTGCTATGCTCTTTGAACTGGCGGTGATAAAACAGCAGGCAGAACCATTGCTTGAGCAAGTGCCGGAAAACTGCCCTGAATACTCTGAGGCATACCGACTGCTGAAATTCTTGAAGTATATAAAGCCAATACCAAATACAGACATTCCACCAACCAGCCTTCTGCGCGAATTCCTTGGTGGTAGCTCATTTAAATACTAAATAAAAGTATAGCCTATACTGTTTAACTAAGAAAGCTTTCAAATTTTAACCATGACAGACGACATTGAAATTAAAGACCTCGCTGAGGTGGTAGTTCGATTCTCGGGCGACTCTGGCGACGGCATGCAACTTGCCGGCAACATCTTTTCCACAGTTTCAGCAACCGTGGGAAATGGTATTTCAACATTCCCAGACTATCCTGCCGACATCCGTGCTCCGCATGGTTCGCTCACAGGAGTCAGCGGCTATCAGGTGCATATTGGTAGTGGGCAGGTATACACTCCTGGCGATCAATGCGATGTGCTCGTGGCTATGAATGCCGCAGCGCTGAAGACACAATACAAATATGCAAAACCACAAGCCACTATCATCATCGATACCGACAGTTTCAGTCCTACTGACCTCAAGAAGGCAGACTTCCAAACTGACGACTATCTGGAAGAACTCGGCATCGACCCCGACCGCGTAGTGGCATGTCCTATCTCTACTATGGTTAAGGATGTAGCCACAGAGGCTGGATGCGACGACGTAAAGGTAGCTATGAAATGCCGCAACATGTTTGCTTTGGGCTTGGTATGCTGGCTCTTCAATCGCGAGTTGTCGTTGGTATCTTCGTTCCTACACGAGAAATTCGCCAAGAAGCCACAGGTGGCAGAGCTAAATATCAAGGTGGTGAATGCCGGCTACGACTATGGACATAATGTGCATGCCTCGGTGCCTGCTACCTATCGCATAGAGTCGAAGACCAAGAACCCAGGACGATATATGGACATCACGGGCAACAAGGCTACAGCCTATGGTCTTATTGCAGCTGCCGAAAAGGCAGGATTGCGCTTGTATCTCGGCTCCTACCCTATCACTCCAGCTACCGACATATTGCACGAATTGGCAAAACACAAGTCGTGTGGTGTGACAACGGTGCAATGCGAAGACGAGATTTCGGCTTGCGCAAGTGCTGTAGGAGCATCGTTTGCTGGAGCGTTGGCAGCAACATCAACCTCTGGTCCTGGTATCTGCTTGAAGAGCGAGGCTATAAACCTTGCCGTTATCGACGAGTTGCCACTCGTGGTTATCGATGTACAGCGTGGCGGTCCATCTACAGGTCTTCCTACAAAGAGCGAGCAAACAGACCTTTTGCAGGCACTATATGGCAGAAATGGTGAAAGCCCTATGCCTGTGATAGCAGCCACGAGTCCTGCCGACTGCTTCGACGCTGCATACCAAGCAGCAAAGATGGCTCTCGAACATCTAACGCCTGTTATCCTTCTCACCGATGCCTTTATAGCAAATGGTTCGGCTGCATGGAAATTGCCAAAGATGGCAGAGCTCGACGAGATAAAACCTCACTATGCTACCGAGGAACAGAAATATAAGTATACACCATACGTTCGCGACCCGGAATCGAAGGTGCGCTATTGGGCAATACCTGGTCAGGAAGGCTACACACATATCCTTGGCGGACTGGAGAAAGATGGCAAGACAGGAGCCATTTCTACAGAGCCTGAAAACCACAACGAGATGTCGCACTTGAGATATGAAAAGGTGGCAAAGATTGAGGTTCCTGACCTCAAGGTGGAAGGCGACGCCGACGATGCCGACTTGCTAATAGTAGGTTTCGGTAGCACCTATGGTCATCTGCTCTCTACAATGAAAGTGCTACGTGAAAAGGGTCACAAGGTGGCTTTGGCACAATTCAAATATATCAATCCTCTGCCTGCTAATACTGCAGAAGTGCTGATGAAATACAAGAAGGTGGTAGTGGCAGAGCAGAACCTCGGCCAGTTGGCAGCTCTCTTGCGTATTCGCATAAATGGTTTCACCCCTTACCAGTTCGACCAGGTGAAGGGACAACCATTCGTGGTCAACGAATTGGCATCGCAGTTTGAAAAACTGATACTCGTAAGAGAAGAGCTTAAACCTACCAGCACCTTCGACGAGAGGATGCTATAAAAACTAAAAATCCAACTTTTAAACATCTAATCATGCAATATACAGCAAACGATTTCAAGAAAGGTCAGCCACGATGGTGCCCAGGATGTGGCGACCACTTCTTCCTTGCCAGTTTTCAAAAGGCAATGGCAGAGATAGGAGTTCCTCCATACGAAACGGCAGTAATATCAGGTATTGGCTGCTCGAGCCGCCTGCCTTATTATGTCAACACCTATGCTATGCAGACGATTCATGGCCGTGCAGCAGCTATAGCCACAGGAGCCAAGGTGGTAAATCCAAACCTTACGATATGGCAGATTAGTGGCGATGGCGATGGCCTTGCCATTGGCGGCAACCATTTCATCCATGCTATGCGCCGTAATATCAACATTAATATGATATTGCTCAACAACCGTATCTACGGACTCACCAAAGGACAGTATAGTCCTACCTCCCCTCGAGGTTTTGTCTCTAAATCAAGTCCTTACGGCACCGTAGAAGATCCATTCCGTCCTGCCGAACTATGCTTCGGAGCACGTGGCAGATTCTTTGCTCGCTCTGTAGCTACAGATGGTCCTGAGACTGTAGAAATTCTCAAGGCAGCCTACCACCACAAGGGTGCTGCGGTATGCGAGATTCTGCAAAATTGCGTAATCTTCAATAATGGCGCCTACGACGCTATATATAAAAAGGAGGGACGACAGAAGAATGCCATCTACGTGCGCCATGGCGAACCATTGGTGTTTGGCGAAAACAACGAATATGGACTAATGCAGCAAGGCTTCGGTCTTAAGGTTGTGAAGATAGGCGAAAATGGCGTCACCATCAACGACATCCTCGTACACGATGCACATGCCGAAGACGACACCCTACAGCTAAAGTTGGCAATGATGGACAATGAACATGGCTTCCCTGTAGCCCTTGGAGTGATTCGCGACGTAGAAGCTCCTACCTACGATGATGCTGTGAATGACCAGATAGCAGAGGTAAGCAAGCAGAAACCTTACCATTGCTTCGAAGAGCTTTTAGAGACCAACGATATATGGGAGGTGAAGTAAGTTTAGTTAAATAATTATAAATATTATATCCTCTAAATATCAGCATACGCTCTATATCATAAGAAATGTGTAATTTTGCACGCCGATTATTACGGAGGCACGCTTAGAGCCTCCAGTTCGGGAGTGTTAATAGCCATGCTTTTGGCCGAGCATGGTGGTTAGTGAATCGCCCGAACAAAGGGTGCGGAATTACTCTACACCTTTTTATATAATAATTGATAAACGTTTTTTAGTAGTAAAATCAAAATTTAAGATGAACACTTTAAGTTACAAGACTATTTCCGTTAACAAGGAAACAGCTAAGAAGGAGTGGGTCGTAATCGACTGTAACGACCAGGTAGTAGGTCGTCTTTGCTCAAAAGTTGCAAAACTCCTCCGTGGCAAGTACAAGCCATCATTCACTCCTCATGTAGACTGTGGAGACAACGTAATCCTTATCAACGCCTCTAAGGTGGTATTTACTGGTAAGAAGGAAACCGACAAGGTATACACACGTTATACCGGTTATCCTGGCGGTCAGCGTTTCAATACTCCAGCTGATCTTCGCAAGCGCGAGGGCGGTGTGGACAAGATGATTCGCCACGCTGTAAAGGGTATGCTTCCAAAGGGTCCTCTCGGACGCGCATTGCTTAACAACCTCTATATCTATGAGGGAACAGAGCACAAGCACGAGGCTCAGAAGCCAACTACAATCGATATTAACCAGTATAAATAAAATAAGGAAAGATGGAAGTTATAAACGCAATCGGTCGCCGCAAGAGCGCAGTAGCTCGTGTATACCTCACAGAAGGTACCGGCAAGATCACTATTAACAAGAAAGATCTTACAGAATTTTTCCCATCAGCAATCCTCCAGTACGTGGTTAAGCAGCCACTTTGCTTGCTCGAGGTAGCTGAGAAGTATGATATTAAGGCAAACCTTGACGGTGGCGGTTTCACAGGTCAGAGCCAGGCTCTTCGCCTCGCTATTGCTCGCGCACTCGTAAAGGTAAATGCAGAGGACAAGAAGGCTTTGAAGTCAGAGGGATTCCTTACACGTGACAGCCGTGCTGTTGAGCGTAAGAAGCCAGGTCAGCCAAAGGCACGTCGTCGCTTCCAGTTCAGCAAGCGTTAATCTTATTTATATTCTTATATTAATAAGAAGCTGAACAGTTTAGTATCTAAATTTGCGCGACTCGCAACAACGATTACCCGCAAATTGATTCTAACACAAAGAATTAAAAAAGAAAGTAAACATTAAAAAAGAAACAACAATGTCAAGAACAAGTTTTGACCAATTACTTCAGGCAGGTTGCCACTTTGGCCACCTCCGTCGCAAGTGGAATCCAGCAATGGCTCCTTACATCTTCATGGAGCGTAACGGTATTCACATCATAGACCTCAACAAGACCGTAGTAAAGATCGACGAAGCTGCAGAGGCTTTGAAGGCTATCGCTAAGAGCGGTAAGAAGGTTTTGTTCGTCGCTACTAAAAAACAGGCCAAGGACATCGTAGCCGAGAAGGCTGCTTCTGTTAACATGCCTTACGTTATCGAGCGTTGGCCAGGTGGTATGCTTACCAACTTCCCAACTATCCGCAAGGCTGTGAAGAAGATGTCTAACATTGATAAGCTCATGGCAGACGGTACATTCTCTAACCTCTCAAAGCGTGAGATTCTTCAGATCAACCGTCAGCGTGCTAAGCTCGAGAAGAACCTTGGTTCTATCGCAGACCTTACACGTCTTCCTTCAGCACTCTTCGTTATCGACGTAATGAAGGAGCACATCGCTGTTAAAGAGGCTAACCGTCTTGGTATCCCTGTATTTGGTATCGTTGACACCAACTCTGATCCTAAGAATATCGACTACATCATCCCAGCTAACGACGATGCTAAGGATTCTGTAGAGACAATCCTCAACGCTGTTTGCGGTGCTATCGCAGAGGGTCTCGAGGAGCGCAAGGTAGAGAAGGCTGACGAGAAGGCTTCTGCTGAGCAGGCTGAAGAGGCTGCAGAGGGCAAGAAGCGTGCTCCACGCAAGGCTCGCAAGGAAGAGGCTGCTGCTGAGTAATTTATAAATAGATTACATTTACAAGGATGGTTCCATGGTGAAAGCTATGGAACCACCCATAAAAGAAATTAAACATAGTTATGGCATACAAACCAACAATGGACGACATCAAGAAGCTCCGCACTATGACTGGTGCTGGACTCGGTGATGTCAAGAAAGCCCTTGTAGAGGCAGAAGGTGACTTCGACAAGGCTAAGGATTTGCTTCGTGAGCGTGGCCTCGCCATCGCTGCAAAGCGTTCTGACCGTGAGACTTCTAACGGTTGTGTTCTCGTAAAGAAGGTTGACGGCTTCGCAGCTATGGTAGCTGTAAAGTGTGAGACTGACTTCGTAGCTAATGGCGCTGATTTCATCGCCATGACACAGAGCATCCTCGATGCAGCCGTAGCAGCTAAGGCTAAGAACCTCGACGAGGTTAAGGCTTTGAAGCTCGCTAATGGCGACGACGCAGCATCTGCTGTTCAGCAGCGTTCAGGTATCTCTGGCGAAAAGATGGAAATCGACGGCTACAACTACCTCGAGGGAGAAAACATTGAGATCTACGACCACATGAACAAGCACACTCTCGCTACAATGGTTCAGACCAATATTGAGGCTGTAGAGGCTGCACACAAGGTTGCCATGCAGGTTGCTGCCATGAAGCCTGTAGCTCTCGACGAATCTTCTGTACCACAGGAGGTTAAGGACGAGGAGTACAAGGTTGCTGTTCAGAAGACTAAGGAAGAGCAGGTTGAGAAGGCTGTTGCTGCTGCTATCAAGAAGGCTGGCTACAACGCTTACATCGCTGAGAGCGAGGAGCACCTCGAAGAGGGTATCCGCAAGGGTAACATCACAGAGGCTGATGCTGACGCTATCCGCGAACTCAAGAAGACTACTGCTGAGCAGAAGCTCGCTAACTTGCCTGAGCAGATGATTCAGAACATCGCTAAGGGTCGTTTGGCTAAGTTCTTCAAGGAAAACTGCCTCGTAGACCAGGAGTTCCAGTTTGGCGATGGCGACAAGCAGACTGTAGGCGAGTATCTTAAGAAGGTTAACGCTGACCTTAAGATTGTTGCTTACAAGCGCTTCACTCTTGCTGCTGAGTAATCTTACTACAAAGCAAAATAAAAACCCCAATGGGCATGCTTCAACGGCATGCCCATTTTTTGTATCATCAGTTTCGCATTTGTAGAAAATTAAGTATCATCACTTTCGCATTCGTAGAATATAAAAGGACTTGCAGAAGTTCAATTATCATCATTTAGTGGCTTTAATCGCTATAGTATCAAATGTTTTTGCTAATTTTGCATGCAGAAACCAATAAAACTATAAGAAAATGAAGATATTCGCTATCGGCATGAACTATGCCCTACACAATAAAGAGCTACATAATACGTTATTAAAACCAGAGAAGCCTGTGATTTTCACTAAGGCAGACTCTGCCCTGCTGAAAGACCATAAGCCTTTCTTCATACCCGACCACATGGGACGCATAGACTATGAAACAGAACTCGTGGTGCGTATATGCAAGCTCGGCAAGAATATTTCTACTCGCTTTGCTCATCGCTATTATGATGCTGTGACTGTAGGTATCGACTTCACGGCTCGCGAAATGCAGACGCAACTACGCGAAAAGGGATTGCCTTGGGAGATATGCAAAGGCTTCGATGGCTCGGCAGCTCTCGGCGACTGGGTCGACGTGGATAAATTCCGCGATATCCAGGCTATACACTTCCACCTCGACATCAACGGCAAAACTGTGCAGGAAGGATGTTCGAGCGATATGCTCTTCAAGGTAGACGAAATAATAAGCTACATAAGCCAATATTTCACTCTAAAAACTGGCGACATACTATATACTGGCACACCTGCAGGTGTAGGACCAGTAAATATCGACGACCATCTGGAGGGCTATATCGAAGACCGCAAAGTGTTGGAATTCAATTGCAAATAATGCCCAATAAATGATATTGAGAAAACATATCTTCATACTCCTCTTGCTCTTAGCATCGTGCTTTGGTGCTAATGCGCAACGATTCTTCAACCTCGCCTCTTCACAGGTGGAGGTAGACTCTGTATTGCCTGAGTTTACCTACGCCATACCGCTATACGACAACTACGACGACTCGCTATATAACGTCAGCATCCTCTATCCTGAGTTCATAGATATGACGCGCAACGACATAGCCAACTACGAGCGATTGTCGAATGAGCCGTTGCCAGAGATGCCTGTTGTGAAGCAGCAAATTGCCGTAAGTCGCAAAAAGGCGATGCTCGAAACTTATTTCTGCCCTTTGGTAAAGCGCGATGGCAAATACCAGATATTGGTGAGTTTCATGCTAAAGGTGGAAGCTAAGGCTAAGGCATCTGCTACGAAGGGCAACGAAACATTTGCAAAGGGCAATGGCGCTATGGCTAATATCAATGACGCTTTCGGCAATAACGCCTTAGCTAAAAATAGCTCGGCAGCAGAAAGATATGCAGCCAACTCTATACTTGCAACGGGCAAATGGGCAAAGATTCGTGTGCCTTCCTCAGGTATATATCAGATCACTGAATCTCTTATCAGAAAGGCAGGCTTCAGCAGTCTTTCTAAAATAAAGATATATGGCTATGGCGGCAACCTTCAAGCAGAGCGTCTTGATGGAAACACCCTAAAAGAACTCGACGACTTAAAAGAAGTTGCAACCTACGACCGTGGCAAGTCGCGTCTTTTCTATGCTCGTGGTCCTGTATCATGGAGCAGTCCTACTGCCACTCGCCGCACCCGTAATCCTTATTCCGACTACGGATATTATTTCATCACAGAAACTACGAACAGCGAAGAAGAACCTCTAAAAGCCGACTCTGCTGCTTTCATCTCTGCTTTCTATCCTTCTAACAACGACTACCACAGCATATACGAGGTAGACGGCTACGCATGGTATCATGGTGGTCGCAATCTCTACGACTCTAAGGTGATAAGTAGCGGTAGTTCGCAAAAGGTGGTATTGTCAAAACCTGCTGATGCCACATCTGCTCAACTTTCAGTCAACGTCTCGGCAGGCTCTTGGAGTAGCGTAGAAGTCTTGCACAATGGCGCTTCTCTTGGCACTATCACAATCTCTGTACCAGCAAAATACTATGCTGGCAACGAGGCTATGAAGACTTACACCATCTCTTCGCAGCAGGCTAAAGATACCATAACTATAAGGAATAACGGAGGTTTGCCTGTACGCCTCGACTTCGTTTCTGCAGCTTGGGATAAGCCATTGCCTGCACCTTCGCTCGAAGGCTCGTTTCCTGATGCTGAATATGTGTACAACATAACAAACCAAAACCATCATGCCGACTCTGCTGCCGACATGGTGATAATAATACCTACATCGCAGAAACTGCTGAAACAAGCTAACCGTCTTGCCGACTTCCATCGTCAGCACGATGGCATGCGAGTAAACGTGGTGCCTGCAGATGAACTTTTCAACGAATTCTCAAGCGGCACTCCTGATGCCAACGCATATCGCCGATATATGAAGATGCTCTACGACCGTGCTGAGACTGAGGCTGATATGCCAAGTCATCTGCTATTGTTTGGCGACTGCGTATGGGATAACCGCATGCTAACTCAAGACTGTCGCAACATGTCGCCCGACGACTATCTGCTTGTCTTTGAGAGCGAGAATTCATTCTCTGAAACTACTTGCTATGCCGACGATGGTTTCTATTGTCTTCTCGACGATGGCGAGGGTGCAAACCTCTTGTCTTCCGACCGTCCCGACATTGCCGTTGGTCGTTTCCCTGTAACTACAGAGGCTGAAGCCAAGATTATGGTCGACAAGACTATCGACTATGTAGAAAACAAGAATGCTGGCAGTTGGCAGAATACTATAGTTTTCATGGGCGATGATGGCGACGACAATGTCCACATGCACGATGTCAACGAGGTTGCTGATGCCACAATCTCTGCCCACCCTGAATATTTGGTTCGCAAGATTATGTGGGATGCTTATCCTCAGGAGACATCTGCCTCTGGTCATGGCTATCCTGCGGTAACCAACCTTATCAAGCGCTTGCAATCTTCTGGCGCACTAATCTTCGACTATGGTGGCCACGGTCGTCCAGACCAGGTATCACATGAGAATGTGCTACGACTAACAGACTTCAAGGCTTTCAGCAATAAGAATCTCCCTCTATGGGTAACAGCCACTTGCGACATCATGCCTTACGATGGTGTGGAGCCTACGATAGGCGAAACGGCTGTGCTTAACGAGAATGGTGGCGCCATGGCTTTCTTCGGTACTGCCCGCACGGTGTTTGTGCCTCAAAACAAAGCCATCAACCGCGCATTCATGAAATATGTACTCACCTATGATAGCAATGGTAAACCTATCACCATCGGTGAAGCTCAACGACTCACAAAGTCGTATCTCATAACATCGTCAGAAGACCGCTCTGCCAACAAACTGCAATATCAGCTGCTTGGCGACCCTGCCGTGGCTCTACATCTGCCTACCCAAAAGGTTGTGGTAGACTCTATCAACGGCATATCTGTAAACGACACTCAGAAGAAAGCTACCCTGCAAGCAGGAAGCATAGCAACCATTTGTGGTCATATCGAAGGCAACAACGATTTCACAGGATTGATTTCTGCTACCATCCGCGACTCGCGTGAACTGATAACATGCAATATGAATGCCTCTGCAGCCGCCGACTCTGCCTTCACGTTCTACGACTATACGAAGTATTTGTTTAATGGTTCCGACAGCATCAAGAATGGTAAATTCAATATTTCGTTTGCTGTACCTATGGACATCAACTATAGCGACAAGGCTGGTATAATGAACTTCCATGCCGTAAGCAGCGACAAGCAGATGTTGGCTCATGGATATTGCACCAACTTCATTGTTGGCGGTACAGCAGCTGTCGACAACGACTCCATCGGTCCATCAATATACTGCTATCTCAATTCGCCTTCGTTCGTCAATGGTGGCAATGTAAACTCCACTCCTTATTTCGTGGCACAGATAACAGATGCAAATGGCATAAACTCCACAGGCAACGGTATTGGCCACGACTTGCAGCTCATCATAGATGGCGACATGGCAAAGACCTACACGCTAAACGATAACTTCGTCTACGACTTCGGCACCTATACCTCTGGCACCACATATTATCAGCTTCCAGAACTATCAGCAGGCAAACATACGCTGAAGTTCCGTGCTTGGGATATCTTGAACAACTCGTCGACGGTATCGCTCGATTTCAATGTTGTGCGTGTCCTTACACCAAAGCTCTTCAACGTAGGCGTTACAAAGAATCCTGCATCAACATCAACAACATTCATCATCAACCACGACCGCGTGGGCACAACAATGGATGTCGATATCGATGTATTCGATGCCAGCGGCCGCCTACTATGGACGCGCCATGAGTCGGGAGTATCCACCAGCGGAGCCTATACCTCTACATGGAATCTATGCACCGACAGCGGTCAGCAACTGCAAACGGGTGTGTATCTTTATCGTGTCAGAGTAGCATGCGAAGGCAGTAGCCAAGCATCAAAAGCCAACAAACTTGTGGTTATAAGCAATAAATAGCCCACCACTTACGTTATTATATTGTTTACACCATATTATATATATAACAACGCAGATGAATAAAATATCAAAGATAATCCTCGCGGTTGCACTCGTGATGCTTACTTCTGTTGCCAAGGCACAGGATAAGAAAAACATGTTCAACCCTATCAACACCTCGGTAACATCACAAACCATTGCCCCTGATGCTCGAGCAGCAGGTATGGGCGACGTGGGTGTTGCCACCGACCCTGACGTAGTATCTCAATACTGGAACCCTGCGAAATATCCTTTCACGATATCTCGCGCAGGAGTAGCACTCAACTATACCCCATGGTTGCGACAGTTGGTATCTGATATCGACCTCGCCTACCTCGTGGGCTACTATCGCATTGGCGACTATAGTGCCATATCTGGTTCTTTGCGCTATTTCTCTCTTGGTGAAGTGTTCACCAGCAGCTCTGAGGATGGCACTAACGATATGACCATCAATCCTTACGAGATGTCGCTCGATGTTGCTTATTCGCTCATGCTGAGCGAACATTTCTCACTCTCGGCAGGTGTACGTTGGATTTACTCCGACCTCACCTACGACTACACCGAAGATACATCTCCTGGTTCTGCTTTTGCTGCCGACCTCTCGATGTACTATCAAAACTATCTCAACATCGGTAGCCGCGAATGTCAACTTGGCTTAGGTCTCAACATTTCAAATATCGGTAGTAAGATTACATTCGGCGGTAGCGACGACTCTGAGTTTATCCCTACCAACCTTCGTCTTGGTGCATCGCTCATGGTGCCTATCGACGAATACAACCGCTTCACCATAGCTGCTGATGCCAACAAGCTCCTCGTGCCTACATATCCAAAGCAGGAAGATGGCGAGAGCACAGAAGACTATCAGGAGCGTGTGCAGAAAGATTACTACGACGTATCTTCTATCAGCGGTATATTCAAGAGCTTCAGCGATGCCCCTAACGGCTTCAAGGAGGAATTGCAAGAGATACAATGGAGCGTGGGTGCCGAATATGTATACAACGACAAGTTCTCTCTTCGCGCTGGTTATCATCACGAGAGCGAGAACAAGGGTAACCGCAAATACTTCACCGTAGGTGCCGGTTTCCGCATGAATGTATTCTCTCTCGATGCTGGCTATGTGATAGCAACTGCCAAGAGCAACCCTCTTGACCAAACTCTCCGCTTCACCCTCAGCTTCGACATGGATGGAATAAAGGATTTATTTAAATAAGCGCGAGCATCTTGGCTTGCTTGGCGTTAGCTCTACCTCTATAGTTAGTTGCGCCAGCCCGTCCCCTTGGGTTGCGTTCGTCGCAGCTCGGCTGCGTCGCTTTCCCTTTCCTCCCCATCTTTCCCTCCCCCCTCTATTTATCTTTTTAAAAAACAATACCAAATGAATATCCGAGTAGGAATGGGCTACGATGTCCATAAGCTTGTGCCTGGCCGTGCTTTATGGCTTGGCGGAATAAAGATAGACCACACGCTGGGCTTGCTTGGCCATAGCGATGCTGATGTATTGATACATGCCATCTGCGACGCCTTGCTTGGCGCTGCCAATATGCGCGACATAGGCTATCATTTCCCTGATACCTCTGCAGATACCCTTGACATGGATTCCAAAATCATCCTTCGCCAAACCATCGACCTCTTAGCAACCAAGGGCTACCGCCTCGGCAATATCGATGCCACCATCTGCGCAGAGCGTCCAAAGATAAACCCTCATGTAGAAGCCATGAAGGCATGCCTTGCTGAAGTCATAGGTTGCGATACCGACCAGATATCCATCAAAGCCACTACCACCGAGCGCCTCGGCTTCACAGGTCGCGAAGAGGGCATCAGCGCCTATGCTGTATGCCTCATTGAGAAAGTGAAGAGGGAAGAGTGAAGAACGAAGAGTGAAGAATGAAGAATCAATTACAATAATAGAAAAAAGGATAGCGGAAACAAAGATTTCCGCTATCCTTTTTTAGTTATCTTCTTTTTAGTTCTTCCCTTTTTATTTATTCTTTTATAGTGCGAGCCCTATTCTTCACTCTTCACTTCAAGTCTAATTACTCCCCTCTCTTTTGGAGAGGGGCTGGTGGTGAGGCTTTTATTTCTTCTCCAAATACTCCGCGAACACTCTTGCCGCACTCGCTACCTTGCGTGCACAAGGGCGCACCTTATAATATTCGGCATTACGTTCATCTGGCATATGTGTTATCGGCTGTGGCTTCACACCACCCAACCCTAAGAGTTCAGAACAGATGATAGAGCCATTACGCTGACGGAATGTTTCAAGTAGCTCCTGTACCACCTTGTAGCATGCCGACTTACCCTCACGGTCGTTGCCTTCTGTCTGTCCACAGTCGAGGCCTGCCAATATCACCAGTCCCGACACGGCACCACACATCATCCTCATTCTACCCACGCCACCGCCAAAGCCTGCAGCTATGCGCTTTGCCATATTATCATCCAAACCATAGATATCGGCAAATGCAGCCACCACACTCTGACTACAGCCGTAGCCCTGCATAAAGTTGTCTACAGCCTGCTGTATTCTGTTTTCTAATTCTTGTTTCATAAGATTATCATTGAGTTATTGCAAAAGTAAGAAAAATAAGTCAATTTCAATCTGAAAAAGGCTCACATTTTAGGAAAGAGTGGAAAAACAACAATAATAATCCAATATTAGTTTATTATATACCCTAAAAATACAAATATATTTATATCTTTGCACTATCCTAATTAGAAACCAAATTATCAAATGAAGAAACTATTATCGACAATGGTAGCCGTTACCATCGCTTTTACTGCTAACGCACAAGTTAAGAGCAATGGGGGATACCCAATTACTCCAGTTCCTTTCACATCGGTGAAAGTAGTAGAAAACAGCTTCTGGGGACAGCGCCTTGAAGCAAGCCGTAAAGTTACCATTCCTTTGGCTTTCAGCAAATGCGAAGAAAGCGGACGATACAAGAATTTTCAGTATGCCGCACATCCAAGCAAAGACTACAACGTAAATAAACTTGAACCATTCTCGTTCGACGACACCGACCCATACAAAACCATCGAGGGGGCAAGCTACATCTTGCAAACATATCCTGATGCAAAGCTCAAAGCGTATATCGATTCTGTACTCGACATCATAGCTACTGCACAAGAGGCTGATGGCTATCTATACACAGCTCGCACCATGAACCCTGAGCATCCTCATAGCTGGTCGGGCAAAACTCGATGGTCGAAAGAAGAAAGCTTAAGCCACGAACTCTACAACCTCGGTCACATGGTAGAAGGTGCCGTAGCTCACTATCAAGCCACAGGCAGCCGCAAGTTCTTGGATATCGCTATAAGATATGCCGACTGCGTGGTTCGCGAAGTTGGTCCTAAGGCTGGTCAGGCTTGCGTTGTTCCTGGTCATCAGATTGCAGAGATGGCTCTTTGCCGTTTGTATCTTGTCACAGGCAACAAGAAATACCTCGACGAGGCAAAGTTCTTCCTCGACTATCGTGGCAAAACTTCCATCAAGCAGGAATATTCTCAGAGCCACAAGCCTGTAATAGACCAAGACGAGACTGTAGGCCATGCCGTTCGTGCAGCATATATGTATGCAGGTATGGCAGATGTTGCAGCTCTCACAGGCGACTCTGCATATATCCATGCCATCGACAACATCTGGAACAACATTGTTACCAAGAAGCTATATATCACTGGCGGTATCGGTGCAACATCTCATGGCGAAGCCTTTGGCAAAAACTATGAGTTGCCTAACATGAGTGCTTATTGCGAGACCTGTGCTGCTATAGGTAATGTATATGTCAACTATCGTCAGTTCTTGCTCCATGGCGAATCTAAATATTATGATGTATTGGAGCGCAGCCTCTACAATGGTTTGATTAGTGGCGTATCGCTCGATGGCGGTGGCTTCTTCTATCCTAACCCATTGGAGTCGCGCGGTCAGCATCAGCGCCAGCCATGGTTTGGTTGTGCATGTTGCCCAAGCAACATCTGCCGCTTTATCCCTTCATTGCCAGGCTATGTATACGCTGTAAAAGACAGAAACCTCTACGTAAACCTCTTCCTCAGCAACTCTTCTCAGCTCAAGATTGCAGGCAAGACCGTTGCCCTTACTCAGCACACAGGCTATCCTTACGATGGCGATATCCGCATCAATATCGATAAGAATAGCGCAGGCAAATTCGCTATGAAAATCCGTATTCCAGGATGGGTTAAGGGACAGGTAGTGCCAACAAACCTCTACAGCTATAGCGACGGTAAAAGATTAGGCTTTAGTATCACCATAAATGGCAAAGAAATAGGCAATGCCAAGCTCACCGAAGATGGCTATTTCACGATTGATAGAAAATGGAAGAAGGGCGACGTAGTGAAAGTTCACTTCGATATGGAGGCTCGCACCGTTAGAGCTAACAACAATGTGGAAGCCGACCGTGGTATGGTTGAAGTAGAGCGTGGTCCATTGGTATATTGCGCAGAATGGCCAGACAACAAGTTTGATATCAAGACCGTTATCCTCAACCAGGAACCTAAGTTCACTCTCGGCACCATGGCGCTCGACAACTTCATCCCTGCTGACAGCAAGGCTAAGCTCCATGCTTACAAGGAAATCAATATGAAGACCCTCACCACCGATGCTCAATGTCTCAGATTCGATGCTAATGGTCGCCTTGCCACAAAGGATGTTCGTCTCACTCTCATCCCTTACTATGCTTGGTGCCATCGCGGTAGCGGCGACATGAAGGTATGGTTGCCACAGGACATGAAGGCTACAACACCTGCTTTGCCAGCAACATTGGCTTCCACAAGCAAGATAGATACCTCTTCAAAGATGCCTGCCATAGAGAGCATCAACGACCGTTTGGTACCAATGAATGCCGACGACCGCTCGGTTCCTTACACTCATTGGTGGCCAAAGAAGGCTTCTACAGAATGGATATCATATACTTTCAACGAGGCAACAGAAGTAAAGAGCTGCACCACCTACTGGTTTGACGACCAGCCTTGGGGTGGCTGCTCATTGCCAAAGAGCTGGAAGGTATACTATAAGACTGCCGATGGCTCATGGGCTCCTGTTGCAGATGCCGACAACTATCCTACCGAAAAGGGTAGTGCGTGCACAGTAAACTTTAAGCCTGTAAAGACAACTGCCCTCAAGCTCGAAGTAGAATTGCCAGCCGATAAGTCTGCCGGCATCTTCGAGTGGAGCGTGAAATAAGCTGGCAAGCGCGTGTAATATATTAGCCAAGCGCGTGTAATATATTAGCCAAACGCATGTAATATATTAGCCAAGCGCATGTAATATATTAGCCAAGCGCCAGCCCTGCCCCATGGGTTGTGTTCGTCGCAGCTCGGCTGCGTCGCTTTCCCTCGTTTCCTCCCACAACAAAGCCCACCCAGAGTTTCCTCTGGGTGGGCTTTGTCCTTATATCTATATCCCCCTTTATCTCATCCCAATCACTTTATCGCCTGTCTTATCACAAACCACAGATGCATAATCACCGTTGGTATCAAGCCATAATGCTTGCTCATAACCTTGAATCTCTCTTTCAGCGAAGCCTTATGGTTTTTATTTGTCATGCCTCCATCAAGGTAATTAGCCACCACGAAGCCTACATTCCTCATTGGCAACCCTCTACGCTTTGCCTCGCGCATTATCCTTATACACCAATCAACATCAGCACTAAAGCGAAAATCAAGGTTATATGGTGTCTGTTTTGCCAAGTCGGTACGAGCATAGAAAGCCTGATGACACACCAGCATACCATGCATAAACGAGCGCCATGTAAGCTTCTTAGGTGCCGCAAGCCTACGATGGCAGATAAAGTTGCCCTCAGCATCCACGATATCGGTATCGCCATATAGCACACCAGGCATAGCCTCGCCATCGCCAACGGCTCCTCCCACACCTTCCAGGGTATCTGCATTAGGCAGCGTATCTCCAGCATTCAGAAACAGCACATAGTCGCCAGTAGCCATCTTCAATCCTTTGTTCATGGCATCATAAAGTCCCTTATCAGGCTCCGACACCACCACAACATCATGCAGACAATCCTCGTCGGCATCATTCTTGCGCTTATATTCTTGCGCCATCTTCACCGTACCATCTTTCGAAGCACCATCAACGATGATATGCTCCACATACTGGTAAGTCTGCTCCCACACACTATCCAAGGTGCGTTGCAAACATTCCTCGGCATTATAAGTTATAGTTATTATCGAAAATTTTATCATTTATAAAATAGAAAATTACAAACTTCTTTGATATCCACTCTTTATGCTACGCCTGTAAACCAGAAATCTCGTTATACAATTTTATATACTGGTTGGCAACCACACTTTGTGAGAAGTTCTTCATCACATTCTTGCGCAATTCCGTACGTTTCACCTCAGCATCAAAAGCCCACAATATGCCATTTGCCAAGTCTTCAGCCGACTTATATTCCGCTAAATATCCTGTATGCTTATGCTCTATGATATCCTGCTGTCCACTACCAGCAAACGATACCGGCATACAACCACAAGCCTGTGCCTCAATAAGAGTCTGCCCAAAAGTCTCATATAGCGATGACGACACAGCAACATCTGCAGCAGAATATAGCTTTGCCAGTTCCGATTCGCCATTTATCTTGCCAAGCCAAACACTCTGTATAGCGATATCTTCTAACACCGTTTCATCCTTGCAACCGCCAAACACCATAAGCAACATATCGGCAACCATCTCCGGCTTTCGTTCTGCAATAATGCGTAAAGCCTGTTTTAGATATTCGAAACCCTTTATTGGAGCATCTATGCGAGCAGCACCAAACACCACAATTTTCTTATTGCCGCCAATATTGAAATGGTCGCGAGCCTCTATCTTGTCTTTAATCGGGAAGCGAGATAGAGAAATGGAGTTAGGTATCACCTTCACAACATTCTTTCCCACCATCTTACTCCTCAAAGCCCTTTCTGCAAGCCATTTGCTTACAGCTACGTAAGTCACCTTACCCTCCATGGCCTTTATTTTCTTCAAAAATACTCTATGTGCAAGATCGTTCTTACCAGGGAAACGCAAGAACTGACACTCTCTGCATTCCGTTTCATACCTATCACATTCATAGGCGTGATGACAAATAGCCGTTAGCTCCCACATATCGTGCATCGTCCACACCACAGGTTTACCGCTTTTCAGTATCTTTTTTATCACACGTAGCGACAAGAAGCCTTGGTTTATCCAATGCAAATGTATGATATCCGCTTCTTGAAATTCTGTCGACTTAGTGATATCAATACCAGTATTTGCTATCGAGACTGTAAAGAGATTATTACGGCTAAAAAGGTTGTTAACCCAAATCACAAGGCGTTCGAAAGCAAAGTTCCAACTTTTCTTAAGCCATTCACCTATCGAAGCTACAAAAATATTGTCGCTTTCCTTTTCCATAACGAGCATCTTAGCCGAAACCCCGTTATTAATCAAGGCTTCAGTCAATCTGCTTGCAGCGATAGCCGCACCGCCAGTCTTCTCGCTTGTATTTACAATAAGTACTTTCATTTATTTTATGCTTTATGCAAAAGTAATCGAAAAGTACGAAACAACAAAGAGAAAAGATGAAAAAGAAAGCTCTTTTCCCACAATCTCTACACCTATTATATATATAAGCCCCTATCCTTACCCATAATGGAAGTAACGGCATTACGTATTTTAACAGAATGATAGAAAAAGCGTATAATTACTTAACATCTATTAGTTGTGTACGAACACACATGTTTGACATACATCAAGAAAGTACATATATCATGAATATTGTTATCAAAACGCTTGGTAGGAATCAAAAAAGTAACTACCTTTGCATCGTCAAAAGGTTAATAGATTGTTTAGGTTAGTAGTAATAGATTTAGGTTTTTAGTTATTAGGTTTAAGGTAGATTTGATAGATTGTTTAACGGGAAACAACGGAAATCGTGAGATTACCGTTTGATTTTGAAAAGGATTTTTAGTTAAACATAGGCTTTTACGCTGTGGCTCGTGGTGAGTCGCAGCGTATTTTTTTATGTAGCTATCGTTGATATCAAAGATTTTTGCTAACAGTCATGGCTACTTTTTGTAGTAGGCAAAAATACGTTTGCTAGTAAGCATAGCAAAATTTGAGAGTAAGTAAATACTCAACGTAACAGGCTTCGTCATCGATGACATTCAATAAAAAAAGAACACGAACCTCACTTATCCATCGAATATATTTCAATTCGTACGATTCATGAGATTCGTGTTCCCTATCATTGTTCCCTCGAGTCTAACCACTCCCCTCTCTCTTGGAGAGGGGCCGGGGGTGAGACTTTATTTAACCACAATCTTTCCCTTAGCCTTGCTGCCACTAACAGAATATACGTAGAGGCCTGGCTTAAGAGCAGATAGTGAGAGAGAGCCATTGGCAGAAGCCACATTCCATTTAGCAACCTCAGCACCAGAAACTGTAGCGAGGCTGATGGTGTGTGGAGCTGCAGTAGCGAAGCTATAGTTCAATGCACCATTAGCGAAGGAAACTTTCTCGTTGTCTGCCACGATGTTGTTTACTCCAAGCACCTCCTGGTCGTTGGTAACAACGAGAGTCATAGTAATCGTTGTTGTGCTCTCTTTGCCTGTGATAAAAGCAGAGATATCATACTTAAAAGTTACGGTAGTCTCGTAAAAACCACCTGGCTCTAACAGCAAGCTGATAGGCTTATTAGCCTCCAAATCTTGAGCTTTTGTGAAACTACGATCAACAGCGCAACTTCCACCATAGCAGAATTTGAATGACGTTGTAGAGCTTGCCTTAACCGTAACATTAGCACTCTCTGTACTCTTTATACTAACATCAGGACAAAAAGCATAAGTTCCATCTTCTTCAAAGATTGTAGGATCACACTTAGAAGTAGCAAACGTCGCACCAGATGCTATCTCCTTACCATCGCAAACGAACGAAAGCTGGGCATGAGCTGTTATGGCGAGAGCCAAGAAAGCTACAATAGATAAAAGTTTCTTCATTTTCTTACGTTTTTATTATTTCACAACCTCAGCCTTCTGTGCCTGTAATACTCCGTCCTTATCGTTGTATACAAAGGCTACAATATGAAGGTTGGCTGCATTCCAGTTATCCTTAATTGCTATAGAAGCAGTCGTTGTCTGGTTAATCTGTGGCTTCAAAGTCACATCTTCACCCCATGTACCATTCACGGCAGCACGAAATACATGATTTTGAACATAGTTCTTCTTCAAAGAGCCATGATCAATCTGCGATGCTACGATGCCATCTTCAACTACCCAAAGCTGCAACTTACCCTTCATATCAGCATAAGGCTTCAGCTCTGCGCTAATCTCAATCTCGTTGGCTGCATTTACACGAGCAGCGAGGTCGATATCAAGATTTGTTGGACGCTGAATTTCCTCATAGATGTTAGTATCCCATGTTCCTGATGTCAGAAGAGCAGCACTTCCTCTACGATCGAATACTGCACAAGGGTATCCTAACGCGTCAAGGTCTCCCCATTTGTTTGCATACTCTTCGCCTTCTGGCTGCTTCAAACCTACAGGAAAGTACTTATTTGTTTCATCTTCTCCAATAGCGAAAGAACCAGCATGAATACCCACAGCAATAAGGTTGCTACCATACTGCTCAGACAATGCTACAAGAGCCTTGTGAGCATCAGGACAGTTGGTACACTTCTGACCAGTAAACTCCTCAACAAGCACATTGCGCTTGCTCTCCTGTGCAGGCATCTCTACGAAGCGTTCGTTTTCGTCAAGCTCATCACAAGCTGTAAATCCAAAAGCAAGAACAGAAGCCACGGCAGCAATACCGAGGATTGATTTCTTTATATTAAATAATGTATGTATCATAATATTTGCTCAACCTTGATGTTAGAAAGTATAATTGTACGAAACGTTAAGACCCTTGCTTGCAGGCACATAACGGCACACGCCACCCGAACAGTTATATCCAGCACGTGTCTTGCCATAGCCTACCATTAGGCGGTGAGCCTTAAACGAAGCTGTAACAGAAGCCATATAATAATGGATGTCTGTCTCGCCAGTATTCCACATATCGCTCACGGTGAACATCAAGTAAGGGAGTGCAGAGAGCTCAACAAGTCCATAAGCCCAGTCGCCCTGGTCTTCGCTTGTAGAGAGATACTGCAATTCTCCACGCAGAGTATACCTCTTATTAATCTGATACTTACCCTCAGCAACACCGATATTCGACTTAATCACGCCACCCTTACCTTCGATGACGGTCTTGTTGTAATACTGATTCATGTACATGAGGTTGAGCTTAAACGATTTACTCATCTTCTTCTCCATCTGCACATTGATATCCTGGTAGTATAGTCCACCCATCTTGAAGAAGCCTGTAGTATAGCCCTCGGTACCACGAAGGGTAGTACCATACAATGGTTCTACAGGGTCTTTGTCCAATCCGCGGATATGGCTCACGTTGAGCTTGAGCTTTGTACCATACTTACCACCAAGGAGTGTGTGGCGCTTGAAGTTATATCCAAACTCACCCTGGAAAGCCCACTCGCCAGGAGCAGCCTGTGTGGCATAAGGATAAAGAGCTGCAAGAGCATAAGTATGCTGATAAGCAAAAGCTGGCATATTGTTGAGGAATGCCGAAGTACCGGTAGTAAAACGGTTAGAGCGGAACGCCATGTTTTCGCTACGCTTAGCCTGGAGCAAAGCACTTACACCTCTGTTAGAATAAGAAGCTGACACCAGCACCGCATTACCGCGACGATAGATATATCCATTGTCGGCAGAAGGGTCCTGTGTGCGCCAAGCATATTCAGCCAAGAAGTTGTAGTTGCCAGTCTGCAAACTTGATCTCAAGTCGAAAGCATGAACCGACATAGGCAACTCCAAGCGGTTGTTAGAACCTGTTGCAAAGATAGTCTTATCCTTATTCTGGTCGTAGTCGAGATATACATACGAGCCACCAATCATCCAAGTGATATTCTTATCACGCAAAGACTTGATATACTGGTCGAGGTTTATCTCAAGGTCAGTACCTGTCAGCATCTGGTCGGTATCCCAATCCCAGTAGCGGCGCTGCACACCACCGAGGAATTTAAACTGTACGCCCTTCAATGCACTAACATTCAAGCGTGCACCACGAATGGCATTGTCAATACCGAGGCTTCGCTCCTCGTAGGTACGGAAGATGAGTCCGCTACCAAACTGGTCGTAGAAATCACCTACAGTCAAGTCCACACCATTATTACTCTTAAACTTAGCATATACATGTGGCACACCCCATCCCTTGAATCCAGGTTCAAAACCAGGCAATGGATGTTCGTTGTATTCGAAACGCACGCCAGCCTCAACATATTTGCTATCAAGACTAATATCGGCATAAGTATTTGTCAGCACATCGTCCTTGTATGTGCCAGTTCCGAGCTTTTGGTCTTCTTGTGGAACCAAGATATCGCTCTGTATGCTTCCGTGTATAGCAATGCCATCATTGCTCTGTGCATTGGCATTAGCCACCGACATCATAGCAACAAGCAAGGAAGCGTAGAAAGAATATTTCATATAAACCTTTTATGTGTCTTATATATATAATAAGGTGTAGATAGTGTCTACTTCTTCACCAACTCTCTAACCTTTTCGATAAGATGCTGCTCGCCACCCTCGGTATATCCGCTGCGCGACTCAACAATCTTACCATCGCCACCGATGATGAACACGTGAGGTATCATCTGCACGCCCATAGCACGACGGAATTCGCTGTTAGGGTCGAGCAACACTTCGTACTCCCACTCTTCTCCATCTACGAGAGGCTTAACCTTATTAATATTCTGCGCTTGGTCAATAGAAATAGCTACCACCTTAACGCCAGTCTCTTCCTGCCACTCCTCATACTGCTCGTGGATAGCCTTGAGTTCACGGTTGCATGGCTTACACCATGTAGCAAAGAAACTGATAATAAAAGGTTTGCCATCGTTATTGAGTGTCGATGTGTCTACAGTCTTGCCATCGAGAGTTTTCAACTTTACAGAAGGAAGCTGTGCAAACAAGCTTGTGCAAGTCATCATAAGCACAAGCAACGAAATAATTCTAAACTTTTTCATATTGATGTATTTTTTATTATAATTCGTAATTACTGATGCAAAATTACTCATTTTTTATCAAACATATATCAAAACTAACACAAATTCGTTACTTATTCACCATTTTTGGCAATACCAACCAATTTCAACTAATGTTTTATTGATTTTAGCCCCATATAGCTGACATTATTTTATTACCTTTGCATTCAAAGAATAAACACATGGACATATTTAGAATAAGGAAAAACGAGATTGCAGTATTCATAATCGGGTTTATAATCCTCGCTCTACTCAACATTATGATGCTTGGCTACAACCACGACCTCTTCACTCGTGGTGGCAACATAGGCTTCTGGAGTATCTTCTATGACCATTTCATCGTCTCGGGCTACGACTCCTTCGTATATCTGTCGCTATCCAGATGGAAGATATACTACACCCTGTCGCGCCATCCTCTTATTGCGCCCATGCTCTATCCTCTTGCCTTACTCAATGGGTGGCTTATGGACCTCACAGGCGTCAACTGCGCCATCTATATAGTAGCCGCCCTATATTGTCTATTGGGCACCTACTCTTTCCTCTTCACCTATCGCATCATGCGCAAAGTGATAGGCATCTGTGTGCTCGACTCTATGCTCTGCACCCTTTCCTTTTTCTCTTTAGGTCATGTAATGACGGCAACTTTCGTGCCCGACCATTTCGCCATATCGCTATTCCTTATAACCCTCACCGCCTATATCGCTGGCACATACATGAAGCGTCAAAGCCACATGCCAGCATGGCTCACAGCCCTATTGGCAACTATCACTTGCGGAGTAACGCTCACCAACGTTGCCAAGACATGGCTCGCTGCGCTATGGACAAACGGTCGCCACTTCTGGCGTCTGAAATCGCTATTGCTAACCACCATCCTGCCATTAATGATAATAGCAGGTGGCTATTTCCTACAATACGAATACCTGGCTAAGCCCGACAATCTGGTACAGCAACATAACATAGAGAAAAAGCTAAAGAAAGACGCCAAGTTCGCAAAACGATACTACGAACATAAGAAATGGATGGAAAACCGCCGGTCGTTCAACAATACCGACAACACAATCTTGCAATGGATAGACACCAAGACCAACCGTATAGCCACCATCACCGAAAACCTCTTTGGAGAATCTTTCCAACTACACCAAGACTACTTGTTAGAAGACACCAACAAGTCGCGTCCTGTGATAGTAACCTATAGCCATTGGTACAACTATCTGATAGAAGCCATCATCGTGGCATTGTTCATAGGTGGCATCATCATTGGCAGAAAGAATAAGTTCTGTCTTATGATACTCTCATGGTTTGCTGTCGACATGACCATGCACATCATCCTTGGCTTCGCCCTCACCGAAGTCTACATCATGACCTCCCATTGGGCATTAGCCCTCCCTGTAGCCATAGCTTCGCTGTTGTCCGCATACAAAGGAAAACAGCGAATAGCACTCCGTTTAGTGCTATTCGCTGTCACCATATGGCTCTTCGCCTGGAACATTCCTCTCGCCATCGAGAAAGTCTGGAACATATAGCCGAATAGGCTCCCATCCGTGCCTTCGGTGCAATCCGTGTGCGACACCAAGTTTAAACATTAAACACTACACACTAAACATTAAACATTAAACATTAAACACTAAATATTCGAGTTCTTCCTCTAAGCGCCTTCAAGTCTAATCACTCCCCTCTCTTTTGGAGAGGGGTTGGGGGTGAGGCTTTTAATACTCCGTTTTATCCGTCGACTGCGCCCACATTTCGAAAGCCTTCTTAGCCTCTTCAGGCAACAAGAGTTCCATCTTCTTGTGGCGATCTTCGTTCTTCAGTTCCAACTCCTGATATATAAAGTCATCATCAAAACCTATAGCCGCAGCATCCTTACGGTCGTTGGCATAATAGATTTTGTCGAGATGCGCCCAGTAGATAGCACCCAAACACATAGGACATGGTTCACACGAAGTATAGATATCATATCCCGCCAAGTCGAAAGTACCCAACTTAGCCGTAGCCTTGCGAATGCAGTTTACCTCAGCATGCGCTGTAGGGTCGTGGTCGATAGTCACCGAGTTAGAAGCCTCAGCAATAATCTCACCATCCTTAGATGCGATGACAGCGCCAAAAGGACCACCACCATTACGAACACTATTCTCACTCACTGCAATAGCACGGCGCATTAATTCTTCTTTTTGCATAATTCTAATTCGTTATTATCATTAATTACTATTTTTGCATTACCACCCTTCTTCAGGCTACCAAACAAAATCTCGTGCATAAGTAGCGGCTTCAGATAGCGAGCTATCACACGGTCCATCTCTCTTGCACCATATTCCGTGGTGAATCCCTTTGTCAACAGCCACTCCTCGGCGTTGCCTTCTATGTCGATAGTGACATTCTTGGCAGCCAACTTCTGTTGTAACTGCGCCAACTTCTTGTGCAATATGCGTGTTGCCATATCGTGGCTCATATCGTGGAACACCACCGTAGCCGAGAGACGATTGATAAACTCAGGCTTAAACGATTTCTTCACCTGTTTCATCATAGCCTCGCCTTTCGACACACCACCAAGGAAACCAACACTTGCCTGCGATGCATACTGCGCACCAGCATTCGATGTCATTATTATGACTACATTATGGAAGTCAGCCTGACGTCCGCGGTTGTCGGTAAGCTTAGCATAGTCCATCACCTGCAACAAGATATTATAGATATCCGAGTGTGCCTTCTCTATCTCGTCAAACAGCAACACACAGTTTGGCTTTTTGCGTATTGCATCCGTCAACAGTCCACCATCCTCATATCCCACATATCCTGCAGGCGAACCGATGAGCTTTGCCACGGCATGCTTCTCGGCATATTCACTCATATCAAAACGCACAAGTTCCACACCAAGTTCATCAGCCAACGAGCGTGCAACCTCTGTCTTGCCCACACCCGTAGGACCAACAAAGAGCAACGATGCCAATGGTTTGTCGCTATCTATAAGCCCAGCCTTCGACATCTGCACAGCCTCTACCACCTGACCTACAGCCTCATCCTGTCCAAACACCCTACTCAGCATACGTGCCTTGAGCGTTGCCAACAGCGAGTTGTCCTCGGTCTTCATAACCTCAGCATCAATCTTGCATAGCTTCGACATCACCATGTTCACTATCGCCTTATCCAGATATTGCGTCTGTCTATTCTTAGGATGCAACTCCAGATAAGCGCCTGCCTCATCGATGATATCTATCGCCTTGTCAGGAAACCTACGGTCAGGGATATGCTGCGCACAAGCCCTCACGGCATAATCAATGATATCATTCTTTATCACAATGCCATGATACTTCTCGTAACCCTGCTTCAATCCCAGCATTATCTTTATCGTGTCCTCCACCGAAGGTTCAGCGATATCCACCTGCTGAAATCTGCGTGTTATGCCCACGCTGCCAGCCATATGCTTATTGTATTCCTCGTAAGTGGTAGTACCGATAAATCTTATGTCGCCACCCTCAAGATAAGGCTTCAGCATATTCGATGCATCCAGCGAACCGTCAGAGATTTTACCAGCACCCATTATCGAGTGAATCTCATCTATATATATTATGGTGTTGCCCTCCTTGCGAGCACCCTCCAACACCAACTTCAGTTTCTTTTCAAACTCTCCACGATATTGAGTGCCAGCTATCATCGAGCCCATATCCATCATATACACCTTGCATCCGCAGAGCCTCTTCGGACATTCGCCCTTTATCATTCGCTCCACCAAGCCATATACAATAGCCGTCTTGCCCACACCCGGCTCACCAATCAGTATCGGATTGTTCTTATCTCGTCTACATAATATCTGCATTATGCGGTCCAGTTCCTCTGTGCGACCAATAAGTGGATTATGCTTCCCCACCTCCTCGTTCACATTCGTCACCAAACTGCGCCACGACATAGGTTGCGCCATCTCGTCATCGTCATCAACAGCGTAATCATCCATATCGTCAACATCAAAAGGCTCGTCAATGCCTTCATCCTCCTCCTCGTCATCACTCTTATTCTCTACCGCAGGAATCAGCGACATAAACATATTCTCATCGTCTATCTGACTATGCAGCAGATAAGCAGCCATCGACTCCGGCAAATCGAGCAACGCCCTTATAGCATGATGGCGTGCCACCTCCTCCTTGCCACACGACAATGCCATACGATAAGCATTATCGAGCATATTTACATATTGTACAGAACGAAAAGGCAATTCAAACTCTTCGATAGCCTTATTGTCCAAGCCACCGATATAACTATCCAACTCTTTCTTCAGTTTAAAGTCGTCGCCACCACACATCATCAATGGAAAAGTGAGATACCCTTGGTCTATAAACGACAGCAGAAGATGTTCTGGCGTAATAAACATATTGCCCATCTTCTTGCCCAATTCTATAGCCCCCGTATCAGCCCTATCCATTTGGAAAGTCATCTTGGGTATATTGTCCATAAGCAGTTATTCCTCTTCAACTTCAAATTTTAACGGGAACTTATTCATTCTTGCCATATGTGTAGCCACAGAAGCCTTCGACACAGCGAGGTCGTAGCCGTAAGTTCCAGCCACCACCTTACCCTCGTTATGCACACTTAGCATCAGCGCTTTAGCCTCTTCAAAGCTCTTACCGAATATCTTCACAAGCACCTCCACCACAAAATCCATCGTGGTGAAATCATCATTAAATATAATGACGTTATAGCGCTTCGGCTCGTCATATCCAGTCCGCGCCCGTTCCCTTATAGCAGATTTTTCTTTACTCATATTGGCAAATATAGCAAAAAGATTGCAAACTCCATCACATTCTCCCACTTTTTTGCATCCTCGCCCCATATTCTAATCCCCACATTCACATTGAGCAACAAAAAAAGAACACGAATCTCACAAATCCACCGAATAATATTTCAATTCGTGCGATTCGTGCGATTCGTGTTCCCTTAACCACTCAAGCAGCAGTACCCACAGACCTTATTCGTGCTATTCGAGATATTACTTCCCGTTGGTCAGTGGGTCTACGACAAATCTCGTGTTCCCTTAACCACACAAGCAGCAGAGCCGAGTTAGGCTCCCATCCGTGTCCTTCGTGCTATCCGTGTGCGATCACTCACGCAAAGCCCTGATCTTCGTTTTTACTTAAATTCTTTAAGGATTTTCTCCGCTATTTCCTTCATTTCGTCAGCCTCAAGCTTCAGATGCTCCTTACGGAAGTCAACATCAGCCTCGCTCTGCATAGGAATGAGGTGAATATGAGCATGCGGAACCTCCAAGCCCAGCACCACCTGCGCCACCTTCTTACAAGGGAAAGCAGCCTTGATAGCCTTAGCCACACGCTTTGCGAACACCTGGAACTCAGCGATGTCCTCATCCTCCATATCGAAGATATAGTCCACCTCCTTCTTAGGAATCACCAATGTATGTCCTTTAGTCAAAGGACTGATGTCGAGGAAAGCATAAAACTTCTCATTCTCGGCACACTTGTAGCTTGGTATTTCGCCAGCCACGATTTTTGAGAAAATAGTCATAATAGTATATCTTTTAAGAATCCACTATATAGTTTACGCAATCGAAATCTTGTCGATGCGCAGTTTGATGGTACCACGAGGAATCTTTATCTCCACCTCGTCGCCCACCTTTTTGTTGAGCAATCCCTGTGCGATAGGAGTATGAATAGAGATTTTGCCTTCGCGGAGGTTAGCCTCGCTCTCGCTCACGATAGTGTACGACATCTTCGACTGGTTAGCGAGATTTGTCATCTCCACCTTCGACATAATCTGTACAGCATCAGTGCTCAGACGTGATAAGTCAACGATCTTAGCCTCCGCAATAGCGAGTTTCATCTTGTTGATTTTATCTTCGAGATGAGCCTGAGCCTCTCTGGCTGCATCATATTCTGCATTTTCACTCAGGTCACCCTTGTCGCGAGCCTCTGCTATAGCTGCAGAAGCCTTAGGGCGCTCCACAGATTCGAGCTGCTGTAGCTCTGCTACGAGCTTGTCGTAGCCTTCTTGTGACATGTAAGCCATAATTAAAAATGTTTTTTTACTTAGGTTATATATATATTAATAATGTGTAATCGTCCTTATCTCCTTTCATTCTCATCGAGTGGTGTAAAAAAACGAGAATTCCGACATCACGTCAATGTCGGAATTCCGTCTCCTGTTATACTCGTATGAATCTTTTGCAAAGATAGCGCAAGCGAGCGCAATGAGAGTTTACTCTCAAATTGCCGAGCGCAGATTTATCTTCTGCAAAGATAGGCAATTAAATTGATACTGCCAAACTTTCCTTCATTTAAAAACTTTTTCCTCGTTTTTTCCTCCTTTTACACTTCTAAAACTTCTTGTAGATTCGCCCTATTACTTCCCGTTGGTCAGTGGGTCTACGACAAATCTCGTGTTCGTTTAAGTCTCCATCTACAGAGACCTCGGTCTCTTATTCGTGTCATTCGAGATATTCGTGTTCCCTTAACCACTCAAGCAACAGAGACAACAGGCCTTATTCGCTAAATTCGCCCTATTACTTCTCGTTGACCAGTGGGTCTACGACAAATCTCGTGTTCGTCTCCCTTACACGAACTTTTCGCCTCTCTTTATTTGCACTTCATTCACAAACTTCCTTACCAGTGCCGACGAGTCCTCCTTCTTGCATATCAACAGCACGTTGTCCTCCTCAGCCACGATATAGCCATCGAGACCATTTATCACAGCCAACTTACCCTTAGGCAACTTCACCACATTACCCTTAGCATCATCCAACACCACATCACTGTCAATAATCACGTTGTCGTCCTCACTCTTCTGCATAGCCTCATAAATGCTATGCCATGTGCCGAGATCAGCCCAACCGAAGTCGCACCTCATCATACACACATTCTCCGACTTCTCCAATATAGCCTCATCAATAGAAAGGTTAGGATACGAAGGAAAATTCTCCATTATATACCTTCTCTCAGCCTCAAGACTATTCACATCCTCAGTCTTATCGAAATTGCGCAACACCGGAGGCAAGAACTTCACGAAACATTCACGCAGATAGTTCACGTTGCCCAAGAACAGCCCAGTATTCCAATAAAACTCGCCACTCTCCATAAACATCTTAGCAAAGTTTCTATCAGGCTTCTCTGTAAACGACTTCACCTTATAGAAGTTATTCTCTACCCCATCGCCAAGCTGAATATAACCATAACCAGGCTCAGGACGCGTAGGCTTCACACCCATCGTAAGCAATCTCTTGTTACCCTCAACAAACTTCAATCCCTCCAACACATTACGCTTGAAAGCCTCCTCATTAAACACAATCTGATCAGAAGGCGTAGCAATCAAACAACCATTAGGATTAAGGAGAGAAATTCTGTGGTTAGCCCACGACAAACTTGGCGCCGTGTTACGATAAATAGGTTCAGCCAAAATCTGATCCTCACTAAGCTCAGGCAGCTGCTCACGCACCAAGTCACGATAATTTAAATATGTAGAAACATAAATATTCTCCTTAGGCACAATATCGAGAAACCTCTCATACGTCTGCTGCAACTGAGTTTTTCCAGTACCGAAGAAGTCCAAAAACTGTTTTGGCTTGCTTTCACGACTGCAAGGCCAGAGTCTTCTGCCCTTACCGCCAGCAAGTATCACGCAATAATAATTCTTATTATCTGTAGCCATAGTCGGTTAAGTTTAGTTTTTCAAGTTTCACTCATCAATCTTAATACCCCACATTTCTGTGGCATAAGGCTATTATCAACCTTAAATTCACTAATTAGAGCCCATAAAGTCCCTAATTTCGCATACGAAAGTACACATTTATCACGAAACAGCCAAGACTTTTGTATTTTTTTAGCTGAAAACTTTGTTTATTCAGAAAAAATATATACCTTTGCACTCGCAATTAAGCCCAGATGGCGGAATCGGTAGACGCGCTGGTCTCAAACACCAGTGGGGCAACCCGTGCCGGTTCGACCCCGGCTCTGGGTACTTAAAAGCGGTTAAGAGTTCTTCAACTCTTAACCGCTTCTTTTTTTATCCCCCTGCCCTGCCGTTATATCCATTCCCGTTCCTCCCGCAAAGCGTAGCCCTTTTTACCTTTTAAAGCCCTTTTTACTCTTTTACCTTTCAAAATCTCCGTATACAACACTCGCAAGCAAGGATCATATGGCGTCAGCCATGTTGTATTTGTTGTCTTAAATAAACATCGATGATGATTAATAGATAGGGATTTTTGTTAATCTTGATTAAACTTACCCCAAAAACAAGTTGAATATTTGCAATATATAAATATTTGTATTATCTTTGCATTAGAAAAATAACTCTTGACGTATCGAAAGGCTACGTGTGTCGTAGCTCACTCGTGTAGATACGCAGGAGTTATTTTTTTGCTTTCGAAGTATCACGGACATAATTACTTGGTTTAAAACTCCAATGGCTGTATGGCAAAGTCCATCTTTCCTCAATTTGGCTGATGCCAGTACTTTCACCAATATTAAATCCTGGATGCAATTCCCGTATCTTGGAATTAATATATTTATAAAGCTTTTCCTTGATAATAGTTCTTTTACCTCTGCGATTGGTAGTACCATCCTTGATTTTATGCTTATTATTGAGACGAAAGCAAATCGATCCCAAGATTAAGTCCATAAATTGCAACATAAGATGTTCTGAAGAATCAATTTCACAAATATCAGACTCACGAATTATGTATATTAGCCTTTTGAAACCCCTTATCATTGTTGAGTCCATAGATAAAGTTCTTAAACTCCTTCTTATCCTCACCCTTCAAAGGAATATCATCCAACATTATTTTTAAGTACTGAGGTTTGTTCTCAGGATTAGAATATTGGAAACCAAAAGCATGCTTGATAAATTGATAGTATAACAAAGGATAAGCCTTATGTCTTTGTTCTCTTGTTAAATAGGGAGCCGTATACTGGTTATTACGAAAAAAATTCGTATTTTGATATAACCTTGAGCCAACAAATCAAAGATGAAATCAACAAGAGTCAAATACTTCTCATACCAAAATTCGTTTACTTTTTGCCATTTGATTTCCTCAGTTATACCTAACTCTTCAACAAAAGTTTTAGACATCGCTAACACATTCTCGTAGTTTTTAGAATCTACGAGAATGCCGCCATAGAAATTGGAGTAATACGCTCCCTCTTTATCACTTTCATCGAACCAAATATAATACATAATCTTTTTTTGCAACAAAAATACGCTTTTTTCTTGGAACCATCAAGAAAATCAAAAGAAATCTGTGAGACTAAAAATAAACGGTTACCTCTTCTTCACTGAGGGGAGAAGACCGAGATAATCTATTATTTCATATTCTTCTTCCTCCAGAAAAAGTGCCAAGTTCTAAATATCGGTTCACTCAGAGCCTCAGCAGGATAATACCTCACGAAATGCATATTCCTCCATATCTTCAAGAAATACTTCTTACCCATGCTCTGCTTAGTAAACTCCCCATATTTAGTATAGTGCCTACCAAAGTTGCCACCATTCATAATCTCAGACAGCAGCAACTCTCCACGCTTCACATCCATCGGCCTTATCATCCTCTCCTCAGGCAAACCCAGAGCCACATGCATCACATACATCACAGCCCCAGCAAACTTCCACAAACCCAAATGCTTCAGGTCTCGCTGCAATGCCGTTAGATTCTTCACTCGTCCCTCTTCACTCTTCACTAAAACATAGTAGTAGTCCACCATCTGCCTCAATCCAATACCCTCATCAAAGAAATGATGATACAAATGCGTCAGCTGATAAACCACATTAAACGCCGTTGTAGGCACAGCAATCTCGCCTGCCCCATCAGGCAAGCTAACCACATTCGAGCACTGCAAGTCCGCATTCCTCCTAAACCACTTCTGTAGTCTTCCACTATACACCAGACAATTCATCACCGCAGGAGTAAAATGCAACTCCACAGGTACCCCATCCACCGTAGTCTCCAGATGCTGATACCTAATATCATCCTCCAAGTCGAAATTCCTTCTGCCATACTCCATTATCACCTCTCGAGGAGCATTCAGCCATACATCCACATCCCCAGGATTACGAGAATAAGGATTCCCATACATCAGTGCATTTCCCTGCCCCTTCAGTATGCAGCAAGCCATACCATCCTGCGTCAGTTGTCTATACACCTTAGCAGCCACCCCATTCACATTCATATTCATCCTGCGAATCTGCTGCGCCTTAGCCATCCATACCATCAGCACATCCCTTCTTATCGGATTCTGCTTCAACTCCTCAGGAAACTCCTTCCCCAGTCGTTCAATACCATCAAAACAAAATCCAAGCAATGCCTGCTTCGAAGCAAACTCATACAGCAGCTGCCAGTCCATACCAGCAACCACCCTGCTCATATCAACCTTATCCCCAAGGCAATACTTCAGGAAATCAAAAAATGTAGATATATTAATCATAATAATTGTACAAAGAATATAGTTTTTTACCCTTTTACCTTTTTACTTTTACTTAAATTCTTCACTCTTCGTTCTTCACTCTTCACTTAACAATGGTGTTTACTCGGTTTATGTTTTCAGCGCAGCAACCAAACTCCGCACCGATTGGAATATTGGCAACGCAGCCATTACAAATGTCATCAACATATTAGAGACCAATGGTATCATTGTGGTAGAAGTAGAAGCTTCTGACGCTTTCTCTGGTCTCAATGGCACATTGGGAAATGGCCCCCAGTCATAGTTGTCAACAAACAGATGAGCACCGAACGTAAGCGTTTCACTGCGCTCCATGAATTAGGTCATGCATTGCTTCATTTTCCAGAAGACATGGATGAAAAGATGGAAGAACAATACTGCAATATATTTGCCAATGAAGTTTTGATGCCAAGACAAACTTTCCTTCAGTCTATTGGTGAGAAACGCCACGACATAGCTTTAGTAGAGTTGAAAAACCTTCAATCAGAATTTGGAATATCCGTTGATGCCTTGATGTATAAGGCGAGATATCTTGATGTCATATCAGAAAATCGTTATACAACCTATTGGAAGAAGAAAAATTTCGATTCCAATTTCAAATCACAAGTAGAGAAGAGCACCATTGATGACGAGCACAGCACCAGATTTGAGAACCTTATCTATCGTGCCCTGTCAAGTGGCTTTATTACAGAATCCAAGGCTGCCGTCTTACTCAACAAAACGACAGAGGAAATGATACTATCAATTACGAGACCTCCCATATCACTTTCACGATTTCATACAGCAACCTACTTCGCTCCATCAACGCATTCTGGTCAAAAACACTATAAGCATTGAACCCAACATTACATTTGCCAGATAACTCCTTGTTAAACTTATCAAAATCCTTGTTGGCATGATAAAAATCCTCACAAAGCGAATGTCCCCAGACCAAGCCATTACTATAAGTCTTCAGCTTATCCGAATACTCTTCATTACCAGAAGAGATATTATCCAACCCCTTCAGCAAGAGCAAGCCACCCAACAGGTTACGTTGATCCTCAAACTCCTCTACATCCTTAAAATACCCCCTGTTCTTTTCATTTTCAGAGAGGATATGCTCTATATGATATCCCGTCTTATTACCTGTTTTAGTAGAAATATAGTAGATATCATTCTGCATATTTTGATTCGTATGTTCACAGATAAACTTCTCAACTCTAGAGAACAGATAACGCAGGAATCGGCGGTTCGTATTCGTATAGTTTTTCCTCAGGAAGCTATTGAAATCCAGCAAAGAAACCTCTCCCGAAACATTACGCTTTTCCCTAATACTCTGCATGATAATTTCGTCATATACCTCACGATAGGAAGCCATATCCAACCCCTTCAGTTTCCCATTCAATCGATAAGAAACATCCTGAAAATCGTTGCTATCATAGATACCATTCAGCACAAATAGCACCCAGAGCCTATCAGCCTCTTTAGCTATCGCATGAATCTTCTCGTCCGTTAGCTCATCATTGACATCGCAGGCAGCCATAATCTGCTGATAAAGCCCAGAGATATCATTTATATTCAGATTATACTGCACAAATTCATCACCACAAGTCGAGATCTTGGCATAAAGAGAAATATAATAACCCAACTCATTGTTGATAAACAGTTTAATGTTCTCATGATGTTTCTTGTCCGATCTTCTGAAAGAAAGTTTATCCGCAATATCATTATAATCGAAGATATATCGGTGGTAGGAATTGATAATCTGCTTCTCCAGAGAGGCATTCTTCTTGAACACAAACTGCGACTTCAAATAATCAGCAAAGAAGTTATCCTCTCTTCCGCTGATTCTATTCAATGCAGCATCCCACTTCTCGGAATACTTGTTGGTATCACTTTTCGAAAGGAGTCCAATCATCTTACCCTTCAGAATCTCAAAAGGCTTTAAAGCCTCACCACGGTCATTGATCACCTCAAAGACCATAGGCGTATCATCCTTTTGAATAGACAGTTCCACGAGAACCAGTCTGTTGAGGAAGTAATAGATGAAAGCGGTCAATTCAACATCATCCAACCGTTTGTCATCGATGAACTTACTGATATCCTCATATCTCTCGATGATAGTCTCTTCTGTCTTGTTTTTATAAGCATTCTGATACACAGTACCATCAAGGATACATTGCATCACATCTTTTCTCTTGTCGTTATCGATACAAAAGACATTGCCTTTAAACTGATCTTTCGCAAAGATGCAATCACGGAGGATATCTTTGAGATTATCATTATTTGTAATATGATAAAGCTTCGTAGCAATCAAAGTAAGCGTAGAAAGGCGCTGTTGACCATCAACGATAAACACCTTCCCCTCCACTTTATTGGTGATAAAGACATTGAGATAATACCAGTTATACTTTTCCAGCACCTCTTGTGACATTTCCTCATCCCTATGCTCTTTATACGAGATTTCGAAGGCATAGAAGATATCGTTCAAGAGAACCTCCACCGTATTCTTGGTCCATACATATTCACGCTGATAAAAATCAACGTAATACACTTTCTGTTTTAAGCAAGAAAGTACACTTTGCTTATCAGGAATTATTTCTTGTGCCATATTGTCTAGTTATATATTATTTTGTAAGCGTCCGAAAATTGGGAAACATAGGCGCTTCTCTCATTGTTTCTGTTTCATTATTAGTGTAGTTGATAATTTACAGGAGTGATTTCTCCATGTCGTTTGGCTCACGAGTCACAGCCATCGACTAACTCTCAAATGGCGTCTCTGGCATCAAGTCCATCAGATTCTTCTTCATGCCTCGATGATTTGGGTATTGTCCTGCAGTCTCTTTGATATAGCGGCATACCTCCTGCCGTTTCTCCTCGTGGTTCCATGCTTTTACTGCTTCTACCAGGGCTTGATAGCTGTCGAATATCAGTTTACCGATACGTCTTTTGTATTCGCCTACCAATTCTTGTATGCCATCCCGGTTGATGAGCAGCGGTATATGTTTGCACAGCGCCATGGCGATGGCATACGCTGCATCGGGTCTGTTCTTCTCCAATATCTGCGGGATGGATTTCTTATGCCATCGTTCCAGCAGACGCAGCTGAGCCATGAAATCATCATTGTCTCTTGGCTCAAAGGGTGCTATACCGTTGCTTCTCCGTAGTCCGTTTTATCTTCTCGTCCCATTTTATGCGCAACAGCTTTTCTTCCCTTATCTGGAGTTAAATATCCCAGAACTCAGGTGTATTCATCACCTCTTCCTTCAGATGCTTCTTGATGACTTTTGTCAGATACCGTCGCCATGCCTCCTTGTTCTCTTCGGTAACGAATGGCGGACATTGCTCACCATAGAAGGTGTGCCAGGTAAATGGCTCGAAGTCGAGGTGCCAGAGGAAGGATTTGTGTTGGGTGTTGTTGGGTTCCATTTTACTTTGGTTTACGTTTTAAAACTTTACCTGTTAGGTAATCACCTTTCTCTCTCACATGACCAATATATCTGAATTGGTGTAGGGCATCCATGAAATGCTGTGCTCCTTCCACTTGCTTGGATATAGAATAAACCTCTCCTTGCTTTTCAAGACCTTCAAATATACCTTTTGTCTTAGCGAAGATATCAGGCAGTTCATTTACTGCAATTATTCTTTTCGCAATACAACATGTACTTGCTAAAACCTTTAGAGCTGGATTACTTGACTTTTCCATAGCTTCCATATATAGAGACAAGTTAAACTCACTATCTGGTTTACTGAAATAGGATAATAAGGCATTCGCAATAGTTGGAGTAATACTTTCCATTTCGATCTTATTCAAAATGAAATTATGGTATTTCTTATATTCTATCCAACTCAGCATCTCGACAACAGTAGTTATGCTAAAAGCAAATTCATCCCACTCAGAAATAATATTATCTGGATTTTTACAAAGGAGGTATTTGCTCATTTGTGGGTGTTCTGTTATTATGTCTTGATAAGTACTTGGAGATATACTAATAATGCCTTTATCTACAACATATCTTACTCTCGTTTCATTTAATTGTGACAAATCATTGCACCATATATCTATTAGGCAATGATTGTTGAATACTGCGAAAGCAATTTTGTCATTAATACCATCAGATTCTACAACACTTGACAACAACTCTATTTCATGCTCATCATTACTTTCCACAAGCTTGGTAAATTCTTCCATGGATTTTTCCTCATTGCGATTCATGAATGCCACCAGTGTATCGTCGATATTCCAGGAACCTATACAAGAGCAGTAATGTTTCACATTTTCAAACGTCATTTTTATTTTGTTTTCAACGAACAAGGTACTTACAACATCTTTATCAGCAATATCCTCACAATCATTCCACAAAGTAACATTGTGATTGATAAGTTTAATAATATCGCTCACTTGAATGTCTTCGTCCATTAAAGACACTATACTATCAGATGACTCATTCGTGTTGCTTGGAACAAGCATAAGATTATCTACAAACGTTGATAATTCTTGATGAACATATCCCTGTAGTTCATTCAGGTCTGTCTCTTCTATAGAAGTATAAATAGCAGAATCCAAATTATCTACAGGCAATTCATTGTGCTTAAATATCACCTTGATATTATCTAAAGTCTGCGCATACATATTATTCTCATATATATAAGAATATGTGTCAGTACCATTGCTGTCATCTTTCAACGATTGAACATTTAAATCTAACAAATCAAGAAGTTTCCGAACCCTTGCTTGATCTATATTTTCAAACAATTCAAAATAATTGTTGTTATCATTTATATAAGTATTGAATGGATATGAGATATTTACTGTTCTTATGTCGTTTATGTCTGCATACCTAAACATCGTGGAGATAACCATATCTTTATCCTTATTGGTATGCTTCATATCCATATCTAATGATTTCCAAACATTTTTATCAATATGGACTAACCGCTTTATGAATGTCGGTACACAATCGCCTTCTTGCATGAACTTATATAGCAAATCAATATATTGTTCATGAACAACCATTTGTTTAAGAATGGCATCACATTTGATTTCGTACTCATACTCATCTTCATGCAATAAACAAAATTCCAACAAATCTTTGTTCAATATTCCTTTGTGGTCATAATCTACAATAGATAGATTTTGGATAAGAGAAGGAATTTCTTGTAACTTATAATCAAATTCCTTTGGTGCATTGAATTTGATAGAAAGGAGGAATTCCTGATCAGAAGGTGTTAGTCTTCCTTCTTGGAATACGGTAATATAGAAGAAATACTTTTCGTCTATATAGCCTTTCTCCAATAGATATCTGAGAACCTCATATTTTTTTCTTGGCCTCTTGTTATATTTATATGCTCAAAGATATTCCTACCTAATTTTGCAATATCTACGAGTGTATATTTTTCCATGGCAGATATATCATCCACAAAAACTTTGCGTTCTTCTCTTAAGTATTCTATCTTGTCATCCGCAATAGATTGAATTAGTTCTTTTCTCTTACTATAATTATAACTTTCTCCCAAAGAAGACTTGATTTCATCAACTTTAGGTTGTATAAACGAATTTCTGTAACGGCTGTCTCTAAAATAAATTTTTCCTGTAAGAATATGCTGTATATTTTCTTCAGAAAATAAACTACTTATATCTGTTTTATTATCATCACAGTATATTTCCCAACCAAGGCCTGGCCATAATTTAAGTATCTTTCCAACAATAACAGCGCGTAATTCTTCTATAGACCGAAGAGTTTCTTCTGATATAGCTTGTATCTCCAAGTCTATTTCCTCTAATCGCTTCCAATCATCTTTTTGGATTTCATCCTTTAATAATCCTGTAGATATAAAAGTCTCATAGACCACACCCTTATTCTGATGCAACAAAGAAAAATCAGTAGGATAGAGATTCTTATATAGAATCATAGCCAGCAATTTATCCTTCTTAAGTTTCTTGTCAAGCAAGTTACGATAAAGATCAAACTCATTCACTACATTTGTCAATACCCTCATATCATTAACAAACGCTGATATATCCGTAATAAATGAAGAGCTTACCTCTGCCTCAGGAATATGTAAATTTGCTATTTTTCTTCTGAACAAGTCTCCAGAATTAGAAACATTCACAAATGGAATAACAGGAACGATATAATCAAAGAACTTAGTTCGTTCTTCTGCATTGGCGAAAATGTCATCTTTCAGTGCATACAGAAAGACTATTCTCCTGCCAATTTCTTCAGACTGGTTAAGAATCAGGTTTAACTCCCTCAGTTTCGTAAATATATGAGTATTTTCAAATCTGTCTATATCTTCAAATATTACCACATTATACTTCTTTTCCTGGAAGAGATAAAGAATCTCGTCCAAATAGCGATTCATAATGGAAACATTCTTCTTCTCTTCAAATTCTAACGTAGCCTTATCTAACGTTAGGTTTTTGATGCTAATCTTCTTTATGAAAAGAATAAGTTGGAACAAAATAACACATATACCAATAACGAATACAGATATACTTATCCCAAATAAAAATGAAAATTTCAAGACTTCTGTTGGAATTAAGAAGTACTTGGTCATCTGTTCCTGACAAAACAGGCATAAGTTTGCCACAACAAACAACAATATGCACACAACCACCAAAAATCTCTTCTTGCGTGATGTCCTTTCAATTCGCCCGAATCTTGATTCAGGTATATTTGTAGCTTTTACATGGTAGAAAAGTTGTTGCAATATACTATATTCCAACTGTTCCTCAAAACTGTCTTCTTTACTCTTTGGTGTACTATCACTTTCTGACATATTAACCTCAACAAAAGACGCAAGCGATACATTCACATAATGATATTCCGGGTAATAAGCTTTGAAAGTTTTAAGTATAGAACTCTTGCCTGCTCCATAAGAGCCAGTCAAAGCTATATTGAATACATTTGGTTGGTCTATTGCATTTTTTAGACGAATAATATATTCTTTATGTCTCTTGAAATCGTCTATAGGAGACAATAAAGATATGTGGTTTTCCCTCGTATCTTCTAATTTCCATCGGTTAACTTTGCGACCACAACTGACGGCTATTTTGCGAATGTATTTTCGATAGGCTTTATGTATCTTCTCCTTGCATGAAATAACACTTGACATAATTAAATGTCGACAAATGCCAATCAAATAGCAAATGGTACCCACAAATAACATTCCCAACAATATAGCTATTACTATAGGATTCAATTGCATGTAAAAGCCAACAGCAATAGCTATTACAATGAATGCTGTAAATAGTGCAAAAATAATATTCGCTTTCATATTATTCTCTTATATTTTCTTACCTCTACCATATTCCATCCTTGCCTGTTTCAAAACATCGTAAGTATCCGCTCAACTCCGTATTTCATATCTCAAAATAATGTTGTAACTTTGCACGGCTGCATCATTTTCCTAATTTTGAAACAAAAACACGAAACTTATTGTCTACCTCAGACTCACGCATCGGGTACGAAACTTTATCTAGGCGCACAATACGGATTTCACCGAATAGTTACGAACATATTATCTAAAAATGCATACATAATTGGCATGTTATATAATTCAGTTTTTACGATACATTAGAACAATTTAAAAATCCCTTTTCTGAAAACTCATCATATATTCATCAAATTGCTTTACGCTGATGCTTCCTTTGAGCATTCCTTTAAAATATTCGCCAGAGGTTCTATCAAATTCATGGCAATTGAATGGAGAAAATTTCGCTGCTAGAATAAAATTGTATGGAGTCAAATAACGAAGTCTCAACTCAGCCCTACCATGCAAACGCATAGGCTTTCCATTAACCATTGCTGAGCCATCATCATATTCCTGCCTTGTAATTTTTCGTTCTGGCAAATACCAAGATGGCTTAAAAACAGCAAATTCCTCATCATAATATCCTCCTGTATCAACCATATACTTCATTGTATCTTCGTTATGTGAATAGCATCCACAAGGCTTATCTGCTTCAACTTCCACATAGACATACTGTCCATAGTATCTTCCACTGTCACGATACACAACTATACGCTTTATGAGTAACTTTTCTGTATTCATTAGCACTTTGTTGTTTCCTATTCTTAAGAACGACAGAATGTCTTCAGCCGCCCCAGCTCTAAAGAACCATACAGGATCTGTATCAGCTTTATCTAAGCCTTGTTCAAATTTCAAAGGAGCTTGCAAAAGTATAGAAAGATGCTTATTAATTTCCTTACGGTCACTAAATTCACGAACTCCACGAACACCAGGAAATGCCTCAGCCATTCTTCTGGCAAAAAACACTGTTGATGCCTCCGTTGCTTTGAATGCCTGATTCTTACTATTTGTCTTATATGAAAATTCTACGGAAGATAATTTATTTAATAGTTTGTCTACCCATTGATAAGATTTCCTCCAATCAATTTTAGAAAAAGTCCAATTAACACAACATTTAAGTGAACTGTCTATTTCAAACTCTAATTTGCAATCCTTGGCTGATGAGAATATACCTATTCTCCGATGATTGAAATCGAAAGGCATATCATTCACATTCCAATCACCATTTTTTGCTAACAAAATAACTCTCTCATCTCCCAATGCATGTAAAGCAAACCCCAATTCAAATATAACATTACTATTTGGCATCAGTTTTCTACCTAAACTAGCAACAGGAGTTATATCACACACAAAAATATCTGCACTTGAGATCTTTTCCAAGATAGCATCTTCTATTTTAGGACTACCTGGAAGATTACGAGTTGCTTCATCTATCTCGAGTTGATAACCATTCTTCTCCTTTTGCTTCTGACATTCTGCAAGAAGAGAATCTTTAATAATCTTTTTGTTACCTTTTAGGTCAGATTGCCAAGAAAAGAAAATTGTAAACTTTGTCCTCGACATAATTTCTTAAACAACATGAGTAAAAAAACAACCTCTTCTAATTTTTCTGCACAACACTGAAAAATACAAGAGGTTAAGTCAACTACATCCATGCGGTCCCATCCCGCAAAAAATGGCGAAGACCTTTGATAGTCCGCCAACCTTAGAGCGAAGCGGTTCCGAGCACTGTAGGGCGGTTACATCCTCTCGTCCCTGAGGGAAGATAGGCTTGGAGAGAAAGGTGGAGCATTCCTTAACGGTAAGGAAGGACGGGTAGGTTTTCAAAAATCTACTTCTTTGACAAAGAAGAAACAGAAGAATTCGAAAAAGCATACCCTCTAATCACCCTACAACACACTAATTGTATGAGAAAAACTATCATTTGTGTTGGGTGATGTTTGGTTCTATATTGCTGAAAGTATTATTATCTATAAACCATCGCTAATCTTTCTATTCCTAATTCTTTTATAGGACTAATAGCCGTTCCCAACTCATTGATGATATTCCCATATTCAACAACCAACTTTACAGCATCAGATAAATGTAAATTCTCAGAAATATCAAGTTGTT
>OCHM01000018.1_pt1 | contig 128636 bp, 111 predicted proteins | sample 1538901 | NCBI WGS metagenome assembly OCHM01 (sample SAMN04571734, study PRJEB22368) | human gut metagenome | biome: human gut; material: stool | host: Homo sapiens | place: Luxembourg | collected 2012-11-08 | reverse complement strand
CATGCCCTCTCATAACGTTCTGTTGCTCTCATAATTGCGTTGCTTTTAAAATTATGGTGCAAAGGTAAGAACTTTTACGATAAAGGGCAAGGTATAAATGCGGAGCCGCTTACATAAATTCAATAGAAGTATCATAAAACTCAGGTAAGTTGCTTGCAAAAAAGCCTTTTTTGAGGATTTATGTCTAGAAATACAGGCACAAAAACTAAGAAATGTCTAGTATTTCAGTTTTATAGAGTAGTTAGGAAAGTAAGCACATTGGCTGGTCTCTTAGTGACCGTCACACGGTCACTAAGGGATCAAGTGACGGGCATCGATAGACCAAGTGTTGGGTACTCATTGCCCGTACTGCGGGCATTGAATGCCCATTTCATGGGGTGATTCTTGGGCACTATTTTGAGCAAGCAAATTGTAGTTTTCTATATTTAGTTGACTATAATTTCGTGTTTTTTTATGATGCATCATGGTGATTTAATGATACTTCTATTGAAATCATGATACTTCTATGATACTTCTTTGTAAATATATTTGGAAGTATCATTTTGTAATTCATTATGTATCAGTGATATATTTGTAAATAATGATACTTTGAGACTTTTTTCAAGAAAAAAACATTTATGTGCGAGGATAAAGGGATGGGCGAATCTGCGTCATTTGTAAGCGGCTCTCACCCAGAAGGAGGTTGCCGAGCTTACGGGGCTTGGTTTGACCACCATCCACAAGTTTGAGAATGGTACAGCGGGCTATCTTTCGCTTTCCACTTTTCTCCTTTTGCTGAAGGTGGTGGGACAGATTGATGCTATAAATGATGTGCTTCCAGAACTTCCTCCATCACCTTATCTGATGAGAAAGGATGAGAAGAAGGCACAGAGAATACGTCATACTAAATAATAACTGGTTATGGTAAATATGTTGGGAATAACAGCCGTCTCTTTTACGATAGCTTTACCATGAGTTTTATTAATTATGGGAATAAAATCATCCATTGTGCAATGTACTTTTTGTATATCAGCTATATCAACGAATCAACAAACTTTGCTGAAAGCCTAGGTGGTAGTGGCGATACTAAGGATTGGGGACATGAGAAGGATGAAGATAAGATAGAATGGATAAGACGATGTTTGCGACAGGCAACGAAGATGGTGAAGCCAATAATAAAAGGAGACTAAGACGATAGAAAGCTATTAGGGAGAGGAAGTATGTCAAACACACCTCTCCATAATACTTTTAACACGAGCAAGTAGTTTGAGAGTGTAAACTAAACTGTGTTAAACTACTTTTATTGTAGCTTGACACAGTTTAGTTTACACTCTCGTTGCAGCAACAGAATCCGCCACGCTTCCCATTTGAACAGCGAACCAGGGCGGGTCTTTTGCTTTCTATGAGTATATTAAGATTATACACTAAGCAGACTCTTTCTATTTCGGAATAAATAGAACTACTAAAAAGTAGAGGCTTAAATATTGCTGATTCATCCAAGGCTGTAAAATTTCTTGGTGAGGTCAGCTATTTTCGTTTTGTTTAATACCTTCGTCCTATGGAGGAAGATAAGACTACACATCAGTTTAAGCCTAATAGTAGATTTGAAGATGCCGTAGCTCTCTATAACTTTGATATAGAGTTGAGAGATTTGATGTTCAAGGCTGTTCAACGATTAGAGATTGCTTTGCGCACAAATATTATACAAGAGTTCTCTTTGGGACATGGACCATTTTGGTTCTTTGATACAAGCCTTTCTGACGATGAGCACAAGTTTATTGAGAATATGAACTCCATAGACCGAGAGCTTCAGCGTTGTAAAGAGGACTTTATCAAGGAACATAGGCGCAACTATGACACGTTTCAAGCATGTTTTGTTGAATTGTGGTTCTATTTTTGCAGTGATATATTGTTAATAATCAGAAAAATGCTTGTTTTCTGAAATATTATCTGTATCTTTGTACATTAATTATTAAGAGTAAGATTATGGCTTCAAAGAGATATCCTTTGGGAATACAAACGTTCTCCGAAATCGTGAAGGGGAATTACTTCTATGCTGACAAGACGGCTATCGTCTATCAGTTGGCTCATTATGCCAAGTTTCATTTTCTGAGTCGCCCACGCCGATTCGGAAAATCCTTGTTTGTATCTACTCTCAAGGCTTACTTTGAAGGTAAGAAAGAACTGTTCAAGGGCCTTGCCATCGAACAGATGGAGAAGGAATGGACGGCATATCCTGTCATCCACCTGGATCTGAGTTGTGGTAAGTATTATAGTTTGGAGAATACATATTCAATTCTAAACGGAATACTAGAAGTGGAAGAGAAAAAATATGGTTTAAAAGTTAATCCAATAGATGAGAAGTCTTTTGGAGGTCGTCTTAAGAACATCTTGCTTGCAGCAGCTGCTCAAACAGGTAAACAAGCAGTCGTTCTCATCGATGAATATGATGCTCCAATGCATGATTCTGTCAGTGACGAAGACTTACAGAAGACCATCCGCAACATCATGAGAGATTTCTTCAGCCCTTTGAAGCAACAAGAGGGAAACATCCGCTTTGTATTCATCACAGGTATTTCCAAGTTTAGTCAGCTCAGCATCTTTAGCGAGTTGAATAATCTCAAGATTCTCACGTTGAAGGATGCATACAGTAGCTGTTGTGGTATAACCAAGAGTGAATTGACTCAGTATTTCCGTGAGGGAATCGAGGAGATGGCTGAGCATAATGGACTCACTTATGAGGAGACCTTGCAGCAACTCAAGCAGCATTATGATGGCTACCACTTTAGTATCAATAGCGAGGATGTCTTCAATCCTTACAGCATTATCAATGCTTTGGACGATAAGGAGTTTAATAGCTATTGGTTTACATCTGGTACGCCTACGTTTCTGGTGGAGTTGTTGCAGCAGAAGAATTTGGATATGCTCAATCTGGACGATTTATGGGTTAATGATGATCGTTTTGATACCCCTACTGAAAAGCTTACAGATCCGATTCCTGTTCTTTTCCAGAGTGGTTATCTTACCATTAAAGGATATGAGCGAAGGGGAAAATTGTATCATCTCTGTTTCCCAAATCAAGAAGTAAGACAAGGCTTCTCGAAAAGTCTCGTCAGGTATTATACTGCGCAAGACATGAACAGATATGATGCCATCGTGTATGCTTATTCCAAGAATGTGCTCATCAATGATGACATGGGTGCCTTTATGCCTCACTTGAAGGCATTCTATGATAAGTTCCCATATACGATTATCAACAATAATGAGCGTCACTATCAAGCCGTGATATTCACCATCTTCACCATGCTTGGCGAAGATGTGAAGGTGGAGCATACCACTTCGGATGGAAGAATAGACCTTGTTCTCAAGACGGATAAGAGTATCTTTATCTTTGAGTTGAAATATAAGAAGTCTGCCGACATCGCCATAGCGCAAATCTGCGATAAGAACTATGCCAAGGCTTTTGCCGATGATGGGCGGAAGGTAGTGAAAGTGGGTATTAACTTCTCGGAAAACCAGCGAAGTATAGAGGATTGGGTGATAGAATAAATGAAATAGAAGAAAGTTGGTGACCTTCATCAGGTGTATGTCACCACACTATATAGATAAAAATATGCTTGAACAGGGGCGGTAACTCGATTTCTTAGGTAGTTACCGCCCCATTTCATGCATATTTTGTTCTTTTGTACAGTTGCAGAACTTAGATAATCACCGCCGTTCCGCTGCATGTAACCATCAGCATGGAACCGCTGTTGCCCACGGTTTCGTAATCCAGGTCGATGCCCACGATGGCGTTGCAGCCCAGGGATGCGGCACGGTCGGCCATCTCTCTGAGGGCTGTATCCTTAGCCTCGCGGAGGGTGCTTTCGTAAGAACCGCTTCTGCCGCCGATTACATCACGGACACTGGCAAAGAAATCCTTTACAAAGTTGGTACCGATGATGGTTTCGCCGGTTACTACGCCACGGTATTCACGGATAGGGTGGCCTTCTATGGTTGGAGTGGTACTTAAAATCATAGTCTTTTCCTTTCTTTTTTATGTTATTATCAATGTTATTTATAGCTTAGACGATAAAAGTAGAGAAAAGGTTGCAGAAAATCCAAAAATAATTGCTATTTTTGCATCGTAAATATAAATATTAATAGGTTATATGAACAAGAGATTGATGTTTTCGGCAGCAGTCGTGATGACGCTGCTTTCGGCAAACGCTCAGAAAAGGGCGTTTACCATCGAGGATTTGTACAGGGTGAAGGGCGTATCTTCGGTGAGCCTTTCGCCTGATGGTAAGACGGTTTGCTATACCGCCAGTTCTTCTGACCTGAAGAACCAGAAGTCTGGCTCCGATATCTACATCATGAATGCGGATGGCTCTCACGCCAAGGCTCTTACCGAGGATGGAAAGAGCAGTTCTGCCGTATGGAGCAAGGATGGGAAGAGTATCTTCTTTACTAATTATGAGAAAGGGACGGCTCAGATCTTTCGCATGGATCTGACTACCTGCGAGACGGAACAGGTAACTGATTATGAGTTGGGTATCGGTAGTCCTGTCATCTCTCCGGATGAGCGATACATTGCCTTTACCGCAGAAGTATATCCCGACCTGGGAGCTGATGCCAAGGCTAACAAGGCCCGGATGGAGAAAAAGGAGCAGGGACCTGTACAGGCGCATATCGCCGACAAGTTGCTCTACCGTCATTGGACGAGCTATAATGATGGCAGATGCAATCACCTTATCCTTTTCGATACACAGACGAAGACTTACAAGGATCTGACTCCGGGCAATTATTCGCTGATATTCGTGGTTGGGGGTGGAATCACCTATCAATTCTCTCCTGACAGCAAGGAGATCTGTTTCGTATCCAATCATGATGAGCATCAGGAGGCTAGCACCAATGCCGACCTGTGGACGGTATCTGTGAATGGGGGAGAACCGGTCTGCATCACGAAGGAGAACAAGGCTTGGGATGGTACTCCAGCCTATTCGCCTGACGGCAAGTATATCGCTTACCGCTTGCAGCAAGTGCCTGGTTATGAGTCTGATCGCTTCCGTCTTGCTATCTACGACCGGGCTGCAAAGAAGTCTACCGTTCTGACAGAGAAGTTTGATAACTGGGTAGATGATTACAAATGGGCTCCCGACAGCAAGAGTATCTTCTTCCTCGGTCAGGTACAGGGCACTCAGCCGCTCTACAAGCTCGGTATAGCCAGAAAAACCATCTCGCCGGTATTGACGGGCAAGGCCATCTCGGAGTTTGATTTCGACAATAAGGGTATGGTATATTATACCTATAGCACGACAGGTAAGCCATCGGCTCTCTATCGCCAGCAGATGAAAAAGTGGAATGGAACTCCTGTAGCAAGCGGCAAGGAACAGCAGATTACCTTCCTTAACCAGAAGTTGGAGAATGAGGTGGATATCCGTCCATCTGAGAGTATCTGGGTAGATGGCGCTGGTGGCGACAAGGTACAGGTATTCATCGTGAAGCCACACAACTTTGATGCCAGCAAGAAATATCCGCTTATCATCAATGTGCATGGCGGACCACAGATGCAATGGATGAATTCCTTCCGTGGTGACTGGCAGGTTTATCCTGCAGCCGGTTATGTGGTGGCTTATCCTAATCCTCATGGCTCTACGGGATATGGTCAGGCCTTTACCCGTGCCATTTCCGGTGATTGGGGCGGAAAGGTATTTGAGGATGTGATGAAGGTTACCGATAAATTGGCAACCCTGGAATATGTTGACTCCACGAGGATGGGAGCGATGGGATGGTCGTATGGCGGTTACATGATGAACTGGCTGCAGGGACATACCAAGCGATTCAAGTGTCTGGCTTCCATGATGGGCGTATATGACTTGCGCTCTATGTGGGGCAGTACTGAGGAAGTATGGTTTCCTAACTTTGAGTTAGAGGGACAGCCTTATAATTCCGATCTCTACGAGAAGTGGTCACCATCCTCATACATCAAGAACTTCTCAACACCAACCCTCGTGATGACGGGCGAGCTAGACTATCGTGTACCGTATACCCAGAGTTTGCAGTATTTCACAGCTTTGCAGACCCTGAACATTCCTTCTCGACTGATAGTCTTGAAGTATGATGGTCACTGGCCAAGCAACCTGAAGTCGATGCCGCTCTATTACAATGCGCACCTCGACTGGTTCCATCGTTATCTCGGCGGTGCTCCTGCACCTTGGGATACAGAGAAGATGGTGAATAATGAGATAGAGTACTGAAATGCCCTATATATAATAAGGTGTAGAAAAACAAAATAAAAAAGCTCCATTCGCAATCAGATGCGAATGGAGCTTTTTTTCTGATAATTAAAAACTTACTTTGTTTCCTGTTCTTCCTGCATGTCCAGATACTGGTTGTCCTTGTCGTAGAATTCGTACTGGAGGAACGCCAGTTTCTGTGAAGGAATCACATTGAAGCCGAAACCATACTTAAACTGCCATCTGCGCTTCAGGGAAATGAAACCCTTGTTGATGAAGGCAGCCACGTAAGGATTCACATACAAAGTGAATTTCTTGACGCCAATCTTGTTGACTAGGCGGTCGATTTTTCTTTCCAACTGGTCGGTAAAGAGGATGCTAGACTTAATCTTGCCCGTACCGAAACAGGTAGGACAGGTTTCATCTACATTCACATCCATAGCCGGACGTACACGCTGGCGTGTAATCTGCATCAGTCCGAACTTGCTCAATGGCAGGATGTTGTGCTTGGCACGGTCCTTCTGCATGTTCTTGCACATGCGTTCATAGAGCAACTGTCGGTCTTCGGCAAGATTCATGTCGATGAAGTCGACAACAATGATACCTCCCATATCTCGGAGGCGCAATTGTCTTGCCAACTCATCAGCAGCGCCGAGGTTAACATCCAGTGCATTTGCTTCCTGACCTTTCTCACGAGTTCTGTTACCACTATTTACATCGACAACGTGCAAGGCCTCGGTGTGCTCGATGATGAGATAAGCACCGTGCTTGTAGTTAACAACACGACCAAAGCCAGCTTTAATCTGCTTGGTAATGCTGAAATTGTCGAAGATAGGTACCTTACCGGTGTAGAGCTTAACTATGCCCGCCTTTTCAGGGGCTATTAGAGAAACATAGTTCTTCACCTCGTTCATCACATCTTCGTTGTTCACGTAGATGTTCTCATAAGATGGGTTAAACAAGTCACGCAAGAGAGCAACGGCTCTTCCGGTCTCCTCGAATGCAAGTTGCGGGCGCTGCTGGGTCTTCTGTACCTTGGCGATAGCATCCTCCCATCGCTTCACCAGGACTTTCAGCTCAGCATCGAGCTCAGCGACCTTCTTACCCTCAGCCACAGTGCGGACGATAACGCCGCAATTCTTTGGTTTGATGCTGTGAATGAGTTGTTTGAGTCGGGAGCGTTCTTCACCGCTTTTAATTTTCGACGAGACAGAAACTTTATCACCGAATGGCATGAGTACCAGGTATCGGCCCGCGAATGAGATTTCGCCTGTGAGTCGAGGTCCCTTGGTAGAGATTGGTTCCTTTACGATTTGTACCAGCACTTCCTGTCCTGCTTTGAGTACATTCTGTATGCTGCCGTCCTTTTCCAATTCAGGCATTTTGCTGGCTTTAGAGAATGGGAAAAGTTTCTTTCTGTCGCTCTGTACTTGTTTAAGATACTTCTGGTAGGAATTAAAATGACTTCCTAGGTCAAGATAATGAAGAAAGGCGTCGCGTTCATAACCTACATCCACGAAACAGGCGTTAAGACCCGGCATCAGTTTTTTTACCTTTGCGATGTAGATGTTGCCCACAGAGAACGATGCCTCACGAGGTTCGTTCTGGTATTCCACCAGCTGCTTGTCCTCCATGAGTGCGATAGAGATGTCTTTCTGTTGGACATCAATTACAACTTCGCTTGTCATATCTTCAATAATCTTTTAACTTTAAATTAATACAAAAAAAGGGTATGTCATTCCATATCAGAACTGACACACCCCCTCAGTCACGAACTGACCGAGAGCTATAGTAAACTAGCTACACTGCTAGCTTACTTGCTCTTATGTCTGTTCTTACGTAATCTTTTTTTACGCTTGTGAGTAGCCATCTTGTGGCCCTTCTTTTTCTTTCCGTTTGGCATGATTTTAAAATTTTAAAATATTGTTATTATAAAAAATGATATTTCTCTCTTCCTGTCCAGCAGTATTACTGAGCGTTCTGCATCTCCTCGATGAAGCTCTTTGATGGCTTGAAGCTTGGTAAGTCGTGAGCTGGAATGGTGATGGTTGTATTCTTAGAGATGTTACGGGCAGTCTTAGCAGCACGATGCTTGATGTTGAAGCTGCCGAAGCCACGCAAGTATACATTGTCCTTCTTTTCGATGAGGCACTTCTTAACCTCTTCCATAAAAGCCTCTACTACAGTACCTACTTCTTTCTTAGGCATACCAGTAGCGATAGCTACCTCATTAATGATATCTGCTTTGGTCATTTCTTTATTTTTTACTAATTTTACTTGTTAATCTTTATTTCGGTGTGCAAAGATACAAGTTTTTTATGATATAACAAAATACTTAAGGCTTTTTTTGCAAAAATAATGCTCTAAGTATTTGCATATAAGGTTTTTATTGCGTATTTTTGCACCAAAATAGAGAAATTATGAGATTTAAGAGATATTTTTTGGCTTTGATGATGGTTGCCTTTCATGCATTGGCGTTGACGGCTGGGGAGGTCTGGACGGCGAAAAATGTACCGATTCCTTTCCTCAGGGATTCTACGCAATATGTTTCCGACCCGGATGGATATGTTGATAAGGCTCAGAAGGATTCTGCCAATTTCTATCTTCAGAAACTGAAGTTGGAGTGTGGCGTACAGAATGTGCTCATCATTGTGGGAAAGGTTGATAACCAGGATGCCTTCCGGATGGCGCAGGATGTGGGCAACCAATATGGTATCGGTTACAAGAAGAGTCGGAGAGGACTGGTTATTGTCATCGCGGTGGAGGACCATAAGTACTTTATTGCTCCAGGAAGCGGACTGGAGGGTGAGTTGACCGATGTAGACTGCGATGATATTGCCCGAGCTTGCATCGTGAAGTATATGCGCGAAGGCAATCCGGGCGAGGCAGTAGCATCTGTAAGCCGTGCTATATATAATAAGGTGAAAAGTGGACGGACGGGAATTGCGGATGTTGATGAAGGTTCGGTTAATGACGAAGAGGACTGGTTCCTGGTCATTATCCTGTTCCTTATCTTCTTCGGTATTCCTATCTATCTGTTTATCAGGTATATTCTGGAAATGCTCGGCATTGTGAAGCCAAGACCGAAGAGCAATCAGAGAAACCAGTCTCGTAGGAGAAACAATGACGATGACTGGATACCTCCTTTCTTTATGGGAGGTGGCGGTTCTTCCGGCGGCGGTTTCTCGGGCGGTTCTTTTGGCGGAGGTACCTTTAGCGGAGGTGGCTCTGGCGGAGGATGGTGATGCCTTTGATAGTTAATAGTTTATAGTTTAGAATTAATAATTAATAATAATGACAATGGAACAGACAATGAATTCAAACATGCAACCGGCAAAGAGAGGTATAAAGAAAAGCTGGATTATTCTGGGCATCGTAGTTGTGCTGGTACTATGGATGTTCAGTGGTTATAACGGATTGGTAGAGAAACAGGAGTTGGCTACCACAGAGTTGGCTAATGTTCAGACTCAGTATCAGCGTCGTGCTGATATGATGCCACAGTTGGCTAAGATTGTAAAGGCTTATGCCAAGCATGAGAAAGAAACCTTCGCCGAGGTGACCAAGGCTCGTGCTGCTGTAGGTCAGGTAAAACTGGATGCCAATAATCTTACTGAGGCTAGCCTGAAGAAATATACTGCTGCACAGGGCGAGTTGGCGAATGCATTCTCCAAACTGATGGTAGTAGCCGAGAAATATCCTGAGTTGAAAGCCAGCGAGAACTTCAAGGCTCTTCAGGTTCAGGAAGAGGGTACGGAAAACCGTATCAGCGAGGCACGCCGCAAGTATAATGAAGCCGTTCAGAACTATAACCAGACGGTTAGAAAAATGCCTAGTGCCCTTATCGCCGGCCTCTTCAATTTCAATGTGATGCCTAAGTTTGAGGCAGCAGCAGGAGCTGAGAAGGCGCCAGATTTGGATATCTAATTTAGAATTGATCATTAAGAATCCTGTTTTTCAATGGGATTAATAGATTTGTTATCTAGTCAATGGGAACGAGAAGTGTCCCATTGGCTAGATTTTCTGTTTTATGCGCTTTCAATTTGAAAGTTACTCAATATTTTATATATATTTTGTATTTCAGATGTTTTTTATTTCAGAAATTCTTTGTATCTTTGCACGCAATTTAAGAAATATGGTAGAAATACCGCAAACATTGAAATTTCAATAAGGTAAATTACAAATATGAAACAAACAAAGATTGTCGCTTCCATCAGTGATCGTAGATGTGATCAGGATTTTATCCGAAAACTGTTTTTCGCCGGTATGAACGTTGTTCGTATGAATACTGCTCATGCCACAGAAGAGGGTATACGCACCATCGTAAAGAATGTAAGAGCCGTGTCTCCACATATTGGTATTATGATTGATACCAAAGGTCCTGAGGTGCGAACTACAGGTGTGAAGGAACCTATCCACTACAATGTTGGTGATGTAGTGAAAATCTTTGGACGTCCGGAAATGGAGTCTTCTCATGATATTGTGAATGTGAGTTATCCTGACATCGCAGCCGATGTAAAGGTAGGTGATGATTTGCTCTTCGATGATGGTGAACTCGATATGAAGATTATCGACAGCCAGGGTCCTATGCTGGTTGCCGAGGTTCAGAACGAGGGAGTGCTCGGGGCTCACAAGAGCGTGAATGTGCCGGGAGAGCATATCGACCTGCCTGCACTGACAGAGAAAGACCGCCGAAATATTGAACTCGCTATCGAGTTGGATATTGATTTCATCGCTCACTCTTTTGTGCGCAATGCAGCCGATGTGAAGGCAGTTCAGGATATCTTGGACGCTCACAACAGTGATATCAAGATTATCTCTAAGATTGAAAATCAGGAAGGTGTTGATAATATTGACGAGATTATTGATGCCTGCTATGGTATCATGGTTGCCCGTGGTGACCTGGGTATCGAGGTGCCAATCGAGAGAATTCCAGGCATCCAGCGCCGCATCATCTCTAAGTGTGTGAAGGCGCAGAAACCGGTAATCGTAGCAACACAGATGTTGCATACCATGATTAAAAATCCACGTCCTACCCGTGCTGAGGTAACTGATATTGCCAATGCTATCTTTTATCGCACCGATGCGCTGATGCTTTCTGGTGAGACAGCAAGCGGAAAGTATCCTGTAGAGGCTGTGCAGACCATGGCCCGTATTGCTGAGCAGGCAGAGAAGGATAAGTCTCCACTGAATGATATTGATCCAATGGAAGATGGTAAGATTGACCAGAAGCTCTTCCTGGCTCATGCTGCCATTGAGGCTACAAAAAAGTTGGGTGTTGCTGGTATTATTACCGATGGCGAGACCGGTCAGACTGCACGCGACCTGGCAGCCTTCCGTGGTCCAAATCCGGTATTGGCAATCTGCTATAAGGAGAAACTCCAGCGCTGGTTGAATCTGAGCTATGGTATTATTCCAATTCATCAGAAGGATCAGGTTTCTACCAAGGCTATGTTTACCGCAGCGGTACGTATGCTTCGCCAGAAAGGCTACTTAGGTGAGGAGGATAAGATTGCTTATCTGAGCGGTAGCTTTGGAGAGGGTGGAGGCACAACCTTCGTTGAGATTAATAAAGTGAAGAAGATTTTCGATAACAGTTATAGCTTTAATTTGCCATCAAATGGCATCGAAGATAAGTAAAAAAGGCTATTATTTCAAAAAAAAATAGACGTAAATAGAATTATTGGTGCAAAAATTTGCAGTATTCAAAAAAATACCGTAATTTTGCACCAATATTTTAAAACGAAAATTTTAGAAAATGAAAAAACTCGTTAGTTCAGTTTTAGTCGCTTTGACTATGCTCTTAGTACTTGGCAGTTGTGGAAGTACTAAGAATGTAGCTTATTTCCAAAATGCAGATTCTATCAGTTTGGCTGCTTCAAGAATGCTTTATGAAGCTAAGATTATGCCTAAGGACGAACTTACCATTACCGTGATTACGACAGATCCAAAGGCTGCCATGCCTTTCAACCTTTCTGTTTCTCAAACTTTGGGAAACAGCGGGCAGTTGAGTTCTGGTACTGGTTCTTTGCAAGGTTATCTGGTTGACAATTCCGGTAACATCGAGTTTCCTGTTGTTGGAACATTGCATGTAGGTGGTTTGACCAAGAAACAGGCAGAAGATCTTATCAAGAAAAAGGTAAAGCCTTACTTGGCTGCAAAGGAAAATCCAATCGTTACAGTTCGTATGGCAAGTTATCATGTTTCTGTATTAGGTGAAGTTACCAAGCCGGGCATCATTTCAGTACCTCAGGAGAAAATGAGTATTCTCGAGGCTTTGGCTCAGGCAGGCGACCTTACTATCTATGGTAAGCGCGACAATGTGTTGCTGATTCGTCAGGATGCTGCAGGAGAGAAGCATACCTATCGTATGAACTTGAATGATGCAAATATCATTAATTCACCTTTCTATTATCTGCAGCAGAATGATATCATCTATGTAGAGCCAAATAAGGTGAAAGCTCAAAACTCAGCCATCGGTTCATCTACCACATTGTGGTTCTCTGCCGTTGGTACATTGATTTCTATCGCATCGTTGATTGTCAATATCTTGCGATAACAGATCATCGAAGAGGATAAAATCAGGATACTATATAATAAAATTAAAGTATATATATGTGTGGCATAGTAGGATATTTAGGTAAGGGCGAGGCTTATCCCGCTCTTATCAAGGGTTTAAAGCGCTTGGAATATCGTGGATACGATAGTGCAGGCGTGGCTCTAATCAGTAATGATGGAGCTTTGAACGTTTACAAAGCAAAGGGTAAAGTGGCAGATCTCGAAGCGTTCTGCTCTGATAAGGATATTTCGGGACATGTGGGTATTGCTCATACCCGTTGGGCTACCCATGGAGAGCCTTCTGCTGTGAATGCTCACCCGCATTATTCTTCTAGCAAGAACCTTGCCATGATTCATAATGGAATCATTGAAAACTATGCCGATATCAAGAAGAATCTCATTGCCAAGGGAGTAGAGTTCAGAAGCGAGACAGATACAGAGGTTCTTGTCCAGCTGATTGAATATATTCAGGTTAAGAAAAAACTTGACCTGCTGACTGCCGTTCAGGTGGCTCTCCGGCAGGTAATCGGAGCTTACGCTATCGCAATTCTTGATAAGCGTAACCCTAATCAGATCATTGCTGCCCGTAAACAGAGTCCATTGGTTGTAGGTATCGGAAAGGATGGAGAGTTTTATCTCGGTTCTGATGCCAGTCCTATCATCGAATATACAGATAAGGTGGTTTATCTGGAGGATGGTAACATCGCTGTGATGCGCCTCGGTGAGGAATTGCAGGTGGTGAACATCCAGAACGTTAAACTCAACCCTGAGGTACAGACCGTAGACATTGATCTCGGTCAGATAGAGAAGGGCGGTTTCCCTCACTTTATGTTGAAGGAAATTTTTGAGCAGCCAGAGTGCCTTCGTAACTGTATGCGTGGCCGTGTAGTTAGCCGCACAGTGGAAACTCGCGTAATGACTGATGGCGACGATACAACCAGCAAGAAGGAGACTGAGATGGGTGTCGTGCTCAGCTCCATTACCGACCATCGCCAGCAGCTTCTCAATGCCAAGCGAATCATCATCGTGGCTTGTGGTACATCATGGCATGCCGGACTTATCGGCAAGCAGATGATAGAGAACTATTGCCGCATCCCTGTAGAAGTAGAATATGCATCAGAGTTCCGTTATCGCAATCCTGTGGTAACGAAGGACGATGTTGTCATCGCCATTTCCCAGAGTGGTGAAACCGCTGATACCCTGGCTGCCATCAAGCTTGCCAGGGAGAGCGGTGCGTTTATCTATGGTATCTGTAACTCCATCGGTTCTTCCATCGCACGAGAGACAGATACAGGTACCTATATTCACGTAGGTCCGGAGATTGGTGTTGCCTCTACCAAGGCGTTCACTGGTCAGGTTACCGTCCTTATCCTCCTGGCACTTGCCATCGGTAAGGAGAGGGGAATCATCAGCGAAAATGAATATCAGAAGATTACAGAACAGCTTTGGAACATTCCTGCCAAGATGAAGGAAGTGTTGAAGCTCAACAATAAGATAGCTGACTTGAGCCGTACGTTTACATACGCTCGCAATTTCATCTATCTGGGTCGTGGATTCCAGTATCCTGTGGCCCTTGAGGGTGCATTGAAGTTGAAGGAGATTAGCTACATCCACGCTGAGGGTTATCCTGCAGCGGAGATGAAGCATGGCCCTATCGCATTGATTGACAGCGATATGCCAGTGGTAGTTATTGCTACCCACAACTTCATGTACGAGAAGGTCTTGTCTAATATCCAGGAGATTAAAGCCCGTCAGGGTCGTGTTATTGCTATTGTCAGCAATGGCGATGAAACCATTTCCAAGATTGCCGACGAAGTGATTGAACTCCCTGAGACCTTGGAGTGCCTGGAGCCATTATTGGCTACCATTCCTTTGCAGCTCTTGGCTTACCATGTAGCTGTATGTAAGGGCAAGGACGTTGACCAACCTAGAAACTTGGCCAAGTCAGTTACTGTAGAATAATATATAAAGGGATTCGTCATTTCTTGACGTTTCCCTTTTTTTGGAGGGGGATCCCTCGGATAGGTATATTCAAATTAAACTAAATAAGATAAGGATAATAGAGAGATGGAACCATTGAAACATGAGTGTGGTGTAGCAATGATCAGATTGCTCAAGCCACTGGAGTATTACCAGCAGAAGTATGGTACTTGGATGTACGCACTCAACAAACTCTATCTGATGATGGAGAAGCAGCACAACCGTGGCCAGGAGGGTGCTGGTATGGCTTGTGTCAAACTGGGCGGTAAGCCTGGTCATGAGTATATGTTCCGTGAGCGTGCAGAGGGCAAGAATGCCGTGACCGAAATCTTCGGCAAGGCGAATGCCACCTTCAAGAGCCTGACTCCCGAGCAGCTTGCTGATGCAAAGTTCGCTAAAGAGGAACTGCCTTTTGCAGGCGAACTTTATATGGGACACCTGCGCTACAGTACCACCGGAAAGAGTGGCATTCAGTATGTGCACCCATTCCTGCGACGTAACAACTGGAAGGCGAAGAACCTCTGCCTTTGTGGTAACTTCAACATGACCAACGTAGATGAAATCTTCGAGGAACTTACCAAGCAGGGCCAGAGTCCTCGCATCTACAGCGACACCTACATCATGCTTGAACTGATGGGCCACCGTCTGGACAGAGAGGTGGAGCGCAACTTCGTAGCTGCAAAGGCGATGGAGATGCAGAATACCGATATCACCAACTATATAGAAGACCACGTGAAGATGAGCAATGTACTCAAGACCACGATGAAGAACTTTGATGGCGGTTATGTGGTTTGCGGTATCACCGGTTCGGGTGAAATGTTCTCTATGCGCGACCCTTGGGGCATCCGTCCTGCGTTCTATTACAAGAACGATGAAATCGTGGTAGTAGCCAGCGAGCGCCCTGTACTTCAGACCACCTTCGACCTAGAGGCAGAGGAAGTGCAGGAACTGATGCCGGGCACGGCGCTTCTCGTGAAGAAGAACGGAGAGTGCAGCATCGAGCGCATCATGGAGCAGAAGGGCGATTCAGCCTGCTCATTCGAGCGCATCTACTTCAGTCGTGGTTCCGACAAGGATATCTATAAGGAGCGTAAGCAGTTGGGCGAGCAGTTGACCCAGCCTATCCTGAAGGCTGTGGATTATGATGTAGACCACACCGTGTTCAGCTATATCCCGAACACTGCCGAGGTGGCTTACTATGGCATGTTGAGCGGTTTCAAGAAGTATCTTAATGAGACCAAGATTGAGCAGATTGCCAACCTCGACCATGTTCCATCAAAAGAAGAATTATACGAAATCCTCGGCGACTTCGTCCGCTCAGAAAAGATAGCATGGAAGGATATCAAACTCCGTACCTTCATTACTGAGGGCAACAGCCGTAACGACCTGGCGAGCCACGTGTATGATGTAACCTACGGAAGCATCGAGCCGAATGTGGATAATCTTGTCATTATCGATGATAGTATTGTGCGTGGTACTACCCTGAAGGAGAGTATTCTCCGCATCCTCGACCGTCTGCATCCTAAGAAGATTGTAGTGGTTTCCAGTGCCCCTCAGATCCGATATCCGGATTACTACGGCATCGATATGGCAAGACTGGAAGAGTTCTGCGTGTTCCGTGCTGCCATCCAGCTTTTGAAAGAGCGCAAGATGGAAGACCTTATCGAGCAGACCTATGAGGCTTGCAAGGCAGAATTGGCAAAGCCAAAGGAGGAGCAGATCAATCCGGTACGCTCCATCTACAAGCCATTCAGCACCGAGGAAATCAACGAGAAGATTGTTGAGATGCTTCGCCCAGAGGGCATGACCACTCCTATCCAGCTTGTATTCCAGAGCATCGAGGGCTTGCGCGAGGCGATTCCAAACCACAAGGGCGACTGGTATTTCACCGGTCATTATCCAACCCCAGGCGGCACGAAGCTCTGTAACCAGTCGTTTGTAAACTACATCGAAAACGTTTATCATAAATAAGTGAATAGAGAAGAACGAAGAGTGAAGAATTCATTTGCTCTTATAAGTATGAAATAAAAGAATCAAATGTCAGATATGAAAAAAGTAACCTTAGTTTTGAGCGATGGAACCAAGTTCCATGGCAAATCTTTTGGATATGACGCTCCTGTAGCGGGCGAGGTTGTGTTCAACACAGCCATGATGGGATATCCAGAGAGTTTGACCGACCCTTCTTACGCCGGTCAGTTGATGACACTTACATTCCCTCTCGTGGGCAACTATGGTGTGCCACCATTTACTTTTGAGGAGAATGGTTTGCCAACCTTCATGGAGAGTGACAAGATTTATGCTTCTGCCATCATCGTGAATGATTACAGCGAGCAGTACAGCCACTGGAATGCAGTGGAGAGTCTTGCCGACTGGTTGAAGCGCGAAAAGGTGCCAGGAATTACAGGCATCGATACCCGTGAGTTGACTAAGGTGCTTCGTGAACATGGTGTGATGATGGGTAAGATTCTCTTTGATGATGAGCCTGACAACATTCCTGAGGCTAACTATGAGGGTGTAAACTTCGTTGACCAGGTAAGCTGCAAGGAAATTATCCGTTATAACGAGGGTGCCGGCAAGAAGGTGGTTCTCGTTGACTGCGGTGTGAAGGCAAACATCATCCGTTGCCTCATCAACAGAGGCGTAGAGGTGATCCGTGTGCCTTGGAATTACGATTACACCGATATGGACTTCGACGGATTGTTCCTGGCCAATGGTCCTGGTGACCCAGATATGTGCGAGGATGCCGTAAACATTATTCGCAAGCAGATCAGTCAGAGCCGCAAGCCTATCTGCGGTATCTGTATGGGTAACCAGTTGCTTTCTAAGGCAGCCGGTGCTACTATCTACAAGTTGAAGTATGGTCACCGTTCACACAACCAGCCAGTGCGCATGGTAGGAACCAACAATTGCTACATCACCTCTCAGAACCACGGTTATGCCGTTGATGCCAAGACATTGGGCAACGATTGGGAGGAACTCTTTGTAAATATGAATGATGGCTCTAACGAGGGTATCCGCCACAAGGTGAACCCTTGGTTCTCAAGCCAGTTCCACCCAGAGGCTTGCTCAGGCCCTGTGGATACAGAGTTCATGTTTGATAAGTTTGTAGAAACACTAAAATAATTAGGAAAATAATGAAAGACGAAAATATAAAGAAGGTGCTCCTCTTAGGTTCTGGAGCCTTGAAGATCGGTGAAGCAGGTGAGTTCGACTACTCAGGTTCGCAGGCCCTGAAGGCATTGCGCGAGGAAGGTATCGAGACTGTGCTCATCAACCCGAATATCGCAACCGTACAGACATCGGAAGGTGTTGCCGACCAGATTTACTTCCTGCCAGTGCAGCCATACTTCGTAGAGCGTGTTATCCAGAAGGAGAATCCAGACGGTATCCTCCTCAGCTTCGGTGGTCAGACAGCCCTCAACTGTGGTGTGGAACTCTATCGCCAGGGCATCTTGGAGAAATATAATGTCAAGGTATTGGGTACTCCAGTACAGGCTATCATGGATACTGAGGACCGTGAGCTCTTCGTAGAGAAGCTGGATGAAATCAATGTGAAGACCATCAAGAGTGAGGCTTGCGAGAACATCGAGCAGGCCCGCAAGGCTGCTGCCGAACTCGGCTATCCTGTCATCATCCGTGCTGCTTACGCCTTGGGTGGTCTCGGTTCCGGTTTCGCAGACAACGAGGAGGAACTGAACAAGCTCGCAGAGAAGGCCTTCTCTTTCTCTCCACAGGTATTGGTAGAGAAGAGTTTGAAGGGCTGGAAAGAGATTGAGTATGAGGTAGTTCGCGACCGTTACGACAACTGTATCACAGTTTGTAACATGGAGAACTTCGACCCACTGGGCATCCATACCGGTGAGAGTATCGTCATCGCTCCATCTCAGACCCTGAGCAATTCTGAGTATCATAAGCTCCGTGCCCTCGCCATCAAGATTATCCGTCACATCGGAATCGTGGGTGAGTGTAACGTGCAGTATGCCTTCGACCCTAAGAGCGAGGACTATCGCGTTATTGAGGTGAATGCCCGTTTGAGCCGTTCTTCTGCCTTGGCATCTAAGGCTACTGGTTATCCTCTTGCCTTCGTTGCAGCCAAGCTCGGTATGGGTTACGGTCTGTTCGAGTTGAAGAACTCGGTAACCAAGACCACATCTGCCTTCTTTGAGCCAGCATTGGACTACGTAGTTTGTAAGATTCCTCGTTGGGACTTGTCTAAGTTCCGTGGCGTAGATAAGGAGTTGGGTTCATCTATGAAGTCAGTAGGTGAGGTAATGGCTATCGGCCGCAACTTCGAGGAGGCCATCCAGAAGGGTCTTCGTATGATTGGTCAGGGCATGCACGGTTTCGTAGAGAACAAGGAACTTGAAATCGACGATATCGATGCAGCTTTGCGCGAGCCAACAGATAAGCGTGTGTTCGTAATTTCAAAGGCAATGCACAAGGGCTATACCGTAGATCAGATTCACGACTTGACCAAGATTGACAAGTGGTTCCTTGAGAAGTTGAAGCACATCATCGACATCGACGAGGCGATGAAGAAGTGCAACATCAATACTCTTGACCAGGATTTGCTCCGCACCGCTAAGGTCTACGGTTTTACCGACTTCCAGGTAGCCCGTGCCGTGGGCTTGGAGCAGGAGTTGGGCAACATGCACAAGGCTGCCCTCCTGGTTCGCAACAAGCGCAAGAGCTATGGCATCCTGCCTGTAGTGAAGCAGATTGATACCCTGGCAGCAGAGTATCCTGCTCAGACCAACTACCTCTATGTAACCTACGCTGGCGTGAAGAGCGACATCACCTTCGAGAACGACCACCGTTCTATCATCGTACTCGGTTCAGGTGCTTACCGCATCGGTTCTTCTGTAGAGTTCGACTGGTGTGGCGTTCAGGCATTGAACACCATCCGCAAGGAAGGCTGGCGCTCAGTGATGATCAACTACAACCCAGAGACCGTATCTACCGACTACGATATGTGCGACCGTCTCTACTTCGATGAGTTGACCTTCGAGCGTGTGATGGATATCATCGAGATGGAGCAGCCTCATGGCGTCATCGTATCTACCGGTGGTCAGATTCCAAACAACCTGGCTATGCACCTGGATGCACAGAACGTGCCAATCCTGGGTACTGCTGCCAAGGACATCGATAACGCTGAGGACCGTGCCAAGTTCTCTCAGATGTTGACCAACAACGGCATCAACCAGCCAGAGTGGAGCGCCCTGACCTCTATGGAGGATATCGACAACTTCATCGAGCGTGTAGGTTTCCCAGTATTGGTTCGTCCTAGCTACGTGCTTTCGGGTGCTGCGATGAACGTATGTTCTAACGAGGATGAGCTGAAGCGATTCCTGCAGTTGGCTGCCAATGTAAGTGAGGATCACCCAGTGGTAGTAAGTAAATTTATCGAACATGCCAAGGAGATTGAGATGGATGCAGTGGCAAAGAATGGCGAGGTGATTGCCTATGCGATTTCCGAGCACATCGAGTTTGCCGGTGTTCACTCAGGCGATGCTACCATCCAGTTCCCTCCTCAGAAGTTGTATGTTGAGACAGTTCGTCGTGTGAAGCGAGTAGGTCGTCAGATTGCGAAGGAGTTGCACATCAACGGTCCGTTCAACATCCAGTTCATGGCTCGTGACAATGATATTCTCGTTATCGAGTGTAACTTGCGTGCCAGCCGTTCATTCCCATTCGTGAGCAAGGTATTGAAGATCAACCTCATCGAGTTGGCTACCCGCGTAATGCTCGGTTTGCCAGTAGAGAAGCCACATAAGAACCTCTTCGATCTCGACTATGTAGGTATCAAGGCATCTCAGTTCAGCTTCAACCGTTTGCAGAAGGCAGACCCAGTATTGGGTGTGGATATGAGCAGTACGGGTGAGGTAGGTTGCTTGGGCGACGATACATCTACCGCACTTCTGAAGAGTATGCTTTCTGTGGGTCATCGTATTCCTGCCAAGAACATCCTGCTTTCTACAGGTTCTGCCAAGCAGAAGGTAGATTTGCTCGATGCAGCCCAGATGCTGGTTAAGCATGGTTACAAGCTGTATGCAACCGGTGGTAGTAGCAAGTTCCTCACCGAGAATGGCATTGAGAACACCCGTGTGCTCTGGCCATCAGAGGAGGCAGAAGGCGGTGCGCCTAAGGCTTTGGAGATGCTCCACAACCATGAGATTGATATGGTAGTGAATATTCCGAAGAACTTGACCAGCAGCGAGTTGAGCAATGGTTACAAGATTCGCCGTGCAGCCATCGACCTGAACGTGCCATTGATTACCAACAGCCGTCTGGCGAGTGCGTTCATCTATGCATTCTGCACCACCAAGCTGGAGGATATCGACATCAAGGCTTGGGGCGAGTATAAATAGTTGATAGTTAATAGTTAAGAATTGACTGTTAAGTCATTCTTAATGATTCCCAATAGAAAAATCCCTGCTGTAGGATAGGTTTCCTATGGCAGGGATTTTTATTATTTGTATGACTATTTTTTGCACATATCTTCAGCTACCATCATAGCAACATTTTGCGTATTTGGAAGCTTGTATGGACGATGGCTCTGTGTTGTGGTAATGATGTCATCACCAAGAACCGTCGCCATCTTTGCAATTGTAGCTAATGTGAGATTATGTGTTCCACTCAACCAACGACTCACTTCTGTTTCTGTCTTGCCAAGAGCCTTTGCAAAATCACGCTGTTTCATATTTCGTTCCTGTAATAGTTCAAAGACTCTGTTGGCTATAGCAACGCATAAGTCGACTTGTTTGTTTGTGTCCGCAGGAGTTGACTTGCGGATATCATCCATCAGTTTATTTGTTTTCATATTAAATCCTCCTTATTATAGTCGATATCTATAGTCAATTCAAGTGGTCCATGTAAATTTGTACCATTGATTGTTATGATTCTTTTATTCTCAAGTTTCTTTATAATGATGTCTATCTTTTGTAAGTTTTGTACGGCTCTATGCAGATTTACATCTTCTTGATATGTTTGCGTTTTCTTTATACCACCATTACCTAAGATTAAAATCTTATGGCTGATATTAAGGCAATACAATCTTAAATTAGATGTATCAAGATGAGAGGGTAGTGCCATCACCCTGTCACGTTTGCTTCCTTCATATCTGAAGAATCTATCTTCTGCACCATTTTCTTTGATAATATCAATCCTTCTAACGAGGATTTGTACATCTTGGGCATATTGGTCCTTATAGGTGAGAAGGAATTTCTCAAATTCGGTATATTCCTCACCCTCGAATCTTGGAGAATAAAGGCTGACTTTTTCTCCAGTTTCCAATAGCTCTATTAATAAGTTCTTTTCCATATAACTTATATTTTTGCTGCAAAGATAAACATAAAAGTTGATTTTTGCAAGAATATTATGTTAAACTTTACTTTTATGTTTATCTTTTTATGATAGCATGCATAATCCCACTTGAAGCTTTTCGATTTGTTAGTTTATAAACTTAGAAGTTTATAATATTGATGCTTAGCTATTTGCCATTTGATAAAACTGCAAAGTAATTATGTCGAATTGTGAGTGTAATAATAACAACCAGCCAACAAATCCATGTAAATTATGCAACGCATACAAAAAGGGTTAAATATATAATGATAATAGGGAAATTATTTGTTGTATAATAGATTTTTCTGTATCTTTGCACAGAATTTTTAAATAACACAAAAATAAAGGTTATGCAGAAAAAGTGGACAAAAGAAACTGTTTTTGAAGAAAGCAAGAAATATTCTTCAAGATCTGAGTTCAAAAAAAAGAAATCTGGTGCATTCCGTATTGCGTATATGAACGGATGGTTGGACGAAATGATATGGTTGGTGCGTCCGACAGCCAAACCTATCAAATGGACTAAAGAGGCGGTTTTCGAAGAGTCAAGAAAGTATTTTATAGTTACGGAATTTATGAATAATGCCGTGACTGCATACACTATTGCAAAAAATAATAATTGGCTAACTGAAATGGATTGGTTAGCTCCTAGCAAGCGTAAGCCTTCTGGATATTGGAAGATAAAAGAGAATGTAATAAATGAATCTAAAAATTATAAGTCGGTTACAGAATTTCAAAGAAAGAATAGTCGAGCTTTTGATTCGGCAAAACTCAACGGATGGCTTGATGAAATGGACTGGTTGGCAAAAACAAACAGAAAACCTGTTGGCTATTGGAAAGAGAAAAATAACGTATTTGAGGAATCTAAGAAATACAACAATAGAAGTGATTTTTGTGAAGGATGTTATCTTGCTTATATTACAGCTAAAAATAATGGATGGCTTAATGAAATGACATGGTTGAAAAAAACAAGAAATTCTCCAAAAGGGTATTGGGAGGATAAAGAGAAAGTTTTTAAGGAAGCCCGAAAATACAAATATAAAAGTGAGTTTCGTCATAAGGCTCCGTCTGCATATAAATCTGCACTATTACATCATTGGCTCGGAGAAATGGAATTTGAAACAAAAGTCTCAAAAGGGGATCCACGAGGTCCGATTCATATTATTTATGTATATATAGACGAAGTAAATAAATATGCTTATGTTGGTGCAACGAATGATATGAAGAGGCGAGATTGGGAACATAAAAATCAGAAAAATGATCCTGTCTATAAGTATTTTTATGGTAAGAGTTTGAAAATTCCAGCATATAAAATCTTATTAGACGGGCTAACAATAGTCGAGAGACAAAGAGAAGAACGTGTTCAATCTTTATATTATCGTGATGTTTTGCATTACACATTGATTAATAATATCAATCTGACAGGTGAAAATGTTGGCTCTGTTGGAAGTTTAATAAAGAAATGGACAAAGAAAGCAGTATTGTGTGAAGCTGAAAAATATAAAACTCCAACAGAATTTTTTACAAAATCTGCTGGAGCGTATGATGCAGCTATAAAATATAAGATGATGAACAATGAAACATTTCCATGGTTTTACAGTAAACGTATGCCTCCACGATGGTGGAGTGTAAAAGAACATGTGTTTGAAGAGTCAAAGAACTATAAATCATGGAATGAATTCTTTTTGAAGTCACCAGCAGCTCATTTTTCTGCAAGAAAGCATAAATGGGAAGATGAAATGACATGGTTGCTCCGTGACCAAGTTCCACAAGGTTATTGGCAAAATGAAGAAAATGTAATAGAAGAGTCTAAAAAGTATTCAACGAGAACAGACTTTTTCAAAGGTTGCCATGCTGCTTATGACTATGCAGCCAAAAATAATCTATGGGAGAAAATGCCTTGGATAAAAACTAAGGTGAAAGAACATGGTTATTGGACAAAAGAACGTGTATTCGAAGAAGGTGGCAAATACTCAACCAAAATGGAGTTTAAAAGAGGTGCACCAACTGCTTATTCTTTAGCGACAAAAAACAATTGGATAAACGAAATGGAGTGGGCTGCTTCTGATGCCAAGCCACAGGGATTTTGGCAAAACAAGCAGAATGTAATAGCTGAATCACATAAATATTCTTCACGAAGTGAATTTAGATGGGGTACTCCGAGTGCTTATAGGTCAGCTATAGATAATGGCTGGATAGATGAAATGAAATGGCTGAAGCGTCCGCAAAATTATAACCTCAAGTGGACTCGTGAGAATGTATTCATAGAATCCCATAAATATGACTCTCGTGGTGCCTTTAAAAAAGGATGTCCATCTGCATACCGAGTGGCAAACGTAAATGGCTGGATGGTAGAAATGATATGGTTGAATATAAAGAACAAAAAATAAGATAGATATGAATGATATAAATTTTGATATAACAAAACATTGGCTTCCTGTTGGTGAAAAACAGGGAAGTATAGAGAAAGACACCTTAAGAATAAAGGTGTCTGGCATAAATTTTCACACAAAACCTGAAGCTAACTTTTGGGGAGTTTTTACAGGATGCATCAAAACTGAACCAAACAATCCATATGATACTAATGCTATTGGTTTCTATAAGACTGATGGGCAACTTTTGGGATTTGTTCAAAAAGAGTTGCAAGATTACGTTAATAAGTTTAGCAAAGGAAAAGAGTTGGACTGTGTAATTGCAATTACACCATTCATTTCTAAGGATGGTAAGGTTCGAAATCAGGCTTATGCAACAATCCTTAAATTTTTTGAGGATGATGTAGAATATGCAACAGAAATGATTAATAGAATCACTGAAGATGTTGGCAATGACGCTTTTATTGAAATTACTCATTTTGAAAAAGAGTTGCCAACACTCAATGTGTCACAGCCAAAAGTTGATGATAAGGATAATAATAATGAAGATAATGATAGTAATGTCATATTCAGATATGATGAATTTTACAAATTTCCACAAAGCGATAAAACAGGAAAGAAAACTTATGATACACTCACAGTAAGAATAGAGGATGCGGATTGGTACTTTGATAGAAAGAAGTGGCAAGCAGGAGTATTCAGTGGATATGTGGATGTAGTGCATTTGGAAAGCCTTAATCAATATGGCATTTATCGAGAAGACAATACCCTTGTTGGTTGTCCTAATAGTTTTGACTTTGATGATGAAATCAAGGAATTCGCTGAAGGACAGCGTATATATTGTATATTTTTGCTTGTTCCGCATATTGACAGCAAGACTTCTTGTATTGATATTAAAGGGAAGGCTGTTTTGATTAAGTTCTTTGAAGGGGAAAAGGACTATGCCCGTAAATTATTTGAAGATACTAGAACTCGACTTGCCCAAAATGCTATTTCTGATTACAAGAAATTCATGGAAAAGAAAGAAGAGTTAGAACTTTGTGATATTAAGGTAATGTTAAGTTGGTCATTTGATACTCGCCGATATACCTTTGGAGCTGATGCTACAACCTATCTTGATGATAAAGGGAAGCCCCAAAAGCCCAAAAGTGGGTGTGCAACTCTTGTAGCAATGCTTGTCTTGGGGCTGTCTCTATGTTGTTTGTTATACTTGGTGATAGTTATTGATTAATTTGTAATGTTGAAGTAGCAAGAGTTATGTTCATTTACAGCCCCAATAGTAAGTCTGTTATCTGATTTTCAAAATCACAAGCAGAATCTATTGATAGAAGATGTGCTAAAAACAGCATTTGCAATGATAGATGAACTTGATAATAGAGTTCGCAACATGGAATATATAAATAGTCAAGAATTTATCTGTGACTTGTTACGAACTGTAGATTATTCAAAAGATGAAATCGATGAAAATAAAAGAATTATGTATGCTAAATATTTAACAGCATGTTGCCACATTGATAATGCTGAGAATAGATGCAAGCGTATGTTCTTAGAATTAATGGAAAAAATTGATGGATTAGATTTCTATATTTTAAAGTCTTTAAAAAACACTTTTGATGGTAAAAATGCCATTGAAAGGATTTATAGTAAGTACAACGATGAATATAATAGCGATGTTTCGAAGAAAGAGGTTATGAACCACTTCTACTATCTGACTTCGCTTGGTTTAATAGAGATGTCAGACCAAGAAGAAGTTGAAGCTTTTTTGCAAAAATACAAAGAATGTCTATCTAGCAGTACGTTTAGAAAGGCTCATTTATATCAAAGAACAACTTTGGGTGATGATTTATACCATTTTATAAGTAAAATCGACATGTCTTCTTGTAGTGAAGCAGATTGATACCCTGGCTGCAGAGTATCCTGCTCAGACCAACTACCTCTATGTTACTTACGCTGGCGTGAAGAGCGACATCAACTTCGAGAACGACCACCGTTCTATCATCGTACTCGATTCAGGTGCTTACCGCATCGGTTCTTCCGTAGAGTTCGACTGGTGTGGCGTTCAGGCATTGAACACCATCCGCAAGGAAGGTTGGCGCTCAGTGATGATCAACTACAACCCAGAGACCGTATCTACCGACTACGATATGTGCGACCGTCTCTACTTCGATGAGTTGACCTTCGAGCGTGTGATGGATATCATCGAGATGGAGCAGCCTCATGGCGTCATCGTATCTACCGGTGGTCAGATTCCAAACAACCTGGCTATGCACCTGGATGCACAGAACGTGCCAATCCTGGGTACTGCTGCCAAGGACATCGATAACGCTGAGGACCGTGCCAAGTTCTCTCAGATGTTGACCAACAACGGCATCAACCAGCCAAAGTGGAGCGCCCTGACCTCTATGGAGGGCATCGACAACTTCATCGAGCGTGTAGGTTTCCCTGTATTGGGTGTGGACATGATATCCTTTGTTTTAAATTGTTATTTGGGGCAAAGGTAATAAAAAATAATGAGAAATGAGGTGTTCTTGTGAATTTTAACACAGATAATCTTGATTATAATGGCTCGTATGAGTCTGATAACTCTATCTTTTAACAAAGTTAACACAAAATAATTGCTTATCTCACTAATAATCAGTATTTTTGCGCATAATCTTTTAAAGAATCAAAACAACTAAGAATATGGCTAGAGCAACAGGTTCAATCAATTATTTGGAGCATCGCACGCCCTTGAAGGACGAAAGCGGTAAGTATCAGATACATCCGATGTTCGTGAAACAGGATATCGTTGACAGGGAGAAAATGGAAAAGCGTGTTCGCGATCATTGTGCGATGAACGTTTCGTCCTTTATCTCTGCATTGGAAACGCTGGAGGATGAAACGCTTTACGCCTTGGCTGAAGGCAACGAGGTGAGGGTAGGCGATATGTTTATCGTCAAGCCTAAGCTGGGGATGGTGAAGCATAAGGACAAGAATGGAATCGAATGGAAAAGGACCTATCATGAGGGTGATCTGATTCCAGCCAATGAGGTGGATATCTGCGGCTTGGAAATTCAGCCCACGAAGGAGTTCCTGGAAAGGCTGAAACGCCACTCTAATGGCTGCAGCCGACAGTATTGGAGTGTGAAATCTACTCCAAAAGAGGCGGATAAGGAGTTTGCTGATATTGTAGAGATTTGTCAGCAGCAGGGTTATATCACGGTGAAGGATATGATTCGTGAATTCGGTGTCACCCGCTATCATGCCAATAAGGTGTTGAATGATCTCTGTGAGGAACCGGCTGCCAGAATGTATGCTACCAAGGAAGGTCCTATAACGCTCTATCGTTTGTGGAAGAAGGAGTAACTAAGACGTAGTTGTTGAAACGGCTCTTTAGGTTGACGGAATCGGTTCCTTAACTTGAATGAAGCGTCTCCTTAACTTGAATGAAGTGTCTCTTCTCGTTGAAGGATACGTCTCCGAGAGTTAAAAGAAGCGTTTCCTGGAGTCAGAACAAGCGTCTTTTAGAGTACAAGCATAAACCTTCTCAGACATTGCCACTAGGTTCAGCAGCTCTGCCGAGCCTAGTCAGCAAGTCTGCTGACTGCAGTCAGCACCTCTGCTGAGCCTAGTGACAACACCTTTTAGTCGTACAGCTATAACCTGTTTAGTTGTACAACTGTATACCCTATAGTCGTACAACTATAACCTCTTTAGTTGTACAACTATACACTTTTTAGTTGTACAATCGTAAAATGATGATACTTCTATGATATATTGGGTGCTCTCATTCAATCCAAACATACAGCATCTTCCTTTTATAACGTTCGTTTGCTTTTGTTCTATTCAACGAACGAAATGAGGAAAAGCAGCTTCTCCTAATTCTGGCTCATATTCAAAACCTTCGTAACTGAAGCCTGCCAGTTCCTCTGGAGTAAGAAGCTGATTATTCAGAATATATCTCACCATGGCTCCACGGCAAGATTTAGCCCATACAGCCTGCATCTTCAATCTGCCGTCTTTCTGGCGGACATAAAAGAGTGGCTGAATGACCTTTATCTCCTTACATACTCTCTTCCAATCGAACAGATGTTCATATTCCTCTGTAGAAAGATGGATGAGTATACCATCATCAGCTTTCACACTATCGATGAGAACATCTGTCAGTTTGTCTTTCCAGAACTGATTGATAGGCTTGTCGTTTGTAGCTTCGAGCGATACGCAATGCTCCATACGATAAGGTACGATGCCATCCAACGGTCGAAGCAATCCATAAAGGAAGCAGGTAATCCAGAGATGTTTCTGGGCATACTCTAACGACTCCTCGCTCAAAGAACTGGCACGCAAATGTTTGTATGCCTGACCATTGTAAGCCAGGATAGCAGGCATCTTTTCGGTTGCCATAAAATCATGATATCGCTTCCAGTTCGTCATTGCAATCTTGCTGCTGCAATCCAGTTGCTTAGCCAATTCCTCTACATTCATCATTGCCATTTCTTTGGCCAAGTCATTGGCAACTGATTGGAATAGTGGCACGGAGATAGGCTTCCTGTCTGCCTTCTCAAACATGATTTTGGCATTTGCCAATAATATCTGCATAATAATCAATCTTTTGAATTGTACCTGCAAAGATAAAAAAAAATCAATATACAATGCTAAATAGCCAAGAAAAATCCCATAAAATTAAAATTTTTTATAAAACGAGCATTATATAGTACTTTTTCTTGTGTAATCTATAAATATTTGTTACCTTTGCCCCATGAAAACATTATTAGACGTTCATACACATACAATAGCATCAGGTCATGCCTTTAGCAGTTTGCAGGAAATGGCCTTGACAGCAAAGGAGAAAGGGTTGGATATCTTGGGAATCACAGAGCACGGTCCCAATATCCCGGGTACCTGTGATCCTATTTATTTCAGAAACCTTCATTGTGTTCCACGCCAGCTCTATGGAATCAAACTGATGCTTGGAGCAGAACTCAACATCCTCAATACGAAGGGAGATATCGATCTCGACGAGGATTACTGGCGTATGCTGGATATCCGAATAGCAGGCATCCATAGCCTTTGCTGGCAGGGAGGAAGTAAGGAGGAGAATACGCAGGGTGTCATCAATGCCATGCGCAATCCCTTCGTGCAGATTATCTCTCATCCCGGCGATGGTACGGCAGAACTGGATTTCGAAGAACTCATGAAAGTTTCCAGGGAGACGCATACCTTGCTTGAAATCAACAACCATTCCATGGCTCCCATCCGCCACAAGACGGTGGCTGCTCCCAATAATCTGGAACTGCTGGAACTTGCCAAGAAGTATGAAACTCCAGTCATCTTCGGAAGTGATGCCCACTTCTCTGCGATGATTGCCGACTACAGCAACATTATGCCACTGGTAGAAAAAGCAGAGTTCCCGGATGAGCTGGTTCTCAACTATCAGCTAGAGAAATTCATGGCTTACCTCAAGCCAACCCCTGAGAAATAGGAAAATTTAGTTTCACATTTCAATTTACATGACTATGATTATAGAAGAAATCATCAAGTATAATGAAAACTTCGTAGCCAGTAAGGCTTACGAAAAGTATCTTACGAGTAAATATCCAGACAAGAAACTTGCCATTCTTTCCTGTATGGACACTCGCCTTACTGAGCTTCTGCCAGCAGCTTTGGGCCTGAAGAACGGAGATGCCAAACTCATCAAGAACGCCGGTGGACTGGTTATCAGTCCTTTCGACTCTGCCATGCGTAGTCTCCTTGTAGCCATCTACGAATTGGGTGTAGAGGAAATCATGGTCATTGCCCACTCCAACTGCGGTGCATGCCACATGAACGGACAGCAGATGAAGAAATTGATGCTCAAACGTGGCATCCATCAGAATGTTATCGATACCATCGGGCTTTGCGGCATCGACCTCGACCATTGGCTGGAGGGATTCCACGACACAGAGGATTCTGTAAGGAATACCATCAATACGATCCGTACACACCCTCTCGTACCAAAAGACGTCAATCTTCATGGCTATATCATTGACTCACAGACGGGCAAACTGACAGAAGTGAAATAGAATAAAGGTATTATTTTAATTAAAACACATAACAGCAGTTTGTTGTACTTTCACCTTCCCTCTATGATGCTCTTTCCAAGAAAGTAACTTTCGTTACAGCCCCCACATATCATTCAGCATACTGATAGCTGATTCCGAGCGGAATACATGGTCGCGGAAGGTGATGATGCCTTCGGGAGCAAGGTGGGCTTCGAAGGAATTCACCAGGAAATCTGCTTCGAGCAGAATGCGGTGGTCGAGGCTGGTAACATCTTGATAAGTATGATGATGGGCAATGAGCCAGCAGATTCTTTCTATCTGTGCGGCTGTGAATCCATCAACTTCTGACAGTACTTTTCTTGCCTCGTCAGGACCAAGTTCTTCCTGGTGCTTGCCATCGCAGTTGCCGTATCTGGCTTGTGAAACGTGAATGCCTACATCGTGAAGAATGGCTGCTGCTTCGAGCACGAAGAGGTCTTCTCCGGTCATTCCCTCTGCTATCGCAATCATACGGGCAAAGTCGTGCACCTTTACGAAATGCTGGATGAGTGGCGCATCGCCACCATCGTACTTAATCATCGCCCTCATCAAATTGGCGAGTATCAATTCCTTGTTTGTCATAATCTTATGTTTTTTTACCAATAAAAAGAATACTAATCGAAGAGCTTCTTCCAAATCCACAATACCGCTATGGCGCCAATGACGCAGAAGACGAAGTTGGTAAGATAACCCTTGCCAAACAATTCTATGTTCAGCAGATTGCTGATGATGGCGCCGGCATAACTGCCCACAATACCTATGAATAGGTTCATACAACATCCTTTGCCTTCGCCGCTCATGATGCGGTTGGCAATATAGCCAATGAAAATACCAGTAAGGATTGGCCACGCTGTGAAATCTGCAATATGTTCTAACATACTCTTTTGATTTTATTTTTTCTTGTTATCTGAGCTTTCTGATAACCTTTGCCGGATTTCCTACTGCCATGGAGTCATCAGGAATATCCTTGACCACTACGCTGCCGGCACCGATTACGCAGCGGTTGCCGATGGTTACTCCAGGGCAGACGATGACTCCTGCGCCCAGCCAGCAATCCTCGCCAATAGTGATGGGGAAGCCTGTTTCTACTGGCTTGCGGCGTTCCATATAATTGATGGGGTGGTTAGGGGTTACTAGCTGGCAGTTCGGACCTATCAGGGTGCGGTCGCCGATGGTAATCAGGGCTTCATCGAGCATCGTGGCGCCATAGTTGATGAATACATTCTCACCCACCTTGATGCCGTGACCATGGTCGCAGTGAAAGGGTGGGCAGATGGTGGCTGAAGCTGGAATGCCAGGAATCAGTTCTTCGATAATGGTTCGATAGTCTTCATCAAACAGGGTTAGCGTCTGCAGGCGGCAGCAGAGACGGTTGGCGTGCTCTATGCTTTTCATGCCATCCTTGTTGCTGAAATCATAGAGCTCGCTGTTTCTCATTTTTTCAAATTCTGTCATATTTGTTCTCTATTGATGGATGTAATCCAGAATCTGTTCTGCATGAATCTTGGTCTTGATCTCCTTTGGAGTGAAGATCTTTTCGATGATGCCTTCTTCGTTGACAAGATAGGTGGTGCGGAGGATTCCGATGGTCTTTCTGCCGCAGGTTACCTTCTCGCCCCAGCAGCCGAGTTCCTGCAGTAGGGTGGTTTCGGTATCTGCGATAAGAGGGAACTGCAAACCCTTGGTTTCGGCAAACTTCTTCTGCAGAGCTTGCTTGTCCTTGCTTACGCCGATAATCTCATAACCGGCTGCTGCCAGCTCCTCCTTATGTGCTTGCAGGGAGCAAGCCTCGGCAGTGCATCCGCTGGTGTTAGCCTTCGGATAACTGTAGAGCACAATCTTGCGACCACGATAGTCGCTTGCCTTGATCTCACGTCCGTCCTGGTCAATGCCAAGAATCTCTGGTATTTTATCTCCTACATTCATAATTCTATATTTATTTATTATATGTCTTGTTATGATGCAAAGATAATAAAAATAATGCGAACCGATGTGATTCTTATGATTTTTAACACAAATAATCGTTGTTTATCTTTCTACCTGGAAGTTTAAACGAATCTTTCTTTTGGATAAAAAAAAGAAAAATATAGGGAGGATATTTGGTAATATGCTGATATTTACTTACTTTTGTGTGATGAACGTTCATGGTATGAAACAGGGAGCGTGATACTAAACAGGTAAAAAAGGAAGAAAATGAAGAAGATATTTTTGTTTATATTATTCTGTCTTTCCGTATGCAGCATGTCGGCTTACGACTTTCTGCGAGCTGTGAAAGATGAGATTCCGGGAGGTTACAACTTCTGGGTTTATACGCCGGTAGATTATTTCTATTCGCAAGAGCAGACACCGGTCATCATCTTTCTGCATGGTGCCAGTCTTTGTGGAAGAAATCTGAATAAGGTGAGAAGATACGGACCGCTTGATGCCATCGTCAAGGGGCGCGATATCGATGCGCTGACCATCGTTCCGCAGAATCCGGGAGGAGCCTGGAATCCGAAGAAAATCATGGATATGCTAGACTGGGTGAAGAAGAATTACCCATGCGATTCTAATAGGGTTTATGTCCTGGGTATGAGTTTGGGCGGTTATGGTACCATGGATGTCTGTGCTACTTATCCCGATAGGATAGCTGCCGGTATGGCGCTGTGTGGCGGCTGTTCGTATAAGGATGTGAGTGGATTGGGCGATTTGCCATTCTGGATTATCCATGGCACAGCAGATAGGGCAGTACCGGTCAAGCAATCGAAGGTTGTGGTAGATAAACTTGAAAAGGATGGCAAGGATACCCGATTGATATACGACTGGTGGAAGGGTGCCAATCACGGTACCCCTGCCCGCGTGTTTTATCTGAAGAAAACCTATCAGTGGCTCTTCTCTCACAGCCTTTCAGATAAGGACAGACCCGTGAACCGCAACATCAGTATTACGATGAGTGATCTGGGCAGAGCATATGGTGATGTGAACAGAAATGCCCCTCAGCCTGAACTCATCGATGGTCCGAGTGTGATCAAGCAAGAGGGAAATGAATATTAAGGAATCAGGTGAACAGTTCTGCTACCTTCCCCAGCCAATTCTTATCAATGTCATCGAAGGTGCTGAGGTGTTCGCTGTCAATATCCAGTACGGCGATTACCTCACCATTCCTGATAACAGGTACTACAATCTCCGAACGGGAGGCGCTGCTGCAGGCAATATGCCCCGGAAATTTCTCAACATCTTCTACCACGATGGTTTCCGCCTTGTTCCAAGCTGTGCCGCAAACTCCCTTGCCCCTTTTGATGCGGGTGCAGGCCAGCGGTCCCTGAAAAGGACCCAGCACAAGGGTTCCGTCGATGACCCGGTAGAAGCCCACCCACCAGAAGTGGAAGGTGTCCATGATGCATGCTGAAATATTCGCCATATTGGCGATGATGTCGCTTTCGCCCTCTACGAGCGACTTGAGCTGAGGGAGGAGCGTGGCGTAAAGTTCCTCCTTCGTTTCTCCTTTTATAATAAGATGTTCTGCCATGATGTCTTTACTTTTCAATTCTGTGTCTATTATCTGTTTAGATATTCTATCTCTGCAAAAGTAATAAAAATAATTGAAATACTGTCATTTTCATAGAATTATTTCTATCCTTTCAATCTTTTTTCGTACTTTTGCACCATCAATTAAAATAAAGAAAATCCAGTTTTTAAAATGTGAAGTAAGAAAATGGCTGATAAAGATATGAAATGGAAGACGCTCTCGCAGAAGTATCTGATAGAGAAGCCATGGCTCACGGCACGAGTGGATAAGGTGGAATTGCCTACGGGAGCCATTATCGATGAATATTACGTGCTGGAATATCCCGATTGGGTGAACACCATCGCCATTACGAAGGACGGAATGTTCGTATTTGTGCGCCAGTATCGCTATGCGATAGGTAAGACGGTGAATGAACTCTGCGCAGGAGTGATAGAGAAGGGCGAGGACCCGATGGCGGCTGCCAAGCGAGAGCTGATGGAAGAGACTGGGTTCGGTGGCGGAAACTGGCAGAAGTGGATGACGATTTCGGCTAATCCGAGCACTCATACCAATCTTACCCATTGCTATTTGGCTACGGATGTGGAGCGCATGGATGTTCAGCATCTTGACCAGGCTGAGGATATCGAGGTTCGCCTCTTCTCCAGGGATGAAGTGATGGATATGCTAGAGAAGGGAGAAATCTGGCAAAGCCTGATGGCGGCTCCGCTTTGGAAGTATTTTGCGAAAGCAAAGTAAGCTGCAGGACTTCATCTGCTCGAGCAAACAGCAGAACTTCGTTTGCTCGAGCAAAGTAAACATTAAACAATAAACATTAAATATTATAAAAATGATAATAGATTTCGAAAAAATTGCTGAGGCTCATTTGGAGGGCTTCAAGGGTGGACAGGGTAAACTTGATACTCGTAACTATGTGGATGACAAGGTGAAGATTATGTATTCTACCTTGCGTCCGGGTGCATCAACTGGTCTTCATACTCACGAGGGCAACTGCGAGATTATCTATGTGGTAAGCGGCACTGCTACTTTCCATTATGATGATGTCGTAGAAGAGGTTCGCCAGGGACAGGTGCATTACTGCCCAATGAACCATGCTCATTATATGGAGAATCTCACAGATCATGATCTGGTGTATCTCGCCATTGTGCCTGAGCATCATTAATATCCTTGAAGTATCTGGGAAAACCATATCATATTCCTCCTGAGGAAAATGTAAAAAGAAAGTCCAACTCGGATGCCTCTCTCTTAAAGGCTCCAAGCTGGACTTTCATCGTTTTTATTTTCTTCATATTACTCTTCTTCATTCTCTAGCAAGTCGGTGCCGAGGTGGGTGGTCTGCTCACGCTTCAATCGGTCGCGCACTTCCTTAGGCTTGGTGGCGTAGGTAATCATTCGGATGGAATCGTTGTAGCTCACGTACTTCCAGAGCCAGTTGAGCAATACCATTACCTTGTTCTTTACTCCGAGGATGGAGCGGAGGTGAACCACCAGCCACAATACCCAGGCAAAGAAGCCCTGACTGTGGAACTTGCCAAGCTCTACTACAGCCTTGTGTCTTCCGATGGTAGCCATAGAACCCAGGTTCTTGTAGCGGAAAGGCTTGAGCTGCTGGTCGATGTTTGGGGCTGAAGAACCAGGATGCTTCTCATTCTCCTCATCTGCCTTCGCAATCTTCTGGATATTCTTAGCCAGGAGTGCTGCCTGCTGAATGGCTACCTGAGCCAACTGTGGATGACCGCCAGGATAAGCTGGGTCTGTGGTCTGGATACACTGGTCGCCGATGGCGAAGAGACCGTCCATGCCAGGGATGCGGTTGAATTCATCTACTACGATTCGGAAACCACGGCCCAGATGGTCGCCATCGATACCCGTGATAGGCTGTGCCTTTACACCTGATACCCAGAGGAAGGTGCGGGTAGGAATCTCCTGACCGTCCTTCATCAGGACCTTGTGGTCCTTGTAGTCGGTTACCATTTTGCCAAACTGTACATCCACACCCATACTGGTAAGGAATTCGTATGCTTTCTTAGAAGAGTCCTGTGACATTCCGGCGAGCAGTCTGTCGCCCGCTTCCAGAAGATAGATGTGCATCAGAGATGAGTCCATATCAGGATAATCATAAGGAATCACGTAGCGCTTCATTTCAGAGAGGGCTCCGGCAATCTCTACACCTGTGGCACCACCGCCTACAATGACCACGTTCAGGAGTTCCTGTCGCTCCTCTTCTGTGGCACAAGTCAGTGCACGCTCCAGGTTGCTCAACACAGCGTTGCGCAATCCCATTGCCTCTGAAACGGTCTTCATCGGAATAGCCCACTTCTCGATGTTGGCATTGCCATAGAAATTGGTAGTGGTTCCTGCTGCGAACACCAGGTAATCGTACTCAATCTTACCGATGGAAGTTTGCTGAATCTTCTTGTCTGGGAATACGGCTCTCGCCTCTGCCATGCGGAAGTAGAAGTTCTTGCGCTTGCGGAAAATCTGGCGGAAAGGGAAGGAGATGGAGCTTGGGTCGATACCTGCTGAGGCAATCTGATAGATAAGTGGAGGAAACTGATGGAAGTTATTCTTATCAATCAACACCACCTGCAGGTTTGCCTTGCTCAGGTCTTCTGCCAAGCGAAGACCACCGAGTCCGCCACCTACAATCACTACTCTCTTCAACTGATTTCTCTTGATATTAATGCTCATAACTACTTCTGTTTTTTATATATTAATTACATATATTTGCTGAAAATTCTATTCTTTATAAGGCGCAATGCCTGGTACTCGCAGAAAATTCGATTGCAAAGGTACAACTTTTTTATGAGGCGGCAAAAGAAGATGGGTAGAAATATGGGATTGAAGCTTGTTGCAATCGTTCTCATTTTATATTCTTGCAAATGATGTTACAAAATGTAATATGCAGATAGCATTTTTACTTTGGCGGTGGATGGCTTGAAGGAATATACTTCCAAGGCTTCGGGCTTGTTCATGATGGGAGTTTTTCTTTTTTTATCATTCCGCAATCTGATGAATCACATAGGTAACCACGCCCCAGATCATGAAGCGGTTGGTTTCATCTACCCGGATAGGGGAGAAGTTCTTGTTCCATGGAATGAGCCAGCCGAAGGTGCCGCTCTCATCCATCTTGAATTTGTGCCTTGTATGGCCTGGCGTATGGTGCCATAACCATTCTTCCGGTTGATGGCGTCGATAGCCTCCATCAGCTTTTTTGCTTGCTTCGGTCGATGGGGTCGAAGAGGTCTTGCTGGCGAGGATGGTCGGGTGAGGCTACCTTGTCTCCTTAATTTTTCTGTACAACGTACAGCGAAATTAGCCACGGCTTCTTCTATCACATTTTTGTCGGTAATGCCCTCGTTGGCAAAACTCCTGCTGGTGCAGATGCTCTTCTTCTGCGGTAATTCCTCGATGCTGATGCAGCTTTCGCCATTCAGTTCTTTCCATGTTCTTAGGGTGGTGATATTGAAATGGCTGCGGACCCAACTTTCTTTCTTGTCGGCAAACTGAGCGGCGGTCCTGATGCCCATATAATCGAGCTTTCGGGCTATCTGTCTGCCTATTCCCCATACATCTTCTACGGGGAAGAGAGACAGCGCCTTGTGTCTCCGTTCATCCGTGTCGATGAGGCAGCAGCCTTGGAAACCCTTGTATTTCTTGGCGAATTTAGAGCCGATTTTCGCCAATGTCTTCGTTTCTGCAATGCCTACGGATATCGGGATTCCAACAGCCCGAAGTACATCTGCCGATATTTTGGAGCCATAGCGATAGAGCAGGCTATCGGGCTTTTCTGACAGCTCGTCTATTGTTATTTTATTGAACAAAGTAGGATGGTCTTCCGTATGCTCCCGAAAGAAAACTTTCGCCATTGATTCGTCTGCCTCGAAGAAACTCTCATCGATAGAGTATTGGTCGATGCGTGGGGAATAATGGGATAGCATCGACATCACGCGGTTGGAGAGCGAACCGTAGAGCGTATAGTTGCTCGAGAAGATAGCCACTCCTTCAGCCTCCAGTTTTTCCTTCACCTGATAGAAGGGGTCGCCCATCTTATAGCCCAATGCCTTAGCTTCTTCAGAGCGTGCGATGACGCACCCGTCGTTATTACTCAATACAACCACGGGCTTTCCTGTCAGGTCGGGGCGAAACACTCGCTCGCACGAACAGTAGAAGTTGTTGCAGTCTGCCAGTCCTATCATATCTTATCATTAACACCTCTTGTTCTCACCAGAAATCCTGGTATAATGTGCAAAAATACAAAAAATAATCCGAAAACGATAGTTTTTCATTCAAGTTTTTTTGTCGTTTCGTGATTTATTCTTACCTTTGTGGTCATAAGCTAGTATTGAAACATTATAAAACTGAACGATATGAATGATAAGAATAACATGTTGGCATTGAGCCAGGAGCGTTTTTCGGCTCGCAAGTTTACTCCGGAGGCGGTGAGCCAGGAGGATCTGGACTATATCATGGAGTGTGTGCGCCTGGCACCATCGGCAGTGAACAGGCAGCCTTGGCGCTGGCTCATTGTGCGCTCGGAAGAGGCGAAGAAGAAACTGCAGGAGTGCTACGACCGCGAATGGTTCAAGACGGCTCCTATATATATTATAGGTATGAAAAACGTGAATGAGAACTGGGTGCGCAGATATGATGAGAAACCGCATGGCGATATTGATGTGGCGATAGCGGCAGAGCATCTCTGTCTGGCTGCCACCGAAAAGGGACTGGGTACCTGCTGGGTCTGCAATTACGATACGGCGAAGATGCAGCAGTTCTTTGCTCGCGAGGGCTATGAGGCGGTGGTAATCATTCCTGTAGGTCATATTGCTGAAGATTGTCCACGCACAGAGAAGAAGCGCAAGGAGATGAGCGAAATCACGGAAGAAATCTAGTTCTGATATAAGAAGAAATCTAGTTCTGATATAAAATCTGGTACAAAAAAGAAGCTGTATGGAAATGAACGAAGAATCCATCCTGGCATGGAATATCATAGAAAAGACAAATGCCAACCTCTTCCTTACCGGAAAGGCGGGCACAGGTAAGACGACCTTCCTCAAGCGATTGAAAGAACTGTCGCCAAAACGAATGATAGTGCTTGCTCCTACGGGCATTGCAGCCATCAACGCCGGAGGAATGACCATCCATTCGTTCTTCCAGCTTCCCTTCTCGCCATACGTGCCGGGCACGACCTTTGGCTGCGGCGAACAGAAACGCTATCAGTTCAGCAAGCTCAAGCGCAATATCATCCGCAGTATCGACCTGCTCGTTATCGACGAAATCAGTATGGTGCGCAGCGATTTGCTCGATGCTGTAGATTCTGTGCTTCGCCAGTATCGCAAGCGCCACGATTTGCCTTTTGGTGGTGTGCAGCTCCTGATGATAGGCGATTTGCAGCAGCTGGCACCCGTGGTTACGCCACAGGAAGAGCATCTGCTGGGGCAGCATTATGATACTCCTTTCTTCTTCAGCAGCAATGCTCTGAAGCAGGTGGGTTATCTCACCATCGAACTTAAGAAGGTGTACAGGCAGCAGGATGAACAGTTTATCTCGCTGCTCAACCAGATTAGGGAGAATAAGGCTTCTGAAGCTACGCTGCAGGCTCTGAACCAGCGCTATATTCCAAATTTTGTACCACCTAAGGAGGGCAATTATATCAGGCTTACCACCCATAATGCACCTGCCCAGTATATCAACGAACAGCAGCTCGCTGCCTTGCCTGCGCAGTCATTTTCTTTTACAGCAGAAATAGAGGGCGATTTCCCAGAAACATCTTATCCTGCCGATTTCAAGCTCACATTGAAGCCGGGAGCCCAGGTGATGTTCATCAAGAACGACCCGCAGCACCGTTTTTATAATGGTATGATAGGCGAGGTGATAGGGGTTAGGACCGATGAAGACGGCAGCAAGATTACCGTTCGCAGTAAGGATTCGGGCGAGGAATTTGACCTGGAGAAAATGGAGTGGACCAATGCGAAATATACGCTGAACGAGAAAACCAAGGAGATAGAGGAGACGGTGGAAGGAAAATTCATGCAGTATCCTCTGCGTCTGGCGTGGGCGATAACTATCCACAAGAGTCAGGGACTTACTTTCGAACATGCCATCATCGATGCTTCTCATTCTTTTACCCATGGTCAGACCTATGTGGCACTGAGCCGCTGCAAGACTTTGGAGGGCATGGTGCTCAGTCAACCGCTTTCTCGCGGAGCCATTATCAGCAGTCAGACGGTGGATGCGTTCACCAGCCAGCTTGCTGCGCCTAGTCAGGAGCAAATCAGCAGCCTGGAGCTGCAATACATCATTTATTGCATCAGCGAACTCTTCGATTTTTATTCCATCAGAGCCAGCTATGAGCATCTGATGCGCTGCCTGGTAGAGTTTTTTAATGGTAAATATCCGCGCGTGGTAAGCGAGTATCAGAAGTTGCAGGTGGTGCTGAAGAGTCTGATAGCCGTATCGGATAAATTCCGTGTGCAGTATACGGGTATGCTTGCCCGAAATCCTGATGTAAGACAGGCTGAGCTGCAAGACCGTATTCATAAGGGAGCTATGTATTTTCTTGACAAAATCGGCATTCTGAGTGATTTAATCAGAAAGTCGAATCTTGATACAGACAACAAGGTGGCTAGGAAACAGTTTGAAGACCGCTTCTCTGTTTTCTCAGAGGATGTAAAATTAAAAGAACGGCTTTTGAAGTATGAATGTAGTGCAGAATTCACGGTAACAGATTATCTGAAAAAGAAGGCCCAGTTCTTGCTGTTGGATGCAGATGCCTCATCAGATAGCGGTTCGGGTAGAAAGTCAAGGAGACAGAAGAAACCGAATGAACCGAAGGTGCCGAAAGTCGCTTCGAAGGAGGTAAGTTATGATTTCTATATGCAGGGAATGACGGTAGATCAGATTGCTGCTAAGCGGGGTTATACCAAAGGTACCATTATTGGTCATCTTACTCCTTATGTGAAAGAAGGAAAGATTGGACTGCGGGCGCTGATTTCAAGTGCCCATGAAAAGAAAATCCGTGATTTCATGAAGGCTCATCCTGAATTGGAGCTTTTTAGTGAAATAAAGGAAGCTTTGGGAGCTGGTATTGATTATTACGAAATCAAACTGGTTCATGATTTGATGGAGGGGGAATAAAGGTTTTCTTCCACCATATTATAATAATAGCCGTAACTATATTTGCAGTAGTTACGGCTATTGTTTTTCTTAAAAATCTAGAGTTGGCTCACAGCCTTTTCCAACTGCTGTAAAGCCTGTTTGATAACACTTCTTGGTGCAGCCACATTCAATCGCATGAATCCTTCTCCGCCAGGTCCGAACATCTCCCCATCATTCAATGCCAGATGAGCCTTGTCGATGAATAGGTCGAGAAGCGCATCGTGTGAAAGATGCAGGTCTCGGCAGTTGAGCCATACGAGGAAGGAAGCCTGTGGATTCCTATTGATTATGTCCTGTTATTTGTCTTCCTACTGGCTGTTCATTCCACCTGTCTGAATGCCCTGCTTTTCTTCCTGGAAATCATTTTTGATGTTGGATTTCACCTTTTGGAATTGCTTCTTGGTGTTGCCGAATTTCCAGGTGAGTGTGAGGCTGATCTGGCGCAGAGGCACCTTTACCGTCATATTCTGTACATAGTCTGAACCCACAGTTTTCTGCTTGATGTTGAGCTTGTCATCGGTTGGTGTGAGGAACATCAGACTCAAGTCCAGCTTATCCTTGACGATGGATTTGGAGAGGGTGGAGTAGAAGAATGACATTCCGCTCTGATAGCCTTGCAGGTTGTGCTGTTTGCTCTGAATGATACTTCCTATTGTCCATTGCAACTCCCAAGGAAGTGTCTGTTGCAGATTGATCATCGTACTGCTGTTCCAGCCATGATTCTTCCATCCCAATACTTCACTTCGCAAATCATTGTAGCTCAGACTCTCGTTCAGCATCAATCTCGTCTTCTTGAACACCAGCCAGTTGGCAAAGACATTCAGACTGGCGTTGCGGGTTTTCGAAACATTGCCGTAGGTGGTGTTGAGCAGGTTGTCTGCATCGATGAACGAATACTGCTCTATCTGGTTGTTGCAGAATCCGTAGCCCAGAGTTGTACTCAGAATGAATCGTGGATTGTAATAATTAAATACCATGTTCACCTGATGCGACTTCACCACGTCGAGGTCTGTATTACCATAGCTAATGGCGGTAGGATTACTGCGGTCAACATAAGGGTTGAGGTAGGTAATTCCCGGACGGGTGATGCGCATGCTGTAGTTCACACCGAGATTCATGCCTGGAGCGATGACGTAAGAGATGCTGGCGCTCGGTACGAGATTGCCGTAATCTTTATCAAAATCATCACCCTTACCCTGTTCAAACTTCACTTTCTCCCAGGTCTGTTCGTATCGGGTTCCCAGCATGGTTCCTATCTTTCCGAAGTTTCCCTTCCATTCAGCATAGGCGGCAAGAATGTTCTGGGTGTTCTTATACTCCATACTGTTGGCAGGGTTCAGCGTCTCTGTTTTATCTGCCGCCACATCGTAGTAGCGTGAATTGCTTCTGTTGATGCGGGCTATGTATTTGGCTCCGAAATTCAGGCGCTGGGTGGCGCTGAGCGAATGGGTAAAATCTGCCTGGAAAGTATGTTCTGTGCCGCGCATCTTGCTCTTCGAGAGTAGGTCGTTGAGCTGGAGAGCCGTTACATGGCTGATGTCGTCGTAGAACGTATAGTTGTCAGTGTGAGATGGGTTGGTGCTGAAGAGATAGCTGAGAATGAGGTAGTTCGTGCGCTCCTTGTTGAAAAATCGCTGATAATCGATGCTTCCGTTGAAGGAGGTATTGCCCAGATTCTGTTTCATCTCATTGCCATATTCGAATCCTTTGCCATAGATTCCGCCTGTCATCTTTGTGAGTGGATGGCCTGTAATTTTCTGGTTGAAGGTGGTCAGTCCTGTCGTAGCGCTGATGCTGCTCAGCGAGTCGAGTTCGTAGCTCAAACTGATGTTGCCCATAGAGAAAGGCTGCTTCATATCCGAATTCTGGTAATAGTTCATCGTGCTGCCATCCTTCTGGAATCGGTCGAAGGAGATGGTGGTTCCATCCATGCGCTGATGATTGTACATTCCGTTGGCACTATAGGTGAGCTTGCCCTGCTGGCCGCTGATGAAGGCGGAGATGCGCTGTGTCTGGTTGCCGGCAGCTGCACTGATGTTGCCATTATAGCCATTGCTGAAGTCGTTGCCTCCGGCTCCATTCACTGCTTGCTTGTTGAGTACGATGTTGAGCACGCCGCCCGTACCTTCAGCATCATATTTGGCTCCCGGATTGGTGATTACTTCTATGTTTTTTACCATAGTTGCCGGCATTGCCTTGAAAATCTGCGAAGGGTTGGCAGAGAACATCGGATTCGGCTTTCCATCCACATACACTTTGAAACTAGACGAACCGTTCACGGTGATATTGTCCTGTCCATCTACCGTAACCATCGGCACCTTGCGCAGCATGTCGAGAACGGTAGAGGCCTTGGCGTCAGCATCCTGCTGCACGTTGTAGGTCATCTTGTCGGTCTCCATTTTTACCAGCGGTTTCGAGGCAACCACGGTAACGCTTGCCAGGTCGAAGTCCTTCCATATCGAGTCGTTTTTCTCGACATCACTCTGTGCGAAACTTTCGAGTGAGCAGACGAGCAGGGTGCTCATCAATATCAATGATTTCTGTTTCATATTCTTCCCTTTTCTTATTCTTTTTAAGTTCATGCGCCTTTCTTTTGTAGATTGGCGATGCAAAGATAAGGTGTTTTCTTGAAACAGCAATGAATGGGAGAGGGGTTTAACCCAACAATAACCTACTGGCTCATCCGATTAACTTAAAGATAACATTTGTAAGGCAAAAATGCAGCAAAAAAAGCGAATTGTAACAGAAACATTCGTTTATCTCGAATTTTATTTGTAATTTCGCACCAAAAACAAAAATAAGGATATTTATGAATAAACTGATTCTGAAAACAACAAAAAGTGGACTGCTGGCAGCTGCCCTGATGGCTTCAATCTCTGCCAGTGCCGAAACTATAGAGGTGAAAACGCTGAAATATGCAGGCCCCTATGCCGTAGCACAGCCTTGGATGGCTGACAGTGTGAACATCAAGGGCGAAGCGTTCGACCTTAAGCAGTTGCTCGATTCGCCGCTGTCTTTCACCTTATTAAATAAGGGTAAGGAGGTGAGTGCAGCCCAACTCCTTGCCGACAAGCAGGATGCGCTCCATCTGGCTTCTTTCTGCGTTTCTAACACCCAGCGCACCAAAGCAACCATCGCGGTAGAAGGATTGGAGCAATACCGCCTGTTTGTAGATGGCGAACAGGTAGCGGTGAACGGCGATAAGGCTGAAACCATCCTGACTCCTTCGCAGCATACGGTTGTCATCAAATATCTTACCCGGAAGAATGCATCTTCTGATAAGAAATCTATCAAGTTGACCGTAACCGCAGCCAACGGCGCTCCGCTTTCTGTAGGCGATGCGGCAGCCAAGCGTGCCTATAACATCTATGATGTGATTTGTGCGCCCAACTATCCGAGTGTTTCTATCTCACCAAACGGAAAGTTTATTGTAGTTCGGAAAACCTGGGTAGATAGAAAAGGTAATAACCATAGCATTAATGAATTGCGCAACTCTCAGACTAACAGACTGATGGCTACATTTGAGGAGAGCGTAAAATGGATGCCTGCAAGCAATAAACTGTATTTCACCCAGAAGGCGAGCGACAGCAGTATTGCCGGAGAAGAAAAGCAGGATGGCACATTGCAGCTCATCACCATCAATCCGCTGACGATGGAGCGCGAAGTGCTGGCAAGCCATCTTCCTGAAGGCTGGTTCCAGTTTACACCCGATGAAAAAACGCTCATCTATACGCTCACTACTGAAGGCAGAAAAAAGGATCCGCAAGTTTATGATGTAAAAGAACCGGAAGACAGACAGCCTGGTTGGCGCGAGCGTAGCAATCTCGCCAAATATGATCTTGCATCGGGCATTCTCCAGCCGCTTACCTTCGGTTACCACAACATCTATCTGATGGATATTTCTGCCGATTCGCGTTATCTGCTGATAGGAAAGGAAGAGGAGCGACTCACTAAGCGTCCTACAACCCTGACATCATTCTACCGCCTGGATTTGGGCAGTATGAATGCATCTTCAGCCACAACGCCAAAGGTAGAAACCCTGATAGAAAAGGGCGAATTTCTGAACAGCGCCCAGTTCTCGCCGGATGGCAAGAGCATTCTCGTGAGCGCTTCGCCGGAAGCTTTCAACGGCATAGGAAAGAATGTGGAAGAAGGACAGACACCTAGCATGATCGACACCCAGCTCTATCTGATGACCTTGTCGGATAAGAAGGTTCGTCCGCTGACCAAGGATTTCAATCCGAATGTGCAGAGTGTGGATTGGAGTAAGGCAGATGGCAACATCTACTTCACGGCAGAAGATAAGGATTGCGTGCATCTCTTCCAGCTCAATCCGAAATCGGGTAAGTTTACGCTTCTCAAGACTCCTGAAGAGTACATCAAGAGTTTCTCGCTTGCATCTTCTGCAGCAGAAATGGCTTTCTCCGGTCAGAGTGCATCCAATGCTGACCGACTCTATAAGATGAATACGAAGGCGCTGAAATCGCAATTGGTTGACGATTTGAGTGCGCGCGAGTTGAAGGATGTTGAACTGGGCGAATGCAAGGCTTGGAATTTTGTCAATTCAAGAGGCGACACCCTTTGCTGCCGTTACTATCTGCCACCTCATTTTGATGCTGCTAAGAAGTATCCGATGATAGTGAACTATTATGGCGGTTGCAGTCCTACGAGTCGCATGTTCCAGAGCCGTTATCCTCATCATGTTTATGCGGCAATGGGCTATGTAGTGCTGGTTGTGAATCCTAGTGGAGCTACCGGATTCGGTCAGAAATTCTCAGCCCGCCATGTAGATACGGCAGGCGAGGGAGTGGCTGAAGACATCATCTCCAGCACCCAGGCTTTCTGTGATGAGCATGCTTTCGTAAACCGTAAGAAGATAGGCTGCATCGGCGCCAGCTACGGCGGATTCATGACTCAGTATCTTCAGACCAAGACCGACCTCTTTGCTGCTGCCATCTCTCATGCAGGCATCAGCGACCACACCAGCTATTGGGGTGAGGGCTATTGGGGCTACAGCTACAGCGAAGTTTCTATGGCGAACGAATATCCTTGGACCAACAAGCATCTCTTTGTAGATCAGAGTCCGCTCTATAATGCCGACAAGATTCATACTCCGCTGCTGTTTGTTCACGGCACGGCTGATAATAATGTGCCTGTGGGCGAGAGTATCCAGCTCTATACAGCGCTGAAACTCCTTGGCCGTCCTACGGCGATGGTATTGGTAGATGGTCAGGATCATCACATCATCGACTACGAGAAGCGACTGAAATGGCAGAACACCATCTTTGCCTGGTTTGCCAAGTGGTTGCAGGACGATGCTTCCTGGTGGACGGAAATGTATGGTGATGAAAAGATGTAGTTGAAGCTTCGGCAGAAATGTCAGCTTTAGTCTCTATCAAAATAAGAAAAGAGATTATGTTCCTGTAAGTCGGGAATATAATCTCTTTTCTTTTATATGTTTATTTCTTGCAGTTTAGCGTGATAAGCAGAGAAATCATGGCGAAGGCGATTCCTACGATGCAGACACCTAGCCAGTCGGCTTGCGTCCAGACGTATCCGGCACAGAAAGTGCCTAGCGAACCACCGATGAAATAGCTGGTCATGAAAATGGTGTTGGCGCGGTTGGAAGCCTGCGGAATCTCCTGCAGACAACCACTCTGATTGCTGAGCTGCTGACATTGCAGACCGATGTCAACCAGGATGATGGCTGCGATGAGTCCGGCATAAGTGTCGCCGAAAAGCAAGGCTATTGCCCAGGCGATGATCTGCATTCCTGCTCCGAACAGATTGAATTTTCGAATGCCAAACCTAGGAACCAGTTTTCCCACACCACTGGCAGCAACGGCTCCCATGATTCCGCAAAGTCCGAGCATTCCTACCATATCACTTCCTGCGCTGAAAGGTGGCTGCGCCAGATGGAATGCCAGACAAGACCATATTGCCATCATACTGCCGAACCCGAAGGCTGCACGGGTGGAATAGATGCGGATAGAAGGATGGAAAAAGAAAATTTCTGCTATCGTGGTCATCAGCCCTCTGTAGGTTCCTACATAGTTGCGCTTCATTTCAGGCATCATCAGCAGCATGATTCCCATGCAAAACACCATCACGAAAGCAGCTATGATAAACATCTCCCGCCATCCCAGCCATTCGCCGATGTAGCCGCTGATTACTCGTGAGGCAAGAATGCCCGTCAGCAGTCCGGAGAGTACAATGCCCATATTCCTGCTCTTGTTCTTGGGTTCCGAAAACTGTCCGGCTATCGGAATGAAGAACTGCGGAATCACCGAACAGGCGCCAATCAGCAGTGAAGCTCCCCAGAGCATCCAAACGTTTTGCGCTGCAGCCATCACGATAGCCATCAATGCAGCAATGGTCATATTGACAAGGATGAGTTTCTTGCGCGAAAGCATGTCGCCCAAGGGAATGAGGAAGAATAAGCCCAGCGCATAACCTATCTGGGTAATGACGGTGATGAGGTTAGCCTTCTGCTCGGTAATATCCAGGTCGTGGCGGATGAGTTCGAGAAGCGGCTGATTGTAGTAGCAGTTGGCTACGGTGAGTCCTGCGACGATAGCCATCATCAGAAGAATGCTGCGGGGAATGCCCTGATTTTCTTTTAGCTGTATCATTTTCTGTCTGTTTGTTTTTTTGTTTTGAGTGCAAAGTTACGAAAAAATTCTCGGCAATCAAAGTTTTTGGGAACGATTTCTTGGGAAAATCTTCTCTCTCATGCAGAAAATCTTCTTTCTCATGCAGAAAAAGTTTCTGTTCTTTCCCTCTCGCGCGTACCTTATTATATGTATATAGTGCTGCTCTGAAGAGGTGTTGGCGCGCACCCTTGTTACGCTAAAAACACCGAAAAGTGTTAAAATTAGGCTGTTTCCGAGCACATTAAAAACTTTAACCTTTGTTAGCATTTTGTAAGTGGTTGATTTTTAGCGATTTGTAATTTTGTTACAAAATCACCTAAAAAAAAATCGCAAAAAAAAGAACAACGTATCAAAAAAATGCTTACCTTTGCATCGTTCAAAAGAACAAATGATTGTTTTACAGATTTTAAAAAAGCAAAGAAAATGAAGAAATTAGTTTTTATGTTCGTAGCTATCGCAGCTATCTCTTTCGCATCATGTGGTAACAAAACAGCTCAGAACACAGCTTCTGCTGATTCTGACACAGCTCAGGTAGATACAACTGCTGCTGACACTGCTGCTGCTGATACAGCTGCTGCTGATTCTGCTAAGTAATTTGAAATTACTTGCGAACGAAAAATGAGAGAAACAACCGCTGGACTTCGGTCTAGCGGCTTTTTCGTTTTATAGAGACTATGTTTCATTTTTTTAGGTTACCTTTTAGAATATTAGAAAAGATAATTTATGATAGATTCAAGTGCCTTCCAAGGTAAAAAGGCAGCTTACTATACGCTAGGCTGCAAACTCAACTTCTCTGAAACTTCCACTTTTGGCAAAATGCTCGAAGATATGGGCGTCATTACTGCTAAAAAGGGGGAGAAAGCTGATATTTGTCTGATTAACACCTGCTCGGTAACAGAAGTTGCCGATCATAAATGCCGTCAGGCTATCCACCGGATGGTGAGAAACAATCCGGGTGCATTCGTTATCGTAACGGGCTGTTATGCGCAGCTCGAATCTGAGAATGTCAGCAAGATAGAGGGGGTAGATCTCGTGTTGGGTGCTAACGAGAAGGCGCACTTGATTCAATATCTCAGCGATGCATGGGCGCAGAAATTTGCCCAGGAAAACGGATTGACTGCTCAGGCCCCTCAGAACGGCGATGCGGTAACTCCTCAGAACGTCGATACGGAAAGTTCTCAGAACGTCGATGCTGCGGCTCTTCATCAGCATTATAGCGTGAAGACGAAGGAAATCAAGACCTTCCAGCCTTCTTGCTCGCGTGGCAACCGTACCCGTTATTTCCTGAAGGTGCAGGACGGCTGCAATTATTATTGCACCTATTGCACCATTCCATTTGCCCGAGGCAATTCGCGCAACCCAAGCATCCAGTCGCTTGTGGCTCAATGTGAGCAGGCGGCTGCTGAAGGCGGTAAGGAAATCGTCATTACCGGTGTGAATATCGGTGATTTCGGTCAGACTACCCACGAGCGATTCATCGACCTTGTCAAGGCGATGGATCAGGTAGAAGGAATCAAGCGTTACCGCATCTCGAGTCTGGAGCCTGATCTCTGTGATGATGATCTCATAGAGTATTGTGCCCAGAGCCGTGCCTTTATGCCTCATTTCCACATTCCTCTGCAGAGCGGAAGCGATGAGGTGCTCAAGCTGATGCACCGCCGTTACGACAAGGCGCTCTTTGCCCACAAGGTGAATCTTATCAAGGAGAAAATGCCTGATGCGTTTATCGGTGTCGATGTGATGGTGGGCTGTCGCGGCGAAACTCCGGAGCGTTTTGAAGAATGCTATGAGTTCCTGAAGAGTCTGCCTGTTACCCAGCTTCACGTCTTCCCTTATTCTGAGCGTCCGGGCACGGCTGCCTTGAAGATTCCGTATGTGGTTGACGAGAAGGAGAAGAAGAAACGCTCCAAGCGACTGTTGGAGTTGAGCGATCAGAAGACGCAGGAATTCTATGCTCAATACATCGGTACAGAGGCTGAGGTTCTCTTCGAAAAGGCGCCAAGAGGCAAGGCAATGCATGGATTCACCAAGAACTATATCCGCGTAGAACTTTCGCCGGCTCTCGCCAAGGAAGAATACGACAACCAACTTATCAAGGTTCGCCTGGGTGATTTTAATCACGATAAGACGGCGCTGAAGGGAGAACTTCTTTAGTTGATAGTTTATAGTAAATAGGGCTTGTTGATAGTTTATAATTGATAGTTTATAGTTAATAGGGCTAAGTAAAAAGGGTTAATCGTAAAGTTCAAAGTCCAATGTATTACAACGATTTTGGAACATGGATCCGGAAGCAGTTTCCTGATTTCCGTGTTCAGAAGATTTCGATAGACGCGGGATTCTCCTGTCCTAACAGAGATGGAAGGATTTCGAGTGGCGGATGTACGTATTGCGACAACCGCACCTTCAATCCGAGCTATTGCGACCGGAAAAAGTCGATTACTGAACAGCTGGAGGAGGGAAAGGCTTTCTTCAGCAGGAAGTATCCTGATATGAAATATCTGGCTTATTTCCAGGCTTATACCAATACATACGCCAGGGTGGAGCAACTGAGGCAGATGTATGAAGAGGCTCTTGAGGTGGAAGATGTGGTGGGAATCGTTATCGGAACCCGTCCGGATTGTGTGAGCGATGAATTGCTCGATTATCTGGAAGAACTGAACCGCCGAACCTTCGTGCTGGTGGAATATGGCATTGAGAGTGTCAATGATGAAACCTTGAAACGCATCAACCGTGGACATGATTTTGCCTGTTGCCGTAGTGCCGTAGAGCGTACTCATGCCAGGGGAATCCTTACGGGCGGCCACATCATCATCGGCTTGCCGGGAGAAGATGCGGAAGAAAGTCTGCGCCAGGCTCCTCTCATCTCTTCCTTGCCGCTTGATATTCTCAAGATTCATCAGATGCAGATTATCAGGGGCACCCGGCTGGCACAGGAATATGCTGAGCATCCCTTCCATGTTTACACGGTAGAGGAATATATTGATGTCATCGTGAAATACATCCGTCTGCTCAGAAAGGATTTGGTGCTGGAGCGCTTCGTCAGTCAGTCGCCCAAAGAACTGCTGATTGCTCCCAAGTGGGGACTCAAGAACTATGAGTTTACCAATCTCCTGAATAACAGATTAAAGAGTTTACAATAAATATGGCAAAAGTAGCAATCGTTATATTAAACTGGAATGGACAGAAGATGCTGGCAAAGTATCTTCCGAATGTCATCGAATATTCCCGTCAGGATGCTGAAATCTGGGTGGCAGACAATTCTTCTTCTGATGGTTCGATGCACCTTCTGGAGACTCAGTTTCCTCAGGTGAAGACCATCGTGCTGGAGCAGAATTTCGGCTTTGCAGAAGGCTATAACCGTGCCTTGAAGCAGATTGATGCAGAATATTACGTGCTCCTGAATAGCGATGTGGAGGTTTCGCATCATTGGCTTACACCGCTCATCGAGTTTATGGATTCGCATCAGCAGGTGGCTGCCTGCCAGCCTAAGTTGCTTGCCGAATACGATAAGGACAGCTTTGAGTATGCTGGCGCTTGCGGCGGATTCCTCGACAAATACGGCTATCCGTTCTGTCGCGGCCGCATCTTTGATACGGTAGAGCGCGATAACGGGCAGTATGATTACCAGCAGGAAATATTGTGGGCTACGGGTGCCTGTATGATGATCCGCTCAAAGGATTATTGGACTGCTGGCGGTTTAGACGGCCGTTTCTTTGCTCATAATGAAGAGATAGATCTTTGCTGGCGCTTGCGTCTGATAGGTAGAAAAATCTACTGCATTCCTGAGAGTGAGGTTTATCATGTGGGTGGTGGAACCCTGCCGAAAAGCAATCCGATGAAGACTTATCTGAATTTCAGAAATAATTTAACCATGCTTTATAAGAATCTGAGTGATACGGAGTTGACTCATGTAATGCGTATGCGAAGATTCCTGGATTACCTTGCTGCTTTCGAGACATTGGTTCTGAATCGCAACTGGGGGGACTTCAAGGCTATCTTCAAGGCGCGTAGGGCTTTCAAGGCATGGAAACATGAGTTTGACGAAGATCGCAGAAAGATACAGGCGGGCAGGGTGAAGGAGGAGATTCCGCAGGTTTACAATCTCTCTATCATCTGGCAATATTACGCCAAGGGCAAGAAACTCTTCTCGCAGTTGTAGACTATTAATAAACAAACTTAAAAATAAAATCTATGAAGAAAAAACAAATGATGATGGCGCTGGTTTCGCTGATAGTTCTGTCAGCCCAGGCGCAGGTTAATTTCCAGGTGTCGGTTTCCAATCCTTCCAAGGTGGCAAGAACCGATGCTCCGGTGGTGGTAGATCTCAGCAAGTTGGGAGCTATTGGTGACATTCAGCGCGCTGTAGTAACCGTTGACGGTAAGGAGATTCCTTCACAGCTCGACGACATCAACCGCGATTGTACCAACGATGAACTCTGTTTCCTTGCCGATTTGGGCAAGAAAGAAACCAAGACCTATCAGGTGCACCTCTATCGTGAGGGCGAGCAGGCACAGTATCCGGCTCGTACCTTTGCCGAACTCTGTCTGCCAAGCAGAAACAGGAAGCTGGCTAAGAACAGGCAGGATATTTATCTGCGTAGCATCTCGTTTGATAAGAAGACCAAGGACCCTTATCACTACGTCCATTCTCATGGCATCTGTTTCGAAAGCGAACTGATTGCCATGCGTGTTTATTTCGACCATCGTCAGACCATCGACCTTTATGGCAAAATCAACAAGGGACTGGTGGTTCAGGATACGCAGTTCTATCCTTCAGAAGAGCAGATTCAGGCTGGTTCGGGCGATGATTGCCTCTGGGTAGGCAATACCTACGGACTGGGTGCGCTCCGTGGCTGGGACGGTAAAGACCAGGTGCTGTTCAACAACGTGAAATACCAGGAGCAGTGCGTCATTTCAGAAGGTCCGCTCCGTGCCATCGTCGAGGTAGTGGATAAGGGTTGGGTTCCGGCTCCGGGCTTGAAGCCTGTCAATGCTACCATCCGTTACACCATCTATGCCGGTCATCGCGATTTCGATGTAGATGTATTCTTCAACAAGGATGTTTCTGATTATCAGTTTGCTACAGGACTCATTAACGTAAAGGGTTCCAGCGAATTTGCTGATGGCAAGGGATTGCGAGGCTGTTACGGCAGCGACTGGCCAACAGGCAAGGACGATGGAAAGCACAAGCTGGAGACCGTAGGCTTGGGCATTTATGTGCCACAGTCAGCCCTGGTTAGTCAGCAGCCAGCCAATAAGGATTGCTATACTCAGGTGGTGAAACCTGCAGGCAGTCAGCTCAGTTATAAGCTTGCTTATACCAGTGCCAACGAAACCTATGGTTTCAAGGGTGAGAAGGAGTGGTATGAGTGGTTGAAAGCCTGGAAGAAGCAGATAGAAGAGCCGGTTCAGGTTTCAGTTTCTGTCATCATCCGATAAGCCGTTTCTTTTATCATCTGATAAGCAGAAAAACTGCGCAAATAGCCAGCAATGAGCAAAAAAGCCTTACGTTTTGCTCATTGCTGGCTATTTTGCAAACAAATTTAAGAGAAAAACCCATTTTTTTTGCGAATGCGTATGATTTTTTAGCAAAAAAGCTTGGTAATTTAAATAATTTTCAGTATTTTTGCAGTCGTAACTCGAAGATTTGTAAATTATCGTGAAAAGGTTTTTTAATTATATAGTCATATTAGCAATAGTGCTTCTCAGTTCGGCCTGCGAGTTTAAGTTCAAGCCGAACGAGGAAGGAGAGGCTGTGCCCCTGTCAGTACAGCGTTACGACCGATTGGAAAGCAGATATCTTACTACCGGTGATTTCTCAGCCCTGCAGCAGATGAACACCGATTACCCGATAGAAACCCGTACGCTGATAGAGAAAATGCTTCAGCTTGGCACCATTACCGACGCCAATATCAGCAACCGTTTCCTCATGTTCTATCAGGATTCTACCCTGCAGGCACTTATTGCCGATGCTGAGGCAGAATTTGCCAATATGGAAGACATCAACGAACAGCTGAAATCTGCCTTCTCACGTCTGAACAGTTGGATTCCGGAGCTCCAGCAGCCTTGTTTCTATGCCCAGATTGGCGCTCTCGACCAGAGCATCGTAGTAGGAGAGCACTCAGTAGGAATTTCGCTCGATAAATACATGGGCGAAAACTATCCGCTCTACAAGAAATTCTATACGCCGCAGCAGCGCAGCACCATGTCGCGCCAGTATATTGTGCCAGATTGCCTTACCTTCTATCTGCTGAGCATCTTTCCGATGGATCAGTTCGACACCCGTCCGCAGCTCGACCGCGATCTGCACATGGGCAAGATTATGTGGGCTGTAAACAAGGCGATGGGCAAGGAGATTTTCAAGACCAAGTATGTGAATACAATCAACGCTTATGTAAAGCGCAACCCTAAAGTAACGGTAAAACAACTGCTCAAGGACGAAGATTATTCGCCTATTGAGGCATTACATAAAGATTAACACATGAAAAGATTTCCAGTTTTTATTGCAACTGTCATGATGGTTTCAGCAATGCAAGCTGCAGATAAACTCGACCTGAAGGCCATTACCTCCGGCGAGTTTGCTGCCTCTTATGTTACCGGTATTAACCCTATTGATGGCACCGATTTGTACGCTTCTATCAGCAATGATGGCAAGCAGGTTATCAGTTATTCGTTCAAGACGGGCAAGCAGATGAGCATCCTCTTCGATGTGAGCGCAGTCAAGGCTCCCTTCGAACAGATTGAGGGTTATGTAATCAGTCCTGATGGCAAGAAATTGCTTATTATGACCCATCGCGAGGCTATCTACCGCCGCTCGTTCAAGGCTGAGTATTTCGTATATGATATTGCTAAGAAGAGTTTGAAGAAGCTTTCCCAGGGTGTTAACCAGCAGGTGGCTACCTGGTCGCCTGATTCACGCCACATCGCCTTCGTAAAGGATAACAATCTCTTTGTTACCGATGGAGATAAGGAAACCCAGATTACCCGCGACGGTAAGTTCAACGAGGTAATCAATGGTATTCCTGATTGGGTTTACGAAGAGGAATTCAGCTTCAACCGCGCCTTTGCATGGAATGCGGATGGAACTGCCATCGGATGGATACGCTTCGACGAATCGCACGTAAAGACTTATTCTCTGCAGATGTTTGAAGGTTCTCATCCTACCCATAGCGAGTATCACGACTATCCGGGAGAGTATTCCTATAAATATCCTAAGGCAGGACAGGACAACTCTAAGGTGAGCCTCTGGAGCTATGATATGAAGAACGGCAAGACCGTGGCGCTCGATGTGCCTGTAGATTCCGACGGCTATTATCCACGCATCAAGACATCGCCAGACGCCAACAGTCTGATTGTCTATACGATGAACCGCCATCAGGACGACATGCGCCTCTATGCAGTCAATCCTTTCACCGGCAAGAGCAGGATGCTCATCAAGGAGAGTGTGCCTAAGTTTGTAAAGGAAGAGGTGATTGAAAACAGCATCGTGGGCAAGAAGAACATCCTGCTGCCTAGCGACCGCGACGGCTTCATGCATCTCTATCTCTATGATATGAACGGCAAGCTCCTGCGCCAGGTAGAGAAGGGCAACTATGATGTTACCTCTATCTACGGAATGGATGAGAAGACGGGCGATGTTTATTTCCAGGCTGCCAAGCTCAATGCGCACGACCGCCAGGTTTACGTGGCTCATAAGAACGGAAAGGTGGAGCGGCTTACCGATGCGGCTGGTTCCAACTCGGCTAACTTCTCGGGCGATTACCGCTATTTCGTCAACACCTGGAGCAGCTACAGCCATCCTTATGTCTTCACCGTACGCAGCAACAAGGGCAAGCTCATCAAGACATTGGAAGACAACAAACAGCTGCTCGAAAAGACACGGAAGTATAATTGGGGCAAGCGCGAGACTTTCTCTTTCACCACTTCCGAAGGTGTGAAACTGGACGGCTGGATGGTGAAGCCTGTAGATTTCGACGCCAGCAAGAAGTATCCTGTCATCCTCTTCCAGTATTCCGGTCCGGGCAACCAGCAGGTGCTCGATTCATGGAGCACGGGCAGTATGGGCAATGGCGGTGCTTTCGATTATTATCTTGCACAGGAAGGATTCATCATTGCCTGCGTAGATGGTCGTGGAACAGGCGGTAGAGGAGCTGAGTTTGAGAAGTCTACCTATCTCCGTCTGGGCGATTTAGAGTCGAAAGACCAGGTTGAGACAGCTCTCTACATGGGTTCTCTACCTTATGTAGACAAGGATAATATCGGCATTTGGGGCTGGAGCTATGGTGGTTTCAATACGCTGATGAGTATGAGCGAGGGCCGTCCTGTGTTCAAGGCAGGTGTGGTTGTGGCTCCTCCTACCTGCTACCGCTTCTATGATTCGGTTTATACTGAGCGCTACATGCGCACTCCTAAGGAGAACGAAGAGGGTTACAAGGTGAACCCTATCGAGCGGGTAAAGCAGCAGCATGGTGCGTTGCTTATCTGTCACGGATTGGCAGATGACAATGTGCATCCGCAGAATACCTTCGAATATGCTGAGGCGTTGGTTCAGGCAGACAAGGACTTCAAGACCCTGTGGTACACGAACCGTAATCACGGCATTTCGGGTGGCAATACCCGCAACCATCTGCTTCGCCAGATAGCTAACTGGTTCAAGCAGAATTTGAAGTAGAAAATGATATGATATAAAAAAGTGAAGCCATTCCCGGCTGAAAGGGAATGGCTTCTTCATTTAATGTTCTCCTTATTACTTTGCAGAGTAAGGATAGTTTGATTTCTTATTCAGTTTTAGCGCCTTTTCTGCGCTCTTCTTTCTTGGTTTTCTTAGCCTTCTTCACTTTTACCTCTTCAACCTCTTCATCGTTTGGCTGAACAGATGAAAAATGAAAATCTGTAGAGTTGATGGTCTTCACCTGATAAGGGCTAGGCGCATCGTTCATCTGTTGTCCGTTCTTTGCCTTCTTAGCCTTTGGCTTCTGAACGTATCTTGCATAGAGTTTGTTCCATTTCTTTTCAGCCTTCTTCTGGTTGAAGTCAAACATCACGATACACGTGCGGTTGCCGGCACCATTCTGCTCCAGATAGTCGCGCAACTGGTATGAATAGTTCTCGCGGCTTACCAGAAACTTGTTCTTGCGGGTGAAATAGGCAGAATCAACCTTCTGAACGTCTGTGAAATAGACTGTAGAGTCATTAAACGACGAGGCAAATCCAAAGATGTATGCAGTCTTAACTTCGTTCTTGGCTGATGCAGAGAGCGAGCTGAAACATGCTAATGCAATAGATGCTAATGCAATTTTTGTAATTTTCATTTCTTTTTCTGTCTTATTTTGTTTTGTGCTGTCTGCCCCATCAGTCTGCAGGATCTTTCCTTATCCTAGATAGGACTTCAGCAGTTTATCTGTCGTACTGTTCCGGAGTCGCCTTATCGTTTTTTCCTTGATCTGGCGTACTCTTTCCCTGGTGAGATGATACTTGGTTCCGATTTCTTCAAGCGTCAGTTCAGGTGTTCCTATGCCATAGAAGGCAGCAATGATTTTCTGGTCTTTGTCCGGCAGCGTCTTGAGCAGTCTTTCTATTTCAGCTCTCAGCGACTCTGTCAGCAGTTCATTGTCGGTCGGATCATCCGAATTGGCCATCAGGTCGAGCATGCTGCCATCTTCATCATCAGAAAAAGGAGCATCCACGCTCAGGTGGCGACTTGTCGATGTAGCCTTCATGGCGTTCTCTATCTTGTCTTCCGGCAAGTCTATGCGGTCAGCCATTTCATCTACACTCGGTTTGCGTTCAAATTCCTGTTCGAACTTACTCATCTCTCTGTTAATTTTGTTAACGCTTCCCACCTGGTTTTGCGGAAGGCGCACAATTCTGCTCTGCTCGGCTATTGCCTGCAGAATGCTCTGGCGAATCCACCATACGGCGTAAGAGATGAACTTAAAGCCTCGGGTTTCATCAAACTTCTGTGCGGCTTTGATAAGCCCCACATTTCCTTCGTTGATAAGATCAGGCAAACTGATCCCGTGGTTCTGGTATTGTTTGGCAACAGACACCACGAAACGGAGATTGGCTTTTGTTAATCTCTCCAATGCCCTACGGTCACCTTTTCTTATACGCTGAGCGAGCTCCACCTCTTCATCTGTAGAGAGCAGCTCCTCATGAGCAATATCTTGAAGATATTTTTCTAACGATGCGCTTGCGCGATTCGTAATTGATTGAGTAATTTTTAATTGTCTCATGCTGGCATCAAATTTTAAGTAGTTGCAAAAATACACTTTTTTGTTTAAATACCAAAAAAAATAGTAGATATTTTTCAGAAATACCTACTATTTTATTGTTTTTTGTCTGTTTCTTGAGTTTTTTGGCAGTAAAAATGCCTTTTTCACTACTCAATCATGAGACGTTTCTCTTAAAACTCTTACCCTTAGTCTTTCTGCAGCGGAACAGCGAAGTAAGCCTTCTTGCCTGTTGGCCATATACCCTGAATGTAGAGCACTGGGTCCTTGCTGGTAGAAGCACTCTTTACAGCCTTCTGCAGGTCATCAATCGTATTGATGTTGTTGTCGTTGATGCGCTGGATGATGAAACCGCGTGAAATGCCACCATCCTTCAGGGCGCCGCTGTTCACCTTCATCACCTCTACACCATACTTGATGTTGAGCTGGTTCTTCTGGCTCTCTGTAATAGGGCGGAAGCTGCCACCGAGCACGTCGAGGTCGGCACTCTTGATAACCGAAGTATTACCCTGGGCATTCTTCAGTGTGATGGTCTTGGTGCTTGCCTTCTTGTTGCGCAGGTAGGTGATGCTCATCTTGTTGCCAGGGCGCTTGCCGTTCAGGATTTCCTGCAGCTCAGCCATCTTGGTCACCTTCTTGCCGTCAACCTTGGTAATCACGTCACCTTCCTTCAGTCCTGCCTCAGCACCGTTGCCGTCTTCATCAACCTTGGCAATGTAAACACCCTCGTTGGTTCCCAGGTTCACTTCCTTGCCGTTCTCCTTCTGGGCGTTGATATAGTTCAGCACATCGCTTCCCTGTATGCTCAGCATCACGCGCTGTACGCTGCCGTATTTCTTCAGGTCGTCTACCACCTTGTTCATGATAGAGGTAGGGATGGCGAAACCGTAGCCGGAGTAAGAACCGGTCTGTGAATAGAGCATGGCGTTGATGCCTACCAGTTCGCCCTGGGTGTTGACGAGTGCACCGCCCGAGTTACCTGCGTTGATGGCAGCATCGGTCTGGATGAAACTCTCTACACCGTTGGCACCGAGCGAACGTGCCTTGGCAGAGATAATGCCGGCTGTAACCGTATTGTTCAGTCCGAATGGGTTGCCCACGGCGATGACCCATTCACCCACCTTCACCTTGTCGCTGTCGGCGATAGGCAGGGTAGGCAGGTTCTTGCCGTCTACCTTGATGAGGGCGAGGTCGGTAGTCTTGTCGGTTCCGATGATGCGAGCCGAGAATTCACGGTTGTCGTTCAGCGTTACGGTCAGCTCGTCAGCACCATCTACCACGTGGTTGTTGGTAACGATGTAACCGTCCTGACTGATGATGACGCCCGAGCCGGTAGCCTCTCTCTTCGGAGTCTGCACTTTCTGCTTGCGTGTTCCTCCGTTGCCCTGTCCCGGGTTGCCGAAGAAGCCGAACGGGTCGAAGAAACCTCCGAATGGGTCGTCCTGCACATCTACCGTCTTCACCTTCGAGTTCTGTACGTATTTAATATGTACTACAGCAGGCAGCGCCTTCTCGGCAGCATAGGTTAAGTCTACAGGCTGACCTGCTGGCGCAGCGGTAGCTGCAGGTGTAGCATTTACTTTCATGAAAGCACCGGCTGAAAATGCGAGCGAACTAACGCAGAGCACAGCCACAACATAATTACTTAATTTTTTCATGTCTCTTATTTTTTTATTGTTTACTTTTCTTTTCCTTGAAACTGCAGCAGCTAATATCATGCCAAAAGTCAGCTTGTCATGCACCGCTCTGTTTTCCGGTTGCAAATATAGGGTCATTTTTTGAGATACGCTTCATTCTCTGCATAAATTTATTCCGTTTTAACATTTTAAATTAACACTTTAACGGCTATTAAACAAGAAATGCCCTAAATTCACAAATATTTGAATGTAAGCACGAAAATCTTAGTTTTGTATATGTAACTATCTTTTGCTGATTGATAAATATCTGTTAAACGATAGGGACTCAGAAACTCAGTTTAACCGGGAAAAAAAGTGAAAAATAGCCTTGCGAATAACTAATGATGCATAAAAAAGTGAGGAATCGTGCGATAGTATCAAAAGTTTTTTGTACTTTTGCATGTCGAAAGCAGTGCTCCGGTCTGTCGCTGGCATCTTTCAGGTGCGAGAGGAAAGTCCGGGCAGCATAGGGCATCCCACTTCCGAAACTAGAAGCTATTGGTGACAGTAGGTGTCGGTAGAAGAAAATAACCGCTTTCACTTATCCCGTTTGTCCAGTCTGGGGTGGTGAGAGTAAGGGTGAGAAGGTGGTGTAAGAGACCACCAGCTGGCGGGTGATCGTCAGGCTGTGCCATCTGGGAGCTGTAAGCTCATGTATACCGCAGATTGAGGGCGGCTCGTCCGATTGCCTTCGGGCTGCTGTGGAGGGTAGAGTGCTTGAGCCCAAGGGTGACTTTGGGACTAGATAAATGACAGACGTTCTTATTTTCAATAGGAACACAGAACTCGGCTTACAGGAGCACTGCTTTCTTTTTTTTTCAGCATCGCAGCCGCTATATATAATAAGGTATAAGATGCATTCATTTTAAACGATTTTAAAAACTAGCAAGATTATGAAACTCAGAGAACCGGAAAAGCAGATATTAGATGATTTCGAACATAAGGTAACGGGCAAGATAGCGAAATATGGCAATGAGCCCGATTTCCCAAAGTTTGAGAACTATGGCATTACCCGCATGGAGCTGGATGATTATCTTTTCGATAAGCAGGCGATACTCGACATGGGTGGTTCCAAGCGCAGCCAGCTCACCATCGGCGGTTTCATCACCGTCCTCCCCGTACTGGTGCTGTCCTGTTTCCCGGATAAGTCACCCGTCTACGACAACGGCAAGATGCTCGCCACGGTCATAGCCGTCATCATCGGTCTGCTGCTGGCGTGTTTTGTCAAGGCACTTCTCCAGATGATTATCGCCTATCGAGTGAACCATCATAAGGAGCCTAAGATGGAGACCTTCATCAAGGCAGTCCTCTTCTACGAGAAGCGGTCGTAACTGTAAACTGTAAATAATAAACTATAAACTATAAGTAGTATGACATTACCAGACTTTATGGACTATAAGGACAAGTTCACCCAGCGTGCATTTGTCGAGAAGATTTCGCATGTTGCCAAACGTGCCGGTGCCAAGATGGTTTATACAGCGCTCATTCTCTATTATACGTTAGAGAGCGACAAGGTTTCGCTGAAGGACAAGGCTCTGATCGTAGGTGCCTTGGGTTATCTCATCAGTCCGCTCGATGTGATTCCAGACGCCATACCTATTGCCGGTTTGGGCGATGACCTGGCCGTATTGCTGTTTGTGCTCAAGAAAGTTTGGGGTGAGGTTTCAGAAGATGTAAAAGCAAAGGCTCAGGACAAGTTGAAGAAGTGGTTTGATGAAGATGAGATTCCATCAGCCGATGACCTCTTGAAGGATTCAGCCACCGATACTCCAGTCTGAAAATGATAATGACCGGAAATGACCATGACCGAAAACGGCCGCTCTCCTCATATTGAGGTGAGCGGTCGATTTTGTTTTTATCCCATGCAGCTCGTTACTCCGAGCGTAGTAGCGATAGCGGTCAGAATGCTGATGGCTATCTGAAGAATTGTTTTCCAAGTGTTCGCTTTCATTTTGTTGAATGTTGAATGTTGAGTGTTGAATGTTGATTTTTTGGGGGGCGGATAGGCTGGGCTAGGGGCTAGCACCCTAGCCAGTCTATCCTTGGGCTATTCAAGGCCGTCGCCAGTTTCGCCAGTACCGCCGCCTGATTCTGAGCCTTGGCCATCGCTGCCGGTCTGACCGGTGTTTGAACCACCTGGGGTAGAACCGCCTGGCGTATTATCCGGAGTAGTTGGGGCGTTGAGGTCAACGTTGGTCTTACCCTCCTTAATCGCCTTGATGACGGCTGCCTGAGCGCTGCGGCTGGCTACGAGGTTGAACTCGGCGTCATCGCGAAGGTTCTTGAATTCCTGACCTGGCTCCCACTGAACCTTTACACCGGTGATGTTCTGTGCGGTGAACTTGTCGGCATCCTCGGCACCCTTTGAGGTGAGAAGGAGAGAGAAATCACCAAGATCGCCCAGACGGATTTTCTTGCCCTCAAGCAACATCTCACGCATGCAGTCTACGGCAATGTAGAGGATGGCGCTGATGTCAGCTCTTGAATAAACACTGCCATGAGAGGTGATGTGCTTGGCAAACTTCTCGATGGTCATGATGTCGGTGTACTGTGAGATGGCGAAAGCATTCTGCTTCTCAGTCTTCACGAGTTCCAGGTCCTTTGGGTCAGGGGTCTTACCCTCCTTCTTTGCCTGGTTGATGCGTGACTTCGCCTGGTTGATTTCCAGAAGATTTGCGTTCACGCTACGCATTACGATGCTGTAATTAATCATAGTCGTTTGTAGTATGTTTAGAGTCCTTTGTTTTGCAACTCCCCAGAACGCCCCGTTCCTGCCGTTTTCGGGGTCTTCATTGATGACCGGCGCCTGCCATCTTTTATAACCCGTGTTGGTCTTAATAGAAGACCCGAGCAAGGCACAAAAGGCTGTTCTTTCGATTGCCGGTGCAAAGATACAACATTTTTGGGCAGAATACAAGCTTTCACCCTAACTTTCTATGTGAGAAAAGCTATAAGTAGCTGTAATACAATAAGTTCTATTGATTTTTTATCTGAACTTTATTGCAGAAACAATCAGCAATGGGAAAGTCAGGATGAAAAACGAGCGTGTCATTAAGGGTCAGTGTCATTAAGGGTCATTTAGAAAAATGAAAGTGTCATTTTGAGCTATAGTATATATAAATATTTATTTATATATACTATAGGGTTTTTTCTCCCCCCGAAAATGAAAATGACCCTTAATGACCTTGACCCTTAATGACACGCTAGATGAACTTGTGTGTTTTACATGATATAGGTTGAATATATGTCTGAATGTGTTGGTTGTTAGTGTGTTATGTGTATTTTGTTATATTCATACTCTAATATTTTGTGTATAATAATTATCTACATATTAAGTCGTTTTAGTTAGCTGATATGTTGTTCGATTCTACATTTTTATCCTTGTTTCCTGTTGTATTTTGTCAAAAATGCGTCATGTTAGAGGCGGATTCACGTCTGAGGAGGGGCATTTTTTACCCTTAGAAGAGGGGGTAAAACATCTTCCTAACCTCCATATTTTGCATTTTTCCGTTAAATAACGTGATAAAATTCTTGGGTTTGCCAACTTTTTATTATCTTTGCTAGCAATTAACAAATTATTGACGTAGCAATAGTCCGGAAAGCTAGAAACTACATAATAACAATGCTAAGATGAAAAGGTGTAACTTCTTGACGTACAAAGCTTTAGGGGGGGGTAATTTTGCTCAGGCAAAGTTAGCCCAATATCATCATGTTCTTATCCGCAGGCGAATATTATCTTATTTTTATATGATAATAGTCGCTTTTTTTATGCTTTCTTCCACCGCCTGTTCTAGCGACGAAGAAACAGAAAAATCAGAGGCTTTTGATTACGAAACCACATTTTTAGCCCACGAATGGCAGATTTCAGCCCTTTATCAGCGCGTTGGAAGTATCTTTATCGACGTAAAAGAGGCTCCTTTGTTCTGCAGTTTCACCTCAGATGCTATTTCTTTCTCCGAAACGACGGAAGTGAACCACTTCGACGAAGGCGGTAAAATAACCCAGACTACCACCGAAAACGTTGCTTGCGGTAATTACACCTATTTAATAAAGGAGAACAAAATACAGATAGATAATCAGATATTCACCATTACGGACAACAACGGGACCCTCGTTCTGCAGAATGAGGACTGGAAACTAGTGCTCGTAGAAAAATAAACATATTATGGCTAAGAAACAAGATACAATCAGCATTGGTTTTGAAGAGAAAATATGGAAGGCTGCCGATATTCTGAGAGGCAACCTCAGCGCTTCGCAATACGAGGGCGTTGTGCTCGGACTCATCTTTCTGAAATACATCAGCGACCGCTTCGAACAGAAGTTCCAAGAGCTGCAGGGCGACGAATACGCCGACCCGGAAGATAAGGACGAATACACCGCTGAGAACATCTTCTTCGTGCCTGCTGAAGCCCGCTGGAGCAAGATTAGTGCTGCTGCCCACACCCCGGAAATAGGCGTGGTGATAGATGAAGCACTTACCGCCATTGAGCGTGAGAACGAAAGACTGAAGGGCATTCTGCCTAAGAATTTCGCCCGTCCGGAGCTGGACAAGCGCCGTCTGGGCGATGTGGTAGATCTCTTTACGAACATAGAAATGCACGATGCTGGCGAGGAGAAAGACCTGCTGGGCAGAACCTACGAATACTGTCTGCAGCAGTTTGCCAGCCTGGAGGGCAAGAATGGTGGCGAGTTCTATACGCCTTCCTGCATTGTCCGCACGCTGGTAGAGATTCTGGAGCCTTACGAGGGCAGAGTCTATGACCCTTGCTGCGGAAGCGGAGGTATGTTTGTGCAGAGCGCCAAGTTTATAGAGCGCCACAAGGGAAACCTGCGCAAGATTAGTATCTACGGTCAGGAGGCAAACCCTGATACGTGGAAGATGGCGCACATGAACCTTGCCATCCGTGGCTTGGATGCAAACCTGGGCAATGTCTTTGCCGACACTTTCTATGATGACCAGCACCCTACGCTGAAGGCAGATTACATTCTTGCCAATCCTCCTTTCAACCTCAGCGACTGGGGACAGAATGCGCTTCAGGAAGATGTGCGCTGGCAGTATGGTTTGCCACCCGCTGGCAACGCCAACTTTGCGTGGATGCAGCACATGATTCACCATCTGGCTCCAAACGGAAAGATTGGTTTGGTGCTGGCGAATGGTGCGCTTTCGAGTCAGAGTGGCGGCGAGGGACAAATTCGCCAAGCCATCATCGAAGCCGACCTGGTAGAGGGAATCGTGGCTTTGCCTTCGCAGCTGTTCTACAGTACGGGTATTCCTGTAAGTCTTTGGTTTATCAGTCGCAACAAGGCGCAGAAGGGCAAGACCGTGTTTATCGACGCCCGCAACTTAGGCTCAATGGTAACACGTAAGCTTCGTGAACTGATGCCTGATACGGATATTAAGAAAATCTCTGACACCTTCCATGCGTTCCAGCAGGGAACCCTGGAGGATGAAAAGGGCTTCTGTGCCGTATGCACCACCGAGCAGATAGCTGCTCAGGACTTCATCCTGACTCCTGGAAGATACGTAGGAATCGCTGAAGACGAAGGCGACGGAGTGCCTTTCGAGGAGAAAATGACGAATCTCACCGGAGAGCTGAAGCAGCTGTTTAAGGAAAGCAAGAAGCAGGAAGAGGAGATTAGATTGCAGTTGAAGAAAATTGGATGGGAGGTGTAAGAGTATGGAGTTTTTAAATGAATATTCTGGGCTTTTCTCTTTGTTGGCTGTAGTGGCGTCTGTGGTTGCAATAGTTGTTTCTGTTGTGATTTTCAATAAACAGAAGAAAGAGCAAGAGAAATACTACTACAAGCAGAAAAAAGATCAAGAATACTTCTATCTGAAGCAGCAACAAGATCATCTTCAAGACTTGCAGGATGAGTATGAGGCTATAGAAAGCACCTCTATGTTTCCGATGAGTCTTGCTGAAAGGGAGTATTATAGCCGGAAGAATTATTTGAAGAATAAATTAGGGAGGTAATACGATGGAGTGGAAAGAATACCAAATACAAGACGTTTGTAGATTGATAAATGGACGAGCATATTCTAATGATGAAATGCTTGAACATGGGAAATACAAAATTGTTCGCGTAGGCAATTTATCTGGTGGTAACTCTACTTGGTTCTACTCTGATTTAGAATTACCTGCTGACAAATATTGCCATAATGGTGATCTGCTTTTCGCATGGGCTTGCACCTTTGGACCGCATATATGGAAAGAAGACAATACTATTTTTCATTATCATATTTGGAAAATTGTTGAGGATAAAGATGTGGTTGATAGAAGATTCTTCTACTATTATTTAAAATATGCAACAGGAGGTTTTCTGGGAGCATTAAATGGTAGTGTAATGGTTCATATTACAAAATCTTCAATGGAGAAGATGATCATACGAATTCCTAAGAAACTTGACGACCAGCGCCGCATTGCCTCCATCCTTTCTTCTCTCGACCGGAAGATAGAGTTGAACAACAAGATCAATGCTGATTTGGAGGAGATGGCGCAGGCTATTTTCAAGAATTGGTTCGTTGACTTTGAGCCTTTCAAGGATGGTAAGTTCGTGGATAGTGAATTGGGAATGATTCCGGAAGGATGGAAAGTAGTTGTATTCGATAATATATTGAAAGTGACAACGACTAAAACAGGTAAAGAAGGAATTCCTGAGTATTCTGTCACAAATACAGGTATTCACCCTCGTGATGAGAAATTCACTAAAAATCTTTCCAAGTCATCTGCAAAGAATAAACTTATCCGAAAAGGAAATCTTGTTTTTGGTATGAGTCGGGAAATCCTTAATTGGGGAATTATGAAGGAAGAAGTCGGTGGAGTAAGTTCAGCATACAATGTGTATATTGTTGATGAAAAAATAGTAAGCACAACTTATCTTGAATGCTTTATAGCACAAAGGATGGATTATTTTGCTGATTTAATCAAACCTGCTTCACGAGAGGGGCAAGGCGTTGATAAAGCCTTATTGATGAAAAAAATAATATGTATTCCTCCATCTGAAGTCTTGGATGTGTTTTTGGAAAAATACAATTCAATCATGCATCTTACAGAAATACGGAATCAGGAGAACTCCCGCCTCTCCCTCCTCCGTGACACCCTTCTCCCTCGCTTAATGTCAGGCGAGCTGGAAGTCCCGGAATAAGAAGAGCAACGAAAGAAAATAACGAGAAAGAAAATTAAAAATATAACATTATGGCAGACGACAAGAAATTCACCGAAGACGCATACGAGCAAACGCTCATTGCCCTGTTCCGGGACGAACTCGGCTATGCGTACGAATGTGGCTACGAGGTGGAACGCGACTATAAGGAGCCTTTCTATCGTGCCGATTTGGTCGCCTCGATGCGACGGCTTAATCCTCAACTGCCAGCCGATGCAATGGATGAAGGAATCAAGCAAATCACCAACATCAGCATCGGTACTTTAGAACAGAACAACGAGCAGTTTACCCTCTGGATGCAAAACGGTCTGGAGGTGGGATTCCTGCAGAATGGCGAAGAACGAACAGCCCTGATGAGGCTCATCGACTTCGACCACCCCGAAAGAAACCTCTTCAAGGTGGTGAACCAGTGGAGAGTAGAAGAGTATAAGAACAAGCGCTGCGACATGGTGGTGATGGTCAACGGATTGCCCCTCGTGGTGGTGGAGCTGAAAAGCGCCATTTCCGAAGATGCAACCATCGACGATGCCTACAAGCAGATCAAGAACTATCAGCAGAGCGTTCCAAGCCTCTTCAGCTACAACGCCTTCAACGTAATCAGCGACATGAGCGAGACTCGTGCCGGAACCATCACCGCCAAGCTGGAACGCTACATGGAATGGAAGACCGTAGACGGTTCATACGAGTCAACCCTCTTTGCCGACTATCGCACCTTCTTTCTCGGCATGTTCCAGCAGCAGCGACTGCTCGACATTCTGCAGAACTTCATCTGCTTCGACAAGAACCAGGGCAAATACGCCAAGATTCTTACCGCCTACCACCAGTACTACGCCGTGGGCAAAGCCCTGCAGCGCACCCGTACCGCAGTGGAAGGTAACGGAAAAATCGGCGTGTTCTGGCACACGCAGGGTTCGGGCAAGAGCCTCTCCATGGTGTTCTACGCCCACCAGCTGGTGCAACGGTTGCCCGAAGTAACCATCGTGGTGGTAACCGACCGCAAGGACCTCGACAACCAGCTCTTCGGTCAGTTCTGCCGCTGCCAGGACTTCCTTCGTCAGGAACCACAGAACGCCCAGAGCCGTGAAGACCTGGGCAATCTGCTCCGTAACCGAAAGAGTGGGGGAATCATCTTCACCACCATTCAGAAGTTTGAAGAAGGCGACTCGGCACTCTCCACCCGTCGCAACATCATTGTGATGACCGATGAGGCGCACCGCTCGCAATACGGCGAAGAGCACTGGGACAACAAGAGTCTGACGATGAAGAAGGGATTCAGCCAGAAGATGAGAGAAGCGCTGCCAGGTGCCTCGTTTATCGGCTTCACCGGAACACCTATCAGCGACCGCGACAGAGACACGGAGGAAGTATTCGGCAACTACATCGACGTTTACGACATGAGTCAGGCGGTGGACGATGGAGCCACCCGTCCGGTTTATTACGAGAGCCGTGTGGTGAACCTGAACCTCGACGAAGACACGATGAAGCTGCTGAACGATGAGTTCGACAACCTAGCCGATGAGGGAGCCACCGAGGAGCAGATCAGGCAGGCGAAGCAGGAGCACAGCCGGCTGGAAGTGCTCTTGGGTGAAGACGCCACCATCGACACACTGGTAAGGGACATCATCCAGCACTACGAGCAGAACCGTGCGCAGGAACTCACCGGCAAGGCAATGATTGTGGCGCTGACCCGAAGCATCGCCATCAAAATCTACCGCAAGATGCTGGAGCTTCGCCCCCAGTGGACGGAGAAGGTAAAGGTGGTGATGAGCGGTTCGAACCAGGACCCCGAAGACTGGCAGCCGATTATCGGCAACGAAGCCTACAAGAAGGAACTGGCAAGAAAATTCAAGGACAACGACGATGAGATGAAAATCTCCATCGTAAGAGATATGTGGCTCACGGGCTTCGATGTTCCGTCGCTCGCCACCATGTACGTATATAAGCCGATGAGCGGTCATAACCTGATGCAGGCAATAGCCCGTGTGAACCGAGTGTTCCCGGGCAAGGAAGGCGGACTGATAGTGGATTACGTAGGCATTGCGCAGGCGCTGAAGAGTGCCATGCAGCAGTACACCAACCGTGACCGCCGCCGCTTCGGAGACCCCGACATCGCCAAGACCGCCCTGGTGAAATGGAAGGAAGAGATGGAAATCTGCCGAGACCAGCTTCATGGTTTCGACTATTCCGGCTTCTTCGAACAGGACAACTCGAAGCGGGCACTCGCCATTACGAGCGGAGCCAACTTCCTGAGTTCTCCAGCCATGGTTCAGCGCAAGAAGAATTTCATGGAGCACAGCAATCTGCTTCACAACGCCACCACGCTCTGCCGTTCGCTTCTGAATGAGCAGCAGAAGGCGGAGGTGTGCTATATGGATGCGCTGCGCGTGATGATGCTCAAACTCTCGCAGAAGGGCAAGATCAGCCGCCATGAAATCAACGAGCGCATCGGTGAGCTGCTCCGTCAGAGTGTGAAGACCGACGGAGTCATCAATCTCTTCGGCGACCGCCAGATAGAGTTCTCGCTCTTTGACGACGCCTTCATCCAGGAGGTGAAGAACATGAAGGAGCGCAACCTGGCGGTGGAACTGCTCACCAAACTGATGAAAGAGAAAATCAAGCAGCAGCAGAAGACCAACGTGGTTCAGAGCGACCTCTTCTCCGATATGCTCAGCCAGAGTCTCTCCAACTATCTGAAAGGCTTGCTCACCAACGAGGAAGTGATAGAGGAACTGTTGAAGATGGCTCAGCAGATGAAGCAGGCGGAGGCAGAGGGCAACGACCTGGGACTTTCGCCCGAGGAGAAGGCATTCTATGATGCGCTCTCCACGCCGGAAGGAGTGCGACAGGCTTACTCTGACGAGGAGTTTGTGGCGCTGACCCGGGAACTGACAGAAGTCTTGCACCGCAACCGCACCATCGACTGGAACCGGAAGGAATCGGCGAGGGCGAAGATGCGAGTGATGGTGAAGCGACTGCTCAAGAAGTATAAGTATCCACCAGAGGGTGCAGAAAAGGCGCTGGAAACCGTGATGCGCCAATGCGACCACTGGGCGGATGATGAAGAAAACGTAGTATAAACCCTTTAAAATTTGAAGTAAGAAACAGAAAGTAAACAAGAAAAATAACATATAGATATTGACGCTGATTATCTGCACTTCTACAGTATTTAGAACCTGCAAAATTCAAAACGACAAGAAGAAGGTGACAGCAAGGCGTCCACTCCTCTACGGCGTGGGCAGTACTTGTTTGTACCTTGTCGTAGGTTCTTGCAGGTACCTTAATACTGGTACTTACAGGGAACCCCACGCCGCTTATTTAAACAACATAACAAACAAAACCTAGAAAGTAACATGCAGACAGAGGAACAAGATGAGCAACTGACATTGCTGGAAGATAAAGCCGCCCGATTCAAATTCAGCTTTCGCCTTTTGGGCAAAGAAGAAGTGGAAACAAACAAAGAGGAAGTAATAACAGCCTGGAAACTAATCTTGCGTAATTATGTGAGAGATATTTTCGATTTACTGAATTTGTTGAAAGAAAATATTGCATGGTCTTTGCTGGATGATAAGAAAGAGCGATTCTATCAGGTTAAGATAGAATTGGAACCTATGCTTACCAACTATAAAGACTATGAAGGAGAAGAAATGCGCAAAATGATCAATGACATCATCCTCATGCTTGATGAGGGATTTCATGGTTTCAGACAATCCTTCATCAGTGAAACCTATTACGAAGACCTGTTCCGGAAGGTACTGAAACGTTATCGTGAGGAAAATGAGGAGAGATTGGAGCTAATCTACATGCAGGACAGCCAGGATGAAGCGCTTATCTATCCTGATGCTACCCAGCTGAAGAATACCATTGTCGTAGAACGGGCTAATATTCTTTTCGCTTGCCGATTCGGACAGGTATTTCACAACAATGGCAGGAATATCAAACTGATTGTTGCTTATATTCTGGAACAGAAAGAACAGACCTACAACGATATTTACGATTTTCTCGATAAGTATCTTTCTTATCAGATTGCCAAGGAGCATAGCAGAATGAAGGTTGAAGCCGTATTCAAGAACATCGCATTCAAGGAGAATGTGGATGTAGACAAGCTGATGCTTAAACTTAAAGACTTAATTGAAGACAAAACGCTCAACGCCCAGAAACATTGGTTTATTGTTTATAAGGTTTTCTTCAACAAGAATTGGCTGAAGAAGTCAACTCAGCGTCTTTTCATTGACCAGATCAATTCTGCATTCAGTACCTTACTAAAATGTTCTACGGCCGATTTTCATGAGATAAATTCTTATTTCAAGCAAAATGACTATAATGAATGGACACTTGCTGATTGTGATGCGCCACAATGTTGTGACATTTACAGAGAGATTGCTGACAAGTTGGATGATGAATTTCAAGACGCCAAGTATGCTAAGCCGGGAACGGTGATAAATACAAAAAGAGTGGAAAAGTTCAGATAGTATCCCCCAATAGTATCCCCTAAAAATATAAACTATATCCCCCACATCCCCCAAACGGATTCGTGGAGGATTTTTTTTGCTTTTACGTTTGGAAATCATTATATCTTTGCAGCGTCGAAGAAACAAGACAACGCTGAAATGGTTTGGTGCTCTTGAAACCTCTTCGTACAATTATATAATATGTATACTCAGATTATGAGAGTGGTGCAGCAGGGCGAGACCTTCGCTGTGCAGAGTCAGAAAAGTGAGAACGGACAGATGATGAAATGCAACATCGTTCTCCAGGAGATGGGCGGTAAGTATGAGAACCAGTACGCTGCGGCAATGTTGGGCAATATGGCTCAGTGTAAGTATGCTCCGGGCGAGTTGGTGGCAGTTACGCTCCGCTTTACTACCCATGAGCACAATGGTCAGGTTTATCAGGATATCCTGGTTACGGACATTGAAAAAGTAAAAGGGTAAAAAAGTAAAAAGGCTTTTTTAAAGGTAAAAAGGTAAAAGGGTAAAAAGGTAAAAAGAACCTTAACCCCTTTCCGCCCCCGTTTCCCCGTTAAAGGCTAAAAGGAGGCAAAAAAGTAAAAAACTGAGTTGAAACTGAGGAGGATTTTCCATGGTAAAGCGCGCAACAATCCTGATGTTTCTTCTCCTAAAATTCAATTCAGATTATGGTTAAGAAAGTAAACAAGGTTCAGAACAATGCTCAGAATAATGTTCAGAACCAGCAGGTGAATAATAATGACTGCCAGCATGTGCAGTTGGGTGGAATGGCTTACTATGATGCTAAGCAGTATTTCCTCTTCAGTCCTCAGGAATCGGGGGTGAATAAGGTTCCTCGATTCCGTTCGATGGGCGTGGCTCAGCAAATGCCTGACGGAACATTTGATTTCGTGGTTCAGCACCGCCTCAGAACTCAGTCGGAACTGATTAAGAAACTGGCGCATGGTCGTGTGAGCAAGACCAAGGACGGTGCTGTTCAGCTTACCTTGAAGGTGTTCTGCCATGAGGGAATCAACATCGCCCAAACGTTGGCTGTTGAGGCAGCTGAAGGTGCTGATGCGGTAGTGGATTACCAACTGAAACATTAAGATTTTGTATTCAACTTAAAACGATAAGTAGAAAACAGATAGATGAGTTGTTATTTAATAAAGGTGGAGAATGGGCACAAGGTTGCCCGCTCCATCACCTCGGAAGAGGAGTATAAGCAGCTGCGTGGAAGCAATGAGCAGAAGGCGAATCTTCGCCTGGCTCGTGCCGGAAACGATGCTGCGAAACGGAGACTGGTGCAGTTTAATTATTCCGGTCACTATCCGCAAGGGGTGGTGAAGGGAATGAAACTGCCAAGCGGTGCTTTCGGGTTTGATATGGATGAGCCGGAGGCTTTCGCCAAGGCTGCCAAGCTGCTGCTGAAGGAACCGGACAAGTACGGACTGCTGATGCTGGAACGCAGCGCACGACAAGGCGGACATGCGGTGTTTGAGCGCGAAAAGGGCAAGACGGTTCTGGAGAATCAGGTGAGGATTGCTACGATGCTCAAGTGCGAAATGGATACTTCAGCTCACGACATCAATCGGGTTTATTTCACTACCACATCGGATGACGAAGATTTGCTCTTCCTTTCGCCACGACTCTTCAAGGATGAATATGATGAGGCTGCCGTGGCAGCTGAAGGGAAGGTTCTGGAAGAGCGTGAAAGATACGGACAGGAGGAACTGCCGGAAGGAGCGCACAAGGCAAACAAGCATTATGAGCCTTGGAAAGAAGAATTCAAGAAGGATTCTCAAGGGGTTTTTAAGGGTCAGGAATTTAAGAATTCGAGAATTTCTACTTCTGCTGCTTCAGCCTCTACTGCGTCAACTTCTGCTGCGTCAACTTCTGCTGCTTCAGCTGCTCAGGACAATTATCTCGGGATTCCTTATGGGGAAATCATTAAGAAGTGGTGGCAGATGTATAATGATGGGCAGGAGCCGATGCGCTCCAACCGCAATACGCTGACCTTTGAGCTGGCTGTGAACCTGCGCCACATCTGTGGTTTTGACCGCAATCTGCTGGCTCAGATTATTCCCTGCTACGATGGGTTTCCCGAGCAGGAAAAGATGGCTTGCATCAACTCGGCATTGAACGAGAAAATCACGCAAATGCCTAAGCGACTGAAGGATGTGCTCTCTGCCATCCGTCAGGAACGAATGAAGCAGGGAAATGCGGGTGGTGGTTCGGTGGCTGACAATGAGGCGCTGGTAAATGCACTGGACGAGGCTAACGCCAAGGACGATCTGTTCTATTATAATGCGCTGCCTAAGTTGCCGCAAGGCATTCGGGATTCCATCAGCGCAGTGGGTCCGGCACTGGCACTGCCTGTAATCACAGCCATCTGTCCTGCCATCGGAATGCTCGCAACGGGCGTGAAGGTTTCCGTTCATGGCAAGATGAACTCGCTGAACCTCATCTCCTACATCGCCGGTGATTTTGCATCTGGCAAGGGAAGTATTGACCCCGTGATTGACGCATGGACTTCGGAAGTGAAGGAAATGGACAAAATGTATCAGCAGAAGGAGGACGAATGGCGAGCCAAGAAACGTGCAGCCAAGAACAAGAAGGAGCAGCCGGAAGAGCCGAAACTGCCTGTAAGATGCTTGACACTGAACAATACGGTGGCGAATCTGGCTGAACGACTGGCTAACACGGAAGGCAAGCACGCCTTCTCGTTTACTCCGGAAGCTGACACCGTAGCGCAGAAGTGGAAATCGGCAATGAGCGACTTTTCAGTTATGTTGAGACAGGCTTACGACGGAACAAGCTATGAGCGTGAAGCAAGAAGTGCGGATGCAGTGAATGTTCATATAGACAGACTGTTATGGAACGTGGTGATGTGCGGAACGCCTGATGCGCTCTATCGAGTGGTAAGCAATTATACGGATGGTTTCCAAAGCCGTATCATCGTGGCAAAAACGCCCGATAATACCTTCACTCCACTTTCTGACAACATGTATGTAATGAACGAACGTCAGCGTGACCGCATTATTCAGATAGCTCATCTGCTGCCGCTGATGTCGGGTGAGGTAGTGCTGCCGAAGCTAGAGGAAAAGGGTAGAAAATGGCTGGAACAGATCAGACTGGAAACGATGAAAAATGACGACAAGGTGAAAGCCCGCCAGCGTTTCCGTATCTGTCCAACCACCATGAGAATGATGACCTGCATCATGCTCTGTAAGGTTCTGGAAACGCTGATTCAGAAGCATGGATTCAATGGAGCCGAGAAACAGCTGAAGGAGTCACCTGATTTGTGGAAGGGAATGCTCGTAAAGACGCAGACACCAACCATGCTCGAAACCTTCAATATCCTGGCAGATTATCAGTTGGATAATGCGCTTTACTTCTTTCGTAGCCGAATAGAAGATGCTTTCTCATCCAAGAATTATTGCAGTCAGTCTGCTTACGACAGAAGTCGCAGAGGTAAGAATGATTCCATCTTTGAGCGGCTGGACGTAACTTTCACCTTTGAGCAGGCAGAGCAGCAGAGCATTGCAGTTAAGGGAGCAACAGCCACCCATGAGACGGTAAAACAGATGCTAAAGAACTGGAAACGTCAGGGGTTAATCTGTGTATTACCTGACATGCGCTATCAGAAAGTTTCTCCTACAGTCTAAAGAGGGTGTCATTAAGGGTCAAGGTCATTAAGGGTCATTAAGTTTTTCGGTTCTTGAATCAGCCTTAATGGCCGGCCTTGCCCCAATTATTCATTATCAATTTTTAATTGTAAATTATCATGAACATCAATATTTTCCGCCGTCGCTTCACTCCATGGAGTGTGGATGGCACAATAGTTATAGGTGGCAAGATTTTCTGCGACACCTTAGAACGTCCTAACCGTCATTTGCCAGCAGGACGTTATAAGATTTCTCTCATTCCTACCAAGCAAAAGAAGGTGTCGGAGACAAAGAAGAAAAATAAGTATGAAAGAGGAAAATATGAAATTGTTATCAAGCCTGTTATTCTGTTAAGATCCAATTACGTGCCTCGTACTGTTAGGCGCAGAGCTCGCTTCGTGCCTGGCAACGGTCCGCTACGTCTGAGAAACAAGAGTATCATTCTGGGCAAGTCTCATTATACCGGAATCGTTACGCAATCAGAAGAATGCTATAATGAATTTTGCCAGTTGTTGGATGAAGAATTCAAGAGGATGAAGAAAAAGCATCTACCGTGCAGAATCAATCTGTTTATCAGGGATTGGGGTGTTGACGAAATCCCCTTCAATTATCTGCTTATTTTTCAATAATTAATATTCAATATCATGCGTAAGATAAAGGAAATCATCATTCATTGCAGTGCGACCAAGGAAGGTCGCAACTTCACCGTAGCGGATATTGACCGCTGGCACCGCGAGCGCGGAATGCGTTGCATAGGTTATCATTTCGTGATTTATTGTGACGGCAGCATTCATGTAGGCCGTGCGATAGAGGAGGTTGGCGCCCATTGCAAGGGCCATAATTCCATCAGTATAGGCGTCTGCTACATCGGCGGCTTATCGAAGAAAGGCAAGCCGAAGGATACAAGAACCCGAGACCAGAAAGCGGCAATGCGCTCCCTCATCGAGCAGCTGAAGGAGGAATATCCATTAGCCACGATTCATGGTCATAATGAATTTGCCAACAAAGCCTGTCCCTGCTTTGATGTAAAGAAGGAGTGGGGGAAGGAGTAAACACAAAAAATAGCGGATCTTTCACAGACCCGCTATTTCCTATTATTTTAAATTTTTTAAGATGTTTATTAAAAATTTTCTAGCCTTATACAATGCCCTGAGCCATCATAGCCTTAGCTACCTTCAGGAAGCCGGCTACGTTTGCACCCTTTACGTAATTTATGTAACCGTCTGGCTCTGTACCATACTTCACGCAGTTAGCGTGAATATCGTTCATGATGTCGTGGAGCTTAGCATCAACCTCCTCACGAGACCACTTCAGACGCTCTGAGTTCTGGCTCATCTCAAGACCTGATACTGCAACACCACCTGCGTTGGCTGCCTTACCTGGAGAGTAGAGAATCTTAGCATCCTGGAATACCTTGATAGCCTCTGGAGTAGAAGGCATGTTAGCACCCTCGCTTACTGCGATTACGCCGTTGGCGATGAGAGCCTTAGCTGCCTCCTCGTTGATTTCGTTCTGAGTAGCTGATGGGAGAGCGATGTCTGCCTTCTCAAACCAAGGCTTAGCACCTGCAACATATTTTACACCATACTTCTCTGCATATTCCTTGATACGGCCACGCTCTACGTTCTTGAGCTCCATGATGTAATCGAGCTTCTCGCGGTCGATTCCGTCTGGGTCGTAGATGTAACCGTCTGAATCTGAACATGTAACTGGCTTAGCACCCAACTGGAGCAACTTCTCCATAGTGTACTGGGCTACATTACCTGAACCTGAAACCAAAACTGTCTTGCCCTTGATGTCAATACCCTTGGTAGCGAGCATGTTGCAGAGGAAGTATACGTTACCGTAACCTGTAGCCTCAGGACGGATCAATGAACCGCCGAACTCCTGACCCTTACCGGTCAAGACGCCCTGGAACTGGTGTGTCAACTTCTTGTACATTCCGAAGAGGTAACCTACCTCACGGCCACCTACACCGATATCACCAGCTGGAACATCCTCGTCTGGACCCATGTGACGATAAAGTTCTGTCATGAAAGCCTGGCAGAAACGCATTACCTCGTTGTTGCTCTTGCCACGTGGAGAGAAGTCAGAACCACCCTTAGCACCACCCATTGGGAGAGTAGTAAGAGAGTTTTTGAATGTCTGCTCGAAAGCCAAGAACTTCAAAATACCCAAGTTTACTGACTTGTGGTAGCGAAGACCTCCCTTGTAAGGGCCAATCGCGTTGTTGTGCTGAACGCGGTAACCCATGTTAGTCTGTACGTTGCCCTTATCATCTACCCAAGATACGCGGAACTGGATGATGCGGTCTGGAATGCAGAGACGCTCGATGAGGTTTGCCTTCTCAAACTCTGGGTGCTTGTTGTACTCTTCCTCGATAGTACCGAGAACCTGACTAACTGCCTGAATGTACTCAGGCTCGTTTGGGAATCTTCTTTGGAGATTCGCGATGACTTCTGATGCTTTCATAATCTTTAATCTTTTATTGAGTTTAAATTCTTATTTTTTATTTCTGATTGCAAAGATACATGTTTTTCTCGAAAACACCAACAAAAAGAAAGAAAAAATGCAGAAAAAGTAGAAAAAAGTTATTTTTTAACATTCTTAACCTCGATTTGTAGCGCTTTTGTGTACGCACACCTTATTATATAAGAGACGTTTTTCGGGGTTTAAGCCTTTATCTCCGTTTTATGGAATCTTGCATTCTGACGACTTCTTTTTATCTATCCTGCGCCATAGGGCATAAACAAGCAGGATGACAGCGTAGAGACCGATTACCTGAGGCAGACTGATTCTTACGTTTTCGATGCTTGCTCCAGGCAGCATGCTGATCAGTTTTATGGCTGTATTCAAAAACTGGGTGATGCTGGTCAGGGCGCCTGATGTAAGGCTGATGAGTGGGGCGACAACCGGTGCTATGGGCGCCCATAACGTGAGTGGGGAGAACAGGATTAATGCTGCTCCAATATATAGGATGAGGGTTGCTGCGGGAATGGCGATGTAATTGGTGAGAAGTGAATAGCACGATATTCTGCCGAAGGTGTAGACGATGACCGGAAGGGTTCCTATCTGGGCTGCCAGTGAAACGCAAAGGAGTCCCCATGCCCAACGGATGAAACGGCTGCGGATGGGGAGGAGGGTGTAAAGGGGTGTGAAGAACAACAGAATGGAGGCTACGGCCAGGAACGAAAGCTGGAAACTCAACTCGAAAAGATAGAGCGGACTGATGAAGAGCATAAATATATAAGCTGAGGATAAAGTGTTGAGCGGCAGACCGGTACGATGGAAAGCTAAGCTTAAGCTGTAGGCTGAAAGCATGATGGCTGCACGGACTGCACTTGCCGGCAATCCTATGAGAAAAACGTAGGTCCAGATGGAGATGAGGGACAGGATGATGGTGTAAACTGAGTACTTTCTGCCGCCTAGCAGAAAGATGAAAAGCTGGAAGATAATGCCTATATGAAGTCCGCTTACTGCCAAGATGTGACTGGCTCCGGAAATGGAGTAACTGTTTCGGGTGTTCGAGTCGAGTGCGCTCTTGTCGCCCAGCGCCATGGCTGCGATGACTGCATAATCTTGCTGTTTTACGTGAAGGGAAACCAGTTTGCTTTCAATATTGCTTTTATAGCGTTCGGTATTGATTTTTGCCCGTGTGAGGTAAGGCAGTTCCTGCCAGTTTTTCAGTTGTGTAGAGGTTTGGGAATCAGCTATTTGCTTGCAGGTAAGAAAAGCCCCAAGGCTCAGAATGCATAAATGAATCATCACGCATTGGGAGTAGATGAGAAACTGGTGGCTCCTGCTGAAGTAAGCTTTTTTGCTTAAAAACTTAGTAAGGAAAAAGATGATGCTGCTAAGGGCGCATGAAATGATGGAGATGATGAGCCAGAAGCGCATATTGAAATCATCATAGCCAAATTTGGCTATGATGATTCCGATCGTCAGTGTGAGGCTGATGGTCATGAGCGGGGTGAGGGGTAGCGCTTTCATCATTCCTCTTTTCTTTTAAAAGATAATTTATTTCCTATTTCTTGAATCCGAAGATGCGCTTGATGAATTTCTTCACAGCGTTTTCTTGCTTCTGTGGATTTACGATAGGGGTGTGCTTGTGTGCCGCCGGCTTGTCGCCCTTTTTCTGGGCTACGCCTCTGCCACGGCCGTTGCTGCCTGGGCGAATATTGTTCTCGGTGCCTGGGCGCTGCTGGTTGCTGTTATTGCGGCGCTTCTGGCTGTTGCTGTTCTTTGGCTGCTCGCCTGGCTGGGCTGGCTTTCTGTTCTGCTGCTTTGCGTTCTGCTGCTTGTTGCCCTGCTGTGGCTGCTGCTTTGCGTTCTGCTGCTTGTTACCCTGCTGAGGCTGCTGTTCGTTGCTGCGTGGTGCTTTTTCCTGACGCTCGTTTGGCTTGTTTGGCTTGCGCTTGTGAGAAGTCTGGTCGCGGTCTTTCTGTCGGCGGTTCTTGGCACTGTTCTTTCCGGCCTCGCCGTTTTTGCCGTTACCGCGTCTGTTGTTTCTTCCGTTTGCGCCTTTCTTCTTCGGCTTGTTAAGCTTGATGTATTCAGGACCTTCGCCGCATCCCTCAGGGAGAGGCATTTTGTCTACCACCTTCTCCAGGAACTTCTCTATCTGCTGGAACCAGTACTGGTCTTCTTCGCTCACGAAGGTGATGGCTCTACCATCGCGGTTGGCACGGGCAGTACGGCCGATGCGGTGAACGTAATCTTCTGTATCGTGAGGAACATCGTAATTGATGACCATCTCAATATCATCGATGTCGATTCCGCGCGCCACAATATCGGTAGCTACGAGAACATCATACTGTCCGCTCTTGAACTTGAACATCACATCATCGCGCTCAGCCTGTTCCAGGTCGCTGTGCATGGCTCCGCAGTTTACTCCAATCTGCTGGAGAGAAGCTGCGAGTTGCTTCACCTTGAATTTGCTGCCGCTGAAGACGATGACGCGTTTCAGGTCGCCCGCCTTGAAGATGTCCTTGATGATGGTCATCTTCTGGGTTTCGTAGCATACGTATGCTTCCTGCTTGATTTTCTCGGCTGGCTTGCTGACGGCAAGTTTGATTTCTACCGGATTCTTGAGCAGGGTCTTAGCCAGTTCTTCTATCTTCTCAGGCATGGTTGCCGAGAACATGATGGTCTGGCAGGTCTTTGGCAGTTTTGACGCGATGGTCTTGATGTCGTCAGAGAAACCCATGTCGAGCATGCGGTCGGCCTCGTCAAGAATGAAGAAACTTACCTTGCTGAGGTCTACATTGCCCAGAGAGATATGGGAGATGAGGCGGCCCGGGGTGGCGATGACTACATCGGCGCCCATGCGGAGGCTGCGCAACTCCTGATCGTAACGGTTGCCGTCGTTGCCGCCGTATACGGCTACGCTGCTCACGCCCTGCAGGTAATAGCCGAAGCCTTGCATCGCCTGGTCTATCTGCTGGGCGAGCTCGCGGGTTGGTGACATGATGACGCAGTTGATGGCGTCTTTCGGATAACCGCCGTCATCGAGCTTGCTCAATACAGGCAGCAGATAGGCTGCGGTTTTGCCGGTTCCGGTCTGGGCTACACCCAAGACATCGTGACCTTCTAATATCTCTGGAATGCACTTTTCCTGTACTGGAGTGCATGTGTCGAAGCGCATGTCATATAATGCGTCGAGCACGTTGTCGTTTAAATCTAATTCGTCGAAATACATTCTTCTATAGTTTATAGTTTATAGTTTACAGTTTATAGTTTATAGGGGAGCATGGCTGCTATAAACTATAAACTCTTAATTATTAATTGATAATTACCTCGGTGCCTTGCGGTAGCAGAAGTAGGCTACGATGGCGAAGAGGAAGTTTGGAAGCCACGCTGCCAGAACAGACGGGAAGTTGGCCTGGATGGCGAAGGTGGCAGAAACCGTCTGCAGCATGATGTAGCCGAAACTCAGCGCAAGTCCAACGCCCAATGCTGCTCCCATGCCGCCCTTGCGCTTGCGGGCTGAGAGGGAGACGCCGATGATGGTGAGGATGAACGAAGCGAAGGAAGAGGCGATGCGCTTGTGGTATTCTACCTCGTACTGCACTACGTTGCCCGAACCGCGGTTAATCTGCTTGGAGATGTAATCGCGGAGCTCAGGACTGGTGAAGGTTTCCTGCTGACCCTTGGAATAGACCAGGTCGGTAGGTTCCATCATGATGATGGTGTCCTTCTGGGCTCCGCTCGTAATATGCTCCTTCATGCCCTGGAGCTTGCGGATTTTCCAGTTGCTCAGTTTCCAGTGATACTTGCTGTCGGAAATGGTGTCGTACTGGATGTCCATCGCTGTAAGGTGGCTTACGAGTTTCTTGTCCTGGAACTTGTCGAGACAGAATCCGTAGCCGCGTTTCATGCTGTTGTCGTAATGCTGCATATAGGCAATCACTCCCTTGTCTACCTGCAGCTGTACATTCTCGGCACTGGTATTCTTCTTCTTGTTCTTGTACATCGTCTCGAAGTTCTGCCTGATGACGGTTCCGTGGGGAATGACGTAGGCTGAAAGCCCGAAGGAGAGGGCTGAGAGCAGCACGCAGGTAATCATGTATGGGCGAAGGAGACGCTTGAAGGATACTCCCGACGCCAGGATGGCGATGATTTCGGAATTGCTTGCCATCTTGGTGGTGAAGAGAATGACCGCCACGAACACGAACAGCGCACTGAAGAGGTTGGCAAAATAGGGCACGAAGTTGGCGTAGTAATCGAAGATGATTGCGCGCGCCGGTGCATGGTGCTCTGTGAATTTTGACAGGTTCTCGTTGAAGTCGAAGACGATGGCGATGGAGATGATCAGGGCGATGGAGAAGAAATAGTAGCCCAGAAACTTCTTGATAATGTACCAGTCGAGCTTCTTGATGTACCTGAACGGGTTGAGAAACCTGAATATGCGCAGGAACCAGAGCTTGTGAGCCAGCCAGCGCACAGCCCTGATGAGCCACCCGAACTTGCGGGAAGCCCATCGGCCGGTGCGGTAGAGCCGGCGGTGTTTTCTTATTTTCTTAAAATCTTTCATGATGCTTGCTTACTTAAATTCTTCGGCCAAGCTGGTCGATGATGGAATTCTTCCATGCCACGAAATCGCCCTGCTCGATATGATGGCGGGCATCGGTCACGAGGCGCAGATAGAAAGAGAGGTTGTGGATGCTGGCTATCTGCATCGCCAGCAGCTCCTGGGCCTTGAAGAGGTGGTGGAGGTAGGCCTTCGTGGTTACGAGGTCGATGTCGCAGCCGTCTGGATCTATCGGGCTGAAGTCTTTCTCCCACTTCTTGTTGCGCATGTTCATCGTGCCCTGATAGGTGAAGAGCATGGCGTTGCGGCCGTTGCGGGTCGGCATTACGCAGTCGAACATGTCTACGCCGCGCTCGATGGCTTCGAGGATGTTCTGCGGGGTTCCTACGCCCATCAGATATCTCGGCTTGTCTTTCGGCAGGATTTCGTTCACTACTTCTATCATCTCATACATCACCTCGGTAGGCTCTCCTACGGCAAGTCCGCCGATGGCATTTCCGTCGGCTCCCTTGTCGGCAATGTATTTGGCTGCTTCGCGGCGCAGTTCCGGGAAGGTGCAGCCCTGAACGATAGGGAAGAGACTCTGCTGATAGCCGTAGAGGGGCTCGGTTTCGTTGAACCGCTTGATGCAGCGGTCTAGCCAGCGCTGGGTGAGCATGAGGCTGTTCTTGGCGTACTGGTAATCGCTCTGTCCCGGTGGACATTCATCGAAGGCCATCATGATGTCGGCTCCGATGATGCGCTCGGTGTCCATTACATTCTCCGGTGTGAAGAAGTGCTTGCTGCCGTCGATGTGGGAGCGGAACTCGCAGCCTTCTTCCTTGAGCTTGCGGATGCCGGTGAGCGAGAAGACCTGGAAGCCGCCGCTGTCGGTGAGGATAGGACGGTCCCAGCCGTTGAACTTGTGCAATCCGCCTGCTGCCCTGATGACGTCAAGACCTGGGCGCAGGTAGAGGTGATAGGTGTTTCCGAGGATAATCTGTGCCATGACCTGCTTCTTGAGTTCCTCGAAGTGGACGCCCTTCACGCTTCCTACGGTTCCTACGGGCATGAAGATTGGGGTCTTGATCTGTCCGTGGTCGGTGGTGATGATGCCTGTACGCGCATCGCTTGCTTTATCTGTTACTTGTAATTCAAATTTCATTTCTATTCTTTTTTATCATTTTCCTCAATGCTGAAGTCTGTAGGGTTTTTCACCTTCTCGTCGGTCAGCGCGAACTGCCAGACGTCAGCCACATTCTCTACATAGTGGAAGTCTACGCCCTTGAGATATTTCTCCGGTATTTCCTCTACGTTCTTCTGGTTCTCCCTGCACATCACGATGTGCTTGATTCCTGCCCGCTTGGCTGCCAGAATCTTCTCCTTGATTCCGCCTACCGGGAGCACTTTGCCGCGGAGGGTTATCTCGCCGGTCATGGCTGTGTTGGCACGCACCTTGCGCTGGGTGATGGCTGAGGCGATGCTGGTGGCGATGGTGATTCCGGCAGAAGGACCGTCTTTCGGGGTAGCTCCCTCAGGCACGTGGATGTGGATGTTCCACTGCTCGAAGATGCGGTAGTCTACCTGGAGCAGGTCGATGTGCGACTTGACGTATTCCAGTGCGATAATGGCTGATTCCTTCATCACGTCGCCCAGATTTCCGGTCAGGGTGAGCTTGCCTGCCTTGCCCTTGCTGAGCGAGGTTTCGATGTAGAGGATTTCGCCGCCCACTGAGGTCCAGGCTAGTCCGGTTACCACTCCTGCATAGTCGTTGCCCTGGTAGATGTCGCGGTTGAACGGCGGATTGCCCAGCAGGTCTTTTACTTCGGCAGGGGTGATGGTGTAGTTCTTCAGCTCCTGGTTGCAGGCAAGTTTGTAAGCCATCTTGCGCAGACTCTTGTCAATCTGCTTCTTCAGCTGTCTTACGCCGCTCTCCCGGGTGTAGTGCTCGATGATGAACTCGAGGGCATTCTTGTTGAAACTTACCTTTGGCGAAACCTTGTCGAGTCCGGTGCTTTCCAGCTCTTCCGGTACGAGGTGGCGCTTGGCAATCTCTGTCTTCTCTTCGGTGATGTAGCCGCCTACTTCTATCAGCTCCATACGGTCGAGGAGCGGACGCGGAATGACGCTCAGGTCATTGGCTGTGGCGATGAAGAGTACCTTGGAGAGGTCGTAATCCATATCGAGATAATTGTCGTGGAAGGCATTGTTCTGTTCCGGGTCCAGCACTTCGAGCAGGGCTGATGCTGGGTCGCCGTTGAAATTGCTCTGCGCCACCTTGTCAATCTCGTCGAGGATGAAGACCGGATTGCTGCTGCCTGCCTTCAGCATGTTCTTGATGATGCGGCCCGGCATGGCTCCCACATAGGTGCGGCGGTGACCGCGGATTTCGGCTTCATCGTGCAGACCGCCCAGCGACATGCGTACATACTTGCGCTTCATGGCTGCTGCGATGCTCTTGCCCAGACTGGTCTTTCCTACGCCCGGAGGACCGTAGAGGCAGAGGATAGGACTCTTGCCGCCGCCGTTCAGTGCTCTTACGGCGAGGAATTCCAGGATGCGTTCCTTCACATTCTCCATGCCGTAGTGGTCGTGGTTCAGAATGCGCTTGGCACGGGTCAGACTGAGGTCGTCCTGGGTGTAGGAGTTCCAAGGCAAATCTACCATGGTCTGCAGGAATCCTATCTGTATCGAATAGTCAGGACTCTGCGGGTTCAGAGTGTCGAGCTTGGCAATTTCTTTCTTGAAGATTTTGGCAGTTTCCTCGCTCCAGTTCTTCTTTTTCGCCTTCTCCAGAATCTCCTTCTTCTCCGGACTGGCGTTGCCTTCTCCCAGTTCTTCCCTGATGTTCTTGATCTGCTGCTTGAGGAAGTATTCCTTCTGCTGTTCATCGAGGTCGTAGTGGGTTTTGTTCTCAATCTCAGTCTGGATGCGTAGCAGATGGCGCACCTTGTTCAGGGATCTGATGGCAATCATGATGCGCTCGCTGAGATTTTCTTCTTTCAGCATCTTGATTTTATCCTCGATGGAGAAAGGGAGGAGGGAGCACATGAAGTTGCACTGCATATGAATGCTCGAGAGTTCGTTGATGGCCTGGATGGCCTCATCAGTATAGTTGGCGTTTGATTTGATATAGTCTGTCGCTTCGTAATGGAAGTTCTCGTAGAGCATTCTGAAGAGTTCATCGTTGTTCTCGTCAGGCCATTTCTCCGGAAGACTTTTTACGTCAATTACTGTGTAAGGCTCTTTTTGAACGAGATGTTTCATCTGACATCTGCCCAGACCCTGGATGATGATGCTCATCTGCTCTGTGCCAGGCATCTTGATCACCTTGATGAGTTTGGCGAAGACACCTACAGGGTAGAGGTCTTCTTCGTAGGGCGATTCTGTATCTTTGTTCTTCTGGCAGAATACGCAGAATATGGTGTCTGGTTTCTTTTCCAGCATCCGGACGAGATTCAGACTTTCCTTTCTGCCCACAACGATAGGGGTCATGTTGGTAGGGAAAACTACAATATCTCGCATGCAGAGGGTAGGGTACAAACCTTCTTCCTGGTCTTCGATCAGGGTTTTCGGGTCGCCCTCGTAATCTGCAATCATTTGTATTCGGGTACTTGTTCTTCTATTATCCATTTTGTTATGATTTCTATTTTCCGTGCAAAGGTACTCATTTTTTATGAAATATCGTGGAAGATGATAGATTATTTAATAATAAAATTGCTTTTTCTATATATTAGTACCCGTTTTTATAGATGTAAGTAGCTGCTTTTGCAGGTGGAAGTGGCAATTTCTGCTGCTTGCGATAAAATAAATCGGCGGCGCATTCGTTTTCTTCTGTAAAGAGACAGAAGAATTTATGGGTAATTTTCGATTTAAACAGTTTGAGATAGAGCAAGACCGTTGTGCCATGAAAGTGGGAACTGACGGCGTTTTGCTGGGTGCATGGGCGCAAGGTGGCAGGCGGATTCTAGACATCGGTTCCGGAACGGGACTGATTTCGCTCATGATGGCGCAGCGTTTTCCTGAAGCTGAGGTCGTAGGGATTGATATGGATGCTGATGCCTGCGGACAGGCGAGGGAGAATGTGATGGCAAGTCCGTTTCGCGACAGGGTGGAAATAGAATGCTGCAGACTGCAGGATTTCGGGGGAACTTCGGAAGCTGCTGAGGCTTTGGAAACTGCTGAAGATTTGAAGTCTGCCGGTGTTTTTGATGCGATAGTGAGCAATCCTCCGTTCTTTGTAGATAGCTTGAAAAATCCGGACAGTAAGAGGACGATGGCGAGACATACGGACAGTCTTCCGTTCCGCGATTTGTTTGCGGGTGTAAAACGGCTGCTTTCTGATGACGGTATTTTCTCTGCAATTGTTCCCGTAGAAGTAGTGGAGCAGTTTGTTGCAGAGTCTTGTATATTAGGTTTTTATCTTATACGGAAGTGTGGTGTGAAGACGGTAGAGCGCAAGCAGCCAAAGCGCTTTATGCTGAGTTTTGCCAAGCATCGCATTTCGCCTTATGAAGAGCATGTTGAAACGATGATGGATTCGCAGGGAAACCGCTCGGAATGGTATAGGAAAATAACGGAAGAATTCTATCTTAGTGAGTAGTGATTAGATCACTACTCACTACTTAAAGGTTCAGCTTCTTCTGTACCAGTTTGCTGATAGCTTCTACTCTTTTGCTCTGGCGCTGGATGTCTTTATGAATATCATCGCGCACGGCATTGATGTCGTTGAAGAAATCGGCAAAGGCAGACTGAATCATGTTCGGCTTGCGGTCGTTCTTGTTGGCAAATTGGTTCACCACCATCTTGATTCCTTTTTCTTCCAGGTGAACATCAATCTCTGCACCCGTCATCACAGGGTCGCCATCATAATGGATTACGCCTGGCTGACTGCGGGTGATATGGAGCTTCTTGCAGCGGAACGACTTGATCTTCGAGTTCTTGTCCAATGTCTTGTTGAACATGTCGAAACTTACCTGAGGCGCCTCGATTACATCGAATGGTTCCATGATGACGACATCCATCAAACCGTCGCTCATGGATGCTTGAGGGGCAATATAGGCATTGTTGCCATACTGAGATGCGTTGGCACAGGAAATGAGGAACGCCTTATACTGCTTGGTGCCCGTCTCGTCCTCCAGCGTGTAAGTCTCAGGCTTATACTTCAATCCCTCGCGCAGGATATTTTCAGCATAAGTGATAGGACCACGCTTGCCGCTCTCGGCAAACTTCATGCTGACGAAAGCGTCAAAGCCCATGCCGCAGGTGCAGAAGAACGGGTGATCGTTGATGACACCATAATCCAGATCTCTAATCTGGCATTGGTTGATGACCTCTATGCATTTCTTCAGGTTCATTGGGAGCAGCAGATGTCTTGCCAGTCCGTTGCCCGAACCGCAAGGCAGAATGCCGAGGGCAGTATCGGAGTGAACCAGTGAGCGGGCCACCTCGTTGACGGTTCCGTCACCGCCAACCGCCACAACCACATCTACATGGTTGTTCTTCGCTTCGGTAGCAATTTCCGAAGCGTGCCCAGCTCTTTCAGTCATTCTTATCTCGTACTCAAAAAGTTCTTTGTCCAAAACAGAATCTATCAGACTGGGAACTGCCGCCTTGCTGGCTGTTCCTGAAATCGGATTCATGATGAAAAGTATCTTTTTCTTCATTATATAGTCAAGAGTTTGTAAAATTTAGGCTGCAAAAGTAATAAAAATACCCAAAATAACAAGAAATATCGATTAAAAAAACTATAAAAGTAAACTTTCTTATAAAAAAAGCCATTTATTGAGTTCTTTTTTGTATCTTTGCACCCTGAAAGTTAGAAAAATATAAAAAAAGAAAATAAAGTACACCTATTAATAATGGGACAATTACAAGAAAGATACAAGAATTATCGTGAACCTCAGAAGTATATGGCTGCCGGTGTGTATCCATATTTCCGCGAGATCACAAGTAAGCAGATGACAGAGGTAACCGACATCGATGGTCATAAAATCCTGATGTTCGGTTCTAATGCTTATCAAGGTTTGACTAACGACCAGCGTGTTATTGATGCAGCAAAGGCTGCGCTCGACAAGTATGGTTCTGGTTGTGCAGGAAGCCGTTTCCTCAATGGTACGCTCGATTTGCACGTGCAGCTCGAAAAGGAGCTTGCTGAGTTTATGGGCAAGGATGAAACTTTGTGTTTCTCTACAGGATTCTCTGTAAATCAGGGTGTCTTGGCTTGCGTAGTAGGTCGTAACGACTATATTATCTGCGATGACCGCGACCACGCAAGTATCGTAGATGGCCGCCGCCTCTCATTCGCTACCCAGCTTCACTACAAGCACAACGATATGGAAGATTTGGAGCGCGTGCTCTCTAAGCTCCCTGAGGAGGCTATCAAGCTCATCGTTGTTGACGGTGTGTTCTCTATGGAGGGCGACCTGGCTAACTTGCCTGAAATCGTTAAGCTCAAGCATAAGTACAACTGCTCTATCATGGTAGACGAGGCTCATGGTCTTGGCGTATTCGGCAAGCAGGGTCGTGGTGTCTGCGACCACTTCGGTCTGACCGATGAGGTAGACCTCATCATGGGTACATTCTCTAAGAGTCTGGCTTCTATCGGCGGTTTCATCGCATCAGACAAGGATACGATCAACTTCCTCCGTCACAACTGCCGTACTTACATCTTCAGCGCCTCTAACACTCCAGCTGCCACAGCAGCAGCTCTCGAGGCTCTCCACATCATTCAGAATGAGCCAGAGCGTTTCGAGAATCTCTGGGATGTAACCAACTATGCCTTGAAGCGTTTCCGCGAGGAAGGTTTCGAGATTGGCGAGACAGAGAGTCCTATCATTCCTCTCTACGTACGCGATGCTGAGAAGACATTCGTTGTTACCAAGATGGCTTACGATGCAGGTGTGTTCATCAACCCTGTTATTCCTCCAGCTTGTGCTCCTCAGGATACATTGGTACGTTTCGCACTCATGGCTACTCATACTAGAGAGCAGGTTGAGCAGGCTGTCCAGATCTTGAAGAAGATTTTCGTAGAAGAGGGAATCATCAAGTAAAATCAGATTTCTGATTTAAAAGTTCAGCAAGTATTGTTGCGGTTCTTTGCCGCTACTATATATAACAGAACTTTTGCATGTGGTTCAAGTACGGGCTGAAGGCCCAAAAGCTCCTAGCCCAGGGCATCGCCCTGGGTATAATGGCAATCAGCAAGGCGCCCTGTAAGGGCAAAAGCTTTATGTTTTGCCTGGAGTTTTAAAGCTTTTGCCCTTACAGGGCGATAGGCTAGCGCCCGTAATACCCGAAAGTGTAAAATGAACTGTGTCAAGGCTGTTAGATAAAGTTCGAAGATAGATACAATTTGCTGTGGATTTGTTATATTTAAACCGATAAATCGAAATTTAGCATGAAACTGATAAAAATACAGTCAAGCAAAGACCCGCTGATAGCGCAAGTTCCAGAGCTCTACGAGTCTGCTTTTTCCGAAGCGGAGAGAACTGACACTGAACGTTTCCTGTGGATGATAGACCACTGCCAGGAAATGTCTTTTTATGCCATCACTGAAGATGACGACTTCTGCGGTATGGCTGTAGTATTTGAATTAGGCATATGTCGTTATCTCCTGTATTTGGCTACGCTTGACATCCACCGTAACAAGGGTTTGGGCGCATTGACGCTGAAACTCCTGAGGGAAGAGACCAATTTGCCGATAATCGGGGAAGTGGAGCCTCCAACTGATGACATCACACGCCGACGCATCGCCTTCTACGAGCGTAACGGTTTTCATGTTGAGTTGGAGGATCCCAGAATCCTGAATGACGCACACCTCGACCCCTCCTGTGTCCTTATGCTTATCAGTACCCACCCTCTTTCCGATGCCGACGAATGCCAGCGCAGAGTGGTAGACACGGTATACAAGCCTATGCAGGCAGAGGAGGTATAACTCTGAACCATCATAAATTCGAATTTTATGGTAACTTGTTTTGATGTATGTGAGATTCTTGAAATGCTGTCTGAAGCATCTGTAAAGGTGTTTCTAGACGGCGGTTGGGGTGTCGATGCACTTATAGGCAGGGAAACAAGAACACATAACGACATCGATCTGTTCGTAGAGAAGAAAGACTACTGTATAACCATATCCGTGATTACAGGGAAGGGATACAGAGAAGTTATAATGGACTATACGACCGACAGCCATACTGTCTGGAAAGATGACAACGGAAGAATAATCGATATGCATTGTTTCGAATATGTAGAAGATGGAATCCTATATGACGGATACATTTTTCCAAGCGAAACTTTCTCTGGTAAAGGAAATATCGGGAATATTGAGGTGTCCTGCATAAACCCGGAGGCACAGGTACAGTTTCATCTTGGATATGAATATGATGAAAATGATGTCCATGACGTCCTGTTATTATGCAGAACTTTCAATCTTGAGATACCGGAGCAATATAAATCTCACATCTGATTCAATATGCTATGATTACTGATAGTTATGATATTGAAACTGAACCAATGATCAATCTGTTTGATTTCTACGGCAGACGTGGAGATTTTGCAGATATATGCCTGATAATATTCTCGAAGGAGATTCATCGGCATTTACTTGATTCCTACGAATCTGAAATTATTGCAACTATGCCGGCTTGCAATGGCGACACGCATATCTATAAAACAACTTATAAAGGAGTTACGATAACTTTCTACCTGTCAGGAATAGGTTCAGCAGTAGCATCCTCTCAATGTTATCTTGCAAGCTGGCTAACTGGAGCATCAAAGTTCATTATGTTCGGTTCCTGTGGCAGTCTTGACCGTACAACCACACAAGGTAGATTTATCATACCGACACAAAGTTACAGAGGGGACGGGTGTTCATATTATTTTGCAGCACCATCCGACTATATTGATATAGCCGCAAGCAAGGAACTTTCCATAATTTTCGACAAATTATCTGTACCATATATTACAGGTAAAATATGGACGACAGATTCGATGGTCAGAGAAACAAAAGGACTTGTACGCAAACGTATGGAAGAAGGGTGCATCGCTGTAGAAATGGAATTGGCTGGAGTTCAATCTGTGTGCGACTTCTACAATTTGAAGTTGTATGCTTTTTTTGAAACAGGTGACATTTTGGATACAAATGGATATGAAGCCAAAGGCTTGAACAATGCCAACCATAGTTTAAACAAACTTTATATTGCTTTAGAAACGGCAACCTACATCTGAAGTATATCAGAATTGTAAATTCCCATTTAGCTAACAGCCTTGACACAGTTCAGCTGACGCCCCCGTAATACCCCAGGGCGATGCCCTGGGCTAGGAGTTTCTGCCCTTTCAGGGCGTGTGGTGCAAAACTTGCGAAAGTTCTATAAATATAATAAGGTATAAGGGCAATTCCGGATAGGGGTTGCCCTTATTTTTTGCCTGTTTCCCAGCCATTTTGCATTAAAATGCATATTTTTTTGAAAAAAGTTAGGGAAAAATTTGGTGGAATCGAAAAAATGTAGTACCTTTGCACTCGCAATTCAGAAATGATGCTTAAAGCAATGCTTAAGAGGTGTCGTAGAGATGAGTAAGCGGGGTGTAGCGCAGCCCGGTAGCGCTCCTGTTTTGGGAACAGGTGGTCGCAGGTTCGAATCCTGTCGCCCCGACTCTATTTTCTCTCACTCAAACCTTTAGCAAAGCACAAGCGGGGTGTAGCGCAGCCCGGTAGCGCTCCTGTTTTGGGAACAGGTGGTCGCAGGTTCGAATCCTGTCGCCCCGACACAAGAAAGCTAAGAAGAGTCAAATCTTCTTAGCTTTTTTGCTATATAAAACTCCCGCCCTGGATGGGCTGGAGGGGGATAACGGAACTGAGTAATTATTATATACGTTTTAATTTTATAGAATCATGATTATAACGATAGCGCGCCAGTGTGGATGTGGCGCTATTCGCGTGGGCAAGCTGCTCGCCGAAAAGTATGGTATTCCTTTTTATACCCGTAAAAATATGATGGAAATGGCTGAACAGAGAGGAGTGCTCGACGAGATGGAGGCTTTCTTCGATGAGCGGCCGGTAGATGAACTGCTCTTCTCGATGTCGTCGCTTGGCGAAACGCAGAGGGCGCTGACAGAAAAACCGCTCCATACACTTGCCGATATGATAGGCGATGAAGACTGTATCATCATTGGCCGTTGCGGAAACTATATCTTCCGCGAGCGCAAAGACCTGATTTCTGTTTTCCTGAGCGGCAATCTGGAGGCTCGCATCAAGGAGATTCAGGAGGAGAAGGGCTTTTCGTATGAGGAAGCTGAGGAGTTTGTAGAGCACACCGAGGATTGCAGAGTGGCTTATCATAAGTATTATACAGGCCTTACCTGGGGAAATGCCGATGATTACGACATCTGCCTGGATACTGTGCGCCTGGGCGTAGAAGAGACGGCAAGCCTCATTGAGCAGTACGTTAGCTTGATTTAGATTCAAAGGTTCAAAGTTCCAAGGTTTAAGGTTTAAGGTTTAAGGTTTAAAGTAATTCAACATGAAGTTTTTAATTCAATTTTTGATAATCATAGCTTTCTCCTTTGCGGGGGAATTGCTTCATTTTTTGCTGCCATTGCCTATTCCGGCAAGCATCTATGGCATCATCCTGCTCTTCCTTGCGCTGGAAACAAAACTGTTCAAGGTGAAGCATATCCGCGAAACCAGCAGTTTCCTCATTGCCATCATGCCCGTGATGTTTATTCCGGCTGCCGTAGGACTCATTGATTCTTATCAGGATATCGGCAATGCATGGTTCCAGTATATCGTAGTTACGGTGGTCAGCACCTTCGTCGTGATGGGTGCTTCGGGCTGGATTACGCAGTTGGTAATCAGAAAAGGAAAGGAGGCGAAGAAATGAACCAGTTGTTCCAGGATTCTGTCTTCTTCGGCGTTCTCATCAGTCTGGCAGCCTACGGCATAGGCATGCTGCTGAAGCTGAAGACGGGATGGTCGCTGATGAACCCGCTGCTCATCTCCATCATCCTCGTCATCATCACGCTCCTGCTGACGGGCGTAGATTACAAGACCTATTCGGCAGGCGCCAACAGCATCAGCTATCTGCTCACACCAGCCACCATCTGTCTGGCTGTGCCACTTTATCAGCAGGTTGAGCTTCTGAAGAAGAATTATCGGGCTGTGCTGATCGGCATTGTTTCGGGCGTGCTGGCGAGTCTCTGCTCCGTGCTCATTCTCGCCCTCATCTTCCATTTCGACCATGCGTCCTACGTTACCTTCCTGCCTAAGAGCATCACTACCGCCATCGGTATCGGCGTTTCTGAGGAGTTGGGTGGTCATGTTTCGGTTTCGGTGGTCGTCATCATCGTAACGGGTGTGCTGGGCAACATCTTTGCCGAGAAATTCCTGAAGCTTCTCTCCATCAAGGAGCCTATTGCCAAAGGTATCGCCATCGGCTGTTCTGCCCATGCGCTGGGTACGGCAAAGGCGATGGAAATGGGTACTATAGAGGGAGCCATGAGCAGTCTGAGCATCGTGGTTTGCGGTGTGCTGACGGTTGTAGGATCATCTATCTTTGCTCTGTTTATGTAGAGGCAGATACAATAATATTTCCCTTTTTCCGTTTTTATAGATATGAAACGGAAAAAGGGATTTTTGTATATAATGGGTGTAGGGATGGCGATGAGCGCCCTGCTTGCCAGTTGTGCCGACGATGAGAGTTTCTCAACGTCGAGGGGAGATGTGCTCTCGTTTTCGGTAGATACGCTGAAGATGGACACCACCTTCTCGAATGTGCCTACGCCTACCCGAAGCTTCTGGGTTTACAACCGTACGGGCAAGGCTCTGCGCTGCCAGTCGGTGCGGCTGGAAAACGGTAACCAGAAGGGCTACCGGGTGAATGTTGACGGCTCTTATTTGGGCAGCGAAGTGGGATTCCAGACGCAGAATGTGGAGATCAGGAAGGGTGACAGCATACGTGTGTTTGTAGAACTGACTTCGGCGATGCAGAACAGCAAAGAGCCGCAGCTGGTGAGCGACAACCTGGTGTTTGCGCTGGAAAGTGGCGTGGAGCAGAAGGTGAACCTGAGGGCGTTTTCATGGGATGCGATGAAACTCAATTCGCTCGAGGTGAAGCAGGACCAGCTGCTGGAGAGCACGCTGCCGGTAGTGGTTTATGGCGGCATTAGGGTTGATTCGGCGGCTACGCTGACCATTGCTCCGGGCACCCAACTCTATTTCCACGAGAATGCGGGTTTGCAGGTGTTCGGTTCGCTGAAGATTGAGGGCGAAAAGGACAGGGAAGTGGTGATGCGGGGCGACCGACTGGACCACATGTTCGATTATCTGCCTTATGACCGCACACCGGGACAATGGCAGGGCATCAGACTGATGTCTTCGGCTCATGACTGCAGGATTTCGTTTGCTGATATTCATAGTGCCTACGATGCTGTGATGATAGAAGCGGGCGATGCTACGAAGCAGAAACTGCTCATCGAGAATGCCACGATTCATAACAGTCAGGGCTACGGTGTGAGGATTGATTCTGCCAAGGTGCAGGTTTACAATTCGCAGATAACCAATTGCTTAAACCATCCGCTCTATGTTGAGGGTGGCGATGTTGAGGTAAACGGCTGCACCATAGCCCAGTTCTATCCGTTTGACGGGCGCCGCGAGTCTGCCATCGGTTTTGCCTCTCCGCTGCCTCGTTTCGAGGTGAGAAATTCGCTCGTAACGGGCTATCATGATGATGAGGTGGTCTGGGAGGCTCCGAAAGAGGAGGATGCCTTCAATTTCCTCTTCGACCATTGTGTGTTGCGCACGGAGAAGCTGGAGACGGACGACAGTCTGAAGTTCACCCATGTGGTTTATGAGGACATCAAGGATAAGACGGTGTTTGCCGAGAAGCATTTCCGCCTTTTCGACACAGATAATCTGAAGTATGATTTCCATCTGAGCAAGGAGTCGGCAGCAATAGGAAAGGCAGCTGCCGAAACCCTGCCTGCAACCGACCGTGATGGTTTGCCGAGAAAGAAAGAGCAGCCTGCCGCAGGATGCTTTGAATATAGGGAGGAATAATGAGTATAAGGAGGAATAAGAAGAAAGCCCTACAGGAAAGTCTGCATGATGCAAACTTCCTGTAGGGCTTTTTCTTATATCCTGAGCCCTTTTTAGAAGTGGGCTCTGTAATCTTATTCCTTCATGTTCGAATCTACGAAGCTGAAGGGGAGAAGGTCTTTGATGCTGTCGAAGCAGTAGGTGCCGTTCTCGCCATAGAGCAGGATGCGTACGGGGCGCTGGTAGCGGTCTTCCATCTCCAGTATCACCTGGCGGCAGGCTCCGCATGGCGAGATAGGCGACTTGAGGAAACCATTTCCGTTTCTCGCTGCTATGGCGAGCGTCAGGATAGGCTGGTCGGGATAGTTGCTCTGGGCACCGAAGATGGCGCTGCGCTCGGCACAGAGTCCCGACGGGAAGGCGGCGTTCTCCTGGTTGGCTCCAATCACTATTCTGCCGTCGCCCAGCAGCAGGGCTGCTCCCACATAGAAGTGGCTGTAGTTAGCATACGCATTGCTGGTGGCAGCCTTCGCCCTGTTAACGAGCTCCTGCTCCTGCTGGCTCAACTCTGAGAGCTGAGCCACCATGTATCTGATGTTTAGGTTTTGCTCTTTCATAGATATAATGTTTTTATGATTTCTTTATTTCGTGTAGAAGTCGATGAGGTCCTGCAGCGCCTTCTTGCATACTGCACAGAATTCCGGCGTTTCGTTGATGCGCATACGGCAGTCCTGCACACCGCGGTAAACGCCCTTCAAGCTGTATCCGGCACCTTCGAAGACACCCACCTTGCTCACCGCCTCCTTCTCTTTCTTTGAGAGCGGAGTAGGAATCTTGGTCTTCTTGTCTATCATGTTCTCCCATTTTCCGTGGAAATCGGCAAGGGTAGTGATGTTCTTCTCCCAAGGCTCTACATCGTGAGGATACATCGGTATCTGCTCCTGCTCGTAGGCGTATTCATCGGCAAGTCCGGCAAAGGAATGCCCAAACTCATGCACCACTACCGGCTTGAACCATTTCTGGTGGCAGGTGGTGAGATTGTATGAATTGAGGATGCCGCCACCGCCATACTTATCCGAATTTACCAGCACGATGATGTGCTCGTAAGGGGTACCTGCCAGCCAGTTGTGCAGGTCTTTGAGATGCAGGGTGGTAAGGTAGCGGTCGCTGTAGAAGGTGTCGAAATGAGAGCTGAGGGCGGTCTCGTGCCAGATGCCCTGGGCTGGGATGCTAGGTCCGCTCTGCTTGGATGGCGATTTTACGGCTACGATGTTGAAGCGGTCTCTCATGCTCTTGAAGGGTTCGTGGGCGAAGATGGCCTCTGTAGCTTCCTGCGCATCTTTCAGGAAGACAGGCATCTCTGCATCGGTATAGCCTTCAGCCACGTATGCGATGTGGATGCATCGGGTGGTGTCGGCAGCCTGCTGCAGGGTGACGTATGGTGTAGGCTTGTTGCCTTTCTGATGAATCAGAATGTCTTTCGGCGCTACCTGGTGGGTGAGCGTGGTGGTTATCTCGCGGCGGTTGTTGCGCAGGTCGAGGGTGATGTCTACGGTATCTTTCGGCATCGGAACGAGGAATACGTTCTCGAAACTCTGCGTGTTCTTCTCTGCCTCTGGATAGGAGAGCCATTCCTGGAAGAGGGTGGAGAAGGAGTTGCGGTAGATGATTTTGCCCGAGCGGTGGTCGCGTACGGTTATCTGTCCGTTGCCCTCTATCGGGAGTTCGGCCAGTCGCTGCCGTTTGCCGTACCAGCGTGGCATTACGTTGAGTTCGTCTACGGCTATCATCTGCTGCTTCTGGTTGCCGGCAAAGGTATAGTCTACCCGCAGCGTCTTGTCTGTGAAATAGTCGTCAAAGTTTTGCGCCTTTATTGTGCCGGGCGCCATCAGCATCGCCATGGTGGCGAGGGATAATATCATTCTCTTCATTGTATTTTCATTTAAAATTCACATTCACATTCACATTTCTCATCGAATCACCAAGTGACCGAATCACTAATCACTTATCTCACCCTCAGTCTTGTTCCTACGCTTACCGGGATGTTAGGGTCGAGATGGTTCATCTTGTAGAGTTTCTCCAGTCGGATGCCATACTTCTGCGAGATGGTGTACATGCTTTCGCCCGGCTGTATCACGTGAGGGCGCTTCTTATACTGCTTAGGTGCCTTGGAGCGTTTCTTTTTCAGATAGATGATGTCGCCCTTGTGCAGCACGGCGTGCTTGTTGCGCTCGTTGTAGCGAGCCAGTTTGCGCCAGCTGATGCCCACCTCCTTGCCTATACTCTTGAAGGTGTCGCCTTCGCGGGCATAGAGATAGTAATTCTTGTTGAAGATATGGATAGGGTGCAGCAGACCTTCGGCGTTTACAGGCTGGTCGGTACCGCTGTGGGTAGCCATGAAGCGGTCGTAGCGCTTGGCCTTGTCATACTGGTTGAGCTTGTAGAGCTCTATAATCTGTATCAGCTTGCTGGCATACTGCGGGTTGGTGGCGTAGCCGCAGGCTTTCAGTCCGCGAGCCCATCCCTTGTAGTCGTGCAGCGAGAGTTCGAAGAGGCGTGCGTAGCGTGGCTGGCGCGCCAGAAACTTGCTGTGGTCTTCGTAGCTGTCTCTTGCGTCCTGGTATACGCGGAAGCATTCGCCCCGGGCATCATCGTCATGGTACTGGGTTGGACCCGTCCAGTTGTGACATTTTATGCCGAAGTGGTTGTTGCCCTGGCGTACGAGGGCGCTCCTTCCTGCCGCACTCTCAAACAGTCCCTGTGCTAGGGTGATGCTGGCTGGAATGCGGTAACGGAGCATCTGCTCGATGGCAAGATCCTTATACTGATTGATATATGTCTGATAGGCCTGGTTCCACTTCAGCTGTGCGCCCATCGGGAGGCAGCAGAGCAGAGCGAGCCCTAAAATGTTTGCTTTTAGATGATTCATTCTGCAAAAATATAAAAAAAAACGGATAAATCGCGGTTTATTACAAAATTTTTAATATCTTTGCACAAAATATGACATACAAATGCAGGGGCTATCTGTCTCTTCTGAGAGAAACTGACTTGTTTTGTAGAAATAATGATTTTAATAATGAAAACTCGTACAAAAGTAATTATAGCTATCGGCTCTAACAGAAATCAGGAGGAGAATGTGTTGAAGGCGCATGAACATCTGAGTTGTATGTTCAGGAACAGCCTTTTCGGTCCGCGCATGTGGACTGAGCCTATCGGACTGGAGAATTCAGACAAGTTTCTGAATCAGGTGATGTTGGGGGAGACCATCTGCTCTAAGAAGTCTGTGCTTGCCGCGCTGCGGAGTGTGGAGCAGAGATGCGGACGCAGAATCCGTGGTCCTTATCGTAAGGTAGATGTTCCGCTGGATCTCGACCTTCTGCTCTATGGCGATGAGAAATTGCACGAGAGCGAGTGGGAGCGTGATTATATTCAGAGTTCTATCAGCTACCTCGAAGAGAAGGATGCTAAGAGGGATAGGAAATATTTAAGATAAGAAAATCCGTGTAATCCGTGCCCGAAAAAGAAAACGGGAAACCCGAATCTGGTATGTAGATTTACAATACCGGATTCGGGTTTTCTGTTGTAAGATTGAGTTCTATCACTCTTCCTTCTTTCAGCGACTTCTGCACGTTGATGATGCGCTGGTTGCTGCTGCCCCTGAAGAAGAGGTCTTCATCGCGCAATGCCTGTACGAAGGGGCCGTCTACCAATACATCGATTTGGCGGAGGAGTTCCAGCTGCTCGGGATTCTTCACGAGGTTTTCGAAGAGATAGCCCGTAAAGCACCAGATGCTCTTGCTGCTCTGCTCCCTGATGGCGCGCGCCAGTTCGGCAAAGCCCTTTGCCTGAAACATAGGGTCGCCGCCCGAGAAGGTGACGTTGGCGAAGGGGTCGCTCATGATTTCCTTCATCAGCTCGTCGGTAGAGGTCATCGTGCCGTGGCTGATGTCCCACGACTGCGGATTATGGCAGCCCGGACAATGGTTGGGGCATCCCGCACAATAAATGGATGTGCGGAAGCCCGGACCGTCTACCATCGTATCATGTACGATGCTTAAAACGCTGATCATTTTACTTTTCCCCTCCAATATGGGTTACTCGGTCGTGGAGCTCGGCAAGCTTGCCGCTGTTCCAGCGGTCTGTAGTACCTACCAGATAACCGGTGATGCGCTGCAGCTTGTCTATGTGGTGGCTGCCGCACTTAGGACAAACCTCGAGGTGGGCGTCAGCATTCTCGTAGCCGCAGTCGAGACAGCGGTTGCGGTTGTGGTTTACTGAGCCGTAACCCATGTTGTACTTATCCATCATGTCTACCACGCTCTCGATAACAGAAGGGTTGTGGGTAGCATCGCCGTCAATCTCTACATAGAAGATGTGGCCGCCACGGGTCAGGTCGTGGTATGGAGCCTCGATCTGTGCCTTCTTCAGGGCTGTACACTTATAGTATACAGGCACGTGGTTAGAGTTGGTATAATAGTCGCGGTCTGTAACGCCAGGGATGACGCCAAACTGCTTTCTGTCCTTCTTTGTGAACTTACCGCTCAATCCCTCGGCTGGAGTAGCCAGGATAGAGTAGTTGTGATGATACTGCTCGCTGAACTCGTTGGCACGGTCGCGCATGTAGGTAACAATCTTCTGTCCCAGCTCCTGTGCCTTCTCGCTCTCGCCGTGGTGTTTGCCGATGAGGGCAACCAGGCATTCTGCCAATCCGATGAAGCCGATACCCAGGGTTCCGTGGTTGATGACGCTCTCGATGGTCTCTTCCGGCTTCAGGTTTTCTGCGCCTACCCAGAGATACTTCATGAGCAGAGGAAACTGCTTGGCCATCGCCGTCTTCTGGAACTGGAAGCGCTCGTCGAGCTGCTTGGCTGTGATGTCGAGGATATTGTCGAGCTTGGCAAAGAACATGTCGATGCGCTGCTTTTCGTCTTCGATGCCCATGCACTCGATGGCGAGCTTCACGATGTTGATGGTAGAGAAGCTCAGGTTACCGCGGGCGATGCTGGTCTTCTCGCCCCAGCGGTCTTCGAACACGCGGGTACGGCAGCCCATGGTTGCAATCTCCCACTTGTAGCGCTCCGGATCATCAGCACGCCACTTCTCGTTCTGGTTGAAGGTGGCGTCGAGGTTCAGGAAGTTAGGGAAGAAACGGCGGGCTGTTACCTTGCACGCCAGCTTGTAGAGGTCGTAGTTTCTGTCCTCAGGCAGATAGTTTACGCCTCTCTTCTTCTTCCATATCTGGATAGGGAAGATGGCTGTTTCGCCATTGCCTACGCCCTGATAGGTGCTCTGCAGGATTTCGCGCATGATGCAGCGGCCCTCGGCGCTGGTATCGGTACCATAGTTGATGCTTGAGAATACTACCTGGTTACCGCCGCGGCTGTGGATGGTGTTCATGTTGTGGATGAATGCCTCCATCGCCTGATGCACGCGGTTTACGGTCTTGTTGATGGCGTGCTGCTCCAGGCGTTCGCGGCCCTGCAATCCGTCGAGCGGCTTCTCTATGTAGTCGTCGATAGGAGCATCATAGAGGTTGCTCAGGTCTTCGCCTGTCAGCTTCTCCAGGTTCTTCACCTCTTCCTGGTACGACATGCGTACGTATGGAGCCAGATAGAAGTCGAAGGCTGGGATGGCCTGACCGCCGTGCATCTCGTTCTGGCAGGTCTCGAGAGAGATGCAAGCCAGCACGGCTGCGGTCTCGATGCGCTTGGCTGGACGGCTTGAACCGTGACCGGCTGTGAATCCGTGGTTCAGAATCACGTCGAGCGGATGCTGCACGCAGGTGAGACTCTTGGTTGGGTAATAGTCCTTATCGTGAATATGTATATAGTTGTGCATGACGGCGTCGCGTACATCCTCTGAGAGGAGGTAGTCGTCGACGAATGGTTTAGTGGTTTCTGAAGCGAACTTCATCATCATGCCGGCTGGTGTGTCGGCATTCATGTTGGCGTTTTCACGGGTGATGTCGTTGTTCTTGGCATTGACGATGCTCATGAACACGTCGCGTGTCTTCGCCTTGCGGGCGATGTTACGCTGGTTACGGTATGCGATATACTTCTGGGCAACATCTTTGCGGGCACTCTTCATGAGTTCCAGCTCGATGGCGTCCTGAATGGCCTCAACGCTCATCTGGCTCTTGCCGCGATAAGAGATGTGGTCGGTTATCTGCTCGATAAGAGTGGTATCTTCACCCTTGTCGGTATGCAACATGGCCTTGCGAATGGCTGCCATGATTTTCTGTTCGTTGAATCCAACGATGCGTCCGTCACGCTTTACTACTGTCTGGATCATTTTAGTATTACTTTTACGATTAATGTTTAAATTACTTAGTATTAAGTCTTTATGACTTGAAGAGGTAGATATGTACCTCCTTTTGACATTGCAAAGATATAAAATATTTCTGAAAGTAATTACTTTTGGACAACTTTTTTATCGTTAAAAAATATTAAGTTGCTGATAATCAGTAGGAAACGAAAGGATTTTGGAAAACTTTGACAAATTTCTGTTTCCCGAAACGTTTAAGTTGTTATCTATCAGCGTGTTGCGCATTTTGTGCGCTTGTGTGCGTTTTTCCCCTTGTTGTCTGTGTGCCGTGCAGGGGATGGAAATGAAAATCGCCGCAACGCCCGTGTATAGGGCATTGCGGCGATTCGGGGGTGATTATTTTGCTTGTCGCTTATAGTCGAGCGCAGCTCCGATGGCGGTGCAGAATTCCGAGTATTTCGGTATCCTGAACCTCACTCCGTAGAGTTTCTCCATGGCTGGGAACACCTCGCGGCATTGCGGCAGCAGGGTGAGGTTGCCGATGAGCACGAAATCCTTGATGCCCGATTCGAGCGATGAGAGGATGGTAGCCGAACCTATCGACTGCAGCACCATCCAGATGAGTCCCATGGCGATGTCTTCGCGCGAAGCGTTGGCCTTGGCGTTGCTGAAGAGCGATGCGGTGGCGTTCATCGGGAGTCCGGGCAGAGGCTTGGCGCTGATGTCGCCTATCAGCAGGTTTATCTTGCTCACGTCGCCGTCCTTGGCGAGGTTGATGATCTGCTTGATGTCATCGGTCTTGAGCATGATGCGGCTCAGTCCTGCCAGGGTTCCGCCGCCTATGCCGATGCCTCCGATGTGCCTTATCTCGTTGTCATCGCATTTTACGAGCGATGTACCGGTTCCCATGCTCACCACGATCATGCGGTCGAGCTTGCTCTCGTATCGGGCGCCCAGTCCGTCGGCCACGAACTCCTCGCTCTTCGAGGTAGGCAGTCCGTAGATGGGCTCGTCGATATAGGCTGAACCTACGCCTGTGAGCATCACCTGTTCTACATCGCTCAGCGCAATCTTGTTGTCGTGAAGATACTTGCCGAAGGCTCCGTAGAGCGAGGTGATAGGGTCGGTGGCCTTGATGCGGATGGGGCTTACCACCACGCCGCTTTCATCGATGCCCACAATCTTGGTCGTAGAGATGCCTACGTCGATTCCTATAACAATCTTTTTCATTCCTTTATATATATATAATAATGTGTATTTTCGCAGATGATGCCCCTCTAGAGCACGCCCATCTTGCAGAAGGTGATGAGCACGGCGTAGCCCACTAGTATGCTCAGGATGCCCACCGTGAGTCCTGCCTTCACCATGTCGCTCTGCTGGATAAGGCCGGTAGAGTAGGCGATGGCGTTAGGAGGGGTTGAGATAGGCAGCGACATGGCGCAGCTGGCCGATACCGCTACTCCGATGAGGATGGTAGAGGTGCCGCCGATGGTATTGAGCTTGTCGCCCATGCCGGCGCATACCACCGTGAGGATTGGGATGAGCAGGGCAGCGGTGGCGGTGTTGGAGATGAAGTTACTCAGGATGAAGCATACCAGTCCGGATACGATCATGATGACCAGCGGATTGAATTCTGCAAACGGAATGCTCTTCACGGCTGCCTCGGCCAGACCGGTGCCGTTCATCGCCAATCCGAGGGCGAATCCGCCTGCCACCATCCAGATGACAGCCCAGTCAATCTCCTTCAGGTCCTTGGCTGTAACCACTCCCGTAAGGGCGAATATGGCGATAGGGAGCATGGCCACGGTGTTGGCGTTGATGCCCAGCTGCTTGCCGAATACCCAGAGCACGATGGTTGCAAGGAAGGTGACGGCCACTACCGTGGTGCGCCAGTTGTGCTGCATGTTGCCCTCGATGTTGAGCTCGATGGTCGTGGCAGAGAACGGGAACATCTTGCGTATGATGATCCATGCCATGAGGAGCATGATGAGCACCATAGGGACCATGATCAGCATCCAATCGCCGAAGCTGATGCCCAGGTTGAGTCCTGCTGGATCGTTCAATACCTTGAAGGCGAAGGCGTTAGGCGGTGTTCCGATAGGGGTTCCCATACCGCCCAGGTTGGCTCCGATGGGTATGGCCATGGTGAGCGCCACGCGGCCCTTGCCCGAAGGCGGCAATGATTTGAACACCGGTGTGAGAAAGGTGAGCATCATGGCGGCGGTGGCTGTATTTGAGATGAACATCGAGAAGATGCCGGTGATGAGCATGAAACCCAGCAGCACGTTCTCAGAACGCTTGCCGAATGGCGCAATCAGGGCCTTCGCCATCATCACGTCGAGTCCGCTCTTGGTAGCGGCTATGGCAAGTACGAAACCGCCCAGGAAGAGGATGATGGTAGGGTCGGCGAAGCACGCCATCACACCCTGATAGTCGAGCAGCTTGCCCATCTCTGCCTCCGAGCCTTGCATTATCTTAAAGGCGGAGTCGCTGACGAAGAACAGCAGCACGAAGATGATCACTACGCTGGTAGCCCATGCCGGTATGGCCTCGGTGAGCCAGAGCATCACAGCCATGACGAAGATGGCGATGACGCGCTGCTGCACGATGGTTAGCCCCTCGATGCCGAAGCTATCGATGGGCAGGTTCCAGACGATAACGGTAAGCAGAGCCGTTATGAGAAACAGCAATGCTTTCTTGCGATTAAAATCGCCATTCAATACTTTCTTTACAGTTTCTTGCATTATCTTTCTGTCTTAAGGATTATTTTCTTGCAAAAATACGTGTTTTTTTTGTATTTAGCAAGTTTTTTTGCAGAAATAGTGAAAAAAATGCCGAAAAATGTTGTTATTTCAAGAAAAAATGCTATATTTGCAGTGGATTTACCGATAGCGGCTATCGGTGATGTCGAAAACATGGAGCACCCGGAAGGGTGATTCAGCAAACCTAATATTGTCTAATCAATTAAAAGGAGATAAGGAAATGAACAAGTCTGTAGTATTTATTATCATCCTGCTCGTGATAGTTCTCTCTATCATTGTATCGCAGTACTTCCACAAGCGTCACCATGAATATAAGATGGCAGACATCGAGAAGGCTATCCGCAAGGCTTATCCTAAGGGTGTAGGCTCGATAAGCAAGGAAGAACTGGTAACAGCTGTGAAGAAATACTTCCACTGTTCGGCGAAGGAGGCTCATTATATAATAGGTGTAGCCCGCCGCAAGAAGCTGGTTGATATCGCTGCAGACTATGTTACTATCATGTTTTGAAATAAGATAAGAACATTATATACGTTTTAGCCGTGAGGCTAGGATTCGATTTAGTTTGAAAAAAAGTATTATTTATTTGAGGCACAAAGGATTGTTAGCGACATGCTGATTTCGAAGGGGTTATGTGTGGGTTAGCATGTTGTGTTCGGGACGTCTGGCAAATTGCCTTCTATCTAAATTGCCAGACAAAGTTTACCCTCCCTAGGACTTTTTAAGACCTGGGGAGGGTTTTAGTTTTCAGGCTCAGCACCTTTTATTCAAGTCCATCGCCGCCGGTTTCGCTTCCGGTTCCGCCAGTAGAATCGCCGCCCGATGGGGTGTCGCCTCCGGATGGATTATCGCCGTCGGATGGGGTAGTAGGAGGCGTATCGGTAGAGGTAACCTGCTTCACCACCTTGCCGTTTCTATCGTAGCAGGTGATGTTGACGGAAGTCTCTTCGAGTTCCTTCTTGATGTCGGTGTTAGGCACGAAGATGATGTATCGGCGGGTGATGAGGTTGGCGCTCACCTTGTTCACATCCTCTACGGCGGTAGAGTTAAGACCGAATCGGAGGCTGCCCAGTCCTGGCACAGCCACGCTGTGGCCCTCGGTGGCCCATGCAGCAATCACTTCGCCGATGGCTGCCCATCCGGCGTTGATCACCGCCTTAGGCAATCCGCTGCGAACGGCGGCTTCTTCTATCACCTTCGTGGCGTTGAGCTGGCTGTAGAGATCAGCCTGCATCACGAATGCCCACTTTTGCTTACCTTTTTCGAACGCTACGTTGCGCTCAATTGCTTTTACTTTAATACCCATAATTCAAATCGTTTTTTAATGGTTAAACAAATCAGTCTACATGCAGCTGGTAACGCCGAGTGTGGTGCCTACGGCAGTAAGTACGGCGATAATCACCTGCAAGATAGTTTTCCAAACTTCCTTTTTCATTTTCTTTTTCCTTTCTTTTTTTAATGGTTCAACAATCAGTTTTTTTAGTGGTTAATTCAGCCTATCTCTGAACGACAATGCAAAGAAAGTGCAAACGAGAGCAAAGTCAAGCTTGCTTGAACTTTGCCGAGTGCAGCCTTTCTTCTAACACAGTGCAAAGATACAACATTTTTCTCTGAAAAACAATAGTTGTCCCGAATCACGTGCATCCTTGTCCCGAATCACGTGCATTCCTCCCTCATATCCCATTCTCTTCCGCCTAATTTAACTGCCATTAATTTAATGGCCATTAAATTAAATGTTAAATCCGTTAACATTATATGGCATGTTTTGCCTTTCCAACTGCGTCCCGATGCAGTCGGCGCTACGTCCCGACGTATCGCCATCTGCGTCGGGACGCAGTTGGTGGTGCGTCGCCACGCAGTTTTGGGGGCATCGGGCGCAGAGTTACTTGCTATGTGGGTTAGCTGGCGGATAGAAGGAAAGGCAAAAATGTGAATGTGAATGTGAATTTGAAATGTTTTTCAATGTTACCTGAAGGAGAAGCGTATAATCGTGTTTGAGTAATAGTAGCCATTATAATAGGTTCATATTATATATATAATAAGGTACGCGCGCGAGGACTGAATTTCATTCACAATATCCAATAAAAGGAATGGATGGAACAACCCGATACATTGATTTACATTTCAAATTCACATTCACTTTCACATTTTGTTTTGATGGTTTTATGAAAAAAAGACAATTTGGTAAAAAATAATTTAGAATTTATTTGTTTATTCGGGGAAAAAGTGTTACTTTTGTAGCTGCTATGAAAAATAACTTTCATGGTACAACTTAAATCGCAAGCCAATGACTGGACGAATCAAAAACAGCACAGAAAAGACTTCTTTTGTTGTCTTCAAGTATGATTTCTGCAAAAGCCGGAATCTTTCAAGTATCGAGGGTACTCTACCCTTGGATTTTCTCGAAATGTCATCGCCTGAAAAATATCAGGAATGTCAGACTGGTTTCGAGAAGGTAATGGACAGTTTGCTGAAAAGCAAGAAAATGACTTTGGTGGAATCACGGAAGAATGAGGAAGACGTTATTCACGACAACCGAATATTGGGATTTCGCGAAGGTGTGGCTGTGCTGGATGTATGCGCAGACAAAAAAGAATTTTATTGGAGTAACTTTAAGGAGAATGAAATTCACAACCAGCCTTTCTGTAAGGTAATCATTGATAATCGCCCCAACAGAGGTTTCCTTTTTGTGGAAGAATCTAGAATCTTCGGCGGCAAAAGGGGACAGGACAAGGTGGTGGCTCTTCTGCGTGATAATATCAACAGGGTGGCGAATCAATATGGCTGGAATATGGTGATTTCTGCCAAGTTGCCACCTGGTGATTTCTTTGATGCCGTGGCTGAAAGAATCAAGGCTGGCTGCAGGCCAAGGGCTGTGGTGTTTTCTTTTCCTCGCCATCAGTCTCTCAGCGATGCGCCATATTCCTTTGTCATGCAATTACAGATGCAGCAGTCATTAATGGAGTGTCTCAATGCCAGTATGTATGAGGTAAAATTTGGTACAGATAAAGGTAAGCAGTTGCACTTAGACAAGGCAAACAGAGACATAGCCTTGATGGTGAACCTGTGCAGCAAGGAAGATTACGGCATCAAGGTATATTATTGGAAAGGTCCGTGCACCTCTTCCCGTTCGCTGAAACGAACTAAGGTGAAAATCTCCGATGTTGAGATTGTTGCTCTGGTTAATGGAGATGCTGTCTGTTGCGATTGTCATGGGAATTCTCAGTTTGCCTTGATCAATTCTCTTGATGTGATTCTTGATGATTTAAAGGGTTACGACGATGAGGTTATTTAAGATGAAGACCAGACAGATGGTAGATAAATCTTTTTCGCAACACATGATTTATCAGGTTTTCAGAGCTATCACCCATGATATCTTCAATGATAAGACGTGGTTTCCTACGTCCAGATGTTCATGCGAGGATGTTTTTTATGAGGTGTTCTGCATCGTAGACAAAATGATGTTTTCGCATACCGATACCGAGAGCCGCCTTGCCTTTGTGGAAGGAATAGGGCAATATGAGAAAAACTATGTTGACGAGGATGAGTATGCTACAGCTCAGGAAGAGCGTCAGAGAATCGTATTTGTCATCCTGTATATGGCAGCTGTGATACTTCAGATGATGCCTTTGGAGTCGAAAGTGTTTCAATTTTGCTCAATGATTATGGGGCAATGGAGAGGCTACGTAACTCAGGAGTTTTCTCAGCGGTGCCTCGGAGCAGTCGTGAAGAACCATGAGGTGGTTGAGCGGCTGGCAGCCAATATCGGTTATTATGGCGAGGATGGTTTCTTCGTTTCATCTCAGATTAATGAACTGATGCGCCTGAACAATGATGAAGATTATCTGCACGGATTCGAGCCTGAACAGAAGAGGACATTGGAATTGGAAGTGACAGACGATGAGCATCAGGAAAACGGCGGGCAGGAAAAAACGGAAGAAGATAATGAGAAGGAATGGGGCGACTTGAGCCAGGGAGAAAGAGTAAAGCGAGCCTTGCAGAAGATGATAGACGAGAAGGCTATTCCTTTGAAGAAAGACTATGCCCTGATTATGGAGGCGCTCTCTGAAATCAAAGATTTTGAAGGCAAATTTGATAATGGCGCATCTTTCTGCAAGTATCTTACAGAGCAGCTGGGCATGCCTTCCGACCTGACCAATGCCAGTGTCATCTCCAAGCGTTTCTCCAAAATGCGTGGCGAATTTCCCAACTGGAGTTTTGATGATGTAAGAGATCCTAACGCCCGGGAGGAACTCAACAATATCGCTAAACGTTTTGTTTCCATCTACCGTAAGGGACAGTAGGAAGCGGGGAAATGATTGCTTCTTGTGAGTGTTGGCAAGTTTTAGATGGAATGTTAAAAACGTAAAATAGAGCAATCTTTAGGCATATTCTACGTTTAATATCAGAATAAGTTTAATAAACAAATTGGGATATGAAGTATTTAGTAAAAAAAACAGTCTTACTACTGTTGGTAGTCTTGACTTTTTGTGCGTGTGACAACAGCAATGACAATGGTGAGGTTATTCAGATAAATCCATGGTCATCGAAAACTGTCGTCAATTATACTGGCGAAGTAGAGTATGTGGTGGATGCGCCACAAATTCGTGAGGATATAGAGCAGGATTTGAAGGCAAACCCTCCTTTTGGAGGAAGCAAGAAATATCAGTTTATCATAAAAAGCCACTCGACGCTTTCTCCTTTATATATGCTATATGCGGTGAATCCTGAGGACGATAAGTCTGCTGACGAATATACACTGAACATCGCTGGTAAAGTGGAGAGGAATGACAATTATAGATTGTTCTCTGCCGTATCTGGACTAGCTTGGTATAAGATGGATATTGTGCCTGTCGACACAAAGGATGGCAAGCCTGTTGCAACATACGATGTGTTTATGCATCAACCTATTCCTTCTTCTTTGGTTCATAGCAAGATGTATTTCTGCGAAGACCTTACGGAGAAATATCGCCAGAAGTTCCCTAATGAAGACATTCATGCCGTGGTTCGCCGTTTGGTTCTTTCTTATGTCAGTGTGGGTGATAATATAAATGAATAGGAACATATCTGAACAGAAGATTTTTTAGAAATAATACAGTATCAGCACTTTTTGCTTCGTTTGCAAGCAGAAAGTGCTTTTTTTTATGCCTTCAGATGAGCTGGAGGCTTAGCGGAAGGCTTAGTTGCCGGCGATGAGGCTTAGTAGGAGGCGAACCGGCAGGACGCCTATTGCCAGGGAGGCTTTTTTTCCTTACTTTTGCATACAGAAATAATCAATGATTGGGATTATGGAAAAAGGAAAGAAAATACCTCCACAGGAAGCGTCTCAGACTAATCCAGTGGCAAAGCCTGAGGATACCAAGGGCGGAATCAATAACATGGTATCATCTGGGTTGATAGGAAAAAAGCTGGCTGAACAGGCTGAAGAGAATGAAGAGATGCCCATGCATCACCTGATTGCCGATAAGGATTATCCGTCGGGCATCAGAGAATGGATGATCACTTCGCCTTCTGACCTCAAGTATCCTACGCTGGTGGTGGCTGCTGCCATGCTCAGCGTTTATCTTACACGTGTCAGAATACAGTATGTGTATGATAATCAGGGAGAAAAATCGGCCATCGTGTTGCAGGTCATCGTAGAGGGCGAGCAGTCGAGCGGAAAGTCGTTTGCCAGATACATCATGCGTACCCTGATGAAACCTTTCATCGAGCGCGACAGCGAAATGAGAGCCAAGGAGCAGGAGTATGCTGCCCTGAAGCGACGCCAGGGCAAGAAGGATGGCAAGCTGCCACCCGAACCGAAGACCGACATCACCATCCTGCCCGAAACCGTATCGCTCACCATGTTTATCAAGCGATGCGATGCAGCCGTCAAACTTTATGGTGCTCCGAAGACGCTCTTCGAATTTGCCGATGAGATTTCTGCCATCGTGCATTCTGCCAAGCGCCAGTTTGCCGACCTCTCGCAGGTTATCAAGACGGCATACGATCTGGGCAGCGTCTATGGTCAGGATTTCATGAGCGAATCCAGCTATAGTGCCATGGTAGATGCCTTGCTGTCGTTCGTTTTCTGCGGCACCCAGAGTGCGGTGAGCAGATATATGAACAAGGCTGCCATTGAGGGCGGTGCTGTAACCCGAACCATCTTATGCCCGCTCATCAGTCATCTGGGCGACAATCCGCCACAGTTTCAGGCGTTGACCGATACGCAGCGTAAGGAGCTGGAGAATACATTGGATAAGCTCTTCGGGTTGTGCTACGAGGAAGATGGAAAATTCCATCAGGAGATAGAGGAAGATATGAGCTGGCTCTACAAGACGGTGGTAAAATGGTGTAACGACTGCCGCCAGCAGGTGGTGAAAACCATGTCCAAGTCGATGGATGTCTTCTACAAGCGCAGTTCGGTTTCAGCCTTCCGCATCGCTGCCCTCATGCAAGTGCTTTACAAAGTGGAAGGGAAGAAGAGCGAGAAGGAAATCCGGAAACTGGTTAGGCAGACCTATCTGGCTTGTGCCGACCGCATCTTGCAGAATATGTTGCAGCGGTGGGGCAAGGCTTTCGAGCAGATTTCTGCCGAGGGCGAAGGAGAGCCTTATCATACTGTAGACTATTTCAGCGAGTTGCCGCAGGAATTCTCTTATCAGTTCCTGGAGGAATTTCTGAAGCAGAAGGAGCTCAAGACGCCTGCCCGTAACATGGTGTGCAACTGGCGCAGATGGGGATGGCTCGAAAAACCAGCAAAGGGCGAGGATAGAAAGGTGCTTAGAAAGACGCAGCAGAAAGGCACTATTGGTGATGGTAATATTAAAAAAGACAATTAGAAGATGGCAGAATATATTGATTCAAATACGCTCTCTAAGCTTAGAGCTATCAGCATCCTGGAGGTTGCTGATGAATTGGGAATGGGTTTGCGGCATCATAATGCCCTTTGTATCAGTCATAATGATACCCATCCGAGTTTGCATTTCTGGACTTCCACCAACACTTGTCATTGCTTTGCATGCGGGTGGGGTGGAGATAATATCGATCTGGTGATGAAACGGGAGAATCTCTCTTTTTCGGAGGCTTGCCAATGGCTGTGCAGAAGATTCAATATCAGCGTCGGTAATCATTCTGTGGGAAACCGTAAGGATGTGCTTCATCGGGATAAAGCTGTTGCTGAGCATAGAAAATCTGAATGTGATACGGACAGACTCAATCTCAGAGGCGAGTTTCAGCATAAGCCTGACGTAGATTATCTGATGTGTATGCTCATGGGTAAGAAACTGACAGATAAAGCCAAGGATTTCCTGTTCTATCAGAGAAAGTTGCGCCCGGAATATATCTATTGGTGTAGAGTGGTGAGCACAGATTTCTCCATTGCTGGCTATCGCTTTGGTGGAAAGTTTTTTGATGGTCCTTCCCTGTTGATTCCCTATTATGACGTTCATGGCAATCTGCTGACGGTTCAGAGCAGATATCTGGGAGATAAGACTGAAGAAAAACCGCGGTTTAAGTTTGCACCAGGTAGCAAGCCGATGGTATATGGGATGCAGATCTTGCCGCAGGTGACAGAAAAAGAGCCATTGGTTATTACCGAGGGATGTACCGACTGCTGGAGCGCTATGTCTATGGGTTACAAGGCAATAGCCATCCCGAGTGCTACGCTTTGTAATGAAGAATGTCGCAATCTTTTAGCGGGAAGGAATCTTCACATGTGGCCTGATCAGGACAAACCGGGCATCGGTCTTTATATGAAACTGAAGGAAATGTTTCCTCAGCTGGTGTACCATCAGTTGCCGGAAGGTTGCAAGGATTTGTCTGATTATTACCAGTCGTTTTACGTTCAGAAAATGTGAAAGTGAATGTGAATTTCAAATGTTTTTCTATTGTTGTTTTTAAGTTGTTGCGTATTATGATGAAGTTGTTTTTAAATCGTTTTCGTAGAGATCATGGCGCCATTGTTGGTCGCCTTAGTCAGGAAGTAGTTAATCGCCAGGGTATCGTTGTAGGTCATCAGTACATTTGTGATACGATGGAGCGCGAGGGTGGCTGTCTGGAGTCGGGTGAATATCACATCATGGTGGCTAAATGCAAATGCTTCGCCCGCCAGATGCTTTTCCTCGAACCGATAAGGGATGATTCTTCTTCCTCTCTTCCTCTCCCCGAAACCTGCAAGCTTTGCCGCATGGAGCGCAAGAGTCATGAGTTCGGGTGTCTGGAAGGGCTTTATGCCCTTCCTTGTCCCATGATGCAGCCGGGCAATGGTCCGTTCCGGCTTCGCAAGGGCGGTATCCTCATCGGTGAGGCCCATGCTCCCGGGTTCGTTCTCAAGAGTCAGGAACGCTTCCTCCAGCTCTTCGACCGGGTGAAGAAGGCGATGGTCAGGGGCAGCGAGGTAGTGGTAGTGATAGAATAGAAAATGGGGGGGGGAAAAGAGACATCTTGGCAAGAAAAACTGCATTTTCTCGGTTTCCCAGAAGTTTCATTGCGTAAAAATCATCATATTATTTTCAATTATTCTTAGTCCTTATAATCTACCTTGATCACGATGACGCGGATGGTCTGGATAACCTCTCTTGCAGCCGCATTTCTGTGCTGAATTATGACAGCAGGTATGCGCACCGGCGACCATCGATGTACTGAAAAAAAGGGCTATGCCCCAGATAATCTTCTTCATTTTGACTTATTAAATTGTAGCGTTAGTTAAATTTGAGGGCAAAAGTACAAAGAATATTCGAGAAAACAAACGGAAAATGGAGATTTCTTCGTATCTTTGCACACATATTTTGTAAGATTATGAAGAAACTGTATATTCTTTTGTGTGGGGCAACGGCGGCTCTGCTGATGGCGGCATGCCAGGGAGGAAAGACGGCTGCTGCTGATGCTGAGGCTGGCGATACCCTGGAGATGAAGTACGCCAAGTTGCTCACCATCGTGAAGCATGGCGATGTGGAAGAGACTTCCGATGCAGCAGAAGGTGTTGATTATCAGTATACTGAGGCTATCATCGCCAACCCCTGGAAGGCGGGAACGATGCTGCATCGCTACATCCTGATTCCGAAGGGAGAGGAGGGGGATAAGACGGTGGCGATGCTTGCCAGAAGGCGCAGCACGGGGGCGAGATGCACTACCGATACCGTGCGCACACCGGTGGAGAGGAGTGCCGTTTTCATCGCTCCCCATTGCCAGCTGATGTACGAAATGGGCTGCCAGCAGGCCATCCGTGGTGTCTGCGATCTCGATTACATCAATATTCCGGATGTAAAGAAGAGGGCTGCTCTTTCCGGGAATACTTCTGCTCAGAATCCTATCGAGGATTGCGGTTCGAGCATGGCACCCGACATCGAGCGCATCATCGCCCTGAAACCCGAAGCCATCCTCCTTTCGCCTTTCGAAAACAGCGGAGGATATGGCAAGCTCGACAAACTGCACGTGCCCATCATCGAGGCTGCCGACTATATGGAGTCTTCGCCACTGGGCAGGGCGGAATGGATGAAATTCTACGGCATGCTCTTTAAAAAAGACGGGAATGCACCGAAGACCGCTCTTGCTGCATCTTGCGAACCAAAGGCAGATTCGCTCTTTGCGAAGATAGAAAAGGAATATCTGAAGCTGAAAGCTGAGGCAGCCGGGTATCCGAAGGGTCTCTCTATCCTGACCGAAAGAAAGACGGGAAATGTATGGTATGTGCCTGGAGGTCAGAGTACTATCGGTATTCTGCTGAAGGATGCCAACGCCCGTTATATCTTCGAGGACGATGAACACAGCGGAAGTCTGGCGATGAGTCCGGAGCAAATCTTGGCGAAGGGAAAGCAGGTGGATGTATGGGCGTTCAAGTATTTCGGTGGTGCCCCTCTTTCGCAGACTCAACTGCTTCAGGAATATGACGGCTACAAGGCTCTTGCTGCCTTCAGCCGGGGTAATATCTATCAGGTAGATACCTCTACGGTACCTTATTTCGAACTTACGAGTTTCCATCCCGAACTGCTGCTCAGAGAGTTCATCATCCTGGCTCATGGCGAGCGGTTCGGCAAATTGAGATTCTATAAGAAATAGGGCTTTAATCAGAGATTTTACAAGAAATAGTTTTAGTGAATGAAAACCATCGTTTTTGGGGCAATCGCCATTATCATACTGTTTTTCGCCAACCTGGCATGGGGGAGTGTAAACATCTCGTGGCAGGACGTTGGGGCGATTATTTCGGGCTCTCAGACCGACGAAACCTACCGCTATATTCTGTTGGAATCGCGACTGCCGGCGGCAATTGCCGCCTTGCTTTCGGGCGCAGCCCTCGCCACGAGCGGCTTGCTCCTGCAGACAGCCTTCCGCAACCCCCTGGCGGGTCCTGACGTATTCGGTATCAGCAGCGGAGCCGGACTGGCGGTAGCCATCGTGATGCTTGCCTTTGGCGGCAATATTGCCCTGGATGATTTAGGGGTAGGTTTTCTGGGCGATGCCGGCAACTATGCCATCGGCGGTTTCCTGGCTATCCTCATCGCAGCCTTTATAGGGGCTATGGTGGTGATGGGCATCATCACCTTCTTTTCTGCCATTGTGCGCAGCCATACGGTACTGCTCATCATCGGACTGATGGTGGGCTATCTTGCCAGCAGCGCCATCTCTTTGCTCAATTTCTTCAGCACGGCAGAGGGCGTGAAATCGTATATGGTTTGGGGCATGGGCAGCTTTGGTAATGTTTCGAGCCAGCAGATGATGTTCTTCATCCCGTTAGCCCTCATTGCCCTGGCTGCGTCTCTGCTCCTTGTAAAACCGCTGAACGCCATGCTGTTAGGCGAACAGTATGCCGAGAATCTGGGTTTCAACATCAGGCGTCTGCGCATCGTTCTGCTCCTCATCACCGGTCTTCTTACGGCTGTGGTTACCGCCTTCTGTGGTCCCATCGCCTTCATCGGTCTGGCAACGCCGCATATCGCCCGCCTCATCATCGGCACGGAGAATCATCGCCGTCTGTTGCCCGTCACGATGCTGATGGGTGCAGCCATTGCCCTTCTCTGCAATCTCTTCTGCACCCTTCCGTCGGACGGTGGCATCATCCCCCTGAATGCCGTCACCCCGCTGTTCGGCGCCCCCGTCATCATCTATGTGTTGGTGAAAAAGCGCATCTAATTGCATATAAAAAAGCGTTTCTAGTTCAAAGAGATGAACCAGAAACGCTTTCTTTGTTATACTATGTTTTACTTGCGGAAGTTCTGTTACTTATTCACGACATTAATCGGATTGCCCTCGAGAAATGCCTTTACGTTGGCGGCTACCTGCTTGTTCAGGCGCTCGCGAGCCTCGTAGGTGGCCCAGGCAATATGAGGGGTGAGGTAGGCATTAGGCTCGCCGAAGAGCGGATTCTCCTTTGATGGCGGCTCCTGAGCCATTACGTCGGCACAGTAGGCACCCAGACTGCCTTCGTGAAGGGCAGCAGCTACGGCCTCCTCATCTACCAGCGGACCGCGACCCGTATTAACCAGGATGGCGGTATCCTTCATCTTCTCCAGACTCTCCTTATTGATGAAATGATAGGTGTCATCAGAAAGCGGACAATGGAGCGAGAGAATATCGCTCGTGGCAAGCAAACCCTCCTTGCTCACCTTCTGGATCCACTCAGGCAGATCGCTCGAATTCTTGCTGGTGCAGGCACAGATGTTCATGCCAAACTGGCGGGCGATGTTGGCAACCTTCATGCCGATATTGCCCAGTCCCATGATACCCAGGGTCTTGCCGGCAAGCTCCATCAGTGGGGTATCCCAATAGCAGAAATCCTTATTGTAAGCCCAGCGCTCGTTGCGGTTCTCCTGGGTATAATGCTCTACGCGGTTGGTTACGGCAAGGATGAGGGCAAAGGTCATCTGCGCCACGCTGTCGGTGCTGTAGGCAGGAATATTGGTTACGATGATGCCCTGTTTCCTGGCAGCCTCGATGTCTACCACGTTGAAACCGGTAGCCTGTATACCGATGTATTTCAGTTTAGGAAGCTGCGCCAGGGTCTCTGCATCTATCTGCACCTTGTTCAGAAGGATGATGTCGGCATCCTTGGCACGTTCCACTTTCTCTGCATCTGATGTGCGAGGATAAACTACCACCTCGCCCAGTTTCTCCAGAAGATGATAATCCAAATCTCCCGGGTTTGCGGCATAGCCGTCTAGAATAACAATCTTCATAAATTTTTCCCGTTTTCTGTTGTTATAAAATTCAAGACCCATCTGTCCTGACAAATCTGAGTTTGAGTTTATTTTAATGGGAAAAGCCTTCCCCCTGAGAAAGAGAAAGGCTTTTCCGTATGTATGGTTTATTCGTTCATCAAGTAGTTCTTGAATGATGCGAAATCCTTGGTCATCTGGATGCTCTTCTTCTCACCCTTCATGAATTCTGCAAGGCGTGCAGGAATCTCTATGTCGCTGTCAAGGATGCTGTCTACCTTCTCCTTGAACTTGGCTGGATGAGCGGTCTCGAGGAACACGCCAACCTCACCTGGCTTCAACTGCTCCTTCAGGGCGCGATAGCCGCAAGCTCCGTGAGGATCAAGCACATACTTGGTTTCATTGTAGCACTGCTTCATGGTTTCTGCAATCTGCTCGTCCTTGTATGTAGCACCACCGATGTAGGCAGCGATGGCATCGTGATCGCCCTTGTAGAGGTCGTAGATGCGGGCAAAGTTTGATGGGTCGCCTACGTCCATGGCATTGGCGATGGTCTGCTTGCTAGGCTGAGGATTATACTTGCCTGTCTGCAGATACTCGTAGAAGATATCGTTGGCGTTGTTGGCTGCGATGAAGCGGTGGATAGGCAATCCCATCTCATGACCGAAGAGTCCGGCTGTGATGTTGCCGAAGTTGCCGCTAGGTACGCAGATAACCAGCTTGTCGGCGAGACCCTTCTCCTTCATGCGGGCATAGGCATTGAAATAATAGAATGCCTGAGGCAGGAAGCGGGCTACGTTGATAGAGTTGGCTGAAGTGAGCTTCATGTGCTTGTTGAGCTCCTCGTCCATGAACGCAGACTTCACCAGTGCCTGGCAGTCGTCGAATACGCCATCTACCTCGAGGGCTGTGATGTTCTGGCCGAGGGTAGTGAACTGGCTCTCCTGAATCTTGCTCACCTTGCCCTTAGGATAGAGCACGTAAACATGGATGCCGTCAACGCCGAGGAAACCGTTGGCAACAGCCGAACCGGTATCGCCCGATGTAGCTACGAGCACATTCACCTCTTCCTTGCCCTCCTGACGTACGAAGTACTGCAGGAGACGGGCCATGAAGCGCGCACCCACATCCTTGAAGGCGAGGGTAGGACCATGGAACAGCTCGAGAGAGTAGATGTTTGGCTCTACCTCGACTACGGGGCAGTCGAATGCCAGGGTATCGTATACAATCTTCTTCAATGACTCGGCATCAACGTCCTCGCCAAAGAAGGCATCAGCTACCTTGTAGGCAATCTCCTGGAAGGAGAGTTTCTCGATGTTGTCGAAGAAATCCTGTGGCAACTTCTTGATGATTTCTGGCATATAGAGGCCACGGTCTTCTGCCAGACCTTTAACTACCGCCTTGTGAAGGTCGGCGATGGGTGCTTTCTTATTTGTTGAATAATATTTCATTTTTTGCTTTTAATTTTGAGATTTGAACATTGAACTTTATGATTAGCTTTGGGGACTATCATGAAGCCGTTGATTTTAATTGATCGCCATGAAGGCATTCATGAATTCCTGCAGCTGCAGCATGCCGTAACCGCCACTCACGCAGCTTACCTCATCATACTTCTCTACGCTATCCGGCTCAATTCCAGGGTAATAGATGATGAAAGGCACAGGCTCCTTTACGTGGGTACGAATCTCTACCGGAGTAGGATGGTCGGGGAGAACTGCGATGCATACCGGCTCGTCCCAGGTGCTTACCTCATCGAAGATAGACTTGATGAGTCGCTGATCGAGGTTCTCGATGGTTTTCAGCTTCAGCTCCAGATCGCCATCATGACCTGCCTCGTCGCTCGCCTCTACGTGAACATAAACGAAGTCGTCGCCGTCCTTCAATGCCTGGATAGCTGCAGCTGCCTTGCCCTCATAGTTGGTATTGGCAAGACCGGTAGCGCCCTCAACGATGATGTTGCGCAGACCGGCGTAATGGCCGATGCCTCGAATTAGGTCTACGGCAGAAATCACAGAACCCTTCTTGATCTGTGGATACATCTGGGAGAGGGTGAGCATGTGCGGACGGTAACCGCCGCCCCAAGGCCAGATAAGATTGGCCATTCGTTCGCCACGCTCCTTGCGCGCCACATTGAAAGGATGGTTCTCCAGGAGTTCCTGACTCTCGAGAATCAGCTGGTTCAGAAGGTCAGCTGTATCACGACGGCTGATGTGACCCTCATCGCCTCCAATCTCCGGCAAGATAGGTTTCACCATCAGCTTATTCCATTCCTCGTTGGGATGATCATGAGGTGGGGCACAGTCGATATGCTTGTTTCCGTGCTTCACCACCAGAAGATGGCGATACTGGATGCCGGTAACAAACTTGACATCAGGATATTTCTTGCCGAGGGTATCGTTGAGATACTTGATGAGCACATCCGCATCTTCCGTTTCCAGGTTACCACCGTTGTGGGTGATAATCTTGCCGTCCTGCACATTGATGATGTTGCAGCGCAGGGCAAGGTCGGTAGGCTCCAGTTCATAGCCGATGCTGGCAGCCTCCAGCGGTCCGCGTCCTTCGTAAACTTCGTTCTGGTCATAGCCCATGATAGAGCTGTTGGCTACCTCAGAACCCGGATGGAATCCATCTGGCACGGTAACGAGTCTTCCTGTCTTGCCCTTCTTGGCAAGCATATCCATATAGGGTTTGTTGGCGTATTGCAGGAGAGTCTTTCCACCCAGTCTTTCTACCGGGTGGTCAGCCATTCCGTCGCCAAGAATGATAATATGTTTCATCTCTTCTTTTAATGTTAAGTGTTAAATGTTAGCGATACTCATGATGTTGGCGAATACACCGGCAGCAGTTACGCTGGCTCCGGCACCATAGCCCTGAATCATCATAGGGTATTCTTTATAGCGCTCGGTGGTGAGCAGCACGATGTTGTTGGAACCTTCCAGATTGTAGAACGGATGCTCTGGACCTACAGCCTGCAAACCTACGCTTGTCTTGCCGCCATCCAGGGTAGCAACGAAGCGCCAGCGTTTGTGCTCTACATCGAGCGCCTTGCGCTTAGCCTCGAAATCGGCATCGAGTTCAGGAAGTTTCTTCCAGAAGTTGTCGAGCGAACCCTTGAAGTATTTGTCTGGCACGAAGAGGTTCTTCTCTACATCTTCCTGCTCTACGCGGTAACCTGCCTCGCGGGAGAGAATCACCAGCTTGCGAATCACGTCCATACCGCTCAGGTCGATACGTGGATCAGGCTCGCTGTAGCCCTTCTCCTTAGCCAGTCTTACGGTCTCAGAGAATGGAACGACGCTGGAGATGGCGTTGAAGATAAAGTTGAGCGTACCTGAGAGAACTGCCTCAATCTTAAGGATTTTATCTCCGGAGTTGCGGAGGTCGTTGATGGTTCCGATGATAGGAAGACCGGCACCTACGTTGGTCTCGAAACGGAATACTACACCACGCTGGATGGCAGTCTTCTTCAGTTTTTCGTAGTTCTCATATTCGCTTGATGCAGCTATCTTGTTGGCTGCGATAATGCTTACGTTGTGCTCCAGCAGACTCTGGTAGAGAGCGGCCACATCCTTGCTGGCAGTACAGTCTACAAACACGCTGTTGAAGATGTTCATCGCCAGGATGGTATCGCGCAGAACCTCTGGAGTGCTTGGGTCTGATTTCTTCAGTTCCTCGCTGTAGTTCTCGAGATCAATACCATCGCGGTTGAAGATGGCGTTCTTGGAAGAAGCGATACCCACCACGTTGAGCTTCAGTTTGCTGCGCTCCATGAGGTCGGCATACTGGTTCTTGATCTGCTCGATGAGCTTTCCGCCCACGGTACCCACACCGCAGATGAAGAGGTTCAGCACCTTGTATTCTGAAAGGAAGAAACTGTCGTGGAGCACGTTGAGTGACTTTCTCAGATAATCGCTCTTCACTACGAACGAGATGTTGGTCTCTGAAGCACCCTGTGCACAGGCGATGACGGAAACACCGCTACGGCCGAGGGTTCCGAAAAGCTTACCGGCGATACCGGCAGCATGCTTCATGTTTTCACCCACGATGGCGATAGTAGCCAAGCCCTTCTCTGCGTGCATTGGGAACATGGCACCATCGGCAATCTCGTTGTGGAACTCATTGTTCAATACCTTTACAGCCTCTTCTACATCCTGCTCGCGCACACCGATAGAGGTTGAGTTCTCTGATGATGCCTGTGACACCATGAACACAGAGATGCCCTCGTTGGCAAGAGCGGTGAAGATACGGCGGTTTACACCAATCACACCGACCATGGAAAGACCGGTTACGGTGATGAGCGCTGTACCGTTGATGGAAGAGATACCCTTGATAGGCTTCTGGTCGCCATCTATCTTGTTCTTGATGATGGTGCCCGGAGCATCTGGGTTGAAGGTGTTCTTAACCTTGATAGGAATATTCTTGACACAAACCGGGTAGATGGTTGGAGGGTAGATGACCTTTGCACCAAAGTTGCAAAGCTCCATCGCCTCAACGTAACTCAGTTCGTTGATGGTATAAGCTGATTTGATGACACGTGGGTCAGCGGTCATGAAACCGTCTACATCAGTCCAGATTTCGAGCACTTCTGCATCGAGGGCAGCTGCTATGATGGCAGCTGTGTAGTCGCTACCGCCACGGCCAAGGTTGGTGGTGCGATCTGTGTTTTTGTCACGACTGATAAAACCCGGAACGAGAGATATGCGTGGAATTTCTGCAAAGGCTTCTTTTACCAGTTTGTTGGTCAGCTCGCTGTCGAGTACATGCTTGCCTTTGCCGTTCTTGCGCTCAGTCTTGATGAAGTTGCGGGAGTCGAACCATTTGGCTCCACGAATCAAAGTGGCAACAATCTTGGAACTGAGTCTTTCACCATAACTCACGATGGCATCCTGCGTTTTCTCGCTGAGGTCGTGGATGAGGTACACACCAAAATAGATGCTCTTCAACTGCTCGAAGAGGGCATCAACCGATTTGAATAAGTTTTCTCTGTCTGTAGTGTCGGTGATGATGGTATCTATCATCTTGTGGTGGCGATCAACCATGGCTTCGAATTCTACTTTCCACTGTTCATCACCCTTGAGGGCAAGTTGAGAGGTTTGCAAGAGTTTGTCCGTGATACCGCCAAGCGCGCTCACGACAACCACTACACTCTGTTTCTTAGCCTCGTTTTCAACGATACGTTTCAAGCTGAGGATGCTTTTTACGGAACCAACCGATGTTCCGCCGAATTTTAATACTTTCATATGTTCTTGAATTTTACGTTGGTAATGTAATGCCTCCCCCGAAACGACCGGGGCCGAAGCAGAACTTGAGGGCAAATGTACGAATAATATATCAAACTGCCAAGGATTTTAACAAAAAAGTAGCATATTGTAGATAAAAAAGCTATTTCAGTAGATAATTATAGGCTCTTCCTCTCCCTTATACCTTATTATATATATAAAAAACGTTGAAATGTTTGGGTGTTTCGGATTATTTGCTTAATTTTGCGCTTGCAATTCAATGCATAAAAGACATAAGCATAACAAACATAAGAAGGAACGAATGAAATATCTTTTATTCTCAGATATCCACGGCTGTTTGCCAGCCCTGGAAAAGGTCCTCGATTTCTTCGAGGCTGAACATTGTGACATGATGTGCATCATGGGGGATATCATCAATTATGGTCCCCGCAACCGCATTCCGGAAGGAATCGATCCTAAGGGTATCGTAGAAAGACTGAATGCGCTGGCAGATAAGATTGTCGCTGTGCGTGGCAACTGCGATGCGGAAGTAGACCAGATGCTCCTCGATTTCCCTATCATGGAGACCTATGCCTTGCTGGTAGACGGAGGCAAGCGCTATCTTCTGACTCATGGACATGTATACAATAAAGAGAACATGCCGAAGGGTCCTTACGAGGCTATGATCTATGGACACTCCCATCTCTGGGAACTCTCTCATAACGAGAAGGGGCAGGCCATCGTAAATACCGGCAGCATCACCTTCCCGAAGGGTGGCAATCCGCCAACCTTTGCAACATTGGAAGATGGTAAGTTCACCATGTATCAGCTGGATACGCTCGAAGTGCTGGCTACAATGGAAGCATGAAAAAGTGAAAGTGAAAAGTGAATTGTGAATGTAATGCGAAATCCGTAATATGGAATCGGTCACTTGTCACTTTTATAAAACTAATCATAAAGTTCAAAGCTCAAAGTAAATGATTCAAGAATACCAGATAAGAATTCTGCCCGAACAGGCAGCAAGCGAGGAAGGCATCAAGCGTTATCTCGCCAAAGAAAAGGGATTGGATGTAAGAACGCTCAACCAGGTGAGGGTTTTGAAGAGAAGCATCGATGCCCGTCAGCGCACCATCTTCGTCAACCTGAAGGTGCGTGCTTATATCAACGAATTTCCGCAGGACGACCAGTATGTCCATACCGAATATCCGGATGTGAGCAGCAGACCTCGTGTTATCGTTGTGGGTGAGGGACCTGGCGGTCTCTTTGCTTCCCTACGCCTGATAGAACTGGGTTATCGTCCTATCGTGCTGGAGCGAGGCAAGGATGTGCGCGAACGCAAGAAGGACCTCTCTAACATTACCAAGACTCAGAAGGTAGATGGGGAGAGCAACTACTGTTTCGGTGAAGGTGGAGCCGGTGCTTATAGTGACGGCAAACTCTATACACGAAGCAAGAAAAGGGGAAGTGTAGATAAGATTCTGAACGTATTCTGCCAGCATGGTGCCAATACCAATATCCTGGCAGATGCCCATCCGCATATCGGTACCGACAAGTTGCCACGCGTCATTGAAAACATGCGCAACACCATCATCAAGTGTGGCGGCGAAGTGCATTTCCAGACCAAGATGATTCGTCTGATCCTTGAGAGTGAAGGTAAGCTGACGGCACCTGATGCCGCAGCTGGCGATAGGGTGATAGGTGTAGAAGCCGTGAATCTGGCTACGGGTGCTGAGGAAACTTATCGCGGACCGGTTATCCTGGCAACGGGCCATAGTGCCCGCGATGTATACCGTTATCTCGCTTCGGCAAAGATAGATATTGAGGCAAAAGGCATCGCCGTGGGTGTGCGTCTGGAACATCCTTCCCAACTCATCGACCAGATTCAGTATCACAATAAGAGTGGTAGAGGAAAATATCTGCCTGCTGCCGAATATAGCTTTGTTACTCAGGTAGATGGCAGAGGTGTCTATAGCTTCTGTATGTGTCCGGGCGGTTTTGTGATTCCGGCTGCTACAGGACCGGAACAGTTAGTGGTGAACGGTATGAGTCCGAGCAACCGCGGTACTGCCTGGAGCAATTCGGGCATGGTGGTGGAAACTCATCCCGAGGATGTGGCGCAGTTTGTGAAGGAACATCAGTCTGTCATCGAACAGCAGGAAATGAAGGCACAGGAGAATGCTTCACTCTTCACTCCTCACTCTTCACTCCAGATGATGTACTTCCAGGAAATCGTGGAAAAGCAATGCTGGCAGCAGGGCAACATGAAGCAGACTGCACCGGCACAGCGCATGGCTGACTTCGTGAACAATCGCTTGAGTTATGATCTGCCAAAGAGCAGCTATGCACCAGGCTTGATTTCGAGTCCGTTGCATTTCTGGATGCCGTCTTTCGTGAGCAAGCGACTGCAGGAAGGCTTCAAGACCTTCGGCAAGAATGCCCATGGTTTCCTGACCAACGAGGCTACGCTGATAGCGATGGAGACGAGAACCTCATCGCCTGTCCGCATCGTCCGTGACCGCGAAACCTTGCAGCATGTCCGCATCCAGGGACTCTTCCCATGTGGCGAAGGTGCTGGTTATGCAGGCGGAATCGTATCGGCTGGTGTAGACGGAGAAAGATGTGCAGAGATGTGTGCTGAGTATTTGAAACAACAATAAGCGAATGCCTGAAATGATGAAATACAGAAAAACGGGAAAGTTTAAGCTGGGCTTCTTGACTTTACTCCTGAGTGTGCTCTTCGTGGCGTGTGGCTCGGGAGCGTCAGATGCTGACAGGCAAATCAAGAGCAAGACTGATTTGAAGGGGGCTGTGATTGGTGTGCAGCTCGGTACCACTAGCGACGGACTAGCTACGGAGCTGGAAAAGGAAGGTGGCGGTACCAAGGTAGAACGGTATAACAAGGGAGCCGATGCCATCCAGGCACTCCTGCAGGGTAAGATAGACTGCATGGTGACCGATGAGGCGCCAGCCAAGGCATTCCAACGGGTGAACCCATCGCTCCGTATCCTGCCCGAAACCTTCGATGCATCCTCTTTCGCCATCTGCGTGGCTAAGGATCATGCTGAGTTGCAGCAGTCCATCAATCATGCCATCCGTATCCTGAAAGAGAATGGCGTCATCGATTCCATCGTCAACCGCCATCTGGAACGGGGCATAGCCGTGGCTTATACGCCAAAGACTTCTGAGGTGAAGAAGGTGGGACCGGAAGCGCTGCAGAAACTCGGCTTGAAGACGAGTCTCCGTTTTGCCACCAACGCTACCTTCGAGCCTTTCGAATATTACCAGAATGGCAAGATTGTGGGCATCGACGTGGATGTGGCGAATGCCATCGGCGATGTGCTGGGCGTGGATGTCGAGATTCTCGATATGGAGTTTGATGCCATCATCACCTCTGTACAGGCTGGTAAGGCAGATGCGGGTATTGCCGGCATCACGGTTACTCCTGAACGGAAGAAGAATATCGGATTTACAGATTCCTATGCCGATGTGCGACAGGTTATCATGGTGAATTCCAATGAAGTGAAAGCAGTTGGTAACCAGCCGGGAGTGATAGATAAGTTTAAATCCTGCTTCATAGATGACAACCGTTATCAGTATCTGTTGCAGGGTTTGGGCAATACACTCATCATCACCTTCTTCGCCATCATCCTTTCCGTGATACTCGGAACGCTGATAGCTATTGTCAGAGCACGTCATGAACGTAAGGGCGACTGGAAGATTCCGAACATGCTCTGCCAGCTGTACCTTACCATCATGCGAGGCACGCCAACCATGGTGCAGTTGCTCATTATCTATTATGTGGTGTTTGCATCAGCAGATGTCAATAAGATACTGGTGGCTGTCATCGCCTTCGGCTTGAACTCGGCAGCTTATATTGCCGAGGTAATCCGCTCGGGCATTATGTCGGTGGATAATGGTCAGATGGAGGCGGGTAGAAGTCTTGGTCTTTCGTATGGCAAGACGATGCGTCTCATCATCCTTCCGCAAGCCTTCAAGAATGTGCTTCCGGCTATGGGTAACGAACTTATCACTTTGCTCAAGGAAACCTCTATCAGCGGTTATATCGGACTGGTAGACTTGACCAAGGGTTCCGACATCATCCGAAGCATTACTTACGAAGCGATGATGCCGTTGGGCGTAGTAGCCTGCCTCTATCTCGTTCTTGTTCTCGGACTTAACGCAGGAGTGAGAAGGCTGGAGAAGAGACTGAGAAAGAGCGAAAGGAAATGAGGGATTCTGAAAGGGCAAAAGCTTTAAAACAATGGATAAAATGAACGAAATAATCAAGATAGAAGGACTTCGTAAACGCTTCGGCGACAACGAGGTGCTGAAAGGCATTACCACCTCGGTGAGGAAAGGTGAGGTGGTTGCCATCATCGGTCCGTCGGGTTGTGGCAAGAGTACCTTCCTGCGTTCCATCAACCTTCTGGAAGAACCTACCGAGGGTAAAGTCTTTATCGATGATATGGATATTACATCAAGCGATGTTGATATCAACCGAATGCGCCAGAGGGTGGGTATGGTATTCCAGCAGTTCAATCTCTTCCCTAATATGACCATACGCCGCAACATCATGCTGGCTCCGGTAGAATTGGGGAAGATGACAAGGGAAGAAGCTGATGAGAAGGCAACGGAACTTCTGACCCGTATCGGATTGCTGGATAAGGCCGACAGTTATCCCGATAGTCTGTCGGGCGGCCAGAAACAGCGCGTAGCTATCGCCCGTGCCTTAGCGATGAATCCTGAGGTAATCCTCTTTGATGAGCCGACTTCGGCTCTCGATCCGGAAATGGTGGGAGAGGTGCTGCAGCTGATGAAAGATGTTGCTGCCGAGGGAATGACGATGGTGGTGGTGACCCACGAGATGGGATTTGCAAGAGAAGTGGCCAACCGTGTACTCTTCTTCAGTGACGGCTATATCACGGAAGACGGAACTCCTGAGCAAATATTCAACCATCCGAAATCGCCAAGATTGCAGGAGTTTCTGGGAAAGGTTCTGTAATAGTTGATAGTTAACAGTTTATAGTTAACAGTTACTTGATGACAATAAAAAAAGATGCATTACTGGTATATCCAGCAATGCATCTTTTTTATTTGATGGTCTACAGCCTGTAAACTATTAACTATTAACAGTTTTCTTCTCTATAATCTCTTCTGCACGTTTCAGAGCCTTGCTGATGTGATCTGTGATATTATCCTTGCCAAGAATATTGTAGAAGCCAGCCTTTTCCAACTGGGCGTTTACCTTCTCGCAAACACCGGAGAGTACAACCTGAATGTCCTCCTTCTGACTCATCTCGCAGAGGTTGGTGAGGTTATGGATACCGGTTGAATCAACAAATGGAACCTTGCGCATACGGATGACGCGTACCAGTGGACGGTCACCGAAAGCTGCCATCACTTCCTCAAACTTGTTACCAGCTCCGAAGAAGAAAGGACCATTGATTTCGTATACCTCTACGTCCTTCGGAATCGTATAGTGCTCCAGGTTGGTAGAGAGGAAGTCAAACTCCTTGTTCAAGTCAATCTCATCATCGGTAATAGCTGTCACGTCGGTGGTTTCGCTCATTCGCTTCATGAAGAGCAGACAGGCGATAATCAGACCCACTTCAATGGCTACTGTCAAATCGAAGATGATGGTGAGGAAGAAGGTAATCAGAAGTACGGTTACATCGCTCTTCGGATTCTTCATCAATGCCAGGAAACTTCTCCATCCGCTCATTCCGTAAGATACAACTACCAATACACCGGCAAGACATGCCATAGGAATGTACTGGGCAAGAGGCATCAGAAAGAGGAAGATGAGCAGCAGAACTATGGCGTGGATGATGCCTGCAATAGGAGTCTTACCGCCATTATTGATATTGGTCATTGTGCGGGCAATGGCACCTGTTGCAGGAATACCGCCAAAGAGGGGAGAGGCGATATTGGCCAAACCCTGAGCTACCAACTCGGTGTTACTGTCGTGATGATCGCTGATTACACCATCGGCAACAGTTGCTGAAAGCAAACTCTCAATGGCTCCCAGGATGGCGATGGTGATAGCTGGTGATACAAGACTCTTGATGGTCTCCCAATTCATGGCTGGTACCTGAGCTGCAGGCAGTTCGTTGCTGATAGAAAAGCGGTCACCAATGGTCTCGATACTCTCAACGCCGGCAAACTGCTTGAGCAGTAAGGCTACAACGGTCATCAGGATGATGGCAATAAGAGAGCCCGGAATCTTCTTGCTGAACTTAGGGGTGATGGCGATAACCACTACGCTTACTACTCCGATAAGGGCACACCAAGGATCTATGGTGTCAAAGCTTTGGAAGTAGACGCCCCATTTCTCCAGAAAATCAGAAGGATTTGAAGTCAACGTCAATCCAAAGAGATCCTTGATCTGGGTCGTGAAGATGGTTACGGCGATACCACTGGTAAATCCCACAACGATAGGGTAAGGGATATACTTGATGATGGTTCCAAGACGGAGAAGTCCGAAGAGAACCAGGAACAGACCAGCCATCAGTGTCGCTATCGTCAAACCTTCCATGCCATATTTCTGGATAATGCCATAGATGATAACGATGAATGCTCCCGTAGGACCACCAATCTGCACTTTGCTTCCACCGAAGATGGAGATGATGAGACCTGCTACAATGGCGGTGATGATACCCTTTTCAGGGGTCACGCCAGAAGCGATACCGAATGCGATGGCCAGAGGCAGGGCTACGATACCAACGATGATACCTGCCATGAGGTCAGACATGAATGTTTTCTTGTTGTATGTCTTTAAACAGGAAAACAAACTCGACTTAATTGCTAATGCCTTCATTTGAAAGTTTTAAAATATATGTAATTAATCTTGTTATCCGTTAAAACGTGTGCAAAGGTACTATATTTTTTTTAATTGGCAAAATGTTTTTCTGAGTTTCTCCCTTTTCTTCGATAATATTCTTCTTCGTATAGTAATATTCTTCTTTGATAGATATATTCTCCGGATAATACTTTTCTAGTTGAATCCTGATTTCTTTTCGGTCTTGGAATATGAGTACAATACTATTAATGCGCTTGCGGGTGTGCGCCCGCACATGCAGGCAGGCGTGTGCATGTATAAAATAAAGTGTAGTGGTAAGAAAAACTCTAGAAAGTCTTTATAAGTGTTAAAAATGCGCTAAAATCTAAACTTTTTTGCGAAAAGATTTGGTGGAATGAAAAATAGTTAGTACTTTTGCACTC